>Ga0265327_10001990_pt1 | contig 23206 bp, 26 predicted proteins | sample 41621metaG_FD_202089 | JGI IMG/M metagenome (GOLD analysis project Ga0265327, IMG submission 202089) | Rhizosphere microbial communities from Carex aquatilis grown in University of Washington, Seatle, WA, United States - 4-16-21 metaG | ecosystem: Host-associated > Plants > Roots > Rhizosphere...
TGAAGGACTGGTCCGGGTCGAGGGCGAGTGGTTCTTCGACGACTACGCGCCGGGACGCGGCGTGGCTGGCCTCGGCTTCGATGCCGGGCAGGGCGACGGCGAGCCGGTCGAGGGGCTGGCCGGCGCGCCGGTGAGCGCGCCGGCTGCGCCGGAGGAGCGCAGCCGCATCCTCGACTTCTTCAGGGGCTGAGCCGGCCGGGCCTTCTACACTCGCTGCTGCCCTCCAACGCCTTCCGCAGCAGCGCATTCATGGAAATCATCACCCTGGTGATGCTGATCGTCATCGGCATCTCGCTCCTCAAGTCCCACGAGCAGCGCCAGCGCATCGCGCTGCTGGGCAGCCGCCTGGGCAACTACCAGATCGAGAAGCTGATGGAGAGCCTCACCGAGGGCTACCTGCGCTGCCTCGGCGAGAGCGATCGCGAGCGGCGCGCGCAGATCTGGATCCTTCTCGACCAGACCGAGCAGAAGCTGTCGGCGCAGTTCGGCGGCTTCGCCAGCGACTTCGCCCGGCTCGACGAGGTCGAGGCCCGCGTCAGCAGGCTGCCGCTCGGCGTGCCCTATGCGGTGCGGCTGCTGCCGGCCATCGCCTTCGACATGCGGCGCGTCTTCGCGGTGCATGCGCGCGGCATTGCCACCGTGATGCGCAACGATGCCCAGCGCAGCGCCCGCGACAAGGCCTTCATGATGTCGGCCGAACTCTTTCTCATGCAGCACAGCTGCCATTGGTTCTGCCGTTCGAAGATGGTCGCCAGCGCGCGCATGATGGCGCGCCACCAGACCTCCTATCAGCAGCTGGTCGACGCGGTGAGCCCCGAGACGCGCAGCGCCTACCTGGCCCTGGTCGCGCGCTGATGCGAGATTGACAGCAGCGGCAGCGTGAAGCTGGCCAGCGCGCCGACGCGCGGCGCATTCACCAGCTCGGCGCGGCCGCGGTGCAGCGCCGCGATCTCCTTGACGAAGGCCAGGCCCAGGCCGGTGCTCTTCTTCTGGCTGTGCGGCCGCGCCAGCGAATAGAACTTCTCGAAGACCTTGTCCTTGGCGTAGTCCGGAATGCCCGGCCCGCGGTCGCGCACGATGACGGTGGCCCGCCGCGCGCCGGCCTCCAGCGCCAGCAGCACTTCGCCGCCGGGCGGCGAGAAGTCGATCGCGTTGTCGAGCAGGTTGCTGAATGCGCGGCGCAGCAGAAAGGGATCGCCCTCGACCGTGGCCTCGGCATGGATGGCAAGCACCACCCGCACCTCGCGCGCGGCCGCTGCGGCCTGAGCGCCATCGGCCACCTCGCGCAGCAGCGGCGCGAGCGCGACCGGCTCGCTGCGTTCCAGCGCGCGGCGGGTCTCGAGCGCGGTGAGTTCCATCATGCGGTCGACGATCTCCTGGATGCGCTGCGTCTCGTGCGCGATGTTGGCCAGGAAGCGCTCGCGCTCGGCCTGCGGCATCGAAGGCTCCTGGATCAGCTCGGCCGCGCCGCGGATCGCCGACAGCGGGCTCTTGATCTCGTGGGTAAAGGTCTGGACGTAGTCGGCGACGTAGTTGCGCCCGGTGAAGGCATCGCGCAGCTCGCCCAGGCCGCTGCGCAAGGTGTCCAAGGCGCGCCGCAGCATGCGTGTGAGGCTCAGGCTGCGCTGGGCGCGCAGCCAGCCCACGTAGTCGCTGATCAGGCCGAAGGGCCGTATCAGCCAGACCGACACGATGATCGCCAGCACCAGCAGCGCCGCCGCCGAACCGGCGCCGACCCACAGGGTGCGGGCCCGCGCGTCGACCACGAACTGGCCGAAACTGCGCACCGGCTTGCCGACGGTGACCACGCCGACGATCTCGTTGTTCCAGCGCACCGGCGCGCCGACGTACATCACCGAGGTCATCGGGTCGCCTTCCACGTCGCGCGAGGTGCGCGCGCCGTAGGTGCCGGCCAGCGAATGGCTGACGTCGCTCCAGTGCGAGAAGTCGGCGCCGGTGTGGCGGCCGGTCGAATCGAAGAGCACGCGGCCGGTGCGGTCGGTGACGTAGACGCGCAGCTCGACCCGGCTCTTGTGCAGGTTGTAGATCTGGGCCGAGAACTGGCGCGCATAGACCGAATCGAAGAGCGGCTGCAGCTTGTAGGGATTGATCGCCCCGGCGATCACGTCCTGCTCGACCAGGCTGGCCATCAACTGCGAGACCTCGACCAGCGACTCCTCGGCCGATTCGCGGTAGCGCGGATCGATGTCGCCCACCACCCGGTAGAGCAGGAAGGCGATGCCCGCGGTGTAGATCAGCAGGATCGCGAGAAAGATGCGGGTGCGGCTGCTCACCAGGCGCCGGCCTTGCCCGTCATGGTGTGGGCGGCAGCGCTTCGTTGAGCGCATAGCCGGTGCCGCGCAGGGTGCGGATCGGCTCCACCTCGGGGGCGATCGCCTTCAGCTTGGCGCGCAGGGTCTTCACATGGGCGTCGACCGTGCGGTCGTAGCTGTCGCTGGATTCGTCCCAGACCAGGCGCAGCAGTTCGTCACGGGTGAAGACGCGGCCGGCGCGCTGTACCAGCAGGCGCAGCAGCCCGTATTCGTAGCGGGAGAGTTCGAGCGGGCGGCCGTAATAGCGGATCTGCATCCGTTCGATGTCGACCGCGAAGGGCGTCGTGGGTGGGGTAGTGGCCGCTGCCGGCGCGAGCGGCTCGACAGGCGCCGGCCGTGGCGTTTCGGCCGGCGCGGCGGCCTGGCCGGAGCGGGCGCTGCGGCGCAGGATGGTGCGCACCCGCGCCACCAGCTCGCGCGGCGAGAAGGGCTTGGCCACGTAGTCGTCGGCGCCCAGTTCCAGCCCGACCACCCGGTCGATCTCGTCGCTGCGCGCGGTGAGGAAGAGCATCGGCACCAGGTGGCCGCCGGGCAGCGCCTGCAGCCGCTTGAAGAGCTCGAAGCCGTTCATGTCGGGCAGGCCGACGTCCAGGATCGCCAGCGCCGGCGGCTCGGCGCTGAACTGGGCGATCGCCTGCGCGGCGGTGGCGCACCAGACCGGCACGAAGCCGTCGGTGCGCAGCACGTACTGCAGGGTGTCGGCGATGCCCGACTCGTCTTCGGCGATCAGGATGCGCGGGTTGGGGGGCATGCGCGGGATGGTAGCGGCCGGCGCGACGGGCGGAGCGGGTGCCGGACGGGTGATCCGCGAGCTCTCTTGCAAATTGATACAGAAAGCCTGCGCGGCTCGGCCGGGGCCCGGGCGGCTACTGTGCGCGGTAGCCGGCGTTCTCGATCGCGACCACGATGTCCTGCCGCGGATGCTCGCTCACCACGTCGACGTGGCCCGTCTCGAGGTCGACCGTGACCTGTGCCTTCGGGTCGATGGTGTGAACCGCGTCCTGCACGATCCCGGCGCAGTGGCCGCAACTCATTCCCGTCACCTGGAACTTCTGGCTCATCTTGCTGGCTCCTTCGCTGATGGATGAAAGCGCAAGTTTGAACCTTATCGCGATGTCAACGTCCAGTAAGGGGCCGAGCGTTTCCTGCTGTACAAACTCCCACCGATCTTTCAGGTGCCTTCCATGCGAATTCTCCTCATCGAAGACGATGCCGTCCTGCGCGGCGTGATGCTGCGCAGCTTCAGCGACGCCGGCCACCGGGTCGACGTGGCCACCAATGTCGAGGACGCCGACCACTTGTGGCGCGTCCAGACCTTCGACGCGGTGCTGCTCGACCTCAACCTGCCGGCCACGGCCAGCCAGACCAGCGGCCTGTCCAGCGGGCTGGTGGTGCTGCGCCACGCCCGGGCGCGCGGCGACCGCACGCCGGTGCTGGTGCTGACCGCGCGCGACCGCACCGAGGAGCGCATCGCCGGCCTCGACGCCGGCGCCGACGACTACCTGGGCAAGCCCTTCGACCTGGCCGAGGTCGAGGCGCGGCTGCGGGCCCTGGTGCGGCGCGCGCAGGGCACCGAGGACATCGCGCTGCTCGGTCAATTGCGGCTCGACCGGCGCGCCCGCCGCTTCGGCGTCGGCGGCGTACCGCTCGACCTGCCGGCGCGCGAGTTCGAGGTGCTCTGGGAGCTGATGAGCCCGCCCGGGCGCACCATCAGCAAGCGCGAGCTGTCCGACAAGCTGTCGACCTTCGACGAATCCCTCGGCGACAACGCGCTGGAGGCCTTCATCTCGCGGCTGCGCAAGAAGCTGGTGGGCAGCGGCGCGGTGATCCGCACGCTGCGCGGCATCGGCTACCTGATGGAAGCCGAGGCTTGAATGTGAGCACCCAGGCGCGCCGGTCGGGCGCCGGTGCGCCGTCGCTGACGGCCCGGGTCCTGCGGCGCGTGCTGCTGCCGCTGGGGCTGACCTGGCTGGTCGGCACCGCGGTGGCCCTCGGCGTCGCCAGCCACTTCACCGAGCAGGCCTTCGACCGGGCGATGCTGGACGACGCCTATTCGGTGTCGGCCAATGTGCAGGCCGGCGAGCGCGGCATCGAGTTCCTGCTGTCGCCGCACGAGGTCAACAACGTGCTGTTCGACCAGTCCGAGGATGTCTTCTTCGCGGTGCTGCGTCCCGACGGCTCGCTGCTGGCCGGCGAGGCCGGGTTGGAGGCGCCGTCGCCGCGCGAGGGCAGCAAATACCTCTTCTCGGACGTTCGCTTCCAGGGCCGCGCCCTGCGCGCGGTGGTGCTGAACCACGAGGCGCCAAATGCCTATCGGGTCGTCATCGCCCAGACCACGCGAGCGCGCGAGCTGCTGGTCGAGCGCTTGCTGATCTATTCGCTGGCGCCGCAGCTGGTGCTGCTGGCCCTGCTCGCGACCTGGCTGTGGCGCGGCATCGGTCGCGAGCTGCGGCCGCTGCACGAGCTGCGCCAGACGCTCGAGAAGCGCCATGCGCACGACCTGGCGGCGGTGCCGGTTGCCCACAGTTCGCGCGAACTCGAGCGGCTCGGCGAGACCCTCAATGCCCTGCTCCAAAGGCTGGCCCTGAGCGTGTCGGCGCAGCGCGAATTCGCGGGCAACGTGGCGCACGAGCTGCGCACCCCGCTGGCGGGCATCCGCGCGCTGGCCGACTACGGCCTGGCCCAGCAATCGCCTGCCGTGTGGCGCGAGCAACTGCAGCACATCGCGGCAAGCCAGGCGCGAGCCAGCCACCTGGTGGACCAGCTGCTGGCACTGGCGCTGGCCAACGAGGGCCGCACCGGCCTCCAGCGCGAGTCGCTGCGCCTCGACAAGCTGGCCCACCAGGCGGTGATGCGGCACCTGGCACGGGCCGATGCCAAGGGGGTGGACATCGGCGCGATGGGCCTGGACGAGCCGGTCACGGTGCAGGCCAATGCGGCGCTGGTGGAAGGCATCCTCGACAACCTGATCGACAACGCGCTGCGCTATGGCGGCCGCACCATCACCGTCGAGGTCTCGGGCCTGACGCTGGCGGTGCTCGACGACGGGCCCGGTATCGCGCCCGCGGCCCGCCACGATTTGCTGCAGCGCTGGGCGCAGGGGCCCGCCGGCCAGAAGCTGGGGCAGGGCGCCGGCCTTGGCCTGGCGATCGTGGCCCGCTATGCGACCCTGCTCGGTGCCGAGCTGGGATTCGACTCTGCGTCGCCGGAGGGCGGGCTGCGGGTCAGCGTGGCGTTTGAGGCCGGCTGAAGAGGAGGTCGGCCGCTACCAGCGGACTGTTTCTGCTCGCAGCCTGATCCGCGGCCGCGAAGCCGGCCCCTTCCAGGGCATCCAAGGAACCGCCTTTGCCGGGCCTTAGGATGCGCCCCCTTCAGGGGGGAGCGGCGAAGCCGCATGGGGGGTCAGGCCATGACTGGGTAGTCGATATAGCCCGCCTCGCCGCCCCCGTAGAGGGTGTTCTTGTCCAGCGGATTGAGCGGCGCGTGCTCGCGCAGGCGGCGCACCAGGTCGGGGTTGGAGATGAAGGGCCGGCCGAAGGCAACGAGGTCGTCGCCGTCCTTCAACGCTTCCTCGGCCATCGGCCTGTCGTAGCCGTTGTTAACCATCCAGGCGCCCTTGCCGCCGGCCGCGCGATAGGCGGCGCGCAGCGCCTCGTAGTCGAAGGGCCGGTCGGCGATCTCGCGCGGGCCGCCGGTCGCGCCCTCGATCACGTGGATGTAGGCCAGTCCCAGCGGCGCCAGCTGCCGGACCACGTAGTCGAAGAGAGGCTGCGGATCCTCGTCGTGCGCGTCGTTGGCCGGCGTGACCGGCGACAGCCGGATGCCGGTCCTGCCGCCGCCGACCGCATCGACGATGGCGCGCGTCGACTCGAGCAGCAGCCGCGCGCGGTTCTGGATGCTGCCGCCGTAGTCGTCGGTGCGCTTGTTGCTGCCGCTCTTCAGGAACTGGTCGAGCAGGTAGCCGTTGGCACCATGCACCTCGACCCCGTCGAAGCCGGCGGTCTCGACCGCATTGCGCGCCGCCGCCGCATAGGCATGGACGATGCCCGGCAGTTCGCCGGCATCGAGCGCGCGCGGCGCGGAGGTCTCGACGAAGACCGGGGCGCCGTCCTTGATCAGCACCGTCTTGGTCTTGGCGGTGATCGCCGAGGGCGCGACCGGCTGGCCGTTGTCCGGCTGCAGCTCGGTGTGCGAGACGCGTCCCACATGCCACAGCTGCACCACGATCTTGCCGCCCTCGGCATGCACCGCATCGGTCACCCGCTTCCAGGCATCGAGCTGCTCGCTGCCGTAGAGGCCGGGCACGTCGGCGTAGCCCTGGCCCTGGTGGCTGATCGCGGTGGCTTCGGTGATCAGCAGGCCGGCACTGGCGCGCTGGGCGTAGTAGGTGGCGGTGATGTCGCGCGGCACCGCATTGGGGGCGCGGTTGCGCGTCAGCGGCGCCATCACGATGCGGTTGGCGAGCTTCAGGTCGCCGGCCTGGATGGGATCGAAGAGAGAGGACATGGTTTCAGGGCCTGTTGTTGAACTCGTGCTGGAAGGAAGGAAGCTTGCAGCTTGCGCCCGCGAGCGTAAGGCGCCGGCGCCGACCCTGCTGTCGCGGGGTTGTCCGATTGCTGCTAGCGCCTGCTGCCCCGTGCTTCCTGAGCGCGCCGCGCCCGCAGTCTCCCGGCGCGTCCAGCGCCGTTGCCGCAGAATGGCGCGCCGATGATGAATCCCCCGATCGCCGCCGCTGCTGCACTGACGCCTGCCCGGGCGATGCGCCTGGCACTCGCGCTGTCGATGGGCTCGGCGATATCGCTGGGCATCACCCGCTTCGCCTACGGCCTGCTGCTGCCGCCGATGCGCGCCGACCTCGGCTGGAGCTACGCACTCGCCGGCGGCATGAACACCGCCAACGCCGCCGGCTACCTGCTCGGCGCGCTGATCACGCCGGCGCTGATGCGGCGGATCGGGCCCTTGCGCCTGCTGGTCGGCGGCGCACTCGCAGCCAGCGTCTTCATGGCGGCCAGCGGTTTCTTCAGCACCGCGCCGGCACTGCTGGTGCAGCGTCTGCTGGCCGGCGTGGCCAGCGCCTGGGTGTTCGTGGCCGGCGGCCTGCTGGCGGCGCGCCTGGGCGGCCTGCAGCCCGAGCGCGCCGGTCTGCTTCTGGGCATCTACTACGGCGGGACCGGCTTCGGGATCGTGCTTTCGGCCCTGCTGGTGCCGGTGGTGCTCGATGCGGCGGGCACCCGCGAGCATGCCTGGGCCTGGGCCTGGTGGGCGCTGGCCCTGGCCAGTGCCCTGGCCACCGCCATGCTGGCCGGCGCGACCGGCCGGCTGCCGGATCCCGGCGCAGGGGCTGCCGCGGCGCCGGCCCCGGCGGGCGCCGCACCGGCCGAAGCCGTGCCGCTGCGGCGCTTCGGCTGGGCGCTGGTGGCCTATACCGTGTTCGGAGCCGGCTACATCGGCTACATGACCTTCGTGATCGCGCTGCTGCGCGACCAGGGCGCGCAGCCGGTCCAGATCACGCTGTTCTACGCATTGCTGGGCGTTGCGTGCCTGGCCTCGTCCAGGCTGTGGGCCGGCCTGCTCGATCGCTATCGCGGCGGCGCGCCGCTGGCGATCCTCAGTGCGCTGCTGGGGCTGGCGACGCTGCTGCCGGTGCTGAGCCGCTCCTGGCCGGTGGCATTGGTCTCGGGGCAGCTCTTCGGCGCGGTCTTCCTGTCGGTGGTGGCGTCGACCACCGCGCTGGTGCGGCACAACCTGCCGCCCGGCCAGTGGGCGAGCGGCATCAGCGCCTTCACCATCGTCTTCGCGCTCGGCCAGATCGTCGGGCCGACGCTGACCGGCTGGATCTCGGACGGGCCCGGCGGCCTCTCGCGCGGACTGCTCGCCTCGGCGATCACGCTGTGGGTCGGATCCCTGCTCGCCAGCCGACAAAAAAGCCTCGCATCGCGAGGCTCCTGAAGCGGGGCGCCGCAGCGTATCGGACTGCCGCCGTATGCGACAGCCCGATGCGCCGGCGCTCTGCGCGCCTACTTGCCGAGGCCTTCGGCCTTGAGCGCTTCCTGCACCGCCGGGCGGGCTGCCACGCGGGCATGCCAGGCCTGCACATTGGGATAGCCCGACAGGTCGATGCCGGTGGGCTTGGCCCAGTTGGTGACGGTGAACAGGTAGCCATCGGCCACGCTGAACTGGTCGCCCATCAGGAACTGCTTGCCTTCGAGATGGCCATCGAGCCACTGGTAGCGCGACTGCAGCTTGGTCTTCGAGATGGCCTTGGCCTCATCCGGCATGGCCGGGTTGAACATCGGCGAATAGCCCTTGTGGATCTCGGTGCCGATGAAGGTCAGCCACTCCTGCAGCCGGTAGCGCGACATCGTGCCGTTGGCCGGCGCCAGGTTCTTGGCCGGCACCAGGTCGGCGATGTATTGCAGGATGGCCGGGCCTTCGCGCAGGCGGGTGCCGTCGTCGAGCTCGAGCATCGGCACGTAGCCGAGCGGGTTGATGCCGTAGTAGTCGGTGCCGTCCTGCAGCTTGTGGCTCTTGGTGCTGGCGAGCACCGGCTCGAAGGCCAGGCCTGCCTCGCGCAGCGCGATGTGGGGCGACAGCGAACAGGCGCCGGGCGAGTAGTACAGCTTCATGTGATTCTCCTTTTGTGATGGAAAGAGGTGATGCGAAATGGCATCGGGCGAAGCGGGCGCCAAGGGCGCGCCGAGAGGTCGGACGGCAGATGCTAGCGGCTTTTGCTGGCGCAGTTGTCCTACGGTCCATCGCGCGCGGCGACTATGAGTGGCTGGCGCGCCGCTCCCTAATCTTCTGTGCGTCATGCGGCGAAGAGCGCCGCTCTCAAGGAGACCTCTCATGTTGAAGTACGCCATCATCTTCGCCGTGATCTCGCTGATCGCTGGCGCGCTGGGTTTCACCGGCGTGGCGGTCGGTGCGGCCGGCATCGCCAAGGTGCTTTTCGGCCTGTTCCTGATCCTGGCCGTGGTCTTCCTGGTGCTTGCCGCGCTGGGAGTGGGCGCCGCCCGGAAGGCACTGGAATGACCAGCGCGCGCCGGGTCCGCTGGCCGCGTGCGCGGCCGCTCGTCAACCTGTTGCAGAGCCCCGCGCATCGCGTTGTGCGCGTGCTCGAGGTGACGCGCAGCCAGTGGCGGGTCGGCGCGCGGCCGCAGGCATGGCTCGGGTCGCCTGGCATGAATCTGCCGCACGCGTCCTGAGCTTTCTTTTCTTCTTTTGACTGGCGGCCTTCGCCCAACGGCGAAGGTCCTCCCTTGGGCTTACATGCACTTCTCGCACATCGATACCGTGCTCGACTACGAAGTCGCAGCGCCTTCGCATTTCCTGCTCAATATCGAGGCAGCGCGCAGCGGCGCGCAGGCCCTGGTCAGCGAGGACCTGGTGATCGAGCCTGCGGTCCGCATGAAGGCCTTTTGCGACGAGGGCAGTGGCAACCGTTTCATCCGCTTCGATGCGGCCCCGGGCCCTCTCAGCATCCGCTACAAGGCCCATGTGCAGCGATCGCCGTTGGTGCTTCCAACCGATCTGGCCGAGGCGCCGGTCAACGAGGTGCCCGACGAGGTCCTGCACTACCTGATGCCCACGCGCTACTGCGAGTCGGACCTGATGTCGCGCTGCGCGCAGCAATTGTTCGGCGACCTGCCGCCGGGCATCGGGCGGGTCCAGGCGGTTGCCGACTGGATCCACGAGAGCATCACCTACGAGCCGGGGAGCAGCGTCTCGACGACGACCGCACGCGAGGTCTTCGTCGAACGCGCTGGCGTCTGCCGGGACTTCGCCCACCTGGGCATCACCTTGTGCCGCGCCCTGAACATTCCGGCGCGGCTGGTGGTGGGCTACGTCTATTTCGCCGAGCCGCCGCAGGACTTCCACGCGGTGTTCGAGGCCTGGATCGGCGGACGGTGGGTCCTGTTCGACGCGACGCGGATGGCGCCGGTCGACCGCCTGGTGCGCGTGGGCACCGGACGCGATGCCAAGGACGTGGCTTTCTGCACCATCTTCGGACCGGTGCGAATGATCGGCAAGGCGATCAGCGTGCGCGAGCTGCAGGACCAGCGAAGCGGCGAGCCGGCCGAACCCGAAGCCAGTGGCCTGATCGTGGGAATCGAGAAGCCGGTGCCGGTGGGGCAGGGCGCGGCGCATGAAGTGGCTGTCGCCGACTGAGGGTGCCGGCCTTCGAATGCTATCAATTTGATAGCATTCGACTGAGTCACCGCAAGACTTTGCGCCTTGCGGGCAATCCCCCCAAAGCGTGCGCGGATGGCCTTCGGCGGGTAAAATCGACGCCCTCCTGCGTTGCGCACGCGCCGTGCGCCCCTTGCGTCCCTGCTATTGCGCGCCCGCGCATCCCTTTCATGCTGTATCCCGAAGAATTCGACGTGATCGTCGTTGGCGGCGGCCATGCCGGTACCGAGGCCGCGCTGGCCTCGGCGCGCATGGGCGCGCGCACCTTGCTCCTGAGCCACAACATCGAGACGCTGGGCCAGATGAGCTGCAATCCGTCCATCGGGGGCATCGGCAAGGGCCATCTGGTCAAGGAGGTCGATGCACTGGGCGGCGCGATGGCCATCGCCACCGACGAGGCCGGCATCCAGTTTCGCGTGCTCAATTCCAGCAAGGGTCCCGCAGTGCGCGCCACCCGGGCACAAGCCGACCGAGTGCTCTACAAGGCCGCGATTCGCCGCCGGCTCGAGAACCAGCCCAATCTCTCGCTGTTCCAGCAGGCGGTCGACGACCTGATGATCGAAGGCGACCGGGTGGTCGGCGCGGTTACCCAGGTCGGCATTGCCTTCAAGGCCAGGGCGGTGGTGCTGACCGCGGGGACTTTCCTCGACGGGCGTATCCATGTGGGCATGGACAGCTACCAGGCGGGGCGGGCGGGCGATCCACCGGCGATCAGCTTGTCGGCGCGCCTCAAGGACCTCAAGCTGCCGCAGGGCCGGCTCAAGACCGGGACGCCGCCCCGGCTGGATGGCCGCAGTATCGATTTCTCGAAATGCCAGGAGCAGCCCGGCGACGGCATGCCCGGCGGCGCGGGCCCGATGCCGGTCTTCAGCTTCATGGGCAACAAGGAGATGCACCCGACCCAGATGCCGTGCTGGATCACCAACACCAATGCCCGCACCCACGAGATCATCCGCTCCGGCTTCGACCGCAGCCCGATGTTCACCGGCAAGATCGACGGCATCGGTCCGCGCTATTGCCCGAGCGTGGAAGACAAGATCAACCGCTTCGCCGACAAGGAAAGCCACCAGATCTTCCTCGAGCCAGAAGGACTGACGACCAACGAGTACTACCCGAACGGCATCTCGACCAGCCTGCCTTTCGACATCCAATACCAGTTGGTCCGCTCGATGGCGGGGCTGGAGAACGCGCACATCCTGCGGCCGGGCTATGCCATCGAATACGACTATTTCGACCCGCGCGAACTGAAGAGCAGCTTCGAGACGCGTGCGATCCAGGGCCTTTTCTTCGCCGGCCAGATCAACGGCACCACCGGCTACGAAGAAGCGGCGGCCCAAGGCCTTTTCGCCGGCATCAACGCCGCCCTGCAGTGCCGAGGCGAGGGCGCCTGGCTGCCGCGTCGCGACGAGGCCTACCTTGGCGTCCTGGTGGACGACCTCATCACGAAGGGCGTGACCGAGCCTTACCGGATGTTCACCAGCCGCGCCGAATTCCGCCTGCAGCTGCGCGAAGACAACGCGGACATGCGACTGACCGAAGCCGGCCGCAAGCTGGGCCTGGTCGACGATGCTCGCTGGGACGCCTTCTCGCGCAAGCGCGACGCCGTTTCACGTGAAACAGAACGCCTGCGTTCGATCTGGGTCAACCCGCGCAACCTGGCGGCGGCCGAATCGGAGCGGGTGCTGGGCAAGGCCATCGAGCATGAATACAACCTGGGCGACCTGCTGCGCCGCCCGAACGTCAATTACGAATCGCTGATGTCGCTGGACGACGGCAAATATGCGGCGGCCGTTGAACTGGGCCCGGCCGAGATCGAGCAGATCGAGATCTCCGCCAAGTATTCGGGCTACATCGACCGCCAGCATGACGAAGTGGAGCGGGCGGCGCATTTCGAATCGATGCGCCTGCCGGCTGGATTCGACTACAGCCAGGTGAAAGCGCTGAGCTTCGAGGTGCGCCAGAAGCTGAGCAAGCATCAGCCCGAAACGCTGGGCATCGCCTCGCGGATTTCCGGCGTCACGCCGGCCGCCATTTCCTTGCTGCTAATCCATCTGCGCAAGGGCGGACATCAGGCCCAGGCCAAATCCGCGACGCCGGCCGAATCCGCGCCACAAGACGCCTCATGAGCGACGAGTCGAAGCTTCGCGACGGTGCCTCGTCCCTGGGCATCCAGCTGAGCGGCCAGCAGTGCGAGCGCCTGCTCGCGTACGCCGCGCTCATCCTCAAATGGAACAAGGTCTACAACCTGACTGCATTGAGGGCGCCGGACGAGGTGCTCACCCACCATCTGCTGGACAGCATGGCGGTCTGCGGCCCATTGCGTCGGGAAAAGCCGCAAGGCGGCCGCCTGCTCGACGTGGGCTCGGGCGCTGGCCTGCCTGGCGCGGTGATCGCCATCCTGCGCGACGACATCGATGTGCGCTGCCTCGACGCGGTGGCCAAGAAGGCGGCTTTCGTCCAGCAGGTGGCTTCCGAACTTGGCTTGCGCAACCTGCACGGGACGCACGAGCGAGTCGAGAAGCTGGCCGGCAGCTTCGACGTCATCAGTTCAAGGGCCTTCGCTTCGCTTGAGGACTTCGTTTCAGGCTCGGCCCACTTGCTTGCCCCAGGTGGCGTTTGGCTGGCGATGAAGGGCAAGGTACCGGATGCGGAAATCGCTTCGCTACCTGCCGATGCCCAGGTGTTTCACGTGGAACAACTGTCGGTTCCGGGTCTCGATGCCGATCGCTGCATCGTCTGGATGCGAAAACCAGCCGCCTGACCGATCGGCTCGGCGTCGACCTCGCTTAGACTCGACCCACTCCCCATTTGAGGTTTCTCCATGTTCGGCATCGCTGACTACGGCGCGTTCGTCGCGGCCATCATCCTGTTTCTCGCGATTCCCGGACCTGGAAACCTGGCCCTGATCACCTCGACAGGGAAGGGCGGCATCCGTGCCGGCCTGGCCGCTACCTTCGGGGTGATTGCCGGGGACCAGGTGCTGATGTGGGCCGCAGTGGCCGGCGTGGCCGCCCTGCTTGGCGCCTATCCAGCCACCTTCAAGGCAGTGCAATGGCTGGGTGCGGCTTACCTGGCCTGGCTCGGCCTCAAGATGCTGCGCACCAAGGCCGGCGCCGCGCCAATCCTCAACATCCGGCCGCGTGACTACTTCCGGCAGGCGTTGTCGATCACCTTGCTGAACCCGAAGGCGATCGTCTTCTACATGGCCTTCTTCCCGCTGTTCATCGACCCGTCGCGCCACCAGGGCATCGCCACCTTCGGCGCCATGGCCCTGACCATTGCGGTGCTGACCTTTGCCTATGGCCTGGCGATGACGCTCCTGACCTACTTCCTGGCCGAGCGCCTGCGGGCCAGCCCGCGCATCTCGGCGTGGCTCAACCGGATTGCCGGCGTGTTCCTCATCGCGTTCGGCGTGCGGCTGGCAGTCTCCCGATAAGCATGGCCAAGATCTTCTGCATCGCAAACCAGAAGGGCGGGGTCGGCAAGACCACGACCTCGGTCAACCTCGCGGCTGGCCTCGCATCGGTGGGCCAGCGCGTCCTGATGATCGACCTCGATCCCCAGGGCAATGCCACCATGGGCTCTGGCGTGGACAAGCGCCAGCTCGAGACGACCGTCTACGACGTGCTGCTCGAGTCCGCCTCGGTCGCGGAAGGCCGGGTGCGCGCCGAGAAGTGCGGCTACGACATCCTCGGCGCGAACCGCGAGCTGGCCGGGGCCGAGGTCGAGATGGTGGCGCTCGACCGGCGCGAGAAGCGCCTGCGCACAGCGCTGGCCGCGGTGGGCGCCGAGTACGACTTCATCCTCATCGACTGCCCGCCCAGCCTCAGCCTGCTGACGCTGAACGGCCTGTGCGCCGCCCACGGCGTGATCGTGCCGATGCAGTGCGAATACTTCGCGCTCGAAGGCCTGACGGACCTGGTCAACACCATCAAGCAGGTGCACGCCAACCTGAACAAGAACCTGCAGATCATCGGCCTGCTGCGTGTGATGTTCGACCCGCGCATCACCTTGCAGCAGCAGGTCAGCGAGCAGCTCAAGTCCCATTTCGGCGACAAGGTGTTCGACACCGTCATTCCGCGCAATGTGCGGCTGGCCGAGGCGCCCAGCTACGGCCTGCCCGGGGTGGTCTTCGATCCGGCGGCCAAGGGAAGCCAGGCCTTCGTGGCCTTTGCGCAAGAGCTGGTGGCCAAGATGCCGCCGGCCAGCGCGCTCGCTGCGGAGCAGCCGGCCCCGATGGCGCCGCGAGCGCCGGCACCGATCCAGGCGCCGCCGGTCGCGGTGCAGGATCCAGAAGGCCTCTGAGCCGGCGCCAGCACCGATGCCCAAGCCCAAGATCTTGCTGCTGCCGGGTTGGCAGGACAGCGGACCCAGCCATTGGCAGAGCCGCTGGGAGGCAATCCATGGCGACCATCGGGTGCAGCAGCACGACTGGATGCGCCCGCTGCGGGGCGACTGGTCGGCCCGGCTCGAGGAAGAAGTCCTGGCCGCGCCCGGGCAGGTGGCCCTGGTGGCCCACAGCCTGGGTTGCGTGCTGGTGGCTGCGTGGGCTGCCCATTCGCGGCACACGGCCAAGGTCGATGCGGCGCTGCTGGTGGCGCCCGGCGACCTGGAGCGCGACGACCTGCGCCAGATGATTCCGGGCTGGGCCCCGATCGTGCGCCGGCCGCTGCCTTTCGCGTCGACCCTGATCGCTGCTGGCGACGACCCCTATTGCGCCATCGACCGTTCGGCCGAAATGGCGCGCGACTGGGGCGCGGCCTTCATCGACTTCGGTCCCGGCGGCGGACATCTCAACGGCGAGTCGGAACTGGGCGACTGGCCCGAAGGACGCCGCCTGCTCGACGACTTGCTCAAGAAGAAAGACTGACGCTCATGGTCACCAAGAAACCCAAGGGCCTCGGCCGCGGACTCGAAGCCCTGCTGGGGCCGAACTTCAGCGCCCAGGACCATGGCTCGCACGACGAGTCGGCATCGAACAATCCGACCACGCTGCAACTCGACCAGATGGTGGCGGGTGTCTACCAGCCGCGCACCCGCATGGACGAAGGCGCCCTCTACGAGTTGGCGGAGAGCATCAAGGCGCAGGGCATCATGCAGCCGATCCTGGTGCGCCGGCTGGCGCCCGAGGTGGCGCGCGCCAAGAAGGCCGAGTTCGAGATCATTGCGGGCGAACGGCGCTTCCGCGCGGCCGGCCTGGCGGGCTTGGACAGCGTCCCGGTGCTGGTGCGCGACGTGCCCGACGAGGCCGCGGCCGCCATGTCGCTGATCGAGAACATCCAGCGCGAAGACCTCAATCCTCTGGAAGAAGCCCAGGGTTTGCAACGCTTGGTGGCCGAGTTTGGGCTCACTCACGAATCGGCAGCGCAGGCGGTGGGACGCTCGCGGAGCGCTGCCAGCAACCTGCTGCGCCTGCTCAACCTGGCGGAACCGGCCCAGGCCATGCTCATGGCCGGCGACATCGACATGGGCCATGCGCGGGCCCTGCTGGCGCTCGACCGGGCCACCCAGATCACCGCGGCCAACCAGATCGCGGCACGCAAGATGTCGGTGCGCGAGGCCGAGGCGCTGGTCAAGCGCCTGGCGGCCGAATTCAGCCTCAAGCCAACGCCCCGACGCGGGCCGGACGAGAAGTCGCGCGACCTGCTGCGGGTCGAGGAAGAACTGGCCGACTTGCTGGCCGCCGAGGTCGAGGTGCGCATCAAGAAGCGCGTCCGCCGCGGCGGCAAGACCGAGGAACGCGGCGAACTGGCGATCCACTTCGGCTCGCTGGACGCGCTCAACGGCCTGATCGAGCGGCTGCGCAAGGCCTGAACCGCGGCGATTGGTGCCGCGAGCCAGCGAGCGGCAAGGCGGACCAGCCGCAGCGCGCGGGCAGGGCGATCTAGATCGCGAAGATCTTCCCGGGGTTCATGATGTTCTTCGGATCGAGCGCCCGCTTGATCGTGCGCATCATGTCGATCGCGCCGGCGCCGGCCTCGGTGACCAGGAAGTCCATCTTGTGCAGGCCGACGCCGTGCTCGCCGGTGCAGGTGCCTTCCAGCGCCAGCGCACGCGAGACCAGCGAGTGGTTGAGCTTCTCGGCCGTCACCCGCTCTTCGGGTGCGTTCGGGTCGAGCAAATAGCCGAAATGGAAATTGCCGTCGCCGACGTGGCCGACCAGGAAGTAGGGGATGCCGCTGGCGTCGGCCTCGGCCACCGAGTCGAGCAGGCAGTCGGCCAGGCGCGAGATCGGCACGCAGGTGTCGGTGGAGATCACCCGGCAGCCGGGGCGCGACTGCACCGCGGCGAAGTAGCTGTTGTGGCGGGCGGTCCACAGCCGCGTGCGCTCCTCGGGCGTGCTGGCCCATTCGAAGGATTTGCCGCCGTGGCCGCTGGCCAGTTCCTGCACCGTCTCGGCCTGTTCCTTGACGCCGGCCGGCGAGCCGTGGAATTCCATCAACAGCATCGGCTCCTCGCGCAGCGAGAGCTTCGAATAGGCGTTCACCATGCGCACCGTGTTGATGTCGATCAGCTCGACCCGGGCGATCGGCACGCCCAGCTGGATGATCTCGATGGTGGTGCGCACCGCGGCCTCGATGCTCGGGAAGGAGCAGATCGCGGCCGACACCGCCTCGGGCAGCGGATAGAGCCGCAGCGTGACTTCGGTGATGACGCCCAGCGTGCCTTCGCTGCCGACCATCAGCCGGGTGAGGTCGTAGCCAGCCGATGATTTCTTGGCCCGCGTGCCGGTGCGGATGACCTCGCCGCTGGCGGTGACCACTTCCAGGCCCAGGACGTTTTCGCGCATGGTGCCGTAGCGGACCGCGTTGGTGCCGCTGGCGCGGGTCGCCGCCATGCCGCCGATGGAGGCATCGGCGCCCGGATCGATCGGGAAGAAGAGCCCGGTGCTCTTGATGTCCTCGTTGAGCTGCTTGCGGGTGACGCCGGGCTGCACCGTGACGGTGAGGTCGTCGGCGTTGACGGACAGCACGCGGTTCATGCGGCTCACGTCGATGCTGATGCCGCCCTGCACCGCCAGCAGGTGCCCCTCGAGCGACGAGCCGACGCCGAAGGGAATCACCGGCACGCTGTGCTCGCTCGCGAGCCGGACCGCATCCGCCACGTCCTGCGTGCTCTCGGCGAAGACCACCGCCGAAGGCGGCGGCGCATCGAAGGAGGATTCATCGCGGCCGTGCTGGGTGCGCACCGCCAGCGCGGTCGAGCATTGCTCGCCGAAGCGCGCCTTGAGCGATGCGATCAGGGCATCGGGCACCGTGCGCAGCGCGATCTCGGGCGTGAGGTGGGACGGGTCGGTGGGAGCATTCATGGGCGCTGTCTCCTGGAAGGTCTAACATTCTAAGAACCAACGCATTCTCGACCTCCCTGGAATTCACTGCATGGGCAATCGGCTTACCCAGATCGCGACCCGCACCGGCGACGACGGCAGCACCGGCCTCGGCGACAACACCCGCGTGCCCAAGGACCACCTGCGGGTGCATGCCATGGGCGACGTCGACGAGCTCAATTCGACCATCGGCCTGCTGCTGTGCGAGCCGATGCCGACCGAGGTGCGCGAACTGCTGGTCGATGTGCAGCACCAGTTGTTCAACCTGGGCGGCGAGCTGTCGATGCCGGGCTACACGCTGCTCAAGGCGGATGCCCTGCTGCAGCTGGACAACGCGCTGCAGACGCACAACGCGGCACTGCCGCGGCTGGCGGAATTCATCCTGCCGGCCGGCACCCGCGCCGCCTCGCTCGCGCATGTGAGCCGCACGGTGGCTCGGCGCGCCGAGCGCGCCGTGGTGTCGCTCGGCCGCGAGGCGCCGATCAACGATGCGCCGCGCCACTACCTGAATCGGCTGAGCGACCTGCTGTTCGTGCTGGCGCGGGTGTTGAACCGCATCGATGGCGGCGACGACGTCTACTGGAAGAGCGAGCGCATGGCGCGCGCCGCGAGCGAGGACGCCTGAAGGCTGTCGCTCGAAGCCGCCGGCCTGGGCAATACTCGGCCGGATCGCCGGATCGCCGGATCGCCGGATCGCCGGATCGCCGGATCGCCGGATCGCCGGATCGCCGGATCGCCGGATCGCCGGATCGCCGGATCGCCGGATCAGGCGGTTCTCAAGGCCGCCAAGCCGCTCGGGGGGGGCTTCAGGCCACCATCTGCGCGCAGACGTTGCGGCCGGTGATGGTCAGCCGCAATCCGCCGCCATGCCACTCGAGCCAGTTGAGCCTCACATAGGCATCGATGTCGCTGTCGGCGATACGGTCGGCCTGGTGGTGCACCAGGTGGTCGACGGTGGCCGGCAGCGCTTGCCGCAGCCGTTCGCGGGCGGCGGCTTCACTGGCCACCCGGGCGGCAATGCGCGTCTGAGAACTAGATGCCATGGCTTGTTCGATCCAATCGCAGTGGGACTCGTACGAATGTACGCTTCCTTACACCTGAATCGCGGACCTTTTTCTCAAATTTGCGCAATGCCTACACCCGGCGGGCCGTTTTGGCGACCCTATTTACGGGGTTGCAGCAGCTTGCTCACCTCGTCGACGTTGTCGCGGATGCGCTGGCGCACCACCTCGAAGCTGTCGGCCTGGGACTTGGCGGCCAGTTCGGACAGCTCGCGGATGTCGTCCAGCGCCTGCTTGAAAGCCGCCTTGCCCATCGCGTCCAGCTTGGCGAAGCCTTCGCGCGGATCGGTTCCGGGCATGCTCTTCATCATGCCCTGCCATTGCTCGATCGAGGTCTTGAGCATCTCGGTCTGGCGCTGCACCACCGCCTGCAGCCCCTGGTAGGACTTCTCGTTGGCCTTGACCAGCGCCTGCAGGTCCTTGCGCCCGTTCTCGACGATGGCGCCGGCAGCGCCGGCCAGCGGCAGGCTCTGCATCCGCTCGGCCATCTGCTCGGCCATGCCCTTGAGCGGCTTCACGAAGGCCTCGTGGACGTCCGCCGGTGTCGGGATGCCCGCCGCGCGGGGCTTCTTTGCGGCGCCTGCGCCTTCCGTCTTGCTGGTGGCCATGCCATGTCTCCTGTTCGATGTTGGGACTGCCACGATACCCTCGATGCCGCCGATTGGCGACCTTCGTCGGCGGCCCGGCCCGGCGCAGCCCGCGCGCGACCCGGGCCGTCGAGATGGGCGCTGCAGGCCGCACACGGCCGCATCGACCCGGATCGGTCCGGCGCCTAGCGCGCCGCCAATGCCGCGTTGTCGGGCAGCTCGATCTTGACTTCGAGCACCTCGAGATCGTCCTGCTTCTCGAGATGGACCTTGATGTCCTCGGCCTTCACCGACACGTACTTCGAGATCACCGCGATCAGCTCGCGCTGCAGCTCGGGCAGGTAGTCCGGGCGCTTGCCGCCCAGCTTGCCGCGTTCGTGCGCGAGGATGATCTGCAGCCGCTCCTTGGCGACGCTGGCCGTCTTCTTCTTTTCGCCCAGCAGGAAGGAGAAGAGGGACATGGTTATCGACCTCCGAAGATGCGTTTGAAGAAGCCGGGCTTCTCGGCATCGACGAAGCGCATCGGCCGGTCCTCGCCGAGGAAGCGCGCGACGACGTCGCTGTAGGCCTGCGCCACGTCGGTGCCGGTGTCGTGGATGGCCGGCACGCCCTGGTTGGAGGCCTGCAGCACGGTCTCGGATTCGGGGATCACGCCGATCAGCTTGATGCGCAGGATGTCCTGGATGTCCTCCAGCGAGAGCATCTGGCCGCCGGCCACCCGGTTCGGGTTGTAGCGGGTGATCAGCAGGTGCTCCTTGATCGGCTCGCTGCCGTCCTTGGCGCGCTTGGTCTTGCTGCCCAGCATGCCGAGGATGCGGTCGGAGTCGCGCACCGAGGAGACCTCGGGGTTGGTCACGATCAGGGCCTCGTCGGCGAAGTGCATCGCCATCATCGCGCCGGTCTCGATGCCGGCCGGCGAATCGCAGACGATGTAGTCGAAGTCCTGCTCGGCCAGCTCGATGAGGATCTTCTCGACGCCGTCCTGCGTGAGCGCTTCCTTGTCGCGGGTCTGGGAAGCGGCCAGCACGTAGAGGTTGTCGCACTGCTTGTCCTTGATCAGCGCCTGGTGCAGGTTGGCCTCGCCCTGGATCACGTTGATGAGGTCGTAAACCACGCGCCGCTCGCAGCCCATGATCAGGTCCAGGTTGCGCAGGCCGACGTCGAAGTCGATCACGGCCGTCTTCTTGCCCGCCAGCGCGAGTCCCGATGCGAAGCTCGCGCTCGTGGTCGTCTTGCCGACGCCGCCCTTGCCCGAGGTCACCACCACAATTTTGGCCATTGCCTGTTCCTTCTTCGTTTGTTCGTTTCGGTTGTTCGTTGCGCCGCGACCGCGCCGGCCAGGCCGCGGCCGTGCGGGCGTAGCTTCTTCAGAGGATGGGCTCCATCACGATCTTCTTGCCGTCCAGCGTGATGCGCGCCGGCTTGCCGGCGATCTCGGTGGGCAGCGCCACCTCGGCGGTGCGGTAGATGCCGGCGATCGCCACCAGCTGCGCCTCCATGCAGGTGGTGAAGATGCGCGCGTCGACGTCACCGCGGGCACCGGCGATCGCCTTGCCGCGCAGGGGCGCATAAACGTGGACATTGCCATCGGCGATGACTTCGGCGCCATAGCTCACCACCGCGGTGACGATCACGTCGCCGCCGCGCGCATAGACCTGCTGGCCGGAGCGCAGCGGCTTGTCGATCACCAGCGTGCCGCCGGCCGGCACCGGCACTTCGCGCACGATCTGTGGCGTCTCGGCGGGCGGCTGGGCCGGGGCGGGCGCTGCCGGGGGCCGTGCGGCCGCAGGCATCGCGGTGACCGACATGCCGGCCGAACGCGCCGCCGCGTGCTGGGCATCGCTGCCGCCGCGCACCGCGACGGGCTGGGTCTGGTGGCGCGCCAGCAGGCTGCGCAGCGCGACGAAGTCGATCGCATCGGCCCCTTCGTCTTCCGGCAACTGGGAGAGGTCGATGACCACCGGCTCCTGTTCGAAGAAGTCGGGCGAATCCGCCAGCTGTGCGTCGAGCGCTTCGGCCAGCACCTCGAGATCGGCGGTCTTCAAGATGACCGCGATCAGCGGCAGCGTGGCGCTCTTGAATTCGAATACCGCCTTGGTGCGCGCGGCGGATGAATCGGCCATGAAAAAGCTTGTTCGAAAAGCCGGAAGTCTAACGGGCAGTGGGCTCGGCGCTGCAAAAGCGCGGCCGATAAACAATCGGCCACAACATCTCTTGCAACGGGTTTCATTTTTCAGGCGGCGCGCGAGCGGCCCAGCAGCCAGTGCAGCAGCACTGCGCCGAAGGTGGCGCAGCCGATGCCGCCGAGCGCGAAGTGGCCGAACTTCAGGGTGAAGTCGCCGGTGCCCAGGATCAGCGGGATGGCCGCGACGATCAGGTTGCGGTTCTGCGAGAAGTCGACCCGGTTGTCGACCCAGATCTTGGCGCCCGACATCGCGATCAGGCCGAAGACGACGATGCTCACGCCGCCCATCACCGCCAGCGGGATGGCCTGCACCAAGGCGCCGAACTTGGGGCTCAGGCCCAGCACCAGCGCGATCAGCGCGGCCACCACGAACATCGCGGTGGAGTAGATCTTGGTCGCCGCCATGACGCCGATGTTCTCGGCATAAGTGGTCACGCCGGTGCCGCCGACCGCGCCGCTCACCATGGTCGCGATGCCGTCGCCGATGAAGGCGCGGCCCAGGTAGGGGTTGAGGTCGCGGCCGGTCATGGCGCCCACGGCCTTCAGGTGGCCGAGGTTCTCGGCGACCAGGATCACCGCCACCGGCGCGATCAGCAGGATGGCGTTGGTCTCGAAGACCGGCGCCGAGAAGCCGGGCAGGCCGAACCACGGCGCGGCGGCGAGCGGCGCCAGGTCGATCGGCTCGCCCAGGCCCAGGCCGTTGGTCAGCAGTGCGTAGATCAGGCTCGCGACGATCAGCCCCATCAGGATCAGAAGCCGCTGCACCATGCCTCGCGCATAGACCGCGATCAGCCCGACCGAAAGAAAGGTCACCAGCTGCATCCAGGTGTCGAAGCCGGTCGGCGCCATGTTCTTGATCGGCACCGCGGCCAGGTTCAGGCCGATCACCGCGACCACCGAGCCGGTCACCACCGGCGGCATCAGGCGTTCGATCCAGTGCACCGCCACGTCCTGTTCGACCTCGTCGACCTCGATGCCCTCCAGCCCCTTGACCGGCGCCCGGCGCGTGTGGCGCTCGTTGGTGAAGGCCACCAGCACGCCGATCAGCGCGTAGATGGCGCCGCAGACGATGATGCCGCCCAGCGCCCCGCCCAGGTTCTGGTTGGGGCCGCTGCCGGCATAGCCGCTGGCAGCGATCACCACCCCGATGAAGGCGAAGCTGCTGCCCAGGTAGCTGGGCACCCGGCCGCCGGTGATGAAGAAGAAGATCAGGGTGCCGACCCCGCTCATCAGGATCGCCAGGTTGGGGTTGAAGCCCATCAGGATCGGCGCCAGCACCGTGGCGCCGAACATCGCGATCACGTGCTGCAGGCTCAGCGCGGTGGTCTGGACCCAGGGCAGCCGTTCGTCGGGCGCGACGACGGCGCCCGCGCTGCTGTCGACCTTGCGCCAGCCGGTCAGGTAGGAATCGCTCATGTTGTCTCCTCTCGTCTTGTCGTTGTGTCGCTCTTGCTCTTGCTTGCCCGCAGACGCCGCGCCTCAGCCGCGCGGCGACAGCACCGCCATGGTGATGCGCGAGACGC
>Ga0265327_10001991_pt1 | contig 23180 bp, 23 predicted proteins | sample 41621metaG_FD_202089 | JGI IMG/M metagenome (GOLD analysis project Ga0265327, IMG submission 202089) | Rhizosphere microbial communities from Carex aquatilis grown in University of Washington, Seatle, WA, United States - 4-16-21 metaG | ecosystem: Host-associated > Plants > Roots > Rhizosphere...
ACCATGCGCTCCACGGCGAACGCGGCTATGGCCTGACCAACCTCAACTAAGGAAGCCTGCCCCATGAAACTTATCACTGCCATCATCCGCGAGGAAAAGCTCGACGAGGTCCGCCAGGCGCTGATCGACGCCGAGATCGAGCGCATCACCGTCAGCCGCGTCAGCGGCCACGGGCAGCAACTGGAGATCGAGGTGCAGCGCGGCCGAAAGGTCATTCCCAACCTCATCCCCCGCGTCGAGATCGTCATCGCCTGCAACGATGCCTTCGAGGACGTCACCGTGAACGCCATCCTGCGCACCGCGAAAACGGGCAAGGACGGGGAAGTCGGCGACGGCAAGATTTTCGTCCAGGACCTGCGCGAGTGCATCCGGATCCGCACCGGCGAGCGCGGCGGCAAGGCGATCTAAACCGGCGCCGGAACGGCACCGAAAGCGAGTCGGGAGGCACGGCGACCTCGCCGCGCGGCATCGACTCGCTTGGACCGGTGGGCGGGGTTGCCCGCGCTTCAACGTCGACCCCGGGATGGCCCCGATGCAAATTTCACCGCGCCAACAGCTTGGCGATCCGCGCTGCGCGCCTTGCAGACGCCCGGCCCTTTCCGGGACAGGAATATCTTTTCCTTTGACACCGCCGGGCGCGCCTCTCTTCTTTCGTGCCTTTATGAAAGTCGTTTCCTCCATCAAATCGGCCAAGATGCGGCACCCGGATTGCCAGGTTGTCCGCCGCAAGGGCCGGATCTACGTCATCAACAAGACCGAGCCGCGCTACAAGGCGCGCCAGGGCTGATTCTACCTTTTTCCGCTGTGAAATCCAAAGTCCATCCCAGTCTGAACAACGTTTGCTTCCTCGATGTCGCGACCGGCAAGCGTTTCCTCACCAAGTCCACGATGAAATCCGCGCGCACGGAGAAGATCGACGGCGAGGACTATTTCGTCGTCGTGCGCGACGTCACGATGGACTCGCATCCCGCCTACACGGGCGAGAAGCGCTTCGTCGACACCGCCGGGCGCGTCGAGAAGTTCACGACGAAGTTCAAGCGTGGCGGCAAGGCCAAGTAAGCGGCTTCTTCGAGTGTCCCCTCCGAGCCCTCCGCCCTGGAGGGCTTTTTTGTTGGCCCGGACGGGGAGCGTGCCTGCGGCCCGTTTTGGGCTGGAACGGGGTGATTTGTGTCATTGGCGGGTAAATTAGCGTCATCAGGGGGTAAATTAGCTTTTCTCGCCGGTAGTCTGCGTGTGCGCTTGGTGGCGTGGCGAACCCGTCCAAGCTCCTCTGCCTCGACTGCGACGCGACCCTGAGCGCGATCGAGGGAATTGACGAACTCGCGCGACTGCGCGGGGCGGAGGTGCTGGCGCGGGTCGCGGCGATGACGGCCGAGGCGATGGACGGAAAGATCCCGATCGAGCAGGTCTTTGCCCGGCGGCTCGACCTCATTCGCCCGAGCCTGGCGGACATGGCGGCGATTGGGCGGCTTTACGTCGAACAGGTTGAGCCGACCGCGAAGGAGGTGCTGGGCCGCCTGAAGTCGGCGGGCTGGACTCCCCTCATTCTCAGCGCGGGCTACACGCAATCGATCGCTCCGCTGGCGGCCTTCCTCGGCGTCGATCGCATCGAGGCGGTGCGTCTCCTCTTCGACGAGCGCGGCGGCTACCTGGGCTTCGACGAGAATTTTCCCACGACGCGCGCGGGTGGAAAGCCCGTGCGGATCGCCGGGTTGAAGCGCGAATTGCGGCCGGCGCGGGTGGTGATGGTGGGTGACGGCGTTAGCGACCTCGAGACACGGCCTTCCGTTGACTTGTTTGTCGGTTTTGGGCGCTACGTGGAACGGGCCAAGGTCAAGGTCGGGGCGGCGGCGTTTATCCGGAGCTTCGCCGAACTGCCGGCCCTGCTGGCCTGATTTCCGGGCAGGCGGCGGGCACGATTCGTGCATGCGGAAGGCATGCTGACCCCTGCGCCGGCCACGGTGGCCGGCATTCCGCCTTTTCTGATCGCGCCGTTTGCGCTTCTGCTGCTGCTGATCGCGATCATGCCGCTTTCACCGGCGTCGCTCAAGCGCCTCTGGGACAAATACTATCCAATTGTGTCCGTCACCCTGGGCCTGGCGGTGGTCGCCTACTATTTCCTCAAGATCCCGGGCGGCGCGGCCGGCATCGGGCGCACGATTCAACAGTATATCTCATTCATCTGCCTGATCGGGTCGCTCTTTGTGGTGGCCGGCGGCATCATGATGAAAATCAAGGGGGAGGGCACGCCGTTCTTCAACACCCTGTTCCTCGCACTGGGGGCGGTGGTGGCCAACCTGATCGGCACCACCGGCGCGTCGATGCTGATGATCCGGCCGTGGATTCGGATGAACGAATATCGCTTCAACCCGTTCCACGTGGTGTTCTTCATTTTCGTCGTGTCGAACTGCGGCGGCGCACTGACGCCGATGGGTGATCCGCCGCTCTTCCTCGGCTACCTCAGCGGCGTGCCGTTCTTCTGGTTGGTCAAGCACGCGGTCCTTCCGTGGATCACGTGCCTGGGTCTCATCCTGACGACTTTCTTTTTCTTTGACCGCTGGAGCTTCACAAAGGTGGACGACGGACTCCCGGCGGAATTTTCCGGTACCGGCGCCTGGTACGTGCACGGCGGCTGGAACCTGATCCCGCTCGGCATCGTCATCGCGGCGGTCTTCATGCCGCCGGAGACCGGTTTTCTGCGCGAGGGGGTGATGCTCACGGCGGCCCTGGCCTCGTGGCGGTTCACCCCGCATTCGGTGCATGCGGAGAACAAGTTCAACTTCGGCCCGCTGCAGGAGGTCGCCTGGCTTTTCATTGGCATCTTCCTGACGATGATGCCGGCGCTCGATTACCTCGGCCAGCACGGCAAGGCGATGGGGTTTGCGCACCCCCTGCAGTATTACCTGGCCGCCGGGTCCCTGTCGGCGGTGCTCGACAACGCCCCGACCTATCTGAATTTCCTGCAGCTCGCCCAGACGAGCTTCGCGCGTGGCGGGGCGGGGACGACGGAAGGAGTGGACTCAGTGCAGCACCTCCTCGTCGCGCACCCGGCGTTTATCGTCACGGTCAGCCTCGGGGCGGTGTTCTTCGGCGCGATGACCTACATCGGAAACGGGCCCAATTTCATGGTGAAGAGCATCGCGGAGAACGCCGGCGTGCCGGCGCCGAGCTTCTTCGGTTACATTTTCAAGTACAGCGTGCCGGTGCTGCTGCCGATCCTCGTCTTTGTCGGCTGGATGTTCACGTAGGTCCGTGCGCCCTGGCGCGGCGGACCGATTGGAAGCCGGGGCGGCGTGCTCACCCTGCGAATCGGGTGCACGCGGCCTTCAAGGGAACAGCCCGCGCTTGGCCTTGGCCTCGGCCACCCGGGCGATGCCCAGCACGAGCGCCGCGGTGCGGCGCGAGCATTTGTAGCGGGCTTGGGTCTCGTCCACCGATGCCTTGGCCTTCGCCAGGATCTTGTGGAGCTTCTCGAAGACCTCCTCCTTCGACCAGTAGTAGTTCTGGAGGTTCTGCAGCCATTCGAAATAGCTGACGATCACGCCGCCGGAGTTGCAGAGGACGTCGGGGATGATCTGGATGTCGCCGCGTTGCGCGAGGATGTGGTCGGCCTCGTTCGTGGTCGGGCCGTTGGCGCCTTCGGCCAGCAGGCGGCACTGGAGCTTGCCGGCGTTCTTTTCCGTGATGACGCGCTCGAGGGCGGCGGGGATCAGGACGGTGCAGGGCAGCTCCAGCAGTTGCTCGTTCGTCACGGCATCGCCGGCGTTGTAGCCCTGCAGCGAGCGGTTCTTGGTGGCGTAGTCGAGGGCGGCGCGGACGCTCAGGCCCTTGGGGTTCGCGATGCCGCCGGTGAAGTCCGAGATTCCGACGATGCGGGCGCCCCAGGCTTCGAGGGCGAGGGCCGTCTCGCTGCCGACATTGCCGAAACCCTGGACCACCACGGTCGTGTCCGCCGGCTTGATGCCCATGTCGGCGAGGTACGCCTTGGTGAACCAGGCCACGCCTTCGCCCGTGGCCTCGCGGCGCCCGAGCGAACCGCCCAGGGCGACCGGCTTGCCGGTGATGACGCCGGGATTGTAGTGGCCCACATGGTTTGAATACGTGTCCATCATCCAGGCCATCACCTGCTCGTTGGTGCCGACGTCGGGTGCGGGAATGTCCAGCTCCGGGCCGATGAAGGTGGCGATCTCCTGCATGTACCGGCGGGAAAGCCGCTCCAGTTCGCCCATCGACATGTCGCGGGCGTTGACGACCACGCCGCCCTTGGCGCCACCGAAGGGCAGGCCGACCAGCGAGCATTTCCAGCTCATCCACATGGCGAGCGCGGCCACCTCGCCCAGCGTCACGTCATGGTGGAACCGGATGCCGCCCTTGGCCGGTCCCGTGGAGATGTTGTGCTGCACCCGGAAGCCCTCGAAGGACTCGACCTTGCCGTTGTCCATGCGGACCGGCAGGGTCACGATCAGGCAGCGGCGGGGCTGCTTGGTGCGTTCCCGCACGCCGGCGTCCATTCCGAGAATGTCGGCCGCCTGGTCAAACTGCCGGCAGGCCTGCGCGAACACGGGAGAGGCGTAGATGGTATGGTTCAGGGACATTTTTTGACGGGGTCGGGACGCGGGGGTGGGGCGTCCGTTGGTCTGGTTGGTGGGACGGTGGGGGAACCCGGGCGCTTTGGCAATTGGGTTCAGGCGGGGCACCCCGCCGCGCGGGCGACTCGCCGCCCCGCGCCAAAGGAGTCTTTTAAATTACACCGCGGCCGGCCCGAATTGTAGATTAATAGACTACTTCGACGGGATCGGGTGGGCGCGGGGGCCCGGCTGGCTCCGGACGAATCCCGGTCGGCGCACCCGCGGGTGGGTGCGCCGGGTCGGCGGGCCGGGCGCAATTCCCGTTGCACCCGCCTCCGCGGCCGGCCAGATGCGTGCTGTGCAAACCCTCGGAGTCATTTTCGATTGGGACGGCGTGATCGTCGATTCGTCGGCCGCTCACGAGGCGGCGTGGGAACGGCTCGCGGTCGAGGCGGGCCGGCCGCTGCCGGCCGGGCATTTCAAGGCGGGCTTTGGGCGGAAGAACGAGCAGATCATCCCGCACATCCTCGGATGGAATCTTCCGCCGGCGGAGGTGACGCGGCTTGGGCGGCGCAAGGAGGAGCTCTACCGCGACGTGCTCCGGACGACCGGGATCGAGCCGTTGCCGGGCGTGCGCGCATTCCTGACGGGGCTCCGGGCCGCGGACGTGCCGTGCGCCGTCGGCTCGTCGACCGAGCGGCTGAACATCGACACCATTATGGGCGTCATCGGCCTCGGGCCGTACTTCCGCGCGATCGTATCGGCCGACGACGTCACCAAGGGGAAGCCCGACCCGCAGGTGTTCCTGCTGGGCGCGGCCCGCCTCGGAGTGGCCCCGGCCGGGTGCGTGGTCTTCGAGGACGCGTTCGCCGGGCTCGAGGCGGCGCGGGCGGGCGGGATGAAGGCGGTCGGCGTCGCGACCACCCATCCGGCGGCGGCGCTTGGCCCGCACGCCGACCGCGTGGTCCGCCGCCTCGACGAGGTCACGGTTGCCGAACTGCGGGCCTTGGTTAACCATTGAGCCGATGTTCAAGCTGCGCTCAGACTACCAGCCGACGGGCGACCAGCCCCAAGCGATCGCCACGCTCGCGAAATCGCTGCGCGCCGGCCACCGTTTCCAGACGCTGCTCGGCGTCACCGGCTCGGGCAAGACCTTCACGATGGCCAATCTCATCGCGCAGCTCGACCGTCCGACGCTGATCGTGTCGCACAACAAGACGCTGGCGGCGCAGTTGTACTCGGAGTTCAAGAATTTCTTCCCGGAGAACGCGGTCGAGTACTTCGTCAGCTATTACGACTATTACCAGCCCGAGGCCTATGTGCCCTCGAGCGACACCTACATCGAGAAGGACTCCTCGATCAACGAGGAGATCGAACGCCTGCGCATCTCGACGACCAGCTCGCTCGTCAGCCGGCGCGACGTCATCGTGGTCGCAAGCGTCTCCTGCATCTACGGGCTGGGCTCGCCCGACGACTTCGCCGCGATGCGCATCCTGCTGCGGCACGGCGCGGGCCTGGGCCGGAACCGGCTGCTGGAGAAGCTGGTCGACAACCTTTACGAGCGCAACGACTACGAGCTGAAGCGCGGGTGCTTCCGCGTGCGCGGGGACGTCGTCGACATCATGCCCGCGTATCTCGAGCACGGGTTGCGCGTGGAGTTCTTTGGCGACGACATCGAGGCCCTGACGGAATTCGAACCCGTCAGCGGCAAGGTGTTGCGGAAGATCGAGGAATTCGACCTCTATCCGGCCAACCAGTACGTGACGACCCGCGGGAAGCTCGACGGCGCGGTCGCCGGAATCAAAGCCGAGCTGGAGGAGCGGGTGACCTTCTTCGAACGGCAGCAGAAATATCTCGAGGCCCAGCGCATCCGGATGCGGACGAGCTACGACCTCGAGATGCTCCAGGAAATGGGTTTCTGCAACGGCATCGAGAACTACTCGCTCCATCTGACGGGACGGAAACCCGGCGACCGGCCGTTTTGCCTGATCGACTTTTTCCCGAAGGATTTCCTGCTCTTTGTCGACGAGAGCCACGTCACGATTCCCCAGGTGGGCGGCATGTACAACGGGGACATCGCGCGGAAGAAGACGCTGGTCGACTTCGGGTTCCGGCTGCCGTCGGCGCTGGACAACCGGCCGCAGAGCTTCCCGGAGTTCGAAAAGATCACCGGCCAGACGCTCTATGTCTCGGCCACGCCCTCCCGGTTCGAGGTCGAGCGCTCGGTTGTCGTTGCCGAGCAGGTCATCCGGCCGACCGGACTGCTCGACCCGGAGATCACGATCCGGCCGAGCAAGGGTCAGATCGAGCACCTCATCGGCGAAATCCGGGCCGCCGTCGAAAAGGGCGAGCGGGTGCTCGTGACCACCCTGACCAAGCGGCTCTCGGAGGACATCACCACGCACCTGCGCGAGGCCAAGATCCGGGTGGAATACCTGCACTCGGACATCGATGCCCTGGAGCGCGTGGAGATCCTGCGCAACCTGCGGCAGGGCAACTTCGACGTGCTGGTCGGCATCAACCTCCTTCGGGAGGGGCTCGACCTGCCCGAAGTGGCTCTCGTGGCGATCCTCGACGCCGACAAGGAAGGCTTTCTCCGGAGCGAGACGAGCCTGCTCCAGACCGCGGGCCGGGCGGCCCGGCACGAAAACGGCCGCGTGATCTTCTATGCGGACGTGCTGACGGCCTCGATCCAGCGGACAATGGAGGAGACCCGGCGAAGGAGGGAGAAGCAGATGGCCTACAACCAGGAGCACGGCATCACGCCCCGCGGCGTGCGCCGCAGCGACCAGGCCAGCCTCCACCGCTACGATGGCAGCGGGCGCGACCTGAACACGCCCGCTGTCGCGGAGTCGATCGATGACGTCGCCGCCGTGATCGCGGAGCTCGAGGAGGAGATGCAGGAGGCGGCCAACAAGCTGGAATTTGAGCGGGCCGCGCTCCTGCGCGACCAGATCAACTCTCTCAAATCGGGCGATTTCCGGAATGCCGGCAAGGCGTCCGCGGCCTACGGCGGCAAGAAGCGCCGACGGAGCTAGGGCGGGGTTGAGAACAGAAAGTTGAGAGTTGAGTGCTGAAAGCTGAGTGCTGAGCGGGCGCATTGTTTGTGCGGCGTGGGGAAGACGGCTGATTCCGTGCGAGGCGGCGCGCCCGCCGGCGGGGACCGTCGGCTCCAAGCGAGGGATGGGAGGGAAACAACCCATGGCTGGACCCGGGGGCGGAGGCTAAATTGAGGCGAGGCCCGCCACCGGCCGTTCCGAACGGCGACGGGCGAAACAACCTCCAGACGCAACCATCCAGTTTATGAAGACAAACCGCCTCCCCATCATCGTCACAGTAGCAATCGGCCTGGTCTCGTGGTCCGCGACCAGTTGCGCCCGGGAATCGAAGTCCACGGATAGCTCCATCCCGGTCGTGAGCACGTCGACTCCAGCCGGACCGGCTCTGCCTGCGACCACACCGGCCGGGTCCGCCGCCGAGGTGAATGCCGACGACCTCGCAGTCAAATGGCTCGACATCAAGGACTGCACCTTCGACACCCGCGAACGCTTCTTTGCCGGCCTCAAGGTCCTCGAGGCCACGGTGGATAGGCAGATTGCCCTCCGGAACGCCAAGCGTGCGGCCATGCCGAGCACGGTCGACACCAAGGAATGGGACTTTGTGATGAAGGAGCTGACCGAGGCCCGCGCCTACCTGAAGGACAAGGGCGACGAGTTGCGCAAAGCCACTCCGGAAACCTGGGGACAGTTGAAGGACACCGTCGGCGAGGCGTGGACGCGGACGCAAAACGCCAACGCCAAGGTCAAGCAAAGCACGACGACCTGAGTCGGAACGAAGCAGCCAAGGTTGGGCGTGGCAGGAACCGGGAACCGTTGGCAGGGGCGCTGCGGTCCGGCCTCCGGCTCGGTTCCTTGCACGAAGGCGCTCTCAGTTCCCGTGGTGCTCGGAGCTGCCGCGCGACTGAAGGGTCCGCAGCGCGTCCTGGATCGCCTGCGTGTCGGCATCGGTGGTCTGCACGTCGGATTTTTTGACGCGAACGGGGATGTTGCTGCCGGTGGGAGTGTAGTAAACGTATTCGTCCTTCGGCTTTTCGGACGCCGTCTTTTCCTTCGGCGTGGTGCAACCGGCATTCAGGATGAGGGCGAGGCTGACGACAAGGAGGGGAAGGCGGGTTTTCATGGTGCGCGTGGATCGTGGCGTAACCGCGGAAGCTGAGGTTCCGCGAGGCCCATGCGGTGAAAGGTGGCGCTGGGAAGCCGACCGGCACCTTTTCCGCGCCGGAGGAATCCGGCCAAACAAAAGCCGCACCGTGCGGGTGCGGCTGAATGCGGCGGGTGCCGCCACGTGGTCGGTCACTTCACGCCGGGTGGCGGCTTGAAGGTCGCGGTGTCCGCGCCAGGGGCCAGGGCCTGGGCGCTGACCGTTTGCACCTGTGAGCCGGCGGTCGCATCGCCCGGATGCTTCTTCTTAACCCGCTTCGGCAAATTGCTGCCGGTCTCGTAGACATCCTCGTATTCATCGGCGCCGGCCGACTTGGGCGGCGGGGAGGCGCACGAGGCGACGAGGAAAGCGGCGGAAATCAGCGCCAGGGTGAGGCGAATCTTGGTGTGAGGTTTCATTTCGTGTGGTGGTGAAGGGATATTCGTCGGGCGACCGGCAGCTTCGGCGCCGAACAGGGAGTGGCGAACCCGGCGATTCACTCGCTGCCATGGGCGGCGCGGCACTCGGCCATCACGCGCAGCCAGATTTCGCGGAGGTCAAAAAGCCGCGGTTGGGCGAACTCGCGGTAGCGTTCGAACAAGGTGGACCGGGCGACTTCCGGCGACGCGAGCCGCGCCAGGGAATCGTTTACTTCACGCAGCGCCCGCTTGAAGAAGCAGATGGCCAGCGCGTAGTCGCCGAGATCGAGCGCCTGCACCGCCTGCAGCGCGTTTTCGCGGCCGCGATAGAGCGTACCCTGGAAAGTCAGGCCGAGCGCCGGGGCGATCCGGCCGGGATGCGCGGCGATCCGGTCCCAATTGGCGACGAGGCTGACATACAGCGCCTTGGTGGCGATGTAAACGGGGTTCCGATGAAGGGTGTAGGGCTCCCAATCGGTTTCAAAACCGGCATCCAGAGTGTCCGGATCCGTCTCGAGGGTCAGTTCCTCCTCGGGCTCCAGCTCCCAGCCAAGGCGGCGCGCGACCTCGTCGATCCGGTCGGGAGCGTTGCCCAGCCCGTCGTAGTGACGGAGGTACTCGCGAACGTTGTCCTCGTGCTCCGCCAGGTATTTTTCCCATTCCACCTCGGTCCACGCCAGCTCGCGCCGCTCGTCACCGTCACCCTCGAACAAGCCGTCGGAATCTTGGTTGGTCATTTCAGGTATGTGCCTGGGAGGCGGCAACGAGTGTGAGTGTCGTCGGCGATTGCGCAAATACAATTCCTAACGTAGGCGCCGTAAAGGTTGGGGTTGATCCGCGCCTGGCGCGGCCTTCTCATCGGCCATGCCCGAAGTGTGCCATGAGATCGTCTACTTTGAGGGCCGCGTCCAGGGCGTCGGTTTTCGCTACCAGACCCTGCACCTGGCCCGGGAATTTGTGGTCGCCGGATTTGTGGGCAATCTGCCCGATGGACGGGTGCAGCTCGAGGTGGAGGGTGAAGCCGCCGAGATCGAGGCGTTTGTGACGGCGGTGGCGGAGAGAATGACCGGTTTCATTCGGAAGGTGGAACGCAGTGCGGACCGGCGTCCGCCCAAATTCAAGGGCTTCATGATCAGATGAAACCGGCCCTTGCCCCGGCGATCAGGGCCGAGTCGCTGGTCAAAGATTTTGTCACCGACTGGAGGGGCCGCCGCTGGCGGGCGCTCGCCGGCGTGGATTTTGCCCTGCCGGGCGGCCGGGTCTGCGGGCTGATCGGGCCCAACGGCTCCGGCAAGAGCACGACGTTGAAGATTCTCGCCGGCCTGATGCGGCCGGACCGCGGTCACGCGGAGATTTTGGGCTACGACGCCTCGGAGGCGACGCGCCGCGGCCGGGTTGGCTATCTGCCCGACCTGCCGGCGCTGCCGGGTTTCCTGCGCGCCGATGCGTTCCTGAGGCAGCTCGCGAGGTTGTCCGGATTGTCGCCAGACGCGGCGCGTGGGGCGGTTGGACGCGCGCTGGAACAGACCGGATTGGGGCCGATCGCCGCGCGCCGGATCGACAGCTTTTCGAAGGGTCTGCGCCAGCGCTTGGGGGTGGCGCAGGCGCTCCTCGGGGATCCCGCCGTCGTCCTGCTTGACGAACCGGTCAACGGCCTCGATCCGCGGGCGATCGAGTTGTTCGGCGGACTGGTGCGGTCGTTGGCGGAGCGCGGGCGCACGGTCCTCCTGACATCGCATTTCCTGCCGCAGGTGGAGGAGCTGTGCGACGAGGTCGTTCTGCTCGACAAGGGAAGCGTCATTTTCTCGGGACCGCGCAATTCGGTGGGCGCGGCCGGGGGCCTGCACCGCCTTTATCTGGAAAGGACGTCCCCGTGAAGCCCGCCCGCGTTTGGTGGCTGGTGCAACTGGCGTTGGCGGAGGCGGCGCACCTTCGCCTGGCCTGGGTGCTGGGCGTCGCCGGCCTGGCAGTGGTCGCGGGCGCGTCCGTGCTGCGCGAATTCAACTTTGGGATCGAGGAGGCACGTTTTCTTCAGGACCTGGACGCCGGCGCTCTCACGGTCTTCGGAATCGCGCAGGCGATCCTGCTGACGGTGACGTTGGTGAACGGCGGCGTGGAGCGCGGTCGGCCGGGACTGCTTCTCTCGCACGGCGTGCGCCGCTCCGAGTGGCTGGTGGCTGCTCTCCTTGCCGTCCTGGTGTCGCTCGCGTGGCTGGTGCTCGGAGTCTATTTCCTGCTGGGGCTGCAACTCCATTGGAGCGGTCATCCGGTGGAGATTGCCGGGTTGGCGGCTGCGTGCGGACGGGATTCACTCCGGCTTGGACTTGTCGCCTGTTTTGCCCTCGCGACGAGCGTGGTGTGTCGCAGTTCCCTGCTGGCCATGATCCTGGCGCTCGCGCTGGCGATCGCAGCGCAACTGGCGCCGATCCTCGCCTGGGCGGGAACCCACGGCGGACCGGCCGCACGGATCGGGTGGATTGCGCTGGGGGGAATTGTCCCCGATTTTCCGTCCCTCGATGCGGGAGGCGACGTTCTCCGCTCTGTCGCTGGAGTCGCCGGCCATGCGGCGCTCTACACCCTGTTTGCCTGCGTGGTTTTCGCCCGTCGTGAACTCTGAGCGAAAAGCGGTTGCGCGCGCGTTGCTGGCACTGCTCGTGGGCGGCGCGGTGCTGAACGGGCTGGAACGGGGCCGGCGGCCGGAGGCAGCTGGCGGTCCCCGGGCTCCCGCGGCCGGATTGCGCGCCCTCGTTGCCGACTGGCTCTGGCTGCAGGCCGACCTCGCCTGGGAGCAACGCGATGCCGGCCGCACCAGGTACCTGCTCGGGTTGACGGTTGCGGCCGAACCGGAATCGGCTTATTTCTGGCTCAACGGCGCCCGGATGCTGGCGTATGACCTGCCGGCATGGTGTGACGAGGCGGAGCGGGTGGGCGGCCCCGCCTTGCGGGCCCATCGTCGGAAGCAGGCCGCCGTCGAGGCGCTGCGCTGGCTGGAACGGGGCCTTCACTGGCGTCCCGAATCGGCGGCCATCCGCGTGGAAATGGGCAACATCTGCCTCTATGCCCTCGGGGACGTCGCGCGGGCCGCCGACTGCTACCGACTGGCCGCGGCGCAGCCCGACGCGCCCGCCTATGTGCGCCGCATCCATCGGCGGTTGCAGGCAAGGGAACGTGGAGCTGAAATCACCGAAAACACAATTGAGCACAAATCCCCGCCGTCGGAAAGGCGCGCAGGGATCCAGACTATGGATGGGCCCAATCCGTGAGATGAGCGGAACCTTCGAAAAGTCGTTTGGCATTCGCGCTTAGCGGTGCTCTACCGACATGCCCAAGCTGCGGCGGCGTCATTCGCCGGTGCAAGAAAAACGACCGTGGGCGCCGGAGTCGCGGCGGGGTGCGCTCCAGTTGCCTTTGACATGGCCGGGCCGGATGGCTGGATAGACGACTCGTCCGCGCCGATCTGCCGGAGCCTTTTCCCATGCCTGCAACGCCTTCCGTCCAGCAATGAACGCCAGCCTGAGAATCTGGGTGGAGGCGGCGCGCCCGAAGACGCTCGTGGCGGCGTTTGTCCCGGTCATGGTGGGGACGGCGCTGGCGGCGTCGGCGGGGCTGGGCGACTATGCGAAGGCGGGAATCTGCCTCGCCTTCGCGCTCCTCGTGCAGGTGGGCACCAATTTCGCGAACGACTATTTTGATTTTGTGCAGGGCGCCGACACCGCCGCCCGCACCGGGCCGCGGCGCGCGGTGGCGGCCGGACTCATTTCGCCCGGCCGCATGCTCGCGGTCACAAACGCCGTGTTGGGGGTGGCGTTTCTCGTCGGCCTCCTGCTGGTGCGCGAGGGCGGATGGGTCCTGCTGGCGGTCGGCGTGGTGAGCATCGTCTGCGCGATCGCCTACACCGGGGGGCCGTTTCCGCTCGGCTACAACGGGCTGGGCGACCTCTTTGTTTTCGTGTTCTTCGGCCTCGTCGCGGTGGGCGCGACCTGTTTCGTCCAAACGCACCGGCTCGCCCCCGATGCGTTGGTCGCCGGCGCCGGGATCGGGCTGCTCGCCGCCAATATTCTCGTGGCGAACAATTATCGCGATGCCGAAACCGACGCGCGGGCGGGCAAGAGGACGCTGGTCGTTCGCTTCGGCCGGCGGTTCGCGGTGTGGCAGTACGCGCTTTCCCACACCCTGGCGCTGGCGTGTCCGGTGCTCCTGCTCGTCACCGGACACCACTGGCCCGTCCTGTTTCCGCTGGTGCTGGCCCCGCTGGCGGCCCGCTTGACGCGGCGTCTGTCCCGGTCACGGGATCCAGCCGAGCAAGTGGCCCTGCTCGGGGCGACCGCGGGATATCTGGCGGCGTACGGCGTCCTGCTCAGCGCGGGCTTGCTCTTCGCGCGGTGAGCGTCGGGGCCTTGCGGCGTACCGCGAACGGGAACAGGAACGGCGGTGAAGAACGAACCGGTCGGGCAGGGTGAGTCCCCCGGGCGAGCCGGGGCCGCCACGGCGCCCGTGTTGGGGGAACAATAGGACTCCCCCGGGCGGCTCGTCCGGAGTGCCGGTTCGCCCGGCTCAGAGCTTGGCTGCGAGCTTCGCGACCAGCGTGGCCTTGTCGATCCGGCCGACAATTTGTTCCGCCACCTGGCCACCCTTGAAGAGCAGCATGGTGGGAATGGAGCGAATGCCGTACTGGGCGGTCAGTTCCGCGTTGTCGTCCACATTCACCTTTGCGATGGAGAGCTTGCCGGTCATCTCGGTGGAGAGCTCGTCCAGGATGGGCGCGATGGCCTTGCACGGGCCGCACCAAGGCGCCCAGAAATCCACAAGGACTGGTGTCGGGCCCGCCACGGCGCTTTTGAAATTGGTCTGATCGAGTTGGAGGATGTTGGCAGTCATGTTGGGGATAATAAAAGGGGTTCGGGCCAAAACACAAATCAGCGGGGACTCAGGCCGGCGTGGATTTGTGAATGATTTCGGAAAGCTCGCGGGGTTCCACCGTCTCGAGCTGCTTGCGGCGATGCTTGAGCTCCTCGAAGGTCTTGATGACGGTTTCGGTCATCCGGCCGTGCGTTTCCTCGGAGCCGCCCACGATCGTGAATTTCTCGGCGGTCGTGATGCGCTTGTGCCCGTCCTTGTGGTCGAGGCCGAGACCCAGCAGGTGAGCCCGGCTCTTGGCGGTCCGGCGGCGGGAGGGTTTCTTCATGTTACGGCAACACCGTGGCCGTCTCCGTCGTCGTTTCAAGTGGGATTTCGTCCACCGCCGTGCACTGGATGTCGGTGAACGCCTCATCCTGCTGGAGCGTCAGCTTGTGGAGGCGGGTGAGTTCCAAGACCGCGAGAAAGGTCGCCACCAGGCGGCGGAGGGAAATCCGGCCGTCGAACAGGCTCGAGAAGGCGAAGGCGCGGTGGGTCTGGAGGCGCGCGAGGACGACTTCCATCTGGTCGGCCACGGTCACGTGCTCGGCGTGGATTTCGCCGACGACCAGCTTCTCGGCGAGCCGGCGGAGGACGAGGTTGAAGTTGTTCCAGAGCTCGATCCGGTCGACGTGGCGCAGGGGCCGCTCCGACGCGGGCGCGAACGCGGAGGCGGGGCGGGCGAGCATGTCCTGCGCCCCGGTGGCCATCTCGCCGAGCCGGCCGGACGCCTCCTTGAATTTCTTGTACTGGAGGAGTTGGTGGACGAGTTCCCACCGCGGGTCGAGGTCATCCTCCTCGGCGTTCGGATCGACGGCCTGCTGGTGCTTGGGCAGCAGCAGGCGGCTCTTGATCTCCATCAGCGTGGCCGCCATCACGAAGAACTCGCCCGCGACCTCGAGCTGGAGTTCCTTCATTGCGTAGATGACCTCCAGGTACTGGCGGGTGACCGTGTCGATCGGGATGGCGTAGATGTCCAGCTCGTTCTTGCGAATCAGGAAGAGCAGGAGATCCAGCGGGCCCTCGAAAACGGGAAGTTTGATGCGATAGTCGGATTCGGCAACCACGGCGCGAGTCGAGGGACCGGTAACGCGGGTAGCAACCGGAAAATCAGGCCCGCCGGCGCAGGAGGGCGACGTAGAATCCGTCGGAGTCACGCGTGCCGGGGAAAAGGGTGTGACCGAGGCCGTCGGGAACGGCGCCCCAGTCGCGGGCGGGCGGTTCGGGCGCGAATTCCGGGTGGAGTCCGAGGAAGGCGGCCGCGACATCGTGGTTCTCGTGATGACTGAGCGAACAGGTGGCGTAGACCAGCAGTCCGCCGGCGCGGACGCGGGCAGAGTTCTCGGCCAGGATGCGCAACTGGTCGGCGGCGAACTCGGCGATCATCCGGGGGCGCGTGTACCACTTCATGTGTGGCAGGCGCCGCCACGTGCCGGACCCGGAACAGGGGGCGTCCACGAGCACCCCGTCGTAACCGCCCGCCGGGCTGGCGACGATGTGCACATTCCCGAGGCGGGCGCGCCCCAGGCGGTCGCGGAGTTCGTCGAGCGCTCCCGAACGAATGTCAGCGGCGTCGACCCGGCCGCGTTCACCGACAAGCCGGGCGATCTGGAGGGTCTTGCCGCCGGCGCCGGCGCACGCGTCGAGCCAGGACTGGCCGGCGAGGTCCGGGGCGTGCCGGAGCACAAGCTGGGAGCCGAGGTCCTGGATTTCCACGAAGCCGCGGCGGTAACTGTCGGTGGCGGCCACCTCCGCGTTGGGCGGCAGGCTGACCGCCTCGGGGAGGCCGGGGTCGAGTCGCACGGCCCAGCCCCTGGCGAGGAACTCGTCAAGGACCACCGAGGTTTCGCGGCACTGGAGACGCATCCAGAGCCGGGCGCGCTCATTCAACGCGTCCAGATGCGGAGGGGAGTAGGCCTGGGGGCAGTGTTCCCGAAACCACGCCGGCAGGAGGGCTTCCGGGTCAAAGGGGAGCGGGGAGGCTGCCAGCGAAACCTGCGGCGCAGGGGCGAGCCCCGCCGCCGAAAGGGCTTGGCCCGGGGCCCCGGCCGGTTGCGGCCCGTTCGAGCTCAGGCGCCCGCGGAGCACCGCCGATCTTTCGGTCAGCGTCTCCGGCCGAACGGGCCAGCCGGCGGTCAGAAAGCCCCGGTAGGCCTCGGTCTCGCGCACCGACGGCGCGAGCCACGCGACGACCGCGGCGGCGTCCTCCGGCCGCGTCTCCATCAGCGGATCAATCCACGGGAGAAAACGGATTCCGGTGTAGAGGAGCTCGCGGTAGAGGCGCCGGTCCCGGGAACCGAAGGCGCGATTCCGGCCCAACAGGTCCTTGATGCGGCGGGGCAGGGCGCTGTCGCTGGCCAGATGCGGCCGCACCTCGGCCCAGAGGGCCAGGAAGGTCCGCTGCTGGTTGGCGGCGATGCGCGGCAGATCCACGGCGCGGCGTCAGAATTTCAGCAGGTCAACCTGGACGTTGAAGCCGAAGGAGCCCTCGCGGCTCTGGCCCCGGTTGAAGGAGACCTCGTAGCGCACGTTCCAGGTCTGGCCGAGTCGCTGCGTGACGCCAAACGTCTGCTCGGTGAAGCGGCTGAAGCGCGCGTCGTAGAGCAGGCGGACGAAGATGTCGTGGGCCTCGTTGACGCGCTGGTGGTAATCGAGGAGATACTGCTCGTAGTTGTTGCGCAGGAAATGGGACGCCAGGCGGACGGACCACCAGCTCTGGTCGGTGACCTCGATCCCGTAGTTCAACTCGTCCTGGGTCCGGTCCTGGACGGCGACGCGCTGGAAGGCCTCGAGGCGCAGCCACCGCGCCGGGTTGAGTGCCGCCTCGGTGTACAGGTCGGAGATTCGCGACCGGCCCGCCCGGTGCAGGAACGTGTAGTCGGCGGCGAAATCGAGCTGCGCCAGGTCCCGCGAACCGTAGTCCTTGTCGCGGGTTTGCAGGGTGTTGTTCAGGGCGAACCGAAAAGTGTTCAGCGCGTCGAGCTGGTCCACGTTGCGCTGGTCGGCGATCGAGAGCGGCTGCAGGTACGTCGTGAAGACCTGGCTGTCGATGTTGGGGATGTACGGCTGGCCCGAGTCGGCCCGCGGCGCGTAACGGTACGAGAGGCGCGGCTCGAGCAGGTGGCGGAGTCCGTCGATCTCCCAGAGGTCATTCTTGTAGTTGAAGGTGCCGCTGGCGTGCAGCACGGCGTCGAACCCGACCTCGCCAATCGTGCGGGTGTAGGTGTCCTTGCCGCCGGTGGCATCGGCGTAATAGGTGACGCGCCCGCCGGCCACGGGCGTGAACGCCAGCCAGGGCGCAAGGACGACCGGGCGCTCGAGGCCATAGTAGGCGTCCAGGCGGGTCGAGCGCAGACCCGGCAGGTTCTGGTAGGCGTCCTCGTGCAGGACGGCGAGGCTGGCGTCGAGGCGTTCGTAGAGGCCGCCCATGACCGGGCGGGGCAGCAGGTCGACGCGGAGTTCGGGCAACCGGTCCTGCGCCCGAAAAAACGGGTTCGGATTGGCGCGGGTAAAGGCATCGACCACGAAATTGTCGCCGGTGTAGCTGCCCTCGAGGAAGGAGTCGGGCTGCTGGACCGGGAAGAACCACTTCGGCTTGAAGTCGCGCAGCACCTCCGAGTCGCTCCAGTAGTTGAACTCCCCGTTCAGCGTGAAGTGGTCCCCGATCTTCTGCTGGTGCTCCCACTCGACGTAGCCGCGGTCCGGCGAAATGGGATCGCCGAGAATGTCGTTCAGCCGCTTGCCATGATCCGAAATGTAGCCGGAGCGCAAATAGCCGTGCAGCGAATCCTCGTCGCCGGTCCGTTCGTAGGTGCCCGACGGGCCGACCATCACGCCGCGGGCGGTGTAGACGCCCAGGTCGGCGCCGACCTTGACGCCCTCGGCCACCGGAATGTGCACGCCCAGTTCGCCGTACGCGCCGAGATTGTGCCGGTAACCCAGCTGTCCGGTCAGGTAGGAGACGAGGGCGCCGTGGAGGTCGGTCTGGAATTTCGGAAGCGAGAGGAAATGCCCGCCGAGCAGGCCGAGTTTCAGGCCCTCCGCCGACACAATGCGGTTGCCGTGGTACACCAGTTTGTCCGCGACGATCGAGGGCGTGTAGGCGTTCTCCTCGCGAAAGAAGACCGTGGCGTGGGTGAACACCAGCCGCTCAATCGTGCCGTCGACCGTCTCGCCGGTCAGGTAGAGTGGATACTGTCCGAATCGCAGGTGGTGGACGTGCAGGACCCCGGTCGTGAGATTGTAGGTCCCGTCGTCCGCCACGAGCCGGCGACTGGCGCGGGTGAGCACCAGGTTGCCCTTGGCGGAGACATCGCCGGTGTCCCGGTTGTAGCGGATCTCGTCGGCGGTCAGCGTGACATCGTCGTAATTCAGCCGGGCGTGGCCGCGCATGACCATATCCCGCGTGGCGTCGTCATAGACCACGGCATCGCCGTTGGCGACGGGCACCGGGGGCGCCGGCTGGGCGCGCAGGACGCCCGCCGGGAGGAGCGCCAGGCTGGCGAGGACGAAAAGGCCACCGGGGCGGCCTGCGAACACGGACCACATGCTTTGGGACTGGCGGGCTGGACGAAACGGCGCAACGAGAAAGCTCGCAAGGTTCGAGCTTGTCTCGCCGGAAATGTTCCCGGAAAAGCGTGCGCGCGCATCCGGCCGGATTATGACAGGACTGGCAGGATTTTCGCTTCGAGAGGACCCCGCCGCGCGCCCAATCTCCCGCTCCCATGCCCGTCCACCGCCGTTCCCGCCCCGCCTCCGCCCTGCGCGAGTTGCCGCGGCTCGGCGCGGAGATCCGGTCGCTCGGGGCCGTGCTGGGGCGCGTGATCACCCGCCTCGAGGGGCGGGAGGCCTACGAGACCGTCGAGGCGCTCCGCCGGTCCGCCAAGGCGCGCCGCGCGGGCGACCCGGGGGCGGAAAAGCTGCTGGCCGCCGCGGTGGCCGGCCTGGCGCCGGCCGAGGCGTTCAACCAGGCGATGGCGTTCACGCTCTATTTCGAACTGGTCAACCTGGCGGAGGAAAATTTCCGCGTGCAGCTTTTGCGCGCCCGGCGGCGGGCGTGGCTGGGCGGCGACGGCATGCCGCCGCAGCGGGAGTCGATCGAGGCGGGGATCGCCGAATTGAAGGCGCGGGGGGTCGGCGCGCCGGCCCTGCAGGCGCTGCTCGACCGGATCGGCATTGAGCTGGTCTTCACCGCGCACCCCACCGAGGCAAAGCGCCGGACGCTGCTGGAGAAGCTGCGGCGCCTCGGGCAGCTGCTCCGCGAGGAGACGGCGCTGACCGATCCCGAGCGGGTGGAGCGCGAGATTGCCTCGCTCTGGCTCACGGACCGCAGCCGGGCGATGCGCCCGGAGGTCACGGACGAGGCGCGCACCGGCCTGTGGTTCTTCGACACCGCGCTGTTCGAAACGCTGCCGCGGCTCCAGGCCGACCTCACCCGGGCCCTGGCCAAGCATTATCCCGGAGTGCGGGCGCCCGCCGGGTGGCTGACCTTCGGCTCGTGGATCGGCGGAGACCGCGACGGCAATCCCAACGTGACGGCGCCGCTGACGGCGGAGGTGCTCCTGCTGCACCGCCGGCTCGCGGTGGAAAAGCTGCGGCTGGCCGCGCGTGAGCTGGCCCGCTCGCTCACCGTCTCCGACCGGCGCGACGTCATTTCGCCCTCGGTGCGGCGGCTGGCGCGGGAGAGCGCGCATTTTTCCAAACACCTCGAGCAACTCGGCCACCGGTACCCGCACGAGCCCTACCGTTTGCTGCTCGGCCTGCTCCGCGAACGACTCGCGCAGGCGGTCGTCGAGGTGCGGGACGGGTCGGTCCTGGCGGCCGAGACCGTCGGCGACGAGACGTGCCTCACCCCGGAGGCGGTGCGCGAGACCTTCCAGGTCATCCGCGGCAGCCTGGCCGCGGGGCGCGGCGCGATGCTCGCGGGCGGCGAGTTGACCGACGCCGAGCACAACCTGGCGGTTTTCGGCCTGCACACCGCGCGCCTCGACTTGCGGCAGCATTCGTCGCAGCACGAATCGGCGGTCGCCGAGGTGCTCGGAGCGGACAGCTATGGGCGCCTGGACGAGGCCGCGCGCCGCCCGCTCCTGCTGGAGGCGATTGCCGGCGCGAAGCTGTTGTCGGCCGCCGCCGTCGGCCGGCTCTCCGCGGCGACCCGCCACGTCGTCGAGCCCCTGCGGCTCGCCGCCCTGGCGAGCGCCAAGCTCGGCCGGCAGGCCCTGGGGATCTACATCATCAGCATGACGGACGACGTGTCCGACCTGCTGGAAGTCGAACTGCTGATGAAGGTGACGGGCGCGTCCCTGCCGATCGCGCCGCTGTTCGAGACGCTCAGCGATCTCCAGCGGGCGCCGGAGATCCTCGCGGCGCTGTTCCGCCTGCCGGGGCGCCCGGCGCCGGCGCACCAGCACGTCATGCTGGGCTATTCCGACAGCAACAAGGATTGCGGCTACCTGACCGCCAACTGGGCGCTCTTCGAGGCGCAGGGCGCGATCGCGCGCGTGTGCGGGGAGAACGGCGTGCGGCTGACGCTCTTCCACGGGCGCGGCGGCAGCATCGCCCGGGGCGGCGGTCCGGCGGCGAAGGCCATCCTCGCCCAGCCGGCGGGCCTGCGCGACGGCGGGATCCGCGTGACCGAGCAGGGTGAGGTGCTCTCGACGCGCTACCATGACCCGGACCTGGCGCACCGCATCCTCGAGCAGATGACCTACGGGGTCATGCTCGGCACGCACGCCGCGCAGAACGAGGTCACCGTCCCGGCCGAATGGCGGGAGGCGATGAGCGCCATGAGCGCCGCGGGCTTCGCCGCCTACCGGTCGCTGGTGCACGACGACCCCGGGTTTCTCGAGTTCTGGCGGCAGGCGACGCCGATCGACGAGATCGCCAACCTCAACTACGGTTCCCGCCCGTCGTACCGGCGCGCCACCGAGAGCGTGGCCGACCTGCGCGCGATCCCCTGGGTCTTTTCGTGGATGCAGAGCCGCTTCAACTTTCCCGGCTGGTTCGGCCTGGGCAGCGCGCTGCAGGCGGTGCTGCGCCGCGGCGCGGGCGGTCGCCGGCTGCTCCGGACGATGCACCGCGACTGGGCGTTCTTCCAGACGCTGATCGACAACGCCCAGCTGACGCTCCGCAAGGCGGACATGGGCATCGCCGAGCTCTACGCGGGACTGGTGGCCGACGAGCGGCTGCGCAAACGCATCCTCGCGGTCCTCGCGGCGGAGTTTGCGCTGACGGAGAAGGCCATCCTCGCGGTCACCGGGCAGCGCGGGTTGCTGGCGCGCGAGCCGGTGCTGCGGCGCTCGGTGGAGTTGCGCAACCCGTACATCGATCCCCTGAATTTCATCCAGGTCGACATGCTGCGGCGGCTGCGGGGCGGCGCGCTTTCCGAAGACGACGCGGCCGCCGCGCGCCGGGTCGTCGAGCTGACGATCAACGGCATCAGCGGCGGACTCAAGAACACCGGCTGACCGCGGCGCCGGCCCGGCCGGCGAACTCGGGGCGGCGCCTTTATTGTGTAGACGGCGCGCCCGCGGCGGACAAAGTGAGGCTGCGCCGTGATCATCCCCTCCAAAGAACTCGAGGCGTTCCTGGGCAACCGGCAGGCCAATCCCCATGGGTGGCTCGGCATGCACCCGGTCACGCACAAGCGAAAGAAGGGCGTGGTCGCCCGCGCATTCGTGCGCGCGGCGGTCAAGTGCGAGGTGGTTGACCTCGATGCCCCCGGCGCGCCGGCCTATCCGATGGAACTCCTCGCGCCCGAGGGATTCTTCGAGGCCTTCGTGCCCGGCAAGGCGGTTTTCCGCTACCAACTGCGTTACCAGACTTCGTGGGGCGACATCCACCAGGTTTACAACGCGTACTCTTTCCTCCCGACGCTGAGCGACCAGGACCTCTACCTCTTCAACGAGGGCACGGAGCAGCGGGTCTACGAGAAGCTCGGCGCGCACGTGCGCGTGCTTGGCGACGTTCCCGGCGTGGCCTTCGCCGTCTGGGCTCCGAACGCCTCGCGCGTCTCGGTCGTCGGAAACTACAACGGCTGGGACGCCCGGTACCACCCGATGCGTCCCCTCGGCGCCTCCGGCGTCTGGGAGCTGTTCGTGCCCGGGCTGACGGAGGGCGAGCTGTACAAGTTCGCGATCTGGGACCGCGGCGGCCGGATGCGGATGAAGACCGACCCGTACGGCACCTACTTCGAGGCGCCCCCCAACAACGCGGCCATCGTCTGCTCGACCAACCATCACCAGTGGGGCGACGCCGAATGGATGGGCCGCCGCGCACGCAACGCCGCCCGGCTGGACGGGCCGCTGTCGATCTACGAGGTGCACCTGGGCTCGTGGCGCCGGAAGCTGGACGAGGCCGGCCGCCCGCTGACCTACCGCGAACTCGCGCCGGCGCTCGCCGACTATGTGACCGACCTCGGGTTCACCCATATCGAGGTGATGCCGGTGTCCGAGTACCCGTACCTCGGCTCGTGGGGCTACCAGGTCTCGGGTTACTTCGCGCCGACCCACCGGTATGGCTCGCCGGAGGACTTCCAGTTCTTCGTCGATCACCTGCACCAGCGCGGCGTCGGCATCATCGTGGACTGGGTGCCGGCGCATTTCCCGCGCGACGCGTTCGCGCTGGCGGAGTTTGACGGCACCCATCTCTACGAGCACGAGGATCCCCGTCTCGGCGCGCACATGGACTGGGGCACGCTCATCTTCAACTACGGCCGGCACGAGGTGAGCTGCTTCCTCGTGGCCAGCGCGCTGGCGTGGCTCGACCGCTACCATATCGACGGGCTTCGCGTGGATGCGGTGGCGTCGATGCTGTACCTCGACTACTCGCGCAAGGCCGGCGAGTGGATCCCGAACAAATACGGCGGCCGGGAGAACCTGGCGGCGATCGAGTTTCTGCGGCGGACCAACAGCCTCGTGCACGAGCTGCACCCCGGGGCGATGATGATCGCCGAGGAGTCGACGGCTTTCCCGATGGTCAGCCGGCCGGTGCGGGACGGCGGCCTGGGCTTCGACTACAAGTGGAACATGGGCCTGATGCACGACACGCTGGCCTATTTCCAGAAGGACCCGGTGCACCGGAAGTGGATGCACGACAA
>Ga0265327_10001992_pt1 | contig 23142 bp, 16 predicted proteins | sample 41621metaG_FD_202089 | JGI IMG/M metagenome (GOLD analysis project Ga0265327, IMG submission 202089) | Rhizosphere microbial communities from Carex aquatilis grown in University of Washington, Seatle, WA, United States - 4-16-21 metaG | ecosystem: Host-associated > Plants > Roots > Rhizosphere...
CGACGCGCGTCGCAGGCGGCGCGGTTCAGCCGCCTGGAATTCCACGACTGACCGACACCTGCGTTCCGTGGGTTTGGACGACCCAGGGTTCGAGATTCCCAAGGGAAGGAGACGTTCTTCTATGCGATGGATCAAGATGACCGGTGCTGTGCTCGCGGCGATGAGCATGGCTAGCCTGGCTGAAGCCGGGTGGCTGCATGGCAAGGTGGGGTGCTGCGGCGCCTCGAAGGCCAGCTGCTGTACCTCGACGACTCAGCCAGCCTGTTGTAAGCCCGTGATCGTGAAGCCTTGTTGCCCCACGGTCCATACCTATCAACGACGTTGCTCGGACATCAAGCCGCCGTGCTGCGATAGCTGCTGTGCTCCGGCCAGCTGCTGTGCTCCGGCCGCCAATGGCAACCGGGGTTGTGCTCCGGCTTGTGCAGCTCCGGCTGCCGCTTGTGCTCCTGCTTGTGCCGCTCCGGCCGCGAACTGCGGTCCTGCTGCCTGTGCTCCTGCTTGTGCGGCTCCCGCCGCGGCTTGTGCTCCCGCTTGTGCGGCTCCCGCCGCTGCCTGTGCTCCCGCTTGTGCTGCTCCGGCCGCGAACTGCGGTCCTGCTGGCCCAGGCTGTGCTGCTCCGGCTGCTGCGTGTGCTCCTGCTTGTGCCGCTCCGGCCGCGAACTGCGGTCCTGTCGGCCCGGGCTGTGCTGCTCCGGCTGCTGCCTGTGCTCCCGCTTGTGCCGCTCCGGCCGCGAACTGCGGTCCTGCTGGCCCAGGCTGTGCTGCTCCGGCTGCCGCTTGTGCTCCTGCCTGTGCCGCTCCGGCCACGACCTGCTGCCCGACGACCTGTGCCCCCAAGAAGAGCTGCTTCAAGGGTCTGCATGGGCTGTTCGGCAAGTGCTGCAAGACCTCTTGTGCTTCGACCTGTGCTCCAGCTTGTGCTGCTCCCGCAGCCGCGACCTGTGCTCCAAGCTGTGCCGCCCCGGTTGAAACCAAGTGCTGCAACGCTGATCCCTGTGCCATTGCCAAGTTGATCTACGAATCGCAGACCGCTTGCTATGCTCGTCAACGACGTGCTGCCATCCGCAAGCTCGGCAATCGTTATGATTGCATCTGCAATCCGGAAATCATGACGGCCTTTGTTTATGCCCTGAATGATGCCGATGAACGCGTCCGCCGTGAAGCGGCCGATGAAATCGGTGATCAGGTTCGCAAGAACGCCTGCTGCTGCCCCGAAGTCGTCGCTGCCCTGACCTGTGCTCTGGGTGACTGCGATCGCGGTGTGGTTCGTCAAGCTGAACAGGCTCTCCGCCTGTGTGGATATGATGTTGTCAAGGGCTGCTGCGACAAAGGCTGCAGCACCGCCTGCAACAGCGGGTGTGCTCCAGCCGGTGGCGTCGCCGCTCCGGTGAACACCGATGGTCAGGCTCCTGCTCCGGTTCCGCCGGAAGAAAAGAAGACCACCGGCCGACCAAGCCGCCTGTCCACCCTCCTCGGTCTCCTGGACTGATCGAGTTGGACCGGTGAAAACCAAACCGGCCCCCAAGGTCGGCGTACTACAGTGAACAGCGGCCCCCGGATTCGTCCGGGGGCCGTTTTCGTTTGCATCTTGCTCCGCGAACAAGGAAACTTCTGAGGCGGACCCAGGCCCACCTGGCACGAATCTGGAAATCACTTCCTGGCTCGCGTCCAACTCCGGGGTTTGATGAGGCGTCCGGCCTGCCGCCGACTCTCGTCCGCAGTGCCGGGTCCACCCGGCATTCCCGCTCCAGTTTCCTTTACATCGATGGATCGAATTCATGACGACGCGCACGAAGGTTGTGCAGGTTCTCAAATCAATTGCCCCAGGCTCAGAAGTCGATGTGCGCGGCTGGGTCAGAACCAAGCGGGAATCCAAGCAGGATTTCGCCTTCCTTGAACTGAATGACGGAAGTTCTCTCGCCAACCTGCAGGTCGTCGTTGACGCCAGCGTCCCCGACTACACGAGCCTGATCAAGCAGATTCACACCGGCGCCAGTGTCGCCATCGTCGGCGAAGTCAAAGAGTCGCTCGGCAAGGGCCAGCGGGTCGAAGTCCACGCCCGCCAGCTGAAGGTCCTGGGAACGGCGGATCCCCAAACGTATCCGCTGCAGAAAAAAGGGCACAGCTTCGAATTTCTGCGCGAGAAAGCCCACCTGCGGCCGCGCACCAACACCTTTGGCGCCATCGCACGCGTCCGCAATGCGCTGTGCGCCGCCATCCACCGCTTCTTCCAGGAACGAGGCTTCCTGTACGTTCAGACACCAATCATCACCACCAGCGACTGCGAAGGGGCGGGCCAGGTCTTCCAGGTCACCACGCTCGACCTGGCCAGACTGCAGCAGTCGAAGAGCCCCCTCGACTACAGCCATGACTTTTTTGGCAAACGAGCAGGCCTGACCGTCAGTGGTCAACTGGAAGGGGAAATCTTCGCCACCGCCGTCGGGGACGTGTATACATTCGGACCGACATTTCGCGCCGAGAACTCCAACACGACCAGGCACCTGGCCGAGTTCTGGATGATCGAACCCGAAATGCCGTTCTACGAACTCGAAGACAACATGAACCTCGCCGAGGCCTTCGTTCGGTCAATTGTCGGAAATGTCCTCGAAACCTGCGCCGATGACCTGGCCTTCTTTAACGAACGAATCGAACCGACACTGCTGGCATCCCTGCGCAATATCGTCGAACACGATTTCATCCGGCTGACCTACACCGAGGCCATCGAGATCCTGGAGAAATCCGGGCATGCTTTTGAATACCCGATCTCCTGGGGCAAGGACCTGCAGTCGGAACACGAACGCTACCTGACCGAACAGCATTTCAAGCAGCCGGTGATCCTGACCGACTACCCGCGCGAGATCAAATCGTTCTACATGCGGTGCAATGAGGACGGCAAGACCGTTCGAGCCATGGACGTGCTGGTTCCCAGGATCGGCGAAATCATCGGCGGCAGCCAGCGCGAAGAACGTCACGCCGTGCTGATCGACCGCATGAAGGAATGCGGCCTGAACCCCGAGGATTACTGGTGGTACCTGGAACTGCGCCAATACGGTACCGTTCCGCATAGCGGATTCGGCCTGGGCCTGGAACGAACCGTCCAACTCGTCACGGGAATGACGAACATCCGGGACTGTATCCCGTTCCCCAGAACACCCAAGAACGCCGACTTCTAACGTGGCGATTACACAAACAGTTCGTGAATCGGCGTGGGATCGCTGACCAGGTGCGATGGACGGCCCTGCGGCGTATACAGCATCGTGTCGGGGTTGATGCCCAGTTTCGAGTAGATTGTCGAAACGAAATTCTCGGGGGACAACACGCGGTCCACAGCCGAGTAGCCGTTGCGGTCCGTGGCGCCCAGCACCAAACCACCTGGAATGCCACCGCCCGCCATCAGGACGGACATCGCATTCGCCCAGTGATCTCGTCCCGCCTTGGCTTGCCCCGGCAGAGTCGAAAGTTTGGGCGTGCGGCCAAACTCGCCCAACGCAGTCACCAGCGTGGAACCAAGCATCCCCCGCTCTTCCAGATCTTCAATCAACGTGGCAACCGAATTGTCCCAGTCGGGCAAGCGCTTGGCACAGGCATTGAACAAGTCCGCATGATGATCCCAACCGCCGTCATAGACGGTCACGAACGGCACCCCCGCCTCGACCAATCGCCGTGCCAGCAGCAGGCGCTGACCAAACGAGTTGCGGCCATAGCGATTGCGAATCTGATCGGGTTCCTTGCTGACATCGAACGCCGCCTGGGCCGCCTTTGACGTCACCAGATCCAGGCTTTGACGATAATAATCGTCGAACGCCAGTGCCGGATCCCCCGCCGCGGGATCGCTGATCCGGGGCAAGGTGTCAACTCGCCGTCTGAGCTGGTTGCGGAACGAGAACTTCTCTTCGGTCACACTATTGGGGAGCGCCACGTCACGCACACGGAAACTGGCGGAATTCGGGTCGTCGGAAACAACAAACGGAGCAAACTTCGCCCCCAGGAAGTTGGGACCTCCGGAGCGTGACATGGACGGCATCGAAAAGTACGGGGGCAGTCCGTTCGGCTTGCCAAGCTCGTGCGCGACAACCGCGCCCATGCTCGGATGGAAACTGACGAAGGCTCCACAACCGACCGGAATCCGGGGAGGAGCCCCGGTCATCATGTAATGATTGCCCGCTCCATGATTCGCCTGGTCATGGCGGATCGACCGAATCGTCGCAAACTTGTCCGCAATCCCGGCAAGTCGCTTCATGTGCTCGGAGAACAGGACGCCAGGGACCTTGGTGGCAATGGCATCAAATTCGCCCCGAATCTCGGCCGGCGCTGCTGGCTTGGGATCAAATGTCTCAAAGTGAGTCGGACCGCCATCCATCCAGATCAGGATACAGCCCTTGGCCACCCCGGCAGAATTTGACCCGCGCTCCGCGGCCTGAAGCCGAGCCTCGGAGCGAGCCCGCCTCAGCAGCCCCTCGGCAAACCCCAAGCCGACAAACCCACCCAAACCGAGCTGCAGCGCATTGCGACGCGTGATCCCATTACAGTTGCGATAAACCGTCATCGTTAGTCCCCGGTCGAGAATCAGCGTCGCTGACAGACAAATCGGTCGTTGAACATATGAGGTTCCCATCCCTTGCGGAACTTGTCAACGGCGACTGACCCCGCTCGGTCATTGACTGCGGAGATTCACGTACGGTCGTTCGTCTCAATCGGCACGAACTTTACGGGCGGCAATGTCGCATTGTACGCTCCTGACAACGTCCGTCGGCCAACCGTCGCGCACAATCAGAATGCACTCACGTTTAAGGAATCGACCATGATGCCCGGCGCTGGACTTGATGACACTTCATTCACACGAGCCCAGAACGAGACTGTTGCGAGCAACCGGTTCCCCGAAGTCGCCGTGCCCCCCGTGGGAGGGTCCGATGTCGCCAACGCGCGGTGTCAGACCATGGTCAACAAACAGCGAGGCCAATCTGTCTGCCTATTGGCATGCCTCACGGGGTTTCTGACGATGGCTGCCCAGGCGCCGCTACACGCAGACGATGGAGCAACATTACGCGTCTTCATCTTCGCAGGTCAGTCCAACATGGTTGGGTCTGACTCAAAAGTGGAGGACATTCAGAAGTTTCCGCCGTTTGTCGGCCTCGAAACTCCACAGCCTCAGGTCCGCTTTTCCTATTGCCTTGGTCGTGAGGAAAAGACGACCTCGCCGGGCTGGGTCGACCTGAAACCCGTCAATAATGTGGTTGGTCCCGAACTGAGTTTTGCCCGTACAGTGACCCGGAACATCAGTTCTCCCATCGCCATCATCAAAATCGCTGCGGGCGGGACACACTTGGGTGGCGACTGGAATCCCGACAAACCGACTGGGTTCAAGCTGTATCCATTGGCGCTCCAGCGGGTTCAAGATTCCCTGGCCGACCTCGATCGCCAGGGAATCAAGTATCGCCTTGAAGGTTTCATGTGGCATCAGGGCGAAAACGACATGTTCGACAAGGATTTCAAGCCGGCGTACGGTCGGAACCTGAAGAATTTTATCGCAAGCTGGCGTCGCGACCTGAAGGCTCCAAACCTCAAGTTTTACATCGGCGAACTCTGCACCAAGACCATCTGGGGCATGGACAATCGCGAAAACATGCATGCGATTCGCATGGGACAGAGGTCCGTAACAGATTCCGATCCCCTTGCGGAATACATCCCCACCTCACACGACGCAGTGGAGATTGGTGGTGAAACGGGGTTGCATTATCACTACGGCACCCTGGGTCAACTGGAACACGGGGTGAACTACGCAGAGGCCTATTTGCGGACGATCGGGAAAAAGCTTTCGACGGACCGCTCACTCAAAACATGGCCGTATGCCAAGGGAAGTCCAGTCAAGCTGTTTATTCTCGCCGGTCATCGCAATATGGAAGGCGAGCGAGCTTTTCTTCAGGAACTCTCCGCCTTGAAAGTTCACGAGCCTCTGGCGAACGACAACCTCAAAATTGCGTACCGATACAGTGTTGGCGGCGGATTCAAGACGTCCAGCGGGTGGGAATCACTGGGTCCAGCCGGTCCCTACGAGACCTTCGGCCCCGAATTGAGCTTTGCCAGCGCGCTGCACGGCAAATTGTCCGGCAACATCGCCATCGCGAAGTTCACTCACAGCGGTTCGCAGATGAATGACTGGACCCCTGCCGGGACGCGAGCCAGTGATCTCAATCTTTACGGTCGCTTCATGGAATTCATCCGTGAGACCATCCAGGACCTGAAAGACAAGGGGCATGCCGTGGAACTGGCGGGGATCTTCTACCATCTTGGAGAAAACGAGATGGCCTACTATCCCTACCGCAAGGATGCACCCAAGTGGCTGCAATCGACCATCACCGCCAGTCGCAACGATTTGTCTCTGCCCGCGTTGAGGTGGTACGTCAGCCAGCAGCAGCCTCCTGACCTGCCAGGACTCAACAGCCTCGATATCACCGCCGCACTCACAGCGCTGGCGGCATCCGATCCGGCGTTCATCCATCTCAAGGCGTTCGATCTGCCGCAGCAAAAGGAAAAGCTCGTTCTCGACACCGCGGGCATCGTGTCGCTGGGAGAACTGTTGGCGCGAGGTTACCTGGAGACTCCCTGAGAGCCTCCAGTCGCCGGAATTCCGACTATCCAACCGTCTTCGAAAGACTGTTCTGGCTGTCCCCAGCCCGAGACTCTCATGAACACCCGCCGACAATTCCTTCACAACTCAGCGTTACTCGCCACCGCAGCCATTTTCAGCCCGCGCGAGGCCTTCCCAGCCGATCCAATTCCGCATTCGGTGGAAGAACTCTGGGCCGACTTTGATCCACGCAAGGATCCTCTCGAAGTTGAAGTCATCCGCGAGTGGAAGGAGGATCGCGGTCTGTTCCGTCTCGTGCGGTTTCTCATCGGCCACTTCAAAGGCAAGCCGGCCCGGATGGCGGCCCTCTACGGATTCCCGGAGGGCGCCGGAGAAAAGGTGCCGGCGGTAATGCATATTCACGGCGGAGGACAGCGTGCGTTCCTGCACGAAGTGAAGCTGCTCGTCGGTCGAGGGTACGCGGCACTTTCCGTGAATTGGGGCGGTGATGGTGACGGTCAACCTCCATTCAACTCTGCCGATGGAGCACTGCCCCAGGATCCCAACACGGACTGGGGCGCCGTCGATCCCACTCAGCTGAATGTCCCCGGATACCAATCGATCCTGCCGGGCCCGAAGCAATTCTTCGAGGATCGCGAGCATCCGAAAAACTGCAACTGGTACTTGCTGACACTCGGCTGCCGTCGCGGCCTGACCTTTCTTGAGCAGCAGCCTGAAGTCAATTCCGACCGGCTTGGTGTGCATGGTTATTCCATGGGTGGCAATCTGACCATGTATGTCGCTGGCAGCGACAACCGCGTCAAGGCGGCCGTGCCCGCTGTTGGCGGAGCGGGATGGAGATGGCAGCCGCACAGTATTCCTGGCGGCGTCATTCAGCAGGATCACATCCAGGGGAGCCTTGATCTGTTTCGTCGCACGCTGAGTTTTGAGAGTTATGCGCCGCTCATTCATTGCCCGGTCCTGCATCGCAGCGCGACGAATGATTTCCATGGCTGGATGGACGATGTCTATCGCACGAACGAACTGATTTCGAATCCTTCTCGAAGTTATTCCTGGACGCCGCATCTCAACCATCGACTCAGCCCCGAAGTGGCGGTCACCATGCCGCTGTGGTTCGATCATCACCTGAAAGACGGCCCGCTCGTACCGATAATGCCCCACAGCGAACTTGTCCTGCGATCCCCCAATCAGGTTCCGTTGTTGCGTGTGAAGCCCGATGTGACGTCCATGCCGGCCAGTCGATGTGAAATCTATTACAGCGTCGATCCCGATCCACGCGCCCGCTTCTGGCGCAGCGCGGATGTCACGCGCGATGCAGACTCGTTTATGGCGAGCCTGCCGCTGCATGCCATCGATTTGCCGCTGTTTGCCTTTGCGAACGTCTATCATGCACTACCGAAACCCGAGTCCCTCGCGGCAATTCCCGGGTACAGTCAACCGGTGAACGAGGTTTGCCTGAGCAGCGAATTTCACTCGATCCAACCTGCCGAGTTGCAGGCGGCGGGTGTCGTCGCCTCCATGCCCTTCGGCACGCTGATCGACGATTTTTCATCGTCCAACCGGATGCGTGACTGGTACTCGCTGAACTCGGATCATCCGCCACTCGTCCAGCATTGGACTCGCAAGCTGACCGACCCCGCATTTCGCGGCAAGCCGAATGCAAAACTGAAATTGACGCTGACAATGCCCCGGACGAACACGCTGACTTTTGTTGTCGTCGAAAATGAATGGCGTTCGTATCGCGGCCCCAGGCGGACATTCGCGTGTGAGCGTGAGATCGCGGGTTCGGACTCCGGACAAACATTCGTCCTCGCGTTGAACGACTTTGTCTCGCCTGATGCGTCGCTGAGCTCATGGGATGGAGTCGATCAGTTCGGCATCTGTGCCCACTTCTCTGAAAGCAGGAATGTTGGGACTCCGCCTCGAAAATGGAACGGCCCTGCCCCAAAGTTCCTGCGTCTCGAATGGGATTGACCAGGGGAATTGTGCCATCAGAGACGCGAGTGACATCCCCGTGGAGGTCAATTCCCAAGGGCGTCCCGCAGGGCAATCGCATCTCTCAAGATGGGCGAACGGACGTTGGATGACCGGCCTCGGATGATTCCCCGCCACCAATCTCCAGCTTTATTATCAAACTGCGTGGCACGTCCCTGAGTCATCGAAGGGCGTGGCGATCAACCAAAGACCACGCCCTTCCCAAAACCTCTGGGCATGCCACCCGCCCCGCAACCCACGACGATTTCGCATTTTGCGCCCGCACAAACAAGAATTCAGGCAAAATCGATGTCACGATTGCCGACGCCCGGTTAATTGATCGCAGAGGAAGAATCTTGGACTCGAAAACCATTCAAGCCATGCGACTTTGGACTCTGGCACAACCAGTCGTGTCCGCATTCGTCATTTCCGTGGTCCGGGATTTCTCCGCAAGGGATGACGTTCTGCAGGAAGTCGCAGTGGCAGTCATCGAGTCCTTTGACAGTTACGATCCACAACGCCCGTTTGTGGCCTGGGCGATGGGAATTGCGCAAAACAAGGTCCGCCAGTACCTCAGACGCATACAGCGTGACCGGCTGGTGTTTGATGATGACGTGCTGGTCCACTTGGCGGCGGCATTTGAAGAAGAATCTGCGGAGCAGTCGCAGTCCCTCGCATTTCTACGCAGCTGTCTCGAGCAGCTTGAGGGGCGATCCCGCAAACTCTGCGAACTGAGGTATGGAAGCGATCTCAAGCCGGCGGCAATGGCCGAATCCCTGGGAATGACCGCGAATACGGTAGCCAAGGCCCTTCAGCGAATACGTGATCAGCTGCGAGCGTGTATCGAGCGCAAGGTTGCCGTTGAAATGAGAATGCCATGACGCGCGGTCCCAGCGAACTTGTGTCTCGATACTTTGATGATTTGTTGACGGCTGACGAACATCGCGCCCTGCAGGACTGGTTGCGTTCATCCTCGGATCATGCGAGAGAATTTGCGAGACTCGCATTGTTGCACGACCGCCTCCGCGGCGAGCAACTCGCCAACTCACTGATTCATCCCCCGTTGCCGAATGCCACTCAGGCAGCTCCCGCAGTCCCGCGGCGAACGCGCCGCCCGTTCATCATCTCCGCGACCCTGGTGATGGCACTCGCTGCTTTGCTGATGGTCTCTCTGGAAATCGGCAGGACTCCGGCGGCGGCAGCAACCGAACTGAAGCGACTGATCGCCGCTCAGGAAACGGATCTCGACAGAACCTACCGGATCGCGGTGGAAGAAGTGGCCATGCCGCGTCGTCATCACCGACCAGACGCGGAAGCCAATCGCCCTCCCAAGCCCCCCTTGGACGGCGCCATTCTGTACGTCCGGAAAGGGAACCAGTTTGTGTTGATTCGCCCGATGACCGACGGCCGTCAGTTCGTGACGGGCAGCAACGGCCGAACGAGCTGGGCGGTACGCCCGGATGGACCTGTTCGGGTCAGCGCCGATCTGACTCGATTCAATCGGGATCTGCCAGGGCATGAACATGACTTTCCGCTGATTCAAATCGAGCGGGGGCTGGCTCACTTGCGGGACGCTTACGACATCCACTTGCTGCCAATGGAAACGCCCGACGATACGGCGGCTGATGACTTACCAACCCGGTTACTCGTGGCTGTCAAGAAGCGTGGCCACCGTGGACCACAGCGAGTTGAAATCACTTATGCCGTTCGTACCGGACAGATTCGCCAACTCCGATTTATTGAGATGCCCTATGGTCCCGAGCACCTCACCGTGCGACTGACTCAGGAAGAAGAACGACCACTGGGATCTTTGTTCTTTGATCATCAATCGCATCATGAGTCGGATCGCATCGTCGAAGAGGAATAAAGCAATGAAGAAGATGATCTGGCTGCTGCTAACGCTGGTAACCTTCGCCGCCTGGGGATTTGGCCAGGATCGAAATACATCGCCCAATGGCAAGATCCGCAAACCGCAGATGAGCGACACCGTCAAGGCGAACGTGTACGCCGACAACTGGTTTGTCCTCTACATCAATGGCGAACTGGTGGCGGTTGATTCGATCAAGTTCATTCCGCACAACGTCGTGTCAGTCGACATCCTGCCGAGCTATCCCATGACCATCGCCGTGATGGCAAAAGATAATGCCGACCCGAAGACAGGCATGGAGTACGCGAACACGAACATCGGCGACGGCGGGTTCATTCTGAAGTTCGCCGACGGTACCGTCACGAATGCGAAGTGGAAAGCCAGGAAGTTCTCATGGGGACCAATCGGACGTGACACGAAGAACCCTCGCGTGGAAAACGTGCCGATTCCAGAGAACTGGTTCGCCGTCGACTTCGATGATTCGAAGTGGGGTTTCGCCACCGAATACACCGAGGAACAGATCAGCCCGAAGCAACCGTACTTCGAACACGACTTCACAGGGGCGAAGTTCATCTGGACCGATGACATCGATCTCGACAACACCGTGATTTTCCGGCACCACGTGAAATCGCCGCCCGATGGAAAACCGCGGCCGGACTTTTCCAATCTGAACAACGTGGTACCTGACTCGCCACCCAGGAAACCCAGGAAGTGAGTTTGTCCCATCCGCGATGGAGTTCACCTGGAGATTTCTGCCGATGAGAGTCCTGCATGCGATCTGCTTCCTGTTGCTGCCGATTGTCGGTGTCGCAGCAGAGCAACCCAACATTGTCTTCATGCTGTCGGATGATCAAGCCTGGAATGGTTTGTCGGTCGCCATGCATCCCGATGTGGCGGGCTCGAAGGGAGGCATCTTCCACACGCCGAATCTGGAGAAGCTCGCGGCTCAGGGAATGCGCTTCTCGGCGGGATACGCGCCCGCTTCAGTTTGTTCACCCACTCGCATCAGCCTGATGACCGGAAAGAGCCCCGCCGCTTTGCACTGGACCAAGGCCGCGCCCCCGGAAGCCGGACACAAGCTCATTGAGCCACGAAACATCCGAAGCATTCCGGCAAGCGAGACAACGATTGGTGACATCCTGCGCAAGGCGGGTTATGCGACGGCACATTACGGCAAGTGGCATATCGGCGGCGTTGGTCCCGCGAAGCATGGCTTCGATGAGTCGGACGGTGACACGGGCAACGAGAACGCCTTTCAATTCAAAGATCCCAACCCCGTGGACATCTTCGGCATGGCCGATCGCGCAGCCGCCTTCATGGATAAAAACTCCAGGGCCAGGAAGCCGTTCTTCATTCAGCTTTCGTGGAATGCCTTGCATGCGTCGGAGAACGCCAATCAGGCCACGCTTGCCAAATACGAGCGGCAACTCGGCGGCGAAAACCGCAAACGTATTACCACGGCGGCCATCACGGAAGACCTCGATACCGGTGTCGGCCGCGTCATGGATGCGATTGAGCGACTCGGCCTGACTGGCACAACGTACGTGATCTACATGGCCGACAACGGCGCTGGCGGCAGTCAGAAGGTTCTGGCCGGAGGCAAGGGAGGCGTCTGGGAAGGGGGAATTCGCGTCCCCTTCATCGTGCGAGGACCGGGCGTGAAGCCGAATTCCTGGTGTCACACTCGCGTCGTCGGCTACGACCTGTTTCCTACTTTCTGCGAATGGGCGGGAGTTCCATCTGCAACGTTGCCCCGGGGAATCGAAGGGGGCAGCATCGCTTCGCTGCTCAAGAAGGATGGGCAGGGTGACGTGAAGCGTCCCCGTGAAGAACTCGTTTTTCATTTTCCGCATTATCAGGGTGACACTCCGCACTCGGCCATCATCCTTGGCGATCTGAAGCTGTTGCACTTCTACGAGGACGGCCACGACGAGTTGTACGACCTCTCGACAGACATCGGCGAACGACATGACCTCGCTACGCAACGCCCGGCCGACATGAAGAAGCTCCGCGAGCGCCTGGACAAATACCTTGCCGCCGTCGATGCCCAGCAGCCAACTCTGAACCCGAACTTCAATCCCAATCAGCCAGAGGAACCCAGGAAACGCGGGGGAAAGAATAAACCAGGAAAACCGGTGAAGAATTGAGAAGCCTGCTTCATTGCGATTCCAAGAAACTGTTCCAGGAGATTGAAATGCCTATTCCCACACGAGCCGGTTTGCTGGTCATGGCCTTTGGAATGTTGGTCGCCATGTCACAGGCCCATCCGGGCCATGCGCATCGCACAACATCATCCCCAGGGGCTGGCTCGCGGTTAGCTGCCTCGGAACGTACCTGGGTCGCTTCGACCGGCGCCTTTTGTGAGCGAGGCTCGTTCGTCATGGCGCGCGACGGACTGGTTCAGATCCGCCGCGACGACGATTCGCTGGTCTCGGTCCCCATCGCCCTGCTGCAAAGCGACGATCAAACCTGGATCGCGCGGCGCATGTCCGAAATTCGGAATCTCGCAGAGGTAAACGGCCTCGTGCGGGCAAAAACAGAGATCGATCAGAGACTCGACTCGCTCATCCCTGTCTCGCCGTCGATTCAGGCCCCTCCGTATCTTCCGCTGCTTTCTGATGAGTTCCCGGTGCTCATACGCCGACAGCGCGATGAATTCCCAGTTGGCGAGATGCTCTTTGCACAGGTGGAAACACGAAAACAAGGGTCGAGTGCGGCGAGCAATCAGGTTCCCGAGATTGCCAGGGCGTTCGAAGCGTTCGTGAAGCTTAAGGCGATCCGAACCCGCTGGGATGACCGCTTCTTCTACGTGGAATCGAACGGGATTCCGGATCACCAGATGATGGTCGGCATCACCGCCTGGCAGCAACAGGTGCCACTGCCACAGAAGTATGTCGGTGACAACGCCTGGCAGATTCCTTTGCATCCCACGCCTGCCGAGACCCCGGCCACGACCAGGGATCGCTTTCTGCGCGGGGCGATCGCGGTTGCCGTGAATGGCATTCCGATCTTCAACCCGCTCAACAATCGTGGCGACGACGCATTCCTGTTCGGGGAACTGGATGAATTCGGCGGTCACTGTGGACGAGCCGACGATTACCACTATCACATTGCACCCGTTCATCTGGAAAAGACGAATGGCAAGGGAAAGCCCATCGCATACGCGCTGGACGGCTATCCGATCCATGGCTACGAAGAACCAGACGGATCGCCGGTCGAGAATCTCGATGCCCTGAATGGGCACAAAGATGCGAACGGAAACTATCACTATCACGCCACAAAGAAGTACCCTTACCTGAACGGCGGCTTCTACGGCGTGGTGACCGAGCGCGACGGTCAGGTCGATCCGCAACCCCGTGCGGAACCGCTCCGCCCTGCACTGCCCCCTTTGCGAGATGCCAGGATCACTGGTTTCAAGGTAACGAAGTCCGGCAGTTACACCTTGACCTATGACGTCAAGGGAGCCCGGGGGACCGTCAGCTACACACTCGCAAACGATGGATCAGCGAAGTTCGTGTTCGTCGACACCAACGGCAGAACGACCCAGGAAACGTATTCACCGAGGCAGCGTGGTCCTGGGGGTGGAGATCGACGCCCACCGCCGCGCTCTGATAACAACCCACCACTCCGTGACGGACCACGGCCTCGCCCCGAAGACGATCGACGCAACCCTCGCAACCAGGGGGGCGCTCCTGCCAACGAATCCAACGGTCAACGGGACCCAAAACGTCCTCAACTGAAGGTGACAAGTTCTTCGGTGGATGAGAATGGTTTCGTGTCGGTCGACTGCACGTGCGATGGAAAGCGGGAAACTCCCGCGGTCGCCTGGACAGACGTCCCTGCCGGAACGAAGTCGTTTGCCATCAGTCTCTGGCACACGGCGCCCGACCAGGAGAAATCGTACTGGGTCGTCTACAACATCCCGGCGACCACAACGGGCCTCGATCAGAAGTCTCCCAAAGCGGGGACGCTGGGAATCAACGATCGTCGTCGCGCCGAATACGACCCCATGTGTTCCAAGGGTCCCGGTGTCAAGACGTACCACATCACGGTCTATGCACTCTCGACCAGGTTGGATCTGGCTCCGGAAAGAGCATCGCGGGCCGAACTGCTCGCGAAGATCAAGGACATCACGCTCGCCACCGGAACGCTCGATTTCCAGTATGAACGGAAGGGCTCCCGGTGATCAGGATGACACCACGCGATATTTTATCCGGCAGGCAGTTCGCCAGTTGGGTGACGCTCCTCTGCTCAATCCCCTGGCTGCTGTCTTCCGCCTGCACATTTGCGGCTGATAACCCCCGACCACCGAATGTTGTCCTGATCCTGATGGACGACATGGGCTGGCGCGATGTCGGCTTCATGGGGAATCGCTTCGTCGAGACTCCGCATATTGACCGCCTTGCGAAAAACGGCCTGGTGTTTACGCAGGCCTACGCAAGCGCCCCCAATTGTGCCCCGACTCGGGCATGTCTGATGTCAGGTCAGTACACACCACGGCATGGCATCTATACCGTCGTCGATCCCCGGCAGCCACCCGGATCGCCCTGGCACAAGCTGCAGGCGGCGGAGAGCAGGTCGGAGCTTGATACGAAAGTCATCACCGTTGCCGAGGCACTTCGAGACGGTGGATACGTGACCGCATTCTTCGGCATGTGGAATCTGGGACGCGGACGCACAGGGCCGGTGACGCCCGGCGGCCAGGGATTCCAGAAGGTCGTCTTTCCAGAAAACCTGAGCTTCGGAAAGGACGAGTATTTTGATGGAAACAACAACTACCTGAGTGATCGATTGACTGATGAAGTCCTCAAGTTCATTGAAGAGAATCGCGAGCGGCCCTTCTTCGTTTATTTCCCTGATCATGCCATCCACGCCCCTTTCAATCCCAAGCCGGATTTACTGGCAAAGTACGAGCGCAAGGCGGCAGCGTCCAAAGATCGCCGTGATGATCCCGCGTGTGCCGCAACGATCGAGGCCGTTGATCAAAACGTGGGGCGAATCATCGAACGCCTTCAGCAATGGAAGCTCACCGACAACACAATCGTGATCTTTACTTCTGACAACGGCGGCACCCAGCAATACACACCACCGCTGCGTGGTGGCAAAGGCGAACTCTACGAAGGTGGCATTCGCGTCCCGCTGGTCGTCACCGGACCGTCGATCAGGAAGATCGGCAGCAAATGCGATGTGCCGGTGGCGAGCGTGGATTTCTATCCTACGCTGCTGGAACTGGCAGGCATCAAGGCGCCCGAAGGACAAGTGCTTGATGGCGTCAGTCTCGTCCCCCTCTTTCAGGGTGGATCAACCCTGGAACGCAAGCGACTCTTCTGGCACTTCCCATGCTATGTCGGCAAGGCGACTCCATCGAGCGCAATTCGTGAAGGGGACTTCAAGCTGATTGAGTTTTTCGAAGAAGGAGGTCGTGTCGAACTCTTCAACCTGAAAAACGATCCCCATGAGGAACAGAACCTTGCCACCACGATGCCCGACAAGGCCGCCGTTCTCGTGAAAACGCTGCGTGCCTGGCAAAAGGAAACCAACGCGCTGCTGCCAGGGGGCCCCAATCCCAATTACGATCCCAATGCCGAACGCCCGCGCGGCGGTCAAGGGGGCGGTGGTCGAGACCGGTCGAAGCGAGGTCAGCCAAAGCAGATGCCATGAACCGGTCTGCGGGACATCGGTTCCGCGATTCTTCGGTTGACAGGACCGGCGGTGGCTCGTCGCACCAGAGGCCGGAGACAAACCAAACAACTCAAAACAACCACTCGGGGAAAAAAGAAGGGATGTGATGCCCCACGGACTCAATGCGGAGATCCACGTTCAAATTCCGATTTCGCAGCGTGTCTTCAGGTAAATTGAGGCAACCTGGCGAGACCCTGATACATGCCACTGAACGCCTACATGCGGGCCAGATCAGGTGCAGCGATTGGGTTCGGGCTACCTTCGCTTCAGCCCCTCCGGCAGTTCCTTCAGTCGTTCCAATTCGATGATTTCGCTGAAGTACCAAGGCTTCCCTGTCGCCTTCTTGTATCCGGCGCACTTCGCGGGGAATTTCACCCCGTCGTGTTCTTTCCAATCACTGAACCGGTGGATGTCGCTTCGCCAGTCGATTCGGACGAGGCGACTTTCGGCTTTGTCGAAATACAGATCCATCGCGGGTGAGACTGTCCCGCTGACCCGAAGCCCTAACGCCGGCTTGTCCGACTCAACGACATCCGGGATGAGCTCCAACTTGGATGCCGGCTCCGTCAGTAGCTCGAGCGTCCACGCCCTGACCAGAAAGATGGCTGGCTCATCCGGTTTCTGCTCGTCCTTGACCCGCTCATTTTTTCCAGTCCACCAATACTTCGGTGGCTCGTAGACAGAGACCCGCTCGGGCACCTTCTTCTCCGGATCAGAGCTGACATTGACCGTCTCGCGAGTACGAAACAGCTTGAGCAGCTTGTCTTCGCCGCCCGCGGCTGTGATCACCTGTTTGACCAGCGCCTCCGGGGTTGGTTCGGCTGCGCGGGTGAAACCGGGCAAGTACGACACGCAACACAGAGCCAACAAGCCGACAACTCGCATCGGGTTTCTCCTCGTGGACCTTTCCGCCGCCGACCTAGTAATTCTCTGGCGAAAGTATTGAGCTTACCAGACGGCATCCAGGTGCGAAATGGGCGGCACATCCGTTGGTGCCGACCAGAACCGCTTCAACGACTGCCCCGTCCGGTTCCAGGCGAATCGCCTGAAGAACTTCTTCCCGAGCGAATGGCACCGCGAACACCAGATCGTCTACGTGAAGACCGACCTCCTGAAGGTCGGTGGGCGGGTGCCGGGAGGCGTTGCGATTTGAATGACATCCGTGAATTCAGAACCCTCCGTCGCCAAACCGGGCGACGATTGCGAAGTGGCGTTGCTCCCTGACTTTGGATTAGATAGATAGAATGACCTTCATCGACCGCTCCTAAGGAGTTCATATTTGGCGGGGGTTTGATGCCTTCGATGGCCAGCGAGTTAGGACCAGAGGATGAGCCACCTGTTCAGGGCACGGTGACGCATCTCTTTTCGTTGGCACGACAAGGGGATCGTGATGCCTTCGAGCCGCTCTGGCTACATTTCTTTCCGCGTTTGGTCGGACTGGCCCGTAAGCGATTGAGCGGTCGGGCGGGAATGGCGGATGATGCCGAGGATGCAGCTCACGCTGCGCTCATCAGTTTTTGGTCGCAAATCCGTTCCGGGGAGTATCTGCAAGATCTCTGTCGCGGAAGTCTCTGGAATCTGCTCGCCACAATCACCGTTCGCAAAGTCGGAAAGCAACTCCGCAACGACGCTGCCGCACGACGCGGCGAGGGGCGCGTTCTTCCCGCAGCGGACTTAGAAGGTACAAAGTCGCTGACGGAGTTGATTTCGGTTCTGCCGACGCAAGAACTCGACCTTTTGGCAGCGGAACTCATGGAGTCGCTGCCCGTGGAATTGCAGCCGGTCGCCATGCTCCGGTTGTTCGGTCACTCGACCGAGGAAATCGCTGCACAGCTCGACTGGACTCGACGTAAAGTCCAGCGCAAGCTGGAGATCGTGCGACTGCGGTGGTCGGAAATCCTGGGGCTGGAGATCGAGGGATGACGCTCGGAACGCCTCCGTCTCTTTGATCGGGGAAAAAAATTCAGACATCGGTGTCGCGGAACGCAAAAACGTGGCATTCCCCTCATGACGGAAGATCTCTGAAACCAGAATCCCGCTTTCAAAGGAAGCTCGTCATGCATCGATGCCTGGTCGGCCTCGCGCTCTGGTTCCTCCCCACAGTCGCGGTCTGGAGTGCAGACACGCCCCTGCCGCCGATGCAGCAATTGCTGCGAATGGATGAGGCTGGAGAATGGCAATTACAGATCCAGGTCGCCGTCTGCAAGTTGGAGACACGGATCCGCACGGTTACGAAAAGGATCCCCGAAACGAAGACAGTGACAGAAATCGTCGACGGCAAGACCGTGGAAAAGGCGGTGACGCAATACAAGGACGTGGTGGAAACTCAGCAATACACCGTTTGTGTGCCAGACTACCAGACGGTCACCCAAAGCATCCCCGCAGCGACACTGAAAGCCTTTGAGACCGACGGCCGATCCATCCCGTTGGACAAACTTCGCAGCCGAGTGGGGAAAGAGACGCTGGTTGTCGTCTCGGCAACAGCAGGCAAACTCCCCGAAGTCTACGCAAGCCTGTTCAAATCCGGCACCATCGTGATTGCCCTGGAACCAATCCAGGCCCCGAAGTCTCCCGCGCCCGTGGCGACCGTTACGCCTCCTGCCCCAGTCGTTGCACCAGCGACACCCACGGTGGTCGCTCCCCGACCGCAGATGTCCAGATCACCCGCTCCGCAATTCGTGATGCTCAGCCGAAGCGGCCTGGATGACCTCGTTTTGCGAAGAACCTCCGAATCGACCTCTCCGATTACCGGGATGGCCGTCTTCAAAAAAGGGACTGTCAAGGAGCAGGCCCCTGTCCAAATGATGCAGACCGTCCGCCACAGCGAATCCTTCACGCTGGCTGCCAGGCATCTCCATATCAACCTCGGAGATAGCAGTGACGTCCCGTTCGAGCGGATCAAGGAACGGATCGCTCGGGAAACGGCTGTGGTGTATTCTACTGATGGTGAAGCGGTTGATCCGTTCTGGCTGCAGAACCTGAAGTCGACCACGCTTGTAGTCATAGGGCCACAGCTTCCATCATCTTCGCCAGCTTGCGGTCCCGCCATGCCCGCAGCGATGCCTGCCCCGGCGGTCAGTCCCGTACCCGCATCACCACCGGCCCCGCAAAAAGCACCGGGAGCATCGACAACGAAGCCCGCCAACTCGATCCAACAATCCGCGATTGAGCGGGAGTTGTTAGATCGCGCCAACGCAGAACGCGAGCAAGCCAAACTGTCCCCCTTGTCCGTTGAACATCTCATCAGTCTCGCGGCACGTATGCACGCGTCAAACATGGCCGATCGCAAAACCCTCAGTCATGAACTCAATAGTCAGGGCGTTGGCGAGCGGCTGAATCAGCTTGGCTTCGGCTGGGTCGAGTGCGGCGAGAACATCGCCCGCGGCCAGGAAACGCCCGCCGAGGCCATTGGATCGTGGATGAACTCACCTGGCCATCGTGCCAACCTGCTGGGGGCCACATACACACACATCGGTGTTGCGTGCTCCCAAGCTCCGGATGGACAGAAGTATTGGACGATGGTCTTGGCGCAAGGGCGATAATCCGCCGCAGGAGCCGCGAACTCGAACAACGGCCGTTACCAGAAAGCGTTCACCATGCCGGAACCTTCACCCGATCTATCTCTGGCGGAACAAATCGACGCGGGATGCGATCGGTACGAAGACGCCTTTCGCGCCCGTCACAAGCCGCGGATGGAAGCGTTCCTGGCGAGAGCCGATCAGGCCGTCCGTCCGGCCTTGTTTCGGGCGCTGCTGGAGTTGGACATCGAACTCCGCAAAGGGCAGGGCGAAACTCCGCTTGTTTCTGACTACGAACAGCGTTTTCCCGAGGATCGCTCGACGATTCAGGCCATCTTCGAGGAAGCTCTCCGGGCGGCCTCACTTGTCTCGTCGGTCAAACTCACGGGGATGGAGACCTCGCAGCGACCACAAATCAAGTCCGCGCCAACCAAGTTGTCGGCGGCGATACCCAAAACCCTGGGACGCTTTGAAATCCGTTCCGTTCTGGGGGAGGGGGCGTTCGGCACAGTCTATCGGGCACGCGATCCCCAACTGGATCGCGATGTCGCCCTGAAAGTCCCACGCTTTGCTGGAAGGCAATCACGGGAAGAACGGGAGCGTTTCCTGCGGGAAGCTCGCGCAGCGGCGGGACTCCATCACGCCCATATCTGCCCGGTTCATGAAGTCGGGACCATCGACGGCCGCGATTACATCGTGCTGGCCTTCATTGACGGTAAGCCGTTATCCAAGCTGTTGCAGACACAACCAAAACTCTCAGAGCGGCAAATCGCCGCGGTGATTCGCAAGCTCGCCCTGGCGCTGCAGGAGGCCCATGACCAGGGAATCATCCACCGCGATCTCAAACCCGCGAACATCATGATCAACCGGAAGGGCGAACCGGTGATCATGGATTTTGGCCTGGCTCGCCGGGAAAATTCTGGCGATGCCCAGATCAGCCACAGTGGCCAGATTATGGGGACACCGGCGTACATGTCTCCGGAGCAGGCCCGCGGCGACGGCAAGGCCGTCGGCCCGGCGAGCGACATCTACAGCCTCGGCGTGGTTCTCTACGAACTGCTCTGCGGTCGCCGCCCTTTCGAGGGGACTGTCACTGAAGTCATCGGGCAGATTCTCCATGTGGAGGCTCCGCAGCCGTCTCAATTCCGTGCGGACGTCGATTCTCGCCTCCAACAGATCTGCATGCGGTCCATCGCCAAGAATCCAGGTGACCGCTACGCCTCGATGAAGGCGTTCGCGACAGCCCTCGCGGACTACGCACGGGCAACTCCCGGTGAAGCTCGACCGTCAGCACCGGCGGTCAAGTCGGGACAAGAGCTTCCCACGAATCACTTCGCCGACCTGCTCGCGGCCATCTCATCGGATGTCGAATCGAAGTTGGAACGTGCCGTCAGTCAGGCGGAACGAGTCCATCGCATTCCCTGGTGGACCTATCTCGTCGGTTCGACGCTCATGGGGTTGGTGGTCCTGTTGGGGATCCTGTTTTTGATCCGCAAAGACACGGTCACGGTGATCGTGAATATCCCGATCGAGAACATCCACGACCCATCGTTGACGTTCCTGCTCGATAACAACCGAATTGAGGCGGCTGCCTTCGCCGCTCCCATTGAACTGAAGCCTGGCAAACACGAACTGATCGTCAACAAGGACGACAAGCTCTTCAAGCGGTTCGTGTTTGATGTCGGAGCGAAGCAGTCCGATCCGGTGCTGGTGCAGGATGTGACGACTCCAACGGTGACGCCGGAAGAGATTCAAGAACGACTCCAGGGTCGCTGGATTGCCGTCGCCCAGGCTCGCGGCGGCAATCCGTTATCGCCTGAGGAATTGCGGGCGGAGAACAAGGTCATGACGATCACTGGCAATCGGTTCTCCATCGAATATCAGCTTCCCAAGGATCATAAAACACGCGGGAAAGAAGCCGGGCGAATCACTCGTATCGAACCCAACGGTGTCCCGGCGGAAATCGACATGGTCTTTGAACGCGGCGACGACGAGCCGTTGCCATTCAAGGGAATCTATGAGCTGCGGGGTGACCGACTCATACACTGCTATCGAAAATGCCACGAGGACGATTGCGAACGGCCACACGATTTTTCGACCGTAAAGAATCAGCCGATTTTCCTGGTGGAGTATCAGCGGGCGTCTGAAGCCACCGATGACTTCGTCTCGCTCTTCAACGGCAAAGATCTCACTGGTTGGTTGATCGAAAGCGGGGACCGCGACAATTGGAAAGTCCAGGATGGCGCGATCACCGTGGATGCTCCAGCCATGAAGGATCGTGGCTGGAGTTGGCTACTCTCCGAGAAAAGCTACACCAATTTCATCGCTCGGTGGGAGTTTCGTTGCGGCGAGTTCGCCAATTCCGGATTCGGCATTCGGGCGTTTCCAGGCGAGCGTCCCCAGGCCTGGACAGAGCATAACAAGCCTTCGTCCCTGCCAATTCACCTGGAGATCAACCTCTTGAATCAAGGACGTGATTCGAAAGTGCTTGTGCAAACGGGCTCTTTACTCGGCAGTGCGAACGACAGCTACGTTCTTAAGCCGACAGACATTACGAAGCAGAAGCCCAATGGTGAGTGGAATGACATGGAGGTGGAAGTGTTCGGACAGCAGATCAAAGTGCGGCTGAACGGCTCGCTGATTCTCGAGAGGAGCATCGACGATCTGGCAAAACAAGGCAGCAGGTACCCCGGCATTCAGCGCACGAGTGGACGCATCGGCTTCCAGCGGCATACCGGCCTCTTCCAATTCCGTAATATCCGCATTAAGGAATTGGTGAGCGATCCGGTCACCAAGACCGATGACCCCGATCGGAAGGCGGCCGAGTCCCTGCTCTCGCTGGGACCGGGATTCGTGAAAGTGAACGGACAGGACCGCCAGATTCGTCAAGTGAGCGGCCTGCCGACGGGACCGTTTCGCTTGACAGGCGTCTATTTCGCGGACGTCAAGGCGCTCGATGACAACACGTTGGCCGTCCTGAAAGACTGCGTGCATCTGACTGAACTGGATTTGCGCAGCACTCGTGTCACAGAGAAGGGGCTGGAAATCTTCCGCGGCAAGACCAACTTCACATCGTTGGGGCTGGCGTACCTGCGCGTCACCGACACAGGCCTGGAGATCTTCCAGGACAATAAGCGTCTCAGAATGTTGTTCCTCCATGACACCTATATGACGGACAAGGGGTTGAGCCTGTTCCATGACTGCAAGGAACTGGACACGCTCTGGGTCGGCGGCACTCCCATTACAGATGTGGGGATGCTGCCGTTCCGCGGGTGCAAGTTTCTGAAGTGGCTCGATGTCCGCGCCACGAGAGTGACACGTGAGGGTGTCCAGACAATGAAGGCAGCTCTCCCTGCTTGCCGAGTCGACGCCGACCCCAACAAGCGATAGGCATCGATTGCGACGTAACCGTTCACGGGCAAGCGAGGGGGACAGACCCATTTTCACGGGCAACCGGCTCTTCGGAGTCGCATCGCGTCCATGAAGGTGTTTGTTTTCGCTGTGAAAATGCG
>Ga0265327_10001993_pt1 | contig 23126 bp, 21 predicted proteins | sample 41621metaG_FD_202089 | JGI IMG/M metagenome (GOLD analysis project Ga0265327, IMG submission 202089) | Rhizosphere microbial communities from Carex aquatilis grown in University of Washington, Seatle, WA, United States - 4-16-21 metaG | ecosystem: Host-associated > Plants > Roots > Rhizosphere...
AAATCCATCGCCGTGCTTTTTCCTAGAGGAACTTGGCCATCGCCAGGGCCGTGTCGGCCATGCGCGTGGAGAAGCCCCACTCGTTGTCGTACCACGACAGCACCCGCACCAGCTGGCCCTCGATCACCTGGGTCTGCGGCAGGGCCACAGTCGAAGAGGCGGCCACGTGGTTGAAGTCGCTGGAGACCAGGGGTTCGTCGGTGCACACCAGCACGCCCTTCAGCGCGCCTTGCGAGGCGGCCAGGAGCGCGGCGTTGACCTCTTCCACCGAAGTCGCGCGGCCCGGCACCACCTTGAGGTCGATCACCGACACGTTCGGGGTCGGCACGCGGATCGAGGAGCCGTCGAGCTTGCCCTTCAGCGCCGGCAGGACCAGGCCCACGGCCTTGGCCGCGCCGGTCGAGGTGGGGATCATCGACAGGGCCGCCGCGCGGCCGCGGTAGAGGTCCTTGTGCATCTGATCCAGCGACGGCTGGTCGTTGGTGTAGCTGTGCACCGTGGTCATGTAACCGCGCTCGATGCCGAACAGGTCGTGCAGCACCTTGGCCACCGGGGCCAGGCAGTTGGTGGTGCAGGAAGCGTTGGACACCACCAGGTCATCGGCGGTGATGGCGTCGTGGTTCACGCCGTAGACGATGGTCTTGTCGGCGCCGTCGCAGGGCGCGGACACCAGCACGCGTTTGGCGCCGCCGTCGAGGTGGGCCGCGGCCTTGTCCTTCGACGCGAAGATCCCGGTGCATTCCAGGGCGATGTCGACGCCGAGCTCCCGGTGCGGCAGCTCGGCCGGGTTGCGGATGGCGGTGACCTTGATCGGGCCGGTCCCGATGTCGATGGAATCGCCCTCGACCTTGACCAAGCCGGGGAAGCGGCCGTGCACGCTGTCGTAGCGCAGCAGGTGGGCGTTGGTCTCCACCGGGCCGAGGTCGTTGATGGCCACCACCTCGATGTCGCGCCGGCCGTGCTCGTAGATCGAGCGGAGGACAAGCCGGCCGATGCGGCCGAACCCGTTGATGGCGACGCGAAGGGCCATGGGGAACTCCTGCTGAGGCGGGCGGCCGGGCGGCGCCGCCTGATTGATGCAAAGCTGCAAAGATGCGGTTGGCGCGCGGTTTTGCGTCCGGAGGCCCCGAAGTCAACCCTTCACGACCCTGCAGCCGCGCTTATAGCGCCCTCCGGCGACCGGAGTTCCGCGCTTCAGCCGCGCTCTCCGCCCTCATCCTTGCGGCCAAAGGGTTTGCCGCGGCGCTGGCCGAAGCGGCGCTTTTCTTTGCCCTGAGCCTTGGCCCCGATCTCCTTGAGCTTGACGCCCTGCATCATCGACAGCGGGGCGCCCGGCGCGCCCTTGTCCGGGTCGCCGAAGGCGCGGCCGTAGGTCTTTACCCTCTGGGTCACCGATTCGAGGAATTCGCCCTCCCATTCGGAGAGCTCGACGCCGGCCTTGTCGGCGGCGCGCTTGGCGCGGCGCAGGGCGTTGAGGGCGGCGCGCTTGGCCGCCTCGCGGGGGCTGAGCGGCGCCTTCCGCTTCAGATCACAAACCGCCGATGGCGGAGAGATAGAGGTCGAGCAGGGCCTCTTCCTCCAGGCGCTTGGCCTTGTCCTGCTTGCGGATGCGCACGACCTTGCGCAGGATCTTGACGTCGAAGCCCTCGCCCTTGGCCTCGGCGAACACCTCCTTGATGTCGTTGGCGATGCCGGCCTTTTCCTCTTCGAGGCGCTCGATGCGCTCGATGATGGTCTTCAGCCGCGTCTGCGCGGTGGCGTTCAGAACTTCGATGCTGGAGGAATCGTCGGCCATCGGTCTTCCGGAAGGACAAGGGAGGAACTGGCCCGGACCCTAGCGGGCGGGGGCTCCGCGGACCATCCGCCCGGCCGCCGCAGGCCGAAGACTCCTGTGGATGGATTGGGGACATGCACTTCGTGCGTGTCCCCGGATAACGAGCGAACCGCTTTGGGGACACGCACAAGTGCATGTCCCCGGTCTCAGCCCAGCCGGAAGGCCGCCACGACCCCTACGAACACCAGATAGAGCCCGGCCATCCCCGCCAGCCAGGTCCGCGACATGCGCCCGCTGCGGAAGCCCAGGAACAGCGCCACGATCGCCACGAGGGTCACCACGCCGGCCACGATCAGGGCCGGGTCGAGCATCCAGGAGGTGAAGAACATGCCGAAGGCGCTGGGCACCGTGGCCTGGATCATCATGGCCCCGGAGATGTTGGCCAGAGCCAAGCGGATCTTGCCCTGGCGCACCCAGATGATGGCGTTGAGGGTCTCGGGCAGTTCGGTGGCGATGGGGCTGACCAGCAGGGCCAGGAGCTGGGGCTTCAGGTGCAGGGCGTGGCCGAGGGTGTCGATCTGGCCGACGAACAGCTTGGAGGCGAAGAAGATCACCACCAGGGCCAGGCCGGTCTGCAGCAGCGCCATCGCCGTGGGCGGATTGTGAGTCTTGGGCGCGAACTTCAGCGGCTCCAGCTCGCCCTCGTCGACCGCCTCGCCCCCGCGGGTCTCCTTCCAGACGTAGGCCGCGTAGGCCGCGAGGAAGGCGATCCCCAGCCACGGCTTCCAGGCGAAAGCGATCAGGCCGACGCCCAGCTTGAACACGAAGATGACCAGGAACCAGGCCTGATCGCGGCTGAGCGCGCGATAGTCGGCGCCGGAGAAGCTGCTGGCGACGCCGCCAGACAGGGGCCTGCGAACCGCGAACAGCGTCCAGCCGACCACCGCATAGGCCACGGTCGACAGCACCAGAGGGCCGCCGAGCGCGGCGCCCACGCCGATCTGCTTCTGCGCCGCCCCCACGCCCAGCGCCACGGCGACGAAGGTGACCACGCTCTCGGGCAGGGCGGTGCCGAACGCCGCCAGGATGGTGCCGGTGGCCTTCTGGCCCACGTCGAACCGGTGGCCGATCCACTCCACCCCGTTCACGAACAGCTCGCAGGCGACGTAGATCACCGCCGCCGAGGCGAGCAGGATGAAGAGGGTCAGGGCCATGGCCCGTCATAGGGCGCGCGGCGCCAAAGGCCAACGCAAGAGCTTTTCACGTCCGGAAAAAAGCGCGAGACTCGATCAAGGGCGCGTTGAGACAGTTACAGGAGGACGATCCCATGAGGCGTTCCCAACCATTGGCCCAAAAGCTGACTCCCTGGGCCGCGATCGCCCTGGCCGCCGCCACGGCGGCCTCCGTTCCCTTCGCCGCCACCACCGCCGGCGCCCAGGCGCGGCAGTGCTTCCGCACCACGGAATGGCACGGGACGAGCGCCGGCGGGCCGCGCGACCTCTACATTCGGGTGAATATCAAGGACATCTGGCATCTGGCCCTCGCCCAGGACTGCCCGGGCGCGACCTCGCCGGGGCCAGTGTCGGTCGGCGACGTGGTGAGCGGCGGGTCCAACGAGATCTGCTCGGGCGTCGACCTGCAGCTGACCGTGCGCCCGCGCGGCGGCTCCAATTCGACCGCCTGCATCGTCTCGTCGATCAACAAGCTGAGCCCGGACGAGGTGAAGGCCCTGCCGAAGAAGGTGCTTCCGGACTAGAGGTGGTCGGGCAACGAAAAACGCCGCCCGGAAGCCGGACGGCGTCACGTGCGCAGCGATGCGCGTGGGCTCAGCCCTGCTTGGCCTTGAAGCGCGGGTCGGTCTTGTTGATCACGTAGATGCGGCCCTTGCGGCGCACCAGCTTGCAGTCGCGGTGACGGCCCTTGAGGGACTTCAGAGAGCTGCGAACCTTCATGACTTGGACTCGATAGGCTGTGCGGGCCGCCTTTCGGCAGGCCTGTGATTGGGAGCGCGAGGCTATAGTTGCAGGGAGCCTCTTAGTCAATCGCGCCCTTTTGCATTGAGGCTGATGGGGCGAAGCACATAGCTTAGCGCCAATGGACCGCCGCGCCTTCCTGCTCCTGACCGCCGCCAGCATGCTGCAGCCGGAAAGCGCCGCGCCGCCTCCGGGGTCTCCAGACACGCCCGGCGGGCCGGATCCGCAGACCGCCGCCTTCCAGGCCTGGCTCGGCGACTTCACCATCCGCGCCATCGCCGCCGGCTGGCCCGCGGAGCTGGTCACCGCCGAGCTGGCCGGCGTGACCCTGAACCAGAAGGTGGTCGACCTCGACACCCGCCAGCCGGAGTTCACCAGCTCCACCGGCGACTATGTGCGCCAGTCGGTGACCGAGGCGCGCGTGACCACCGGCCGCCGGCGGCGGGCCGAGGTGAGCCAGCTGCCCGCCATCGAGGCGCAATACGGGGTGCCGACCGAAATCCTCACCGCCATCTGGTCGCAGGAGTCGGCCTACGGCCAGATCCAGGGCGACCTGGACGTGATCCGCTCCCTGGCCTCCCTCGCCTATGACGGCCGCCGCCGCGACTGGGCCGAGACCCAGATTTTCGCCGCCTTCCGCATGATCCAGGAAGGCGACGCCGTTCGCGGGCAGATGAAGGGCTCCTGGGCCGGGGCCATGGGCCAGACCCAGCTGATCCCCGAGGCTTTCCTCACCACCGCCGTCGACGGCGACGGCGACGGGCGGCGCGATATCTGGGGCTCGGCGGCCGACGCACTGGCCTCGGCGGCCAATCTCATGGCCAAGGACGGCTGGCGGCGCGGCGAGACCTGGGCGCGCGAAGTGCGGCTGACCCCGGAGTTCGACTACGGCCTCTCGGAGGGGCCCCGGCATACGCCCGCCGAATGGGCCGCGCTTGGCGCCCGGCGCGCCGACGGCCTGCCGTTCGCCGACATCGACAAGGACAGCCCGTGCCAGCTGATCCTGCCGGCGGGCGCCGCGGGCCCGGCCTTCCTGACCTTCCCCAACCACATGGTGATCCGCCGCTACAACAACTCCACCGCCTACGCCCTGTCGGTGGGCCTGCTGGCCGACCGCGTCTCCGGCATGGGCCCGCTGAGCACGGCGTGGCCGGTCGAACCGCCGCTGTCGACCGACGACCGGGTAGGGGCGCAGAAGGCCTTGATGGCGCTGGGCTTCGATCCGGGCGCGGCCGACGGGGTGATCGGCGTCAATACCCGCGTCGCCCTGCGGGCCTGGCAGAAGGCCAGGAGCCTTCCCGCCGACGGGCACCTGACCCTGACCCTGTCGCAGCAGCTTCGCGGCGAGGCCGCCGCCCTCCTGACCCCGGACCTGCCGCCCGCGCCCGCCGACGGTCCTCCGCCTGCGACGCCGGCGCCGGCCGCCCAGCCCGCCGCTGCAACGCCACATTAAGCATTAACCCCGATGCTGAGGCCCGAACCGGGACCTCGACTTCATGTTTCAAATCATCGGCATCGTCGTGCTGTTCGGCGCGGTGTTCGGCTCCTATCTGATCTCGGGCGGCAAGCTGCCCGTGATCCTGGAGGCCGCGCCGCACGAACTGATGGCCATCCTGGGGGCGGGCGTCGCCGCCTTCCTGATCTCCAACAGCATGACCACGATCAAGGCCACCGGCGCCGGCTTCGGCAAGGTGTTCAAGGGCCCGAAGTGGTCGGCCAAGGACTACCGCGACCTGCTGTCCCTGCTGTTCCTGCTGACCAAGACCATGAAGTCCAAGGGCGTGATCGCGCTCGAGAGCCACATCGAAAAGCCGGGCGAGAGCAACATCTTCAACCGCTTCCCCAAGATCACCCACGACCACTTCGCCGTGGACTTCATCTGCGACACCCTGCGGATGATGACCATGAACCTGGAGGATCCGCACCAGGTCGAGGACGCCATGGAGCTTCAGCTCGAGAAGCACCACCACGAGGCCCTGGCGCCAGCCCATGCCCTGCAGAACATGGCCGACGCCCTGCCGGCCCTCGGCATCGTCGCCGCCGTGCTGGGCGTGATCAAGACCATGGGCTCGATCACCGAACCCCCGGAAATCCTCGGCGGCATGATCGGCGGCGCCCTGGTCGGCACCTTCCTCGGCGTGTTCCTGGCCTATGGCCTGGTCGGGCCGATGTCGACCCGCCTGACCGGCATCGTCGACGAGGACTCCGCCTTCTACAAGATCATCCAGTCGGTGCTGGTCGCCCACCTGCACGGCAACGCCGCGCAAATCTCGGTCGAGATCGGCCGGGGCAATGTGCCCAGCGGCGCCCAGCCCAGCTTCCTGGAGCTGGAAGAGTCGCTCAACAACATGCCCGCTGAAGGCTGACGCCTTCAGCTGATTTCTCTTTGCGCTATCGGCTAGCGCCTGCTTGAGCGCGTCAGGTCTTTTTGGCGCTATCGGCTAGCGCCTGCTTGAGCGCGTCAGGTCTTTTTGCGCTATCGGCTAGCGCCTGCCGGAGCGCGTCTGGCGCCGCCTGCCCCCGGCCGTTCACCTGGCTGAGCCAGCTTTGCCCTTTGCCCGAAACAACTTGCGCCGGGGCGATACGGCGGCATATTGCACAGCAGCGTCGCATTGGCGGACTTGCCGGTTGGCTGCGAAACAGGCTAACTCGCACGTGCGCTGATGTAACTTTGGCGCACTAACCTCCAAAGGGGACCAGGACCATGACCTCCGAAGTTCTTCGTAAGATCCTCGTCGCCGGCGCCGCCGTCGCTGCTCTGTCGGTTGTTGCCTGCAACAAGCCGCCCCCGGCTGCCGACGCTGCTTCGGCCGCTGCTTCTGACGCCGCTGCTGCTGCTTCTGACGCCGCCGCCGCCGCTTCTTCGGCCGCTGCTGACGCGACCGCCGCCGCTTCTTCGGCTGCTGAAGCCGCTTCTTCGGCCGCTCCGGCGAAGTAAGGCATCTGCGCATAGCGCAGGGGATGGGCCGCCTTCGGGCGGCCTTTCTCGTTTCTAGGCGCCCGTTGTGACCGATCTGCCTTCCCAGATTCCCAACGAGTCAGATCTCGACTGGACGGCGGAGGGCGCGCCCCGCTCGCGGCGCTTCGACGACATCTACTTTTCGCGCGAGGGCGGGCTGGACGAGGCCCGCGCGGTGTTCCTCAAGGGCTGCGGCCTGCCCGAGGCCTGGGCCGGCCGGCGGCGCTTCACCGTGGCCGAGACAGGCTTCGGCACGGGTCTCAACATCCTCGCCCTGCTCGATCTCTGGCGCGCCGCGCGGCCCGAGGGCGGCCATCTGTCGATCTTCTCGGTGGAGGCCTATCCCCTGGCGCGAGACGAGGCGGAGCGCGCCCTAGCCGTGTGGCCGGAACTCCACGACTTGACCCAGGCCCTGCTGGCCCGCTGGCCGCGCCGGGCGCCGGGCTTCCATCGCATCGACTTCCCGGAGCTGGGCGCCACGCTCGATCTGGCCATCGGCGAGGCCGAGCCCTCGATCCTCGACTGGTCCGGCGCGGCCGACGCCTGGTTCCTCGACGGCTTCGCTCCGGCTAAGAACCCCGAGATGTGGCGGGGCGAGGTGCTGCAGGCCATCGCCGCCCGTTCGGCGTCGGGCGCGCGCCTGGCCACCTTCACCGTGGCCGGCGAGGTGAGGCGCGGACTGCAGGCGGCCGGGTTCGCCGTGGCGAAAGCGCCCGGCCACGGCCGCAAGCGCGAGCGGCTGGAGGCCGTCATGCCCGGCGGCCCGGCGGCGGAGCCCCCCCTGCCCCGGATCGCGATCGTCGGCGCCGGGATCGCAGGCGCGGCCCTGGCGCGGGCGCTGAAGGCCGCAGGAACGGCGCCGCTGGTGATCGATGCGGGCCGGGGCGACGCGGCCTCGGGCAATCCCGCCGCCATCGCAGCGCCCGCCCTGGACGCCGGCGGCGGGCCGAGGGCCCGCTTCTACGCCCAGGCCTTCGCCCGGGCCGTGGACCTGTACCGCGCGCTGGGCGAGGCGGCGGTGATCAGCGGCGGCGTCGAGCAACTGGCCCTCGCCGAGCGCGACCCGGCCCGTTTCGCGGCGGTGATGGCCGGCGGCCTGTTCGCGGAGGGCGCACTGGCCGCCACGAAGGCAGGTCTGATGATCGAGGAGGGGCTGGTGGTCCGCCCGAGGGCGATCACCGAGGCCTGGCTCGACGGCTGCGAACGCCTGTCCGCCACGGTCGCCCGCCTGGAACGCGCCGAAGCCGGCTGGGCGTTGCGCGGCGAGGACGGGCTGATTGCGGAGGCCGACCTCGTGTTCGTCGCCGGCGGGGCCTCGGCCGGCGCGCTTCTGGGCGAGGATGCGCCCTTCACGCCGGTGCGGGGCCAGGCCAGCTGGGCCGAGGGGCTGGAGATCGACCACGCCCGGGCCTGGGGCGGCTATGCCTGCCCGATGGATGGCGGGTTTCTGTTCGGCGCCACCCACCAACGCGGGCGCGTCGATCGCGAGACCCTCGCCGAGGACCACGCCCGCAATCTCGAGACCCTGGCCCAGGCCCTGCCCGAACCGGCCGCAGCGGCGGGCGCGCAGCTCCTGGGCGGGCGGGCGTCGGTCCGCGCCACGACCTTCGACCGCATGCCGGCGGCAGGCCGGACCAGGCGTGAGGGAGTCTATCTCCTGGGCGGCCTGGGCTCGCGCGGGTTCTGCACCGCCCCTGTGCTGGCCGAGCACCTGACGGCCATGGCCCTGGGGGCGCCCTCGCCCCTGCCGAGGACTCTTCAGGACCTCATCGTTACTGCGCGTTTACAAAAAATTTGAAGCGCTCCCACCGCTTGTTAACCGCGGCATTAGTACAAGGCTAGAACCAGGAAAGGTTCAGCATGGCCGACGACGCCGCCCGCTATCTCGGTTTCGCCTTCGCCAGCGCCGACCTGCTGTTCGAACTCGATGGCCAGGGCGTCGTGACCTTCGCCGTCGGGGCCGCGCGGCAAGTGGCGGGCGTGGACCTCGACGCGCTGGCCGGTTCAGCCTTGCGCGACGTCGTGGCCGATGAAGACCGGGCGATCGTCGACGCCTTCCTGGGCGCCCTGGAGCCCGGAGACCGCCGCGGGCCGATCCGCGTCGCGCTCAAGCCCAAGCCCGGCCGCAAGCTGAAGCGCTACGGGGCTCTGTGCGCCTGCCGGCTGCCGCAGCTGGACCCGCGCATTTCCTGCTCGCTGACCCTGCGAGTGCTGGGCTCCGCGGCCGCCGAGGCCAAGGGCCCGAACGGCCTGCACAACGCCGACAGCTTCGCCGAGGTGGCCGAGAACGCCATCAAGCAGGCGGCGCACACCGGCGTCGAACTCAACATGGAGCTGGTCGAGCTGGCGGGCCTGCGTAACGCCGCCGGCGCCCTGGGCGACGGCCAGGCGGCCGAGGCCATGCAGAAGGTGGCCGCCGCGCTGCGGGCCGAATCCTATGACGGCGCCTCCGCCGCCGAGCTGCATCCGGAGCGCTACGCCCTGCTGCGGGCCAAGGCCGAACCCGTCCACCGCCTGACCGAGCGCCTCGAGCGGCTGGTCACCGACATGGGGCTGGACACGGTGAAGCCCAGCTTCGACTCCCTGGAGCTCGATCCCACAAGCGCCCCCGACGAGGGCCTGCGCACCCTGCGCGTGGCCCTGGACCGGTTCGTGAGCGAGGGGGCCAAGGCCGACACCCTCAACGCGGTGGTGCAGAAAACCGCAGCCGAGGTCGAGATTTTCAAATCCACCGTGGCCGCGCGCGACTTCTCGCTGGTCTATCAGCCGGTGGTGAACCTGCGCAGCCAGGAGGTCGACCACTACGAAGCTTTCGTCCGCCTGTCCGGCGAGGCGAGCCCGGCTCAGCAGATCCAGATGGCCGAGGAAATGGACATGATCCAGGACCTCGATCTGGCGGTGGTGCAGGCGGTGGTGCAGCAGCTGCTGAAGCCCGCCAACACCAAGCTGCGCCTTGCGGCCAACATCTCGGCCCGCTCGCTGATGCGCCCGGCCTTCGCCGAGAAGCTGCTGACCGTGCTGCGCTACGCCCAGCCGGCCCGCGGGCGGCTGATCTTCGAGATCACCGAGAGCACGGCCCTGGGCGACCTGCAGCGCGCCGACGCCCTCGTGCGGGGCCTGCGCCGCGGCGGCGCGGCGGTGTGCCTGGACGGCTTCGGCGCGGGCGCCTCGTCGTTCGACTATCTGCGTACGGTGGCGGTGGACTCGGTCAAGATCGACGGTCGCTACATCCGCGAGCTGACCAGCCTCGGCAGCCGTAACGGCGTGCTGGTCCGCCACCTGGCCGGTCTGTGCCGCGAGCTGAAGATCACCTCGATCGCCCAGATGGTGGAGAACCGCGAGACCGTCGCGGCCCTACGCCAGGTCGGCGTCGACTGCGGCCAGGGTTTCCTGTTCGGGCGGCCGGAGCCCACGCCCACCCCGCCGGTGCGCAACTGGCAGGTGCTGCAGGCGGCGCAGCGCCAAGGCTAGGGGCCGCTCCAGCGCCGCCCAGACCAGCCATCCGGCGGCGACCGCCAGGACCAGTGACGCCGGCGCGCGCAAGGCCGCGGGCCAGGCCGGCGTAAGCCAGGCGAACACCGCGATCACCGGCGCCTGAACGAGATAGAGCGAATAGGACGCGTCGCCCTGCCTAGCCAGGGCGCGGGAGAACAGGCCCGAACCGATGCGGCCGTCGGCTTCCAGCTTGAGCGCCCCGGCCACGATCAACACCGCCGGCGGACCCCAGATGAACGGCCGCAGGAAGTCGTCGCGCACGCCGCCGAACTGCAGCGCCGCCAGGATCAGGAGGCCGGCGGCGATCGATCCCCAGCCCCAGCGCGCGGGCATCCTGGCGAAGCGGCGCTTCAGCCACAGCCGCCCGAGCGCCGCCCCGGCCAGGAACTCCAGCAGGAGGGGATTGGCCAGCAGGGTGTACCAGCGGTGATAGCCGAAACCGACCACGGACGCGGCCAGGAGCACCGCCGACAGGATTGTCCAGCGGCGGTCGCGCGGCGCGGCCAGGGCCACAGCCATGACCAGGTAGAAGAAGGCCTCGTAGATCAGGGTCCAGCCGGTGGGCAGCAGGGGGAAGGGCCCGTCGGCGACATCGTCGTGCGGGACCAGCAGCAGCGAGAGGCCCAGATGCCCCGGCGCCGGATGGACGATCGGCAGGGCGGCCGGCCGCCAGAGAGCGACGGCGGCCACGGCCAGGGTCACGATCCAGTAGAGCGGCAGGATGCGCTCGGCCCGGGCGCGGAGGAAGGCGGCGGGCGTGACCGGATGCGTCTCGCAGGCGGTCCACAGCACGAAGCCCGAAATGACGAAGAACAGATCCACGCCCGCGGCGCCGACGGCGAAGTCGAGCTGCGACCACTGGCAGGCGTGGAACAGGACCACCGCCAGGGCGGCGGCCGCGCGCAGGATCTGGATGGAGGCGAGGCGCTTCACCCTCGCCCCTTAGCACCACAGGCTCCGGACGTCAGCGGCGCTCGGGCCCGCGCTTGAGGACGGCTTCGGCGATGGTGTCCAGGATGGAGCGGCGCGCAGGCGCGGCGCCGGCCTGCGACTGGGGCGGGGCTTCCGGCTCCGCCGCCGGCCACACCCCGTTCAGGCGATAGACGCTCCAGCCCTCGCCATGGGGCGTGCGGGCGCCCGGGTCGAGCAGGCTGTATTCCCAGGGGGACTCGCCTGACGGATCGTCCACCACAAGGTCGCGGAACGCCAAGTCGCGGCTACGGGCGTGAGCTTCCTCGATCCGGGTGGTCAGCCAGCTGTCGAACGCAGACAGGTGCTGCTGGATGTTCATGTCGAGGGGCTTTCCCGGCACATCGGGTGGATAGTCGTCGCAGATGCTTAATTTCGGACTGCCAAACAGAGTGAAGGAAGCTTGAACCGGCGGCAGGTCAAGGGCCCTCCGCCGGCCTGCCATGCAACGAGCAGGGCTCAAGGGCATTTAACCGGCGACGTTGGAGCCGAGGAGCGCCCGCCATGACCACCGAACGCCTTGATCCCCCCTACGTACGCCCCGACGCCCGCGTGCGGACCACGCCGACCACCCGGGCCTTCCTGGGCGGGCTGATCCTCGGCCTGATCGTGGGCGCGGCCATCGCCTTCCTCCTCGCCTCGACCCTGAAGCTGCAGCCCAAGTGGAGCGACGCCGGCGTCGCCTTCCTGCGCCTGCCCGAACAGGCCTCGCTCGGCCCCGCGCCCCAGACCGTGACCCTGCCCGCCTCGACTTTCGACTACGGCGGCGTCGGGGCCCCCCTGCCTCAGGCGGCGATCGACAACGCCTCGATCGTCAAGGTGGAAGTGAACGCGACCGGAGGCCGGGTCGGCGTGTCGCTGGCGCGTCCGGACGGCGGCGAACTGGTGTCGCGCGAAGCGGTGGTGTCGCCGCAGCAGGGCAAGGCCACCCTCTACTTCCGCACGGCGCCCGGCATGGGCCCGGTCGTCCTGCTCATGCGCAGCGCGGACAATGCGAACGCCTCGGCGTCGATCTCCAAGGTTCAGACCGCCCGCCAGGCCGACATCCGTCAAAACGAGATGGATTCGATCAACCGCGCCGGAGTCTACTGAGCCTGGGCCTTGGTCGGCGCCTGGGCCTGGGCCGCCACGAGCGGCGCGGACAGGGCGCGCAGCCGGCGCTCCAGGTCCGGCAGACTGTAGGGCTTGTTGATCACCGCGAAGCCGCGGGCCTGGGCTTCGGCGGCGCGCTCGCTGAAGCCCGACACCAGCAGCACCGGCAGGTCCGGACGTGACGCCTTGACCGCCTGGGCCAGGGCCATCCCGTCCATCTCGCCGGGCATGACGATGTCGCTGACCAGAGCCGCCACCGGGCGGTCGCCGAGCAGGGCCAGGGCATGGGCCGCGTCGGCGGCCTCAAGAACGGTCAGGCCACACTCGCTGAGATAGGCCGCAGTGGTGGTCCGGACAGCCTCGTTGTCGTCGACCAGCAGAATCGGGGCCTCGCCGCCGGACGCCGGCGAAGGACGCGCGGCGACCTCCAGGGCCGCGGGAACCGGCGCCGCCTCGCCCTCTGCCGGAGGGAAGATCAGGGTGACGATCGCGCCGCCGCCCGGCGCGTTGGCCGCCACGACCTGGCCCCCCGCGCCCTTGACCAGGCCGTAGACCTGGCTGAGCCCGAGACCGGTGCCCTCGCCGACCGGCTTGGTGGTGAAGAAGGGATCGAACACCCGCGGCAGGACGCCCGGTTCGAACCCCGGCCCCTCGTCGCGCACCGACAGGGCGATGTCGGCGCCGGCCCGGCGCAGCCGCAGGTGCAGCACGCCCGAACCCTTCATCGCGTCGCGGGCGTTGGCGGCGAGGTTGAGCAGGGCCGCTTCAAGCTGAAGGGGATCGACGCTGACCGGCGGCAGACCCGGTTCGAGATCGGTATCGATGGTCACCAGCGCGCCGACCAGCTGCGACAGAGCGCCCACCAAGTCGAGGATCTTGCTCGCCAGGTCGACGCGCACCGGCTCGGCCGGACCGCCGCGGGCGAACACCAGAAGCTGGCGGGTGAGCTGGGCGGCCCGGTCGGTGGCCGCGCGGATGGCCGCCAGCGGGCGCTCGGCCTGGGCCTGGCCCTGGATGCGGCGGCCGAGGATTTCGGTGTTGCCCGAGATCACGGTGAGCAGGTTGTTGAAGTCGTGGGCCACGCCGCCGGTGAGCCGGCCGAGCGCGTCGATGCGGGTGGCCAGTTCGACCGCCGCCGTGCGCCGCCCGCGCGACGCATAGTCGCTCAGCCACAGGCCGATCAGGAGCCCCGCCAGGGCCAGGCACACCAGGAAGCCGACGGCCATGGTCGCCAGCATCTGGCGCAGGGGCGCCTCCCACACTGACTGCGGGATGGCCGCATGGGCCGACCAGTGGGAGACGGGCGACACCCAGTAGAAGGTCTGGCTGGGGATGCCGGCCAGCATGTGGCCATGATAGCCGCCGCCGCCGCCCTTGGCGCGGGCTGCGCGCGCCTCGGCGCTGACCTCGGCGCCAAGCGTGCGGCCGCCGTCATCGGGCAGACGCGCGGCGACATGGCCCTGGGCGTTGACGAGAGCGGTGACCCAGGGGCCGGGCATGCGCAGGCTGGACAGGGTCTGGCGCACCGAAGCGGGGTTGAGCACCACGGTGACGACGTAGACGACCTTGCCGTGTCTGACGACCGGGGCGCGCAATGCCAGGCCCCAACGCCCGTGGACGCCCTTGACCACGTCGCCCACCACCGGCTTGCCGGTGCTCACGGCTTCCTTGAAGCTGGCCGGGTCTTCCACCCGGCGGCTCGCGAGATCCTCGCCAGGCTGGGTGCTGAACAGCCAGCGGCCGTCCGGAGACATCAGCAGCACCGCGATCCAGTCCCGGTGGCGATCGCGGGTGCGCCGGGCCACCTCCTCGAACACGCCGAGATTGGACGGCCCGCCGGCCGCCTGGTCCAGGGCGGGCGCCTCGGCCAGGGTTTCGGCGTCCTCAAGCCCGGTGGAGATCTGGCGGTCGACGTTCTCGACGATCGCCTGCACGCCCTGGATCGACTGGGCCGTAAGCGCGGCCTGACGCCGGTCAAGCGCCAGCCAGGCGTTGAAGCCGGCGTAGATCGCCAGGGGGGCGAAGGCCGCCAAAGCCAGCAGGGCGGCAGGCCGCGCCAGGGCCGAATTCCGTAGACGGTCGAAATGCACGATCTGCTCCTGGCGCCCAGAATGCGCGTTGCGCGCCGCCGGTGGAAGGGTCATCGCGCCGCAGGGCCGCCGCTGCCCCAGGCTTGCAGCTATAGAGTTCCGACCCGCTCAGAAACACCTGTCTATCCCAAGCACTCTACTAGCAGGCGAAATCTTCTCTAGCTGGGTATGTGGGTATTGATGGAGGAAAGCGGCCGTTACAATCCTTTACTTTCTCGGATCAGCTTTGCCTTTGACCCAAGTCTTATTCCATGAATATATTGGGTCCCAGATCGGGATAGTCGTGGCGTCGGTAAATTCTATCAGCAGTTGAATATGCGTCAAAATGTCTGGCCTGCCCCTGGCCAAAAGGTCTAGGCGAGCTTGACCGTAACAAGTCTAACTGTTGTAAGTCCAACCATTCAGTTCTGCTTAACCATTTGGATGCCGCGCACAGTACGCGCAGCGCCATTCCGCGTAACGGCGGGCCAATCCGGTGACCACGGGGTTCGCCCCGGACGGTCCCTTTGGGCCGACGGACAGTGAAGGTTCTGTCCCGTGTCGGGCCATGCGTCTGTATGTCCTATGGTTTGGGTCCGGCCAGATGGTTAGTGCAAAGTTAAAGAGGGGCTGAAGCCTCAAGTGTCCGTAGCGTCCCGGGGGACTTACACGGACGCCCAAGTTGAGTGGCCTGCCTGCGACGACGCGCTCTGGCGCCGGTGTTGCAATCGTTCGAGTACGACACCGGCTCGTCTCAAATCGGGACAGGCCCATCGAGAATGGAAGAAAAGATTATGAAGACCGCTCTGAAGATCGCCGCCGGCCTCGGCGCCGTCTCCGCTCTTTCCGGCCTGGCTTCGACCGCCTACGCTCAGGCCTCGGCCTCCGCGACCGCCACGGGCTCGGCCACCATCGTCCAATCCATCTCCGTCACTGCGTCGTCGAACCTCGGGTTCGGCACCCTCGTGAAGCCGACGACGGGCACCAGCACCATCGCGGTGGGCGCGACGGGCAGCAGCCGCTCCATCACCGGCGGCAACGCCGTGGGCGCCAACGGCGCGGGCGTCTCCAGCGCCGCGTTCCTGGTCCAGGGCGAAGGCGGTTCGGCCATCTCCGTGACCGTGCCGTCCACCTTCAACATGACCTCGGGCACCAACACCCTGGTGGTCACCACCGCCAGCACCACCACGGCCGGCAACCTGAGCGGCTCGATCGGCGCGCAAGGCAGCTTCACGGTCGGCGTCGGCGGCTCGTTCCCGCTGCAAACCAACACCGCCTCGGGCGCCTACTCGGGCAACCTGGTCGTCACCGCCCAATATAACTAAGTCTTAGCCGAGCGTCGGCGATACTTAGAGCGTAGACTGGCGGCTCCCCCGCTCCCGGGCGGAGCCGCAAATTTTCGAGGGATGTGCACAATGCGCTCTCTGAAATGGGTGATCGGCGCTTCAGCGGCGTTGGCCATGGCGCAATCCGCCCAGGCCCAAACCCCTTCGGCGAGCGCCACCGCGAGCGGCGCCGCCGTCGTCCTTCAGCCGATCACTCTGGTGAAGAACACCGATCTCGCGTTCGGCTCGCTGGTGCGGCCTTCGCTGGGATCCAACACCGTCACCATCGACGCTACATCCGGCAACCGCACGCTCACCGGCACCGGCGATGCGTCCCTGGCCGGCAACCAGACCCCGTCCCGCGCCACCTATTCGGTCGGCGGCGAAGGCGGCGCGGCCTTTTCCGTCACCGTTCCGAGCAGCTTCGTCATGACGCGCCAGGGCGGAAGCGAAACCCTGCCGGTAGCCCTGAGCGCAAGCGCCGTGGCCGGCGCCCTCAGCGGCTCGATCGGATCGAACGGCTCGGCCAACTTCAGCGTCGGGGGCTCTCTGCCCCTGTCCAGCACCACGGTCGCCGGCGACTATACCGGCACATTCGACGTCACCGTGGGCTATAACTAGTTTTTCTGCGTCCTGGAGGGACGTGTCATGAGTCCCCGCATTCGTCTGGCCATATCGATGATCGCCTTCGCCGCCGCTCTGGCGGCCGGCGGCGCGCGCGCCCAGACCGCCACCGCCACGACCACCGGCACCACCTCGATCAGCGCGCCCGCGGCCATCACCGTGACCCAGAACCTGAGCTTCACCGTGCTGCCCCAGATGATCAACTCGGGCCTGACGATCAGTTCCAGCGCCCTGAACGGCGTCAACGCCAATGTCCAGCTGAGCGGCGACCAGGCCGCCTCGGTGTCGGTGCCGGCGAGCTTCGACGTCATCCGCGTGGGCGGCGAGGAGACCATCACCGTGCGCACGGTCGGGCCGGTGACGAGCGTGCTGTTCGACGGCGCGACCCGCCAGGTTCTCGGCCTGGCCAACGGCGGCCCCTTCGCCAATCCGGTGGCGGTGATCGGCACGTTCGACAAGGGAATCTTGAGTTTTTCCGTGGGCGGCCAAGTGACCATGGCCAACAACCTCGTCCCCGGCGAATACCAGGGTGTTCTTACCGTGATCGCCCAGTACAACTGATTCGGGATTGCGTGTAATTCACGTATGGTTAACGCAAATCCAGCGAGAGTCAGGCCCCGAGCCGGCGTGGGGCAGGGGGCGAGCGGGCGGGAGCGACGCATGGAACTTGGCGTGGGGAACCCCACACACCGTCCGCCGTCCAGACGCGGCCGTCGCGCGTCGCCGGTCCTGGCCGCCGCGCTCGTCGGATGCCTCGGCCTCCTCGCCGCAGGTCCCGCCGGCAAGGCCCAGGCGCAAGGCGCTGCTCCGGCTCCAGCCGCCCCCGCCGCCCCTGCAGCCCCGGCCGGGGCCAATGCGGTGGGCGCCAACCTCAACATCTCGCCCAAGCGGATCACCTTCGATCGCGCCGATCGCACCGCCACCGTCTATGTCTTCAATCAGGGCACCGCGGCCGCCACCTTCGACATCGCCCTGGTCGATCGGATCATGCTGCCGGACGGCCAGATCATGGCGGTCGCCGAGGCGCAGACCCACCCGGAGGACAAGGCCACTCTCGACAGGCTGAAATCGGCCCAGGGCATGCTGGTGGCGACGCCGCGGCGCGCGACGCTGGAACCCGGCAAGGGCCAGACCATCCGCCTGCGCGCCCAGGCCCCCGCCGGCGGCGGGGGGACGCCCGCCAGCGGCGAGTACCGCACTCACCTGACCGTCACCACCATCCCGCCGCGGGACATCGGCCTGACCGCCGAACAGGCCGCCGCCCTGTCGCCGCAGGAGCTGCGCTTCCAGATCAATTCGGTGTTCGGCCTCAGCATACCGGTGATCGTGCGGGTGGGCGCCGCCGACGTCCGCGGCGCGATCGAGAACGTCAAGCTCTCCACTCAGAACCTGTCCCCGGACGGGGTTTCGCCGCCGAAGCCCACGCCCGTGCTCAGTTTCGAACTCGTGCGAATGGGTCCGAACTCCCTGTTCGGCAATCTTGAAGTGCGCGGCTCCAAGGACAAGGCCACGGCCGACCCCCTGGGCGCCGCCCGAGGCATCGGGGTCTATCCCGAGATCGACCGCCGCCAGGTTTCGCTTCCCCTGCGGCGCGAGCCTCAGGCCGGCGAGCAACTGGAGGTCAGCTTCAAGGACGACGACACGTCGCCGGGCCGGTTGGTTGCCAAAGCCATTTTCAATACACCGTGACAGGGCGCACTGGCACGCCCTAGCGCTCTTGGTCGCGACGACCTGGCCCCTGGCCGCCGTCGCCCAACAGGCGCCAGGGGGCGCCGCGCCCAAAGTCGTTTCTCCCGCCCCAGTTGAATCGCCGCCCGCCCGCGCTTCGCCGGCGCCGGCGACGACGGCTGCCGCTGGACCGAACGCCGCCCTGAAACGCAACGCGACCGCCGAGATCCGCGAGGAGGACCTGCTCCTCCTGTCCACCGATCTCGACGGCCTGACCATTACCGACGCCCTGCCCGCCTATGGCGAGCCGAACGATCCCCTGCTGCCCCTGGGCGAGCTGGCGCGGCTGCTCGACCTCAATCTCACGGTCAGCCCGTCGGACGGCATGGTGCTCGGGCGCATCGGCCAGGCCGAGCGGCCCCTGACCATGGACCTGCAGAACGGCGTCTATCGCCTGGCCGGCTCATCGTTCGTGCTGGCGCCGAACGAAGTCGCGGTGACCAACGTCGAAATCTATCTGAGGGCCTCGGCGCTGCAGCGCCTGTTGCCGATCACCTTCAGGACCGAGCCCGACGGCCTGCTGCTGCACCTGCGCGCCCTGGAGACCCTGCCGATCCAGGCCCGCCTGAATCGCCTAGCCCAGATCCGCGGCCTCAGGCCCGACACCGAGGCGATCGAGGACAGCCTGCGCGCGCCCTCGCCCTACAGCCTGTTCACCATGCCGGGCTTCGACATCCAGGGGCAGCTGGGCGCCAGCTCCGTCGCGCCCAGGTACGTGCACAGCTACGACGTGCGCCTGGCTGGCGACGTTCTCTACACCGGCTTTCAGGGCTTCCTCGGCGCGGACCAGAACGGCGACATCTCGAGCTTCCGGGCCACCTTCGAGCGGCACGACGCCAAAGGCAGCCTGCTCGGCCCGATCAACGCCACCAGCCTGGCGTTCGGCGACACCTTCACCCCCAGCTTGCCGGTGGGTCCGCGCAGCGTGGGCGGCCGCGGGTTCCAGTTCTCGACGGCGCCGCTGGAACAGACCAGCGTGTTCAACCGCATCGACCTGCGCGGCGAGCTGCCGATCGGCTACGACGTCGAACTCTACATCAACGACATCCTGCGCAGCGGCAGGACCACGCCCGTCAACGGCCGCTACGAGTTCCTCAACGTGCCCCTGGTGCGCGGCATCAACGTGATCCGCATCGTCACCTACGGACCGCGCGGCGAGCGCTCGGAAGAGACGCGGATCGTCAACGTGAGCGGGGGCCAGTTGGCCCCGGGGGCGTTCATCTTCCAGATGGGGGCCGTGCAGCAGGACTCGCCCCTGTTCAACATCGGCCGCCAGGACCCGACCGCGACCTCCTCGGACCTGCAGTCTCCGGGGATGGGCCAGGTCAGGGTCACCGCCAGCGCCGCCTACGGCCTGACCAATCAGATGACCCTGGTGGGGGGCGCCTCGGTATTCCCCGCGATCCCGCCGGTGCGGCACGATGCGCTGGGCGCGCTGATCACGCCGACCGGCACCCAGCAGCGCGAACTCGGCACATTGGGCGTGCGCACCTCGATCTTCGGCGCGGCGCTGCAGGTCGACGCGGCGGTGGACAGCACCCGCGCCGGCGCCCTGGCCCTGGGCGTCGCCGCCCAGCCGTTCGGCCTCAACATCCTGGGCCGCCAGGTGTTCTACACCGGCAACTTCATCGACGAGACCATCGGCACCGGCTCCGGCGCGAAAGCCATCACCAGCCACTCGGAAGTCAACATCGACCTCAGCGCGCCGATCTTCAAGGACAGGCTGATCCCGCTGACCCTGAGGGGAACCAGGGACGTCTTCGCCGACCGATCCTCGAACATCGTCGCCGGCTTCCGCGCCTCGGCCACCGCCGACAACATCCTGCTGTCCGGCGGTCTGGACATGAACGCGAACTTGGCCCCGGGCCAGGCGGCGGCCTATTCAACGGTGGGCAATCTCTCCGCCTCGACCTTCTACCAGTTCAAGTGGCAGCTGCGGGCCAACCTCGACTATACCATCCAGCCCAAGCCCTCGCTCACCGCCCTGACGATCACGGCGGACCGCGACATCAGCGACGTGATGGGGCTGCGCCTGGGCCTGGGCCGCGACCTGAGCAAGGGCAGCGGCGACACCAACTTCCAGATCGGCGACATCATGCACACCCGGTTCGGCGACCTGTCGCTGACCGGCAACTACGCCACCCCCAGTTCGCGCTGGCAGATCGGCCTCTCGTTCGCCATCGGCCTGATCTTCGACCCGATCAGCAAGCGTTATGTGTTCACTCGTCCGGGTCCCGCCCAGGGCGGCGCCGTGGCCCTGCAGGCCTTCATCGACGCCAACGGCAATGGGGTGATGGACAAGGGCGAGAAGCCCGTGCCCCTGGCGACCGTCGACGGCGGCGAGCACAAGGGCACCACCGGCGCGGACGGCCACGCCCTAGTGATCGGTCTCGGCGTCGCGCCCACCGGCCGGATCCAGGTGGGCCTGGACAACATCGACGATCCCTATGTGGTCTCGCCGCCCAAGACGGTGACCTTCAACCCCCGGCCCGGCCGGGTGGTGGTGGTGCCCTATCCGCTGACGGCGGCGGCAGAACTGTTCACCCACGTGCTGTTCCGGCAGGGCGACCGGCTCGTGGGCCTGTCGGCCGTGCGGGTGCGTCTGGTCAAGGCAGGGGCCGCCGCGGGCGCCACGCCTCGCGAGGCCTCCACCGAATTCGACGGCACGGCCGGGTTCGAGGACCTCGCGGTGGGGACCTACGACTTCCAGCTCGATCCCGAGCAGGCCGACCGGCTGCACATGCGCCTGGTCAAGCCGGTGCAGATCGTGGTGCCGCCTCAGGGGGGCCCGGTGCCTGACGTTTCGGTCGAGGTGATGTTCGATCGCTCCGCGACAAGCGATTCTCCGCCGAAGACTTAGCCTTTTGGTTAGTTTCTTGCATAGACTGCGTCATGAAGGATGTGACTCACGTTGCGCGGCGGCCAGCGCCGCCCTCGCGGGCGCGTCAAATTTTGAAGGCGGTCCGCAATTGACCCTGCCCATCGCTCTGGATCGGACTGCCGAGTCCATCGGCCTGCGCCCTTTGTCGGCCGCATACCGCAGTCGGCCCCAAGTAGAAATCAGGAATAGATTCAACCGTCGCGTTAGTTTGATTTTCGGATCGCCAGCTCAATTGCCGCGTTCCTTCTCAGACCACAACGTACTATTTTAGGCGCCATGGGCCAGAAGGTCTCACATCTCGTCTTTGGCATTGCCGCCGCGGCCCCGCTGGGCTGGTGGACATCCGACGCCTTGGGCCAGACCTACACGGTGGTGAGCATCGCGGTCGCCGGAACCGCGGGCACCCTGGTGTCGGGCGCGTCGAACGTCACCGTCACCCTCAGCCCCAGCGGAAGCTTCTCGCCCGCCATCTACCAGCGCAGCCCGAGCACGGTGACCTACAAGGTCTCGGTTCAATGCGTGAACGGCGCCGGCGTGGCCAACCGCTGCTCCACCAGCAAGACCTTCGCCGTGGTGGTCCACGACACCGGCGGCACCGCGGGCAGCCGCATCTCGCCGCTGCAGAATTTCACCCTGGGCAACAGCAGCCAGACCGTGTCGAGCGGGCCGTCGGGCTCGTCCACCACCACCTTCGTGCTCAGCGGCATGGCCACCAACAGCGCCACGGGCACCTTCCAGCTCGGCTTCGACGTGCCGCTGCTGAGCACCGGTTCGACCGGATCGACCGCCACCCGCAGCTTCGTCGTGTCGGCCGGTCAGACGCCCACCAGCCTGCAGTCGTCGATGAGCTCCACGCTTTCCACCAAGGTGTGGAATCCGATGGCTGTGAGCGTGCTCAGCAACATGGACTTCGGCAAGATCGTGCGGCCGAGCAGCGGCTCGGGCACGGTGACCCTGACCTCCAGCGGCGTAACCACCAGCGCCGGCGTCGTGCTGGGCATCACCCATACCCTGGCGTCGTTCAGGGTGACCGGAGAAGGCGCCCAGGCGTTCAGCCTGACGGTGCCGAGCTCGTTCAACATGATCTCGAGCGGTCACACCCTGACGGTGACCACCACGCCGAGCTTCGTCTCCACCTCGAGCCTGACCACCCAGAGCTTCTCCAACGCGCTGGGGACTCTCGGCAGCTTCGCCTTCACCGTGGGCGGGCATTTTCCGATCGCCGCCACCACCTTCAACGGCGCTTATGTCGGCAACCTCGTGGTGACGGTGCAGTACAACTAGGAAACCGGTCCATCCCGCCCGCCCGCCGTCGCGGAGGCGGGACTGACCCCGCGGTCAGGCCGTGATTTCCGGCCGCCGCCGGCGCAACGCCGCGCCGACGCCCGCGCAGCCGATGATCATCATCGCCCAGGTCGCGGGCTCCGGCACGCCATCCTCGATCTCCTGCTCGCCGATCTTGATCGTGGAATAGGCCAGTCCGGAGTCGTAGACGGTGTCGCCCCAGTTGCTGACGCCGAAGGCGAGCCGGTAGTCGCCGGTCTGGCCAACCTGATAGTTCGACTTGATCCAGCCCGTCTGGCCGCAGCCGGCGCCCCAGCACCAGCCGGAATAGTCGCCCAACTGCGACCACACCGGACCGCCGGAGAAATTGCCGTCAGCGCCGCTGCCGCTCTGCATCGTCGCCGAGCCCGGCGTCAGCGTCACGCCCGGGTCCACCGGCGGCAGGCCCGCCCCAGGCACGATATTGCCCGTGGGTTCGGAGCGCGCGTCGAACAGCACAGCGACGGTCTGGCCCGAGGCGGCGTCGATCAATTGCACGGAGGCGTAGTCCTCGAAGATGAACTGACCTGAGCCGTCCTGGCCGTCGGAGGAGATGTAGTTGAAGTAGTAGGACAGGTCCTGTCCGGCCTGGGCATGGAACGCCGAGGTGGTGAAGCTCGAACCGTTGGTCCCGCCGATGCCGGCCAGTTGCCCGGCGCCGTCTACGCCGCCGAATGTCGAGACCCAGCCGTAGCTCGAGGCGCCCGGCGGATTGGCGACGTCGCCATTGGCGACTCCGGTCCCGCAGGCGCCCGTGCAGGTCGCGGCGTTCGCCGCACCGGCCACGGCGAGGGCCACGAACGCCGCGGCCGCGGCCCAGCGCCCGCCAAGGATCAAAGGTCCGATCATCCGATTCTCCGTCTGGCCGGACCTGCCGGCCGTTCTCGTCCCGCTGACAGACACTTCGGGCAATC
>Ga0265327_10001994_pt1 | contig 23121 bp, 19 predicted proteins | sample 41621metaG_FD_202089 | JGI IMG/M metagenome (GOLD analysis project Ga0265327, IMG submission 202089) | Rhizosphere microbial communities from Carex aquatilis grown in University of Washington, Seatle, WA, United States - 4-16-21 metaG | ecosystem: Host-associated > Plants > Roots > Rhizosphere...
CTCCACGGGCTCCACGGGCTCCACGGGCTCCACGGGCTCCACCGGCTCCACGGGCTCCACCGGCTCCACGGGCTCCACGGGCTCCACGGGCTCCACGGGCTCCACGGGCTCCACGGGCTCCACCGGCTCCACGGGCTCCACCGGCTCCACGGGCTCCACCGGCTCCACGGGCTCCACCGGCTCCACGGGCTCCACCGGCTCCACGGGCTCCACCGGCTCCACGGGCTCCACGGGCTCCACCGGCTCCACCGGCTCCACGGGCTCCACGGGTACTTGTTCTGATTGTGCTAAGGAGACTACCTTAGAGGGTGTCAAGGGCTCGATTGATGGCAAGGGTAGCGCTGGGTCTATGCCCGGTTCTGATGGTTCGGGTGATTTGCTGGCGCAAATTAGTTTTCCAGATATTCCTAGCACTACTTATGCTCAGGTTTTCGACGATTTTAAGACTAATATTGAGTCGGGGCCTTTGGGTGATTTGCTGAGTTATTCCGCACCGGGTGACGGCGGCGGCGGTTGTCCGCCTTTGTCGATTGATCTGGTTATTTTTCGCACCACTATTACCACAGATGCCCATTGTCAGATATGGGATAATATTAAATCCATTTTGTATGCTGTTATGACATGGGTTTGGGCCGCTGTTGCGGTGTTTATACTTCTTTCCGCTTAAATATTATGGTTGTTATATTAGAGACTATCCAGGCCATTATTAACGGGGTCGCGTCCCTTTTTAATAAGGTATGGGATTTTATCGGCGGTATCCCCGCTTTTTTTGAGCGTTTTATTAAGTGGGTTATTGCTTATCTTAAGGAATTTCCTATTGTTGTCTTTGATTCTTTTATGTCTGCTGTGGCTGATGTGCTTAATTCTATATTTGAATTGATGCCGCTAGAGTTTATCGGCACATTTTTAGATTATGGTTTAGTTTCTAGTTCTTCATCATATATTGCTTATATTATTGAGCCGTTTCGCGTTGGTTATGGATTGGGTTTGATCGTGTCTGCGTATGTCATCCGCTTTTTTATCCGCCGCTTGCCGGTGATTGGGTGAATTGTGGCGATTAACGCATATGTTGGCCTTCCTGGCTCTGGCAAGTCCTACGGCGTGGTCGAGAATGTCATCTTGCCCGCGTTGCAGGCTGGGCGCGTGTTGATAACCAATATCCCGCTAAATCTTGATGCTGTCGGGGCAGATTATGATATAGAATTGGTTTATCAGGTTTCTAATGATGATTTGTTAAATAAAGGTGTTGATCTATGGCTTGCTATGCCCGGTGGCGCGGTCATTGTGTTGGATGAGGTGTGGAGGATTTGGCCTGCCGGAATGAAAGCCAGTGATTTGAAAGATTACCACAAAGAGTTTTTAGCCGAACATCGCCACAAAGTGGGCAAAGACGGCATGACTCAGGAAATCATTCTTATTGTTCAAGATTTGTCGCAAATATCCAACTATGTGCGCGGATTGGTCGATACTACCTATCGCGCTTTGAAAATGGATAAACTCGCCGCCAAGAATAAGTATAGAGTTGACGTTTATTCGGGCGCTCAGAAGGGGCCGAATTATCCTAAAAATGTGGTTTCCTCTTTTTTTGGCTATTACAAGCCAGCTATTTATAAGTATTACAAGAGCCACACTAAAAGCGCTACCGGTTTGCCAGGGATGGAGCGCGTTATTGATGACCGGGGCGTTATATGGAAGCATCCCGTTATTAAATACGGCTTCCCGGTTGCGTTGATCTTGTTTTTGTTCGGTATCAATTCCGCGTTGAAGTTTTTTTCTGGCGGCGATGTCAAGCCCGCGTCCGCGTCTGCTTCGCCCCGTCCGGCTCCTGCCGCCCGCCCGTTGTCCGCGCCTTCCTCTGCGCCGTCTGCGCCGGTCAATTCCGCCGCCGCTCCTGCTCCTGTTGCCCCTTCTAAGCCTGTCGCCAAGCCTCTGGCCTATTCCAAGGTTTGGCGCGTGGTTGGTGTCTCCGGCTCGTCGGGCCGTCTGGTTTACCATTTGCAGCACGCCGTTAGGGGCTCTCGCCGCCTGGGTTCCGACTCTTGCCGCCAGGACTCCATCCGTGAATTTGTTTGCGAGGTGGATGGCGAGCTGGTCACGTCGTGGACAGGTTCGCTCGGGTTTCGCGGTCTCGATGAATTGCCTTCTAGCGGTGTTCAAGATGCCCGGCGCGTGGCGGTCGGTTCTTCGGGGGGTGATGTTGAGCGCGTGCCGGTTTCCGCTGTGGCCGCGCCTTCTGCCGCTTCGCCTGTCTCTGTTGAACCGGGTCGCCCATGAATTACGGCCTGGCCTGCGGTGCTGTTCTGGGCTTGTTTTTTACGGACGGCCTGCCTGTTTTGCCCCGCGTTCTGGCCTTGCTGGGGTGTGCGGCGGTCTCGGGGGGTCTCTATGTCCGCCCCGCCTTTTCTGTGGATCGCCGCTTTAAGCGGATGGCGATCCGCTTTTTGCTGCTGCTGGCGGCGGCTGCTGCCTGGTACGGGTTTTTCCCCGAATACCGCTATGGGTTGTATCAGTCGGCCCGCCAGGCCGTTGTTGAGTACGGCCCCGCGCTTGCCTTGCTTTGGTTTCTGCTGAACATCGTGGGCCGCGACCTCAGCGGCGTTGGCGTTTACCTTCGCTCGTTGCCGGTGCGCTGCTTTTTCGCGCCGTTGATGTTCGGCTTGCTGGTCGATCACGTCGGCCACATGCCGCCGGATTTCCGGCTTTCCAGTCCGTCCGCGTGCGTGTCCAGCGTGGCCTGGTGGGTCTTCTACCTTGACTTGGTGGCGGGGGTGTTGGGCTACGTGCTGCCCGCCGCCGTGTTCCGCGCAGGCCTTCAGGGCGTGGACACATCTTTGCCTGGCGTTTTTTTCTGCGTTCTGTGTTACCCGCCCTTTTGGGCGACCATAGATCAGCGTTTTCTTGGGCATGATGATGGTTATTCTTGGGCTCAGTGGTTGCCAGGTAACACGGTTTCCGCCTGGGCCTGGGCGTTGCTGATTGTTGTTGCCCTGGGCGTCTATGTCGGCGCGGTCTTGTCCTTGGGGTTTCGGTTCAGCAACTTGTTGTACAAAGGGCTTTGCGATGCCGGGCTTTACTCGGTTTGCCGTCATCCCCAGTACCTGGGCAAGATTTCTTATTATTGGTTGACCGCCGTTCCTTTTGTCGGCCAGTCTGGCCCTTGGGCGGCGCTTTCTGGTTGTGTCGGCATGGCGGCGGTCAGTTGGATTTATTACATGCGCGCGGTCACTGAAGAGCGCTTTTTGTCCAATTATCCTGAGTACCTGCTTTATGCCGCTAGGGTTCCCTTGTTGCCCGCCTTTGTCTTGCGGCTTTTCGCTTCCTGCCGGGCGGTTGTTAAGATTTGGCGGTTTTTTCTTGTCGGGACTTGGCGCTTTAGATTGATGCGCTTGGCACGCCGCGCGGGGGCGTAGGAGCGGCCAGCGAACTACGCCCCCGCGCGAGTTTGCCAGTCGCTTTTAATGAGTTGTGTATTTAACTAATAAAGCATATTTCTTACTGAATGGGCTGGGTTATGCGTTTCCTGTTGCTGTTTTTGCCTTTCCTCTCCGCGTGTTCTCTTTCATCCTCCCTGGATTTGTCGCCGCCTCCGCTTTTGCTGTCGTCGGATATTGTTTGCGGTGTCCACCCTCGGGCTTGCGGTCGCCGGGCGTTTGATTTTGACCCGGACTCCGCTGCCTCCACGGCTCCCTCGGTTGTGCTGTCTCCGTCATTGCAGGAACGCGCTTCCCGTTAAGCGTTTCTAATCGGCCTTGCGCCGGGTTCGATTTATCGTTACTGTAACGATAAATCCCCGCGACTTTTCCTTGAGGGCATTCCCGTGAAACAGCCAGGCGACACCCGCACCGTTGAACTTTTCCCCGTTCCCCGCCCCCGTGGCCGACCGTCGACCGGCAAGGCCAAGACCAGCGCCCAGCGGCAGGCCGAATTCCGCGCCAGGCGCAAGGCGCGAGGGGAGGGCGGGGCATGAGCGCTCGTTATGATGGCGACGTGATCGCCTGGGCCAACGAGCAGGCTCGGCTATTGCGGGCGGGCCAATTCAGTCAATTGGATATCGAGCACATTGCCGAGGAGATTGAGGACGTGGGCATTAGTGAGCAGCGCGAACTTAAAAATCGGATGGCGGTATTGTTGGCCCACCTCATGAAATGGCAACACCAGCCGGAGCGCCAAGGCAGTAGCTGGCGAAACACGATCAGAGTGCAGCGCAAGGACATCGCCAAGCACATCCAAAAAAACCCAAGCTTGAAATCCGACCTGAATGACCCGGAATGGTGGGAAAGCGCCTGGGCGAAAGCGCTGGACGCTGCGACCCAAGACACCGGCTTCCTGTATGACGTATTCCCGGAAAACTGCCCGTGGGGATTCGGGCAAATCATGGACACGGAATTCTGGCCGACGCCGGAAAGATCGTAAAGCCAGGCACGGCGGCGCAGGCGGTTCAATTAGCGGGCAGACAGCGGGCGCAGGCCTTTGGTGTTCTTCGACTTGTCCGCGCCCGCGACGGTCTTGGTTCTACGTACCGCGTGACGCACTTCGTCCCCTTTGCCGGTTCGGGCTCAGGGCTTGCCGCGCTGGAGAGTTAGGCTAGATCGACCCGAACCAACCCCCTAAAAAACCGCTTTTCCAACGCTGCTCGCTCTCGCGGGCTTCCTCGCCTTCCTTCGATGCCGCCCGCTCTTGGTCGCTTTTGGCTGCATCAGGGGTTTTTCAGTGTCAAGGGACGTGGAATAAATGCCATCTTTCAGCCTCCCCCCAGTCTCTTTTGGGGGGAGGCTGAAAGATCGCCGTTTTATGCCGCGAAAGCCCTTGATGCTGAAAAATTCCGTTGTACGCTGGTCTATGGCCGGTGGGGGTGGCTCTTTGCCCCCACCGGCCATAGATAACCATGCGCTGTTGCCTGTCAGCGGTTGGGCCTGCCGGATCGGCGATTTGCTCTTAGTCGCTTTTGGCCGCATGGGCGGGTTGTCCGCTTCGCCCAGCGGTTCGCGGATGTGATGGCGGGCGGCTCTTTGCCCGCCTTCACTTCTGCCGGCGTCCGGGTTGCCGGTTGCGTCGCGCCCGCCTGCCTGGGGGCCGTCTCGGGGTGTTCGGCTGCTCCGCGCTATCAAAGTGGAGGCTCTTGTCCTTATCCCTCGGCGCTTCCGGCCCGCTCCCGCCGCTTGGGTGAACGTGTTTAGTCGTTCTCAGCTTTCCGCGCAGCGGCGCGAAGCGGAACTAGTGCTCGATTGCTTTTTTCGGCGGGCGCTACTCGACGCACCAGCGCCTGACTTCGCTTATCGCTTGCGTGTCGATTGTCGCGTCGTGCGTCAGGCTGGCCGCTTGCCGCGCCTTCCAGTCCGCGCAGTTCTGCCGCCGCTCCCTGAGTTTGGTCAAGTAGTCGTCATTGGGCCTGCCGGTGGGCGCGGTGTAGTAGGCGCTCGGCGCTGCCGGTGGCGGTGTGCGCCTGGGCGCGGGTGCCGCCTGCGCAGTTGTCGGTTGTGTGCCGGGGTTCGGGCTTCGCGCGGCTCGCGCCCGTTCGGCTTCCGGCATGGCCTGGGCGGCTAGCTTGTTTTTCAAGTCTTGGTTTTTGTCGAACTGCAAGGCGTTCGTCGCCGCCAGGGCCGCTATTAGGAGGGCGGCGAAAATGGGGGCTGTCGGTTTGCGTTTGCGTTGCCTCATCGGGGGGTTCCTTCGGGATTGTCGCGTTTGCTGCTGGTGGTTTTCCGGCTTCATCTTGTCGCCGGGTCGGCGCACCAGTTTTGAATCGCTTCGTCGTCTTCCTCCGGGTGTATGCCGTGGTAGTACTTCTCGCATTCGGTTTGTTTTGCCCAGGCCGTGTCGACATGGTGGGTTTTCGGCTTGTTGCCGGTGATTTTTGCGATTTGCTGTGCGAGGTTTCCGCCGCTGATGGCCGAATAGTTTTGGCTTGTGCTGGGCGGTTTCGGGGCTTGTGCTGGTTGGCGCGTTTTTTCCACGGCTTCGACTCTTGCGGCGTCCAGCATCGAGGCCGTGGCGAGTTCGTTTTCCAGCCTTTGGCGCTCATCGTATTGGAACGCGCTTATTGTTGCCAGTGTGGCGACGAGGGTTATTATGGTCGTGTTGCTAATCATGTGGCCGGGTTCCTTGTTGGGTTTGCGCATGGTGTTTTGAATCCTACGCAAACCCTTTTCCTTTTTCAATCAATAATGAAAAGGCACCGTTTGCGCGGTGCCTTTGTCGCCGTGGGGCTACGGCTTTTCGCCGTCTGGCCGCTGCGCCGGGTCGAAGGCCGGGGAGCCGAACACCAGGGCCATGGCCTGCTCGGCGGACATTCCGGCGTTGAGCCGCAGTTCCACAGACGCGAGCCGGTTGTACACGTCGATGTAGTACGGCATTTGCTTGAGGTGGCGCGGCGTGAAGGCCAGGCGTCCGCAGATCAGCTTTCCGCGCGAGAACCGCCAGCCTTTCCAGTCCTCGCCGTGGCCGCCCAGCTCGTGGCGGTCGTACAGGTGCAAAAGGCGCATCGCGATGAACGGCGCGCCGGTCTTGTCCCAGTTCTGGATGGTGCGGACGGTGACGCCGCAGAATTCGGCGGCTTGCGCGGTGTCGGCCAGGCCGACTTTAAGCCGCAGCTTGTGGAAGTCCGACTTGCGCGGCTTCCGCTTGGCGGCGGGCGGCCTGGCGGCGGTCTCGGGTGTCGCGGGGGTTTTGGTGTTGCTCATGGCGTTGCCTCCGTTGTTGGGTGGAGGCTTTGCCGTGGAGGAGCCGCGCCAGGCGGGCTGTGGCGGCGCGGATCAAATTGCGCATAATGAGTGTTATGTTAAATCATAACTGTTAATAGACGATTTGTGACTGAGCTGACTTGCTTGCCCTTTGAAGACGGAATGTCCCAACGAAACGCTCAAGACGCGGATCTCAACGAAAAAAAGAAAAACCGCGCGGGCCAATTGCCCGTGCGGTTTGTGAAGACTTCAGATGTGCGGGCACCCAATTTAAAACTGGGTGCTTGGGGCACGATTTACTTTTTGGGCAGCAGCTTGTCTTTCCCTGTCAGCCGCTGGAACAGCCAGGCCGCGAATTTTGCCAAGGCGTTGAGCAAATCGGCCATCAAGGTCAAAGCGCAGTGCAGCACGTCCGCCGCGCTCTTGCATTGGCAGCGCGCCTGGATCTGCCGGAACAGGAACGGCGCGCCGACGAAACCCAGCAGCAGGCCAAGAATCAGCAGGCCGGGGAAGCCGGAGTCTTCGGCGGCCGTCGCGCTGTTCGCCGCCACGGCGGTCGACGGGGTTTGCGGCACCGGCGCTGCGGCGGGAGCCGGCGGGCTGTCGGCGACGGCGGGCTGGTTCCCGCTTGGGCCGTAGTTGTCGGGGATGGCCGGGTCAGTGATGCCGGGGATGGTCGGGAACGTGCCGCTGCCCTTGCCGACAATCAACTGGCCTTTCATGCCTTTTTCCATGTGCTGGGCGATGTCGCAATGCACCAGGTAGGTCTTGTCCTCGACCGGGAGGATCAGCGTGCCGGTGACTTTCGCCGGGCCGGTGATTTCCAGGTGGAACATGCCCTTGTCGTACATGAACTTCGGCAGGCCGTGCATCATCCATTGGTGGCGCACGTTGTCTTCGTTGACGAACGTCACAGTCAGCCGGGTGCAGGGCTTGACCCGCCATTCGTGCTTGTCAAAGCCGAACAAGGTGCCCGGGAACGGCTTGGAATATTTGCGCCCGGCATGCACTTCGATCTTGACGTCTTCGGATATCTTGTCGCAGCCGGCGGGCAGCTTGTCTTTGTTTTGCCCCATGATCATGCCGCCGTCCATGTCCATCAGGTGGCCGTCGCCGTGGTCCATCAACTGGTTGTGTTCGATAATCTTGGGCTCCTCGGCGGCGTTGACGCCGGAGGCGGCTAACAACAGGCTGCAAACGAGCGCGGATAGGCTGTTTCTCATGCTGGGAGTCCTCATTTCTTATCCCTCAACTGGGCGGTCAGTTGGCCCGCGATGGTGGCGACCTGTTCGCGCTTGAGATAGAAAACATAGGCGATGAGCCCAAGCAGCAGGCCGGTGAACAAGCTGCCGAAACCGCCGCCGGAATCCGTCGCAGGCGCCGCCGCGCTGGTTTTTAAAATCGGGGGCGGCGCGATGGCGGGCGTCGGCGTGCCGGTGGCGGCCGCGCCTTCGGCCGGCGCGCCCAAGCTGCCCCAGTCGTCGGCCCAGTTCTGCCAAACGGGAATCTTCCGTTCCCAGTATTTTTTGCTGAAATAAGGGCTCAAGTCCATGCCGTGGACTTTCGGCGTGCCTTTTTCGTCGAGGAATTCTTTGTAGGCGATCAGGCTGATGCTGCCGCCCTCCCCCATGCCGTTGGTGGTGAACGCCCGTTCGACGTGGTCGTGGAACATCCACAGGCCGGAGCCGTAGCTGTGCAGGCCGTCGTCGGTGGTGTTGAGTTCGAGATCCACGCGCTGCGCCGGGGCCAGCGAGTAGACATCGCGGGTGATTTGCGCGGCGGGATTTTGCTGCACGCCGTCGTAATGGGTTTCAGTCGCCTTGTGGCCGTGGGTGTGCAGGGCCAAGGTCTCGGTGTGGCCGTTGAGCACCCGCAACTTCACTTTTTCATTCGGCTCGACGACGATCAGCGATTCGCGCAGCGTGTACGGGAACGAGCGCCCGTTGAGCATGTAGTAGTCGTCGGTGGCGTCGGTGATGTCGTATTCCTGGTTCATCAGTTTGGCGATCAGGCGCGGGTCGTTGGCAGACTGCGGCATCGCGTGCAATTCCTTGTCGGCGGACTGGAAGAACAGGTCATATTCCTGGCTGTATTTTTCCTTGACCGCGACCGAGGGCGCGCGCACCTTGCCGTTGCCGACGTTGAAGACTTGCACCCAGTTGTTGGGGCGGTTTTCTTCGACGATGAACAGGCCGGCCAGGCCCATCGGGATGTGGGTGTGCGGCTGGACGTGGCAATGGTAGTACATGGTGCCCGTCTGCCGGGGCTTGATGACGTAGGTCTTGCTTTGGCCCGGCATCACGTCCATCTGCGCGGTTTGGCCGACGCCGTCGTTGCCTTCGCCGGCATGGTCCATATACGGGTGGTCGACGCCGTGCAAATGGATGGAGTGCGGGAAGTAATGGGTGTTTTCCAGCACCAGCCAGACCACGTCGCCCTGCTCCACGCGGATGGCCGGGGACGGCATGCGGAGCAAAGAATTGGCCTCGGCGCTGGCGAAGCTCTTGGTGGACATGTCGCGGGTCTTCGGCGTGAACACCCAAAAGCTCGGCTGCACGCCGGGGGCGATGTCGAAGGTCGGCACCACGCCGGGGAAGTCCGGCGAGCGGCCGTTAAGCTCCATGACTTCCAACTTGATGACATACAGGTCGGGGTCGCCGTCGCCGTCCATGTCGTTGGACAGGGTCAGGGCGTCCGCGGCCAGGTTGGTGTCCATCAGGGTTTGCATGGAGATGTTGTTCGTCCCCTTGACGAACGCGGCGATGTCGGCCGGGTTGTCGGGGTTGCAGACGCGCTGCTCTTGGATGTTGACGCCTTCCAGCACTTGCGCGTCGCGCCATTCGGGGGGGACGCCGCTGTTACAAAACGGTTCGGCCTCGCCCACTTCGACCTTGACAGTGGGCGGCGGAGTGGTGACCGCTCCGCTTCCGGCGGACAGCGCCATCAGAGCGGAACCCAACAATAATACGAGGGATTGTTTTTGCATCATTAGAGAGCCGTTGAAGCTGGGAACTTGATAAGGCGGGTCGCCCCCATCCGGAAGCTGATGGCCCGGACAGGGGTGGGGTTCAGCGCTTAAGACGGTATTTTCTTGAGCAGGCGGTCAATGAAGCCCTTGAAAGGCGCGCTGGACAGATAAATCAAGTACAGCACCGAGAACAGCACCGTCGCGACGATGATCTTCGTGCTGCTGGAAAGCTCGTTCTTCGCCGTGCCGACCTTGAAGGGGACGTGGGCGTCGATCTTCGTGCCTTCGTTGATCAAGGTCACGTGGGCCAGGTATTTCCCGCCCTCGGTGAAATTGTACGAGGTGTTGAAGGTGCCGGAGTTGTGGGTGGCGGGCGGCAAATAGGCGATCCGCGTGCCTTCCGGCTCTTTGGTGAATTCGACTTCGACCGTCATGTTGCGCAGCGCCTTGCCTTCGTAGTCGAAGACCATGACGGTGGTGCCGAGTTCGGGGATTTCACCGCAAAACTCGGTGGAGCCGGTCAACTGCGGCTGGTAGGCGGTGAAATGGACCAAGTGGGGGCCGACAAAAATACGGCACTGGTCGGTGTCGACGCTGGCGCCGCCGTGGGCCCAAGCCGGGGTGACCGGCAGGCAAGCCGCGAGCAAGAGCCCCGCGCTTAGACTTAAGCCTTTGAAAAGTTTTAGGTTTCGCATATCTCTTCCCTCATTATACTTATCGTGTTTGGGTAACGGATGTGTCTCGGGCGCGAGGATCGAAAGCCCCCTCAACGTAGCCAAGCTTCGCAACACACTCCGGACGGGAATAAAGGAGGGTGTGGCTAACTTTCGCAGCTTAACAGATGCGCATAGTGAATAAAAGTTCCCCCCACATCGGGAAGGGCTGTTCCGGGCGGGCGGCGCATGCGCGTCCGGTTCAGAAAAACGGGCCGCGAAAGGAAGGCCGGCCGCCACTCAGCCGGCGCCGTATTCCAGCCGTAAACGCGCCCGGTTCATCGCCAGCCATTGCAACGCGATGATGGGGATGGCGGAGTCGATCGCGCCGTTTTCCAGCATGCCCCAGGCTTCGTCGAAATCCACCACCTCGACCCGGATGTCCTCGTCCTCCTCCTCCAGGCCATGGAACCCGCCGAGGCCCGCCGTGTCGACGATGCCGCAAAACAAGGTGATCTTCTCCGAGGAGCCGCCGGGGGTGGTGAAAAACTCGCTGACGCGGATGAGGTGTTTGATTTCACAGCCGGCCTCCTCCCTCGCCTCCCGCAAGGCGACTTCCGGAGGGCTTTCGCCCTCCTCCACCGCCCCGGCGACGATCTCCAGCAGCCAGGGGTCGGCCTTGAATTTCAACGCGCCGACGCGGAACTGCTCGACCAGCACGACGGCGTCATTGACCGGGTCGTAGGGAATCACCGCCACGCAGGTTCCCCGGTGGAACAGTTCGCGGACCAGTTCGCCGCTCCAGCCGCCCTGGAACAAGGTGTGCCGGAGCTTGAGGCGGAACATGTTGAAGAAGCCCTGGTAGACCGGCGTTTCCTCGACCACTTCAAATAATTTTTCCCGCTCGCCCATAAGGCCTGCCCCGTTCAGCGCAGGCCAAGGTTCAAGCCGACGGCGCTTTCCAGCGCCGTGGCCAGGCTTGCCCCCAGGCGATGGGAAATGCGGTCGATCAAGCGCTCGCGGGGGGTGAAATTGACCGTCTCCTTCTCGCCGATGACATCCTTGGCCACCGAGCGGGCGTCGCCCACGGCGTCGGCCAGGCCTAGCTTGATGGACTCCTCGCCGTTCCACACCAGCCCGCTGAACAGATCCGGGTTTTCCTTCAGGCGGTCGCCGCGCCCTTGCTTGACCGCCGTGATGAATTGCTGGTGGACACTGCCGATGACCCCTTGCAGATGCGCTTTTTCCACCTCGTTCACCGGGGAAAACGGATCCAGCAGCGCCTTGTGCTCGCCCGCCGTCAACAGCCGCCGCTCGACGCCCAGGGTGCGCATGGTGTCGACGAAGCCGAAGCCGTTCATGATCACGCCGATGGAGCCGACGATGCTGGCCGGATGGACGAAAATCTTGTCCGCCGCCGCCGCGATGTAATAGCAGCCGGAGGCGCACAGGTCGGACACCACGGCGACGATGGGCAAGGCGGGCTTCTCCTTTTTGATGCGGCGGATTTCCTCGTAGACATAGGCTGATTGCACCGGGCTGCCGCCGGGGCTGTTCATGCGCAGGAGGATGCCTTTCGTGCCCGTGTCCTTGACGGCGTCGCGCAGCCCTTCGATGAGGTTGTCAGCGTCGGCGGGATTGCCTTCCATGATCGCCCCGGCCACGTCAATCACGGCCGTATGCGATTTGGAATCGGAGTGGTTGCCGATGAGCCCTTCGACGGGCCGGAACGCCAACGCGGCCACCACGACCAGGTAGGCCAGCAGCGCGCCCTTGAACGCCAGCCCCCAGCGCCTGGCGCGCCGTTGCTCGTGGACGGTCGCGAGCAAAACCTTTTCCAGGGTCTCGCGCTCCCAGGCAGGCGAACTTGGCTGCCCGCCCTGCCATTTGCTTTGATTCTCTTCGCTCATGCTTGCCTCGTGGTTGAGTCATTGTCGGTCTGCTGTGTTTGACCCGCCTCGCCTGCCTTGGTTTGCGCCGCTTTGCCCGCGGCAGGCCAAAAAATGGGCCTAAAGCAGAAACGCCAGCAATTCCGCCGTCCGCTCCAAGCCCAGCAAGGGCTGGAAAGGCAGCAATTGATCCCGTCCGTCGGCGCCGCAGAAGACGCCCACCGCCTCGATGCCGGCATTTTTAGCCATTTGCAAGTCGTGGACTGAGTCGCCGACCATCAGCGTCCGCGCCGGCGGCGCGTCCAGCTCGTCCATCAGTTGCAGCAGCATCAACGGGTCGGGCTTGGACGCCGTCTCACCGGCGGCGCGGGTGGCGTGGAACCAGTCGACCGCCTGCGTGGCGAACATCGCATGGTCCAAGCCCGCCCGGGTTTTTCCGGTCGCCACGGCCAGCTTGTAGCTTCCCTCGCGCAGGCTGTCCAACATCGCCGGCACGCCGGCAAACAAGGCGTCGCGGCCTAAGGGCTTGCTGTTGTAGTAATGCTGGTAGGACGCCATGAGCCGCTCGATGTCGGACTCCCGCGCATCCGGAAACAACGCGCCCATCGCCCGGTCCAGGCTTAGGCCGATCACCGAGCGGGCCAGCCGGTCGGAGGGAACCGGGAGGCCCTGGTCGCGGGCGGCGAAATGCAGGCTTTCGACAATCCATTGGATGGAATCGACCAGGGTTCCGTCCCAGTCGAAAATCAGCAATTCAAAGCGGTTTTTCATGTCGGCGCTTTTGTTTCAACGGGCAGGCTGTCCAAAAAATCTTGCAGTTCGGCGTCCAGGGGCGCTTGGACGTGGAAAGGCTTATTGTCGCGCGGATGGGCGAAGGCCAGCTCGGACGCATGCAGGAACAGCCGCTTCAGCCCCAGGCGGCGAAACGCCTGGTTCTGCGCCTCGTCGCCGTAACGCTCGTCGCAGGCGATGGCGTGGCCCATGGACAAGGCGTGGACGCGGATCTGGTGCGTGCGGCCGGTGAACAAATTGGCCTCGACCAGCGTGGCCTGGGCGAATTTGCGCAAGCGCCGGAACTCGGTCTGGGCCGGCTTGCCGTCTTTGGCCACTTTCACCATCCGTTCGCCGCTTTGTAAAATGTTCTTCTTCAGCGGCGCGTCGACGAGCAGCATTTTTCTCGCCCAAACCCCGCACAACAGCGCCAAGTAGACTTTCTTCACCTGGTGGTCGGCGCGGAACAGCTCGTGCAGATGGCGCAAGGCGCTGCGTTTTTTGGCGATCAACAGGCAGCCGGAGGTCTCGCGGTCGAGACGGTGCACCAGCTCCAGGAACTTCGCCTGCGGGCGGATCGCCCTAAGTCCCTCGATGACCCCGTAGCTCAACCCGCTGCCGCCATGCACGGCCATCCCCGCCGGCTTGTTCACCACCAGAAAGTCCTCGTCCTCGTGCAGGATGCGGCCTTCCAGCCGCTGCCGCACCTGGCTTTCGGGGATTTCCGCCTCGTCCCGCTCGGCCACGCGCAATGGCGGAACGCGCACCACGTCGCCACTGTCCAACCGGCGCTGGGCTTGGCAGCGCCCGCCGTTGACCCGCACCTCGCCCTTGCGCAAAATACGGTAGACATGGCTTTTGGGGACGCCCTTGAGGCGGGTGAAGAGGAAATTGTCGATGCGCTGGCCGGCGCTTTCCTCGTCGATTTCAATCAAAAATGCTTTGGCGCTGGCTTGTGGCTGTTCGTTCATGGCTGGAATAATACCAGTTTTGCTTGTTAAATTGATGCTTTTACTCAAGATTGTTATAGTGGTCGCCAGTTCGGCGACATCGCCTGCCGGCATTTGGTATATTGGTCGCGCTGGCGGCACATAAGCGCTCCGCCGGGCTCGAAACCTAAGGGGATGGCGGCAGACGGGCCGGCCTTGTTGACGCGCGGCGCGCGGACAGGCCAAAGCCCCCGGCGTCGCTTTTCCCAGGTCGCGGACGCTCCGGAGAGGCCGCCTGCGGCTTCCTCACAGGATCCTCCCAAGGAGGGGAATGATACCGTCCGGCCCGGCCAACGCCCCGCTGCGGGGTGTTTCCGGGCCGAAGACAACAGAATAAAACTTTGGCGGGTGTCCGCACCCGCCGGCAAACAAACGCCTTAACAAAGCAATAAGAACAGGGTTTAATCGCTCGACCCATGATGAGCGAAACCGGCGTTTTGCCTGGAACGACAGCCGAATCTAAACAAGGAGCCGGCCGCGAACCTGCCCGAACGGGATTTCCGAGACGAAAAAGACCGCGTCGCGTTTATGCGGATGCCGCGCGCATCGCAACCGACTGCTTTGGTTGAATCGCCGGGGAAGCCTGCGCGCGAATCGGGCTTGTCCGCCTACCCGTCAAGACGCTAAAGGAACAGCCGAATGAAAAGAATGCTAATCAACGCCACCCAGCCCGAGGAATTGCGGGTCGCCTTGGTGGATGGACAGAAACTGTACGACTTCGACATCGAAATCCCGTCCAAAGAACAGAAAAAATCCAACATCTACAAGGGTTCCATCACCCGCATCGAACCCAGCCTGGAAGCGGCCTTCGTCAGCTATGGCTCCGAGCGCCACGGCTTCTTGCCGTTCAAGGAAATCTCCCCGGCCTACTTGGGGCTGCAGCAGGACGAGGAATACACTCGCCGCGACATCAAGGATCTGCTGCGCGAAGGCCAGGAAGTCGTCGTGCAGATCGAGAAGGAAGAGCGCGGCAGCAAAGGCGCTGCGCTGACCACCTTCATCAGCCTGGCCGGCAGCTACCTGGTGCTGATGCCCAACAACCCCCGCGCCGGCGGCATTTCCCGCCGCATCGAGGGCGAGGTCCGCACCGACATGCGCGAGGTCATGAGCGCCTTGCAAGTGCCGGAAGGCATGGGGCTGATCATACGCACGGCGGGCGGCGGCAAGTCTGTCGAGGAATTGCAATGGGATCTCAACTACCTGCTGCAATTGTGGGAGGCCATCGACCGCTCGGGCCGGGAGAAAAGCGCGCCGTTCCTGGTGTTCCAGGAAAGCAACGTCATCATCCGCGCCTTGCGCGACCACTTGCGCGGCGACATCGACGAAATTCTCATCGACAACCCGGAGACCCACAAACTGGTCTTGAGCTTCATGCAGCAGGTGATGCCGCAGTTCATCCACAAGGCCAAGCTGTACAAAGACCCGGTGCCCTTGTTCAGCCGCTACCAGATTGAAAGCCAGATCGAGACCGCCTACAGCCGCGAAGTTCCCCTGCCCTCCGGCGGCGCCATCGTCATCGACCACACCGAGGCCTTGACCAGCATCGACATCAATTCGGCCCGCGCCACCAAGGGCAGCGACATCGAGGAGACCGCCCTCAACACCAACCTGGAAGCCGCCGACGAAATCGCCCGCCAGCTTAGGCTTCGCGATTTGGGCGGCCTGTTCGTCATCGACTTTATCGACATGATGGCGGCACGCAACCAGCGCGCCGTGGAAAACCGCCTGCGCGACGCCGTCAAGCTCGACCGGGCGCGCATCCAGCTGGGCCGCATTTCGCGTTTCGGCCTGTTGGAAATGTCGCGCCAACGCCTGCGCCCCTCCCTGGGCGAGGCGTCTTTGCTCACCTGCCCCCGCTGCAAAGGCCAGGGCAGCATCCGCAACGTCGAGTCTCTGGCGCTGTCGGTGCTTCGCATCCTCGAAGAAGAGTCGATGAAGAAGAACACCGACAAAATCATCGCCCAACTGCCCATCGAATCGGCCACCTACCTGCTGAACGAAAAACGCTCCAGCATCGAAGACATCGAGAAACGGCAGAAAGTCTCCATCATCATCGTCCCCAACAAGCACATGGAAACGCCGGATTTCGACATCCAGCGCATCCGCGCCGGCGTCGGCGACGAAGAACCGGTCAAAACCTCCAGCTACCAGTTGATCCGCGCGGAAAGCGCATCCCTGCCGGAATTTGCCCGCGAGCCGCAAAGCGCGTCGGAGCAGCCCGCCGTGCGAGAGTTCCTGCCGCCCTCCCCCGCGCCGGCCGCGGCCGCGCCAGCCCCCGCGCCGCGTCCATTGCAACCGCAGGCCCCGATGGTGGCCGGCGGCGGCCTGATCAAGCGCTTCCTCAACATCCTCACCGGCAAGGAAGACCGGGAAGCCGCCCCGCCACTGCCCACCGTGCCGCCGCCCCGCCCTTCGCCCGTGGTCCAAGACAGGCCGCGTCCGCCGGTTCAAGCCCAGCCCCAAGAAAGGCAAAACCGCAACAGGCCGCAACAACCGCCGCAACGCCCGCAGCGTCCGCAACAGCGGCACGAGCGCGCGGAACGCCTGCCCGCCGCCGAACAACCCCAAGAACGGATACTGGCCGCCGAACCGCGTCAAGAGCGTCCCGAGCGCCAAGAGCCCAGGTCGGGGGAGCGCCGCCAAATCCTGCCCCGCCACGGCTCGATTTCCTCGGGCGCCGTGCCCAGCTTCGCCAATCAGTCGCAGCAGCCCGCGGCAGCCCGGGCTACCCCGCCGGCGGAGCCCCAGGCGGCGGAAGAAGACGACATCCCCGGCCAGGACCTAGGCGTCAAGCGGGAGCAATCCAAGCGCGGCTCCCGCCGCCGGCGCGGACGCAGAGGAGACGGCGCAGGCCGCAATGCGGCAGGCGAGCGGGTCGCCAACCCCGAAGGCCAGCCCCAGGCCGACGCGGCGGCGCCCGTTGCCGAGGAGCCCCTTTCCGCGCAGGCGGCAAGCCCCGGCCTGCCCAGGCAGGAGCCGGAGAATGCCACGGCGCCGCCCCCCCTTGCCCCTTCCGCAGCGCAACAGGCGGCGCTGGAAGAGCAGGAAGTCGAACAGCAGGCCCGGCCTGAGCCCAGCCCGCGCAAACACCAGCAACGTCCGACACGTCCGCGCCCGGCCACTACCTACATCGACTGGGTCGAGCCGCCCGCCGCCGCGGCGCCTGCCGAGGAAGCGCCCGCGCCGGCGGCCGTCGCAGACCCAGAACCTGTCCGGCCGGAACTGGCGGCGGTTGAAGAGCCCGCCACGCCCCCCGTCTTGCCGACGCAGGCGCTGGAGCAGCCCGCGCCAACCCCCGCCGCGCCCAGCGACGCGCCGCCGGTCAAGCCGCAGTATTGGCAACCCAGCCCCAACGTGGTGTTGAAAACCGACCCGGAGCGCCCCTGGCTGCACATCATCGCCCCGGCGCAGCCAGTCGAGGAAACCCCGACGCAGGCCGAAACTTCGGTGGCGTCGGCCGAAATCGAAGCAACGCCGCCGGCTGACGCCCCGCCCGTCCTGGAACCCGCCGGCGCGGCAGCGCCGGCCGAGCCCCCCCGCCCACAGGAGCAAACCGCAGAGCCGGCCATTGCCGCCGCCCCCGCCGCACCAGAAGCGGAAACCGGCACGGTGGAACCTGTCCTGCCGGGCGAGGAAGGCAATCTGCAAGCGGACGACGCAGCCGCCATCGACGACGACCAGGCCCGCGAGCCACGCCGCGCGCAGGCCCGGCGCCGCGGCCGCAGCCGCAGACGTCCAAGCAAGGCGGGCGAGGAAGCCGGCGCTGAAAACGGCGAAGCGGGCCTTGAACCGGCCGACGGCAGCACTGTCGAAGCGGTTTCCGACGGCGGCGACATCCCCCCGGGCGCAGGCGAATAAGCTTCGCTTTCCAACTGGCAGCCGGACGAAACAAGCCCGGCATTGATCCATGCCGTCCCCTGCCCGCCTTGCCGGCGGCAAGGGGCGGCCTATCGAAGCGAGCCACCTCAGCTCATAGGCGCGGTGGTTTGAACGAATCCTACAATACCCGACCCTCATGGCCCCCCCTCTTCCCCATGCTTTTGGCGGCCCTGCCGCGACCGGCGCGATCAAGCGCGAGCCCGAGGATTTCATCGTCGAGGAAATCCTCGGTTTCGCCCTGACCGGCGAAGGCGAGCACATTTTTCTAAACATCAGGAAACGCGGCGAGAACACCGACCACCTCGCCCGCCAAATCGCCCGCTTCGCCGGGCTCCCCGGCCTGGCGGTCAGCTACGCCGGGATGAAAGACCGCCATGCCGTCACCACCCAATGGTTCGGCGTCCACCTCCCCGGCAAGCGCGAAGTGGACTGGGCCGGCCTGGAATCAGAAACCGTCTCGGTGCTGGAATCCGTCCGCCACAACCGCAAGCTCAAGACCGGCGCGTTGCAGGGCAACCGCTTCACCGTCACCGTGCGCGATGTGCAAGGCGAGCGCGCCGCCCTGGAAGAAAAGCTGGCAAAGATCAAAGCCGAAGGCGTGCCCAACTACTTCGGCCCGCAACGCTTCGGGCGCGAAGGCGCCAACCTGGCCCGGGCCGAGGCCCTGTTCAGCGGCGAACTCAAGCTGCGCGACCGCAAGCTCGAAGGCATCTACCTCTCCGCCGCCCGCTCGGAAATCTTCAACCGCGTGCTGGCGCGGCGGGTTTCAGACGGCTCATGGAAACAGGCGTTGGAAGGCGATGTGTTCATGTTCGCAGACTCCCGCAGCTTCTTCCGCGCCGGACTCGACGAAGAGACCTTGCGGCGCGTCGCCGTCCAGGACATCCACCCCAGCGGGCCATTGTGGGGGATAGGCGAATTGGCGACGACTGGCGCGGCCCTGGCACTGGAACAAGCCGTCGCCGCCGAATATCCCTCGCTGTGCGAAGGCTTGCAGCGCAAAGGCATGGAGCCCGCCCGGCGGTCTTTGCGCCTGCCGGTGCCGGATTTGAGTTTTGAATTTCCCGACGCGGACAGCCTGCGCCTCAGCTTCAGCCTGCCCGCCGGGGCCTATGCGACGGTGGTGTTGCGCGAGGCGGTTGATTTTGAGGGGGCGTTGGATTGACACTTTCCTCACAGGTGTTCTCGTTCCCGCGCTCCCGCGTCACTGCCATTAAGCTAAGGGTTTTTCCGTTCGCCCTGAGCTTGTCGAAGGGTGGACGGAAAAACCCAACTCATTGGAAGTTAAGCCGTTCATAGTTCGACAGGCTCACCACGAACGGCTTAACTTAATGGCAGTGACGCTCCTGCGTTGGAATGCCGTCCTGGCCGCTCCAGCGGCCCGTGGCGTTACACGCCGCTGGGGCGTCGAGGCAAGCATTGCCATGATGGAGCGTGGAAACGAGGATATATCCTATCGAGCAAACGCATGTATATTCAGTCCATTAAAATCAGCAATTTAAAAGTATTCACTGAGTTGAACTGGGCGCTGGATGCGGATACTCAGCCGCAGGGCTGGCATGTCGTTCTTGGCCCGAATGGTTCTGGAAAATCCAGTTTCATAAGGGCTGTGGCTATTTCTTTAATAGGCTGGCCAGAGGCTGGCGCGGCAAGACTTGATACAGCACGATGGGTTCGCTCCGAACAGGAGGATACACAAATAGTTTTGCAAGTTATTGGGGATGCTAATTATGATATTGATGCCGATAAAATTAGACCACCAATATATATTTCGCATAACTTCACAGAATATGGATTTTCATGCATGATGCCACAGAGTTTAAAAGATAATAACGTCGGCTGGTTCTCGGCTGGATTTGGCCCATTCCGCCGTTTTACTGGCGGTAATAGCGATTTTCATAAATTATATTCCAGCCACCCCAGACTAGCCCGGCACTTGTCGGTCTTTGGCGAGGACGTAGCGCTCACCGAAGCCCTGACTTGGCTGCGCGACCTGCGATTCAAACAACTTGAATCGCAAGGCCAAAACACCCTGCTCGACAGGGTCAAGAATTTTATCAACCAAGAAGGCTTCCTGCCGTTCGGAGCCAAACTGATAGAAGTCAACTCCGAGCAGGTGGTTTTCCGCGACGGCGCGGGCGTCGCCATCCCTGTGCTGGAACTCAGCGACGGCTACCGCTCGGTGTTGAGCCTGACATTTGAACTGATCCGGCAAATGGCCGCTTGTTTCCCTAACCATGAATTGTTCGACGAGACCGGGACAACAATTATAATACCTGGCGTCGTGCTGATTGACGAAGTGGACGTGCATCTGCATCCGAATTGGCAGCGGGCGATTGGCCCCTGGCTATGCCGTTTGTTCCCGCAAGTGCAGTTCATCGTCACCACCCACAGCCCGTTTGTCTGCCAACAAGCCACCAGCGTTTGGAAGCTGCCCGACCCCGGCTCGGACGAAGATTTCAAACGCTTGCGGGGCGAGGAATTGACCAGGCTATTATATGGCGACGCCACGCTGGCCCTGGAAACCCCGGCCTTTGGCCTGATAAGCAACCGATCAGATGACGCCAATGCCCTATTGGACGAGTTGGCCACGCTGAACCGGAAAGCCGCGCAAGGCCAACTTGATGAGGCGGGAATCGCAAAGCGCACGGAATTGCAAAACCTGCTCAGGCCGGTGTTGCCCGAGGACGTTTGATGTTAAGCGTTGTCGCTAAGAACCTACCGGAAAACACCCAAGCTCAATTAAACGCGCATACCGCGCAGCTTGCTGAGTTGGCGGGTTTCCCCAGCCAGGTGGACGCCGCCAAGCAGCTATGGAAGAGCAAAGCCCCGGCAAACTTGTTTCAAACCCTCAAAAATACCTTGTCGGCGATGTGCGTAGGCAATCAACGCTGCATGTATTGCGAAGACTCGGAGGCCAACGAGATCGAGCATCGGCGGCCCAAGAGCCTCTACCCTTGCGCCTCAACGACCGGGAAAGCCTGGTGCGCGGCAGGCGATCCGCCTTCAAATATTACCGCGACGGCCTTGCCGACTATTTACGGAACAAGGTTGATAAAGCCTCGGTGTTCCGCGAGTCCCTCCAGCATTATCCCCATCGCACCGTCTGGGAGGAAATGAAACGGCAACGCCAACACCGGCCTGGTCTGCGCGAACTTTTCAATGATGCCGAAGAAACGCTGGCATGGTGAATATTGTTATCAACAACCTCAAACAATACCCCTTATGGACGACAAGCAACTGCTCCGCTACAGCCGCCAAATCCTGCTGCCCCAGGTCGATATCGAAGGCCAGCAGAAACTGCTGAACGCACGCGTCCTGATTGTCGGCCTGGGCGGCCTAGGCTCGCCCGCCGCCATGTATCTGGCCGCCGCCGGCGTGGGCCGCCTAGCGTTGAATGATTTTGACGCGGTGGATCTGACCAACCTCCAGCGCCAGATTGCCCACGGCACGGAAAACCTGGGGATGGGCAAGGTGGAGTCGGCCAGGCAAACCCTGCTGCGGATCAACCCGGAAATCCATGTCGACTCGCTAGGCCGCAAGCTGGAAAGTGAAGAACTGGAGCGGGAAATCGCCGCCAGCGACGTGGTGCTGGATTGCACCGACAACTTCGCCAGCCGTTTCGCCGTCAACGCCGCCTGCGTGAGAACCCGCACGCCGCTGGTCTCCGGCGCGGTGATCCGCTTCGAGGGGCAGATCGCTGTGTTCACCCCAGGCTTCGACGACAGCCCTTGCTACAACTGCCTCTACCCGGACCACGGCGAATTGGAGGAAAGCTGCGCGCGCAACGGCGTCATCGCCCCCCTGCCCGGCATCATCGGTGCCATGCAGGCGCTGGAGGCGGCCAAGCTGATCATAGGGATTGGGCAATCCTTGCGCGGCCGCCTTTTGTTGTTGGATGCGCTGAACATGGAGTGGACGCAGATGAGCTTGAGGAAAAACCGCGCTTGTCCAACTTGCGCATTGCCCGCCGGCGGGGACGCCTGAGCCAAGGCTTTACAGGGTTATATAAAACCGCTATTCTTGATATGAAGCCGCGTCGGCGCTGGTTAATATCAATCTTGGCGGTTTGTTCCTGTGCCGCCGTGAAGTATTGGCAGGCAGCGTCGGTGCGTAATATTTTTTTGATTCCAATTGCAAAGGCAATTCAAATGACCCGTAAGCCGCATTATTTTATCCGCTTTGTTGGGGGGGGTGTTTTAATCTTCATGGCGAACATGTGTGTGGTTGGGGCACCCGTGATAACGAACTTCTCCCAGCTAATCGGAGAAGAAGTCCAGGGTGCCCCCATTACTTATACAGAGTATAAAGCCTTGGAACCACTATGCAAATTGGTTTTGACAAACATGGCTTCTAACAACGCTTTTTGGCTTGCGTATAACGAAGAAGAACATCAGCACATTTTTCAAAGGCCAGAGTTCGCCATGGGCAACGGGGCAAACTGGCTGCACCACTATTGCTGGGGGAAATTGGGCAAATTTCGTTTCTTCACCACATCCTCAGTCTCAAGTCGATCGGCAGGCCTGCAAGAATGGCAAAGACAGATGGATTATTGCGCAAACGCGATCCGAAGAGACCCGTCCTATGCCTACCGGTATATTGTCTTCACTGAGCTGGCAGAAAGTTATTATCAGCTTAAAAATTACAACCAAGCCATTAAACATGCACGCATGGCTATCGAAGCCAACAAGAAATATGCTAAAGCATATGGGGTGCTTGCCGATAGCTACATCAAGAATGGAGAACGCGACAACGCTTTGGAGGTAGTTGCCGCAGGACTGAAGATAGCGCCTGACTCAAAAATTCTTAAAAACCGTTATGCGGAATTAAAATCGAAGCCACCAGCCGCCAACCCAGGCAATAGTCCCTACCCTGCCGCAGCCAAATAGCCAAGCCTCGCAGCAGCGCAACCAGGCTTTGACAAAAAAGTCAAGCAGGGATTGTGGACGGCGATCTGCGATGGCGCCCACACTGCGCCGACCTTGGCCTACGGCACGGCCCCCTGCCAAGAAAAACCGCCGCCGATAGCACAGGCCAGTGCTTTATCATATAATAAGATTTATTTTGCGGATAGCGGAGCGGCAAAATGAGTGGAATATGCGGTTGGAGCGGCAACAAATTGGCGTTTGAAATAGGCTCGCCGACTTTGCAGCGGATGGCCTCTTATCTAACGGTCAACCAACATCAAGTAGCAGGTTCGTCAATTGCCGAATGTTGCGCGCTGGCCGCCGTGGGCCTGCCGCGGAATATCGGCGTCCATCAGCACAACGGCCTGCATGCGGCGATTCACGG
>Ga0265327_10001995_pt1 | contig 23120 bp, 21 predicted proteins | sample 41621metaG_FD_202089 | JGI IMG/M metagenome (GOLD analysis project Ga0265327, IMG submission 202089) | Rhizosphere microbial communities from Carex aquatilis grown in University of Washington, Seatle, WA, United States - 4-16-21 metaG | ecosystem: Host-associated > Plants > Roots > Rhizosphere...
CCAGGGATCCCAGGGCGACGAAGCTCCTCATCATGGTCTACTGGGGGACGACTTACGCGCCCGAGCACGCCTCGGATTCGCCACTATATAACCACCTCTCCGACGCGATCCAGGCGGCGTTCGTCTCGAAGCAGGAGCACGACCCCGTGCAGGTCACCGAGCAATTCGAGGACGCGGAGATGGCGGCCTACGCCCAGGTCCAGAAGGAGAACCATCGCCGGGACGTGGCCGATGGCAGGAACGCGTCCATGCTCGGCTACGACTCGTGGTGGGAGGCCACGTTCACGGCGCCTGCGGGAACGCCCCTGGAGCAGAGGAAGCGGGACATGATGAGCGAACTCGAGGAGGACCGGTACTTCGTGGTCTTGATGGCCTATGACTTCCAGATGATGTGGAAGGACAAGAAGAGGAAGCTCCTGTGGGAGACGCGCTTTAGCATCAGCGAGCACCGCAACGAATTCGACAAGCAGCTTCCGGCCATGGTGCTCGAGGCCTCCAGGTTCTTCGGCAGGGACAGCCATGGGCTGACCCACCGGGACCTTCCCGAGGGGCGGGTCGACGTAGGCGAGGTCCGCAACCTGGGGACCGTGCCCGAGAAATGACCCCTGGTAATAAAGGGTGCCCTCGCGGCCCATGCTTTGGCAACGCCCGCTGAAACGGAACCTCGAAACCAAGACGGAATCGCGAATGCTATGGTCTTTGACCCCATCCCCGCATATCGATCGGACGCTGGAACAAAGGAACCCCCTCATGGCTGAGAATGAACCGACCCTGTTCAACCGCCGCGAAATGGCCCGGGCCGCCATGCTCGGTGGCGCCTCGCTCCTCCTGGGAAGCACGGCCTTCGGAGCCCCGGGTGCGCCCAACCGCGCCGACCTGATCGACGCCCGGAAGGCCGGCGCCGCAGGCGACGGCGCGACCGACGACACGGCGGCCCTCCAGCGCGCGTTTGACGCCGCCGGGGCCTCGAGCGGCGGGGTGTTCCTGCCCCCGGGGGTCTACCTGACGAAGGAGCTCCACGTGCGCCCGGGCACCGCCGTCATCGGTATCCCCGCGTGGAACTACAGCGGGCCGGGCGGGAGCGTCCTTCGGCTAAAGGACGGCGATTCCACGTGCCTCTTGAATCTCACGGACGCCCGCGGCTCGTCGATCGAGGGCCTGGCGTTGGACGGCCGCGGCCTCGGCACGGGAGTCCATGGTATCTTCGTCAACCGCACCCGCTATGCGGAGCACGAGGACGGCTTCCGGATCGAGAAATGCCAGGTTGCGCGGTTCAGCGGGGACGGGGCCCATCTCTCGTGCACCTGGTGCTTCAGCGTGCGGCACTGCCAGATGGCCTACAACAAGGGCGACGGGATCAGCCTGCGCGGCTGGGACGGGTTCATCCTGGACAACTGGCTCTCCGGGAACGAGCGGGCGGGCTACGCGGCCCGCCAGGAGAACGCCTCGGTCACTTTCACGGCCAACCGGGTCGAGTGGAACGGCGAGGAGAACATGCTCGTCACCGGCGCCGACGGCTACCAGATCACGGGGAATTTCTTCGACCGGGCGGGAACCTGCGGGATCGCGCTCAGGCGGGGCAAGGTGCCCTGCACGCAGATGGCGATCACCGGGAACTACATCAAGAGGAGCGGGAAACTGGACCATGCGGAGAGCCACGACTCGTCGCAGGTCTTCATGGACGGGTGCCAGGGGGTCACCTTCATCGGGAACAACCTCTGGTCGGGCCGCGACGATGGCGACGTGGGGACTTTTTCGCCGAGCTACGGCATCGTCTACGGGGGGCTTCGCAACTGCGTCATCAAGGACAACGTCCTGCACGACGGGGCCCTGAAGGCCCTCATGCTCGACCTCGGCGGGCAGGAGGAGGGCGTCATCGTAGGCGACAACCCGGGCCGCCCCTTTGCCGCGGGGCCCTGAACGCGATTTCCAGAGAACAGGGTGCCCCGCAATCGGCCTTCACTCCCATGCTCCTCTATATCCTTATCGGCTTCGCCGTCCTTCTCGTTGTGTTCCTCATCGCCGCGGCGCGCCAGCCGGACGATCTGCGCGTCGAACGCAGCATCGAGGTCTCGGCTCCGGCCGCGACCGCGTTTGCCCAGGTGAACGATCTGCACAGTTGGCCGAAGGTGTCGCCCTACGCGAAGGACGATCCCGCGGCGAACTACGCGTTCTCCGGTCCGTCCGCCGGCGTGGGCTCAATTCTCGAGTGGGCCGGCAACTCCAAGGTCGGCACCGGCCGCATGGCGATCACCGAGAGCCGGCCCAACGAGCTCGTGCGGATCAAGTTTGAATTCTTCAAACCCTGGTACTGTACCAATACGACCGACTTCACCTTCCGCCCTACCGGCACCGGCACCGAGGTCACCTGGACCATGTCCATGAAGAACAACTTCATCGCGAAGGCATCGGGCCTCGTGATGAACATGGACAAGCTGATGGGCGAGAGCTTCGAGGCCGGCCTCGTCAATCTGAAGCACCTCGCCGAAACGGCCGCGAGGAAGTAGCGTGGCCCGCACGTGGCGGGCGCCCGCCGCCACACGCCCACGCCGGCCCAATTGCCGGACAGTAGATTAGCACCATGCCCCCATTGACGTCCGCACCGCCCGACCGGCCGGGGCTCCGCGAGAAATTCTCGTACGGCTTCGGCAACATGGCGTCCTGCCTCTACTGGCAGACGTTCATGGTGTACCTGACGATATTCTACACGGATATCTTTGGGATTAGTGCCGCCGCGGCCGGGACCATGATCGGCCTTAGCCGCAGTTTGGACGCGTTCCTGGACCCCGTCATGGGGATGATCGCCGACCGCACGCACTCGCGCTGGGGCAAGTTCCGGCCTTTCCTCCTCTGGTTCTGCGTGCCGATGGCGGTCATGGGGGTACTGACCTTCACCGTGCCGGGACTGGGCGCCTCCGGGAAACTCGTGTGGGCGTACGCGACCTATAACGCGCTCATGCTCCTCTACACGGCGATCAATATCCCCTACATCGCGCTCCTGGGGGTCATCTCGCCGGACCCGAACGAGCGGACAGCGCTCGCCTCGATCCAGTTCGTGGGCGCCTTCGCCGGGGGAATCATCGTATCGGCGACCCTCCTTCCGATGTCGAAGGTGGGCGGATGGCTGGGCGCGGCGACCGTGGAGCGGGGCTGGCAATTGTCCTTCGTCCTGTACGGCGCAGCCGCGGTCCTCTTCTTCCTTACGACCTTCCTCAATACCCGCGAACGCGTGAGCCCTCCCAAGACCCAGAAGACGTCGATCCTTCGCGACCTGGGCGACCTGCTGACCAATGGGCCGTGGCTTGTCGTCCTCGGGGCCACGATCACCTTCATCCTCTCGGTGGCCCTTCGGAGCAGCGTCACCGCGCACTATTTCAAGTACTACGTGGGCTCGCAGACCCTGACCCTGCCCTCGTTCCTTCCCGCGTCCGCCGCGGGAACGCAGGTCTGGGGCTGGGAGGGCCTCGTCTCGATCTTCAACACGAGCAACCAGATCGCCTCCCTCCTGGGTGTCATGCTGATCCCGGCCTTCTCGAGGCTCACCGGAAGGAAGACCGCGGTCGTCCTCCTGTCGGGGGTCGCGTGCGCCGCGACGGCCTCGTACTATTTCCTGAGGCCCGACCAGCTTGCGCTCATTTTCGGGATCAACCTCGTGAGCTCATTGGCCGGCGGCCCGGTCACGGCCCTCCTCTGGGCCATGTACGCCGACACGGCGGACTACGCCGAATGGAAGCGGGGCCGGCGGGCGACGGGGCTCATCTTCTCGGCCTCGATCTTCTCCCAGAAGCAGGGCTGGGCGATCGGGGCCTGGGTGGCCCTCGCCCTCATGCAGAGCGTGGGCTTTGTCGCCAACACCGTGCAGACCCAGGCGTCGCTGCACGGCTTGGTTCTCCTCATGAGCGTCCTGCCGGCGTCCCTCGGGATCCTGTCGCTTCTGATCGTCCTCTTCTACCCGCTCAATGAGGCAAGGATGGCGAGGATCGCCGGGGACTTGAAGGAGCGCCGCGGCCTTGAGGCCGCCAGCGGTGCGGGCTCACAATAGCTTCCGATTGCCCGCCCAGGGGGGAACCCCACGCCCTAACTCCAATTCTTGACGGCGGACTTGATGCCCGGCTCCGCCTTCGCGAGATCCACCGGGCGCATGACCGGGGCAAAGGTGACGTCGGCTTTCAGCCAGAGGAAGAAGGGCTCGGCAATGCCGGGGATCTGCGAGGCGTCGTCCATCTTGAGATAGATGTGGGCGCCGCGCTTGCCATTGATCGTCGTGAAATACGCCGCCTCGGCTTTGATTTTCTTGAGCAGCTTGTGCATTTTTGCCCCGAAGGCAGGATCGCGCAGCGCGGCATTGCCGGGCTCGGTCGGAAAGCTGACGGTCATCAGGAATAGCATGGATTTGGCCCTCCCCTAGCAGTTGAGTGTGCTGAACGCTGGCGAGCCTTGAGCGAGCGGCACCGGAGTCAAGGAGACGGCCCGCCCCGGGATCAGGCCGCCTTTGCCAGGCAGGCGCCCTCGCCCAGGCGGAACCGGATGACCCGGGCCTCGGCGCGAAGCGGCTTGATCTCGCGGCCGTAGTCGGCGACGAAGACCGAGAGGAGGCCGGCCGCCACGAAGACGACGCCGGCGGCGACGGAGCTAAAGGGAAGAAGCGCAATGGCCGCGATGGCGGCGGAGGCTGAGGCGAGGGTGAGCGTGTTGGAATTCATGGTGTTTAAAGTTGTTCTGATCCAAGAACACACCTCGGCCGGAAAAGTTACACCCTTGCGGCGCTCGGGCGTGTACCCGGCCGGCTGGCCCCATGCTTTGCGCACCGCAGGGACCGCGGATGACCCGCGGCCCAGCCCCAGCGGAAATACTCGCCTAAGCGGTCCAGTTTAAGCTGTGGCTTCGTTCCAAATCTATGATGCGAATCACCCGGTGGGCCCGCCTGCGGCAGGCGTTCCTTGCTGCCGTCTCATTTCAGGGGGTCCCCCTCGCCCACGGCGCGGATTCCCCGGTACCGATCCCGGTCCTTGTCATCACGACCTATGAGACCGGAAAGGACCGCGGGGACACCCCGGGCGAACTGCAGTACTGGGCCGAGCGGGAGGAACTGGGCCGCGAGATTACGGTTCCGGGGGTCGACCACCCCCTCCTTTCAAACGGAAAGGGGCTGTATGCCATGGTCTCCGGCACGACCTCCCGGTGCGCGGTCCAGATCATGGCCCTTGCCGCGGATCCGAGGTTCGACCTCACCCACACCTATTTTCTCCTCAGCGGAATAGGCGGCGGGTTCCCGAGGGTCATGTCTCTGGGGAGCGCGGTCTGGGTCCAGCGGGTCGTCGACGGCAACCCGGCGTTCGAAATCGACAGCCGCGAGGCCCCGGCCGATTGGCCCGTGGGTCTCGTCGCCATCGGCGCGACAAAACCCGGGCAGGGCTCCGCGAACGTCGACGCGGTGCCGGCGGCGGGGGCCTCCGAAAATGGCTCGGGGGGCGTCGGCACGGTCGCCTTCAGGCTCAATCCCTCGCTCGTCGCCTGGGCCTACGAACTCACCAAGGGGGTGAAGCTGGCCGACAGCGAGGCCCTGCGGGCCTTCGGCCGAAGGTTTGAGGGCTATCCGGTCGCCCAGGAGCCTCCGTCGGTGCTCGTGGGCGACAGCATCGGCTCCGACCGCTTCTTCCACGGAGAGATCATGGCCCGCTGGGCCGAGGACTGGGACCGCATCTACTCCAGGGGCGCCGGAAGGCTAGCCATCTCGGACTGCGAGGACGCCGGTGTCTGCATCGCCCTCCAGAGGCTTGCCGCCATGCACCGCGTGGACTTCAACCGCCTGCTGATCCTCAGGACGGCCTGCAATTTCACGGTTCCGCCCAAAGGGGTCACCGCGGCGAAGAGCCTGTTTGGTGAGACGATCTCGGACTCGAGCGGCGTCGCGTACCTGCCGGCGCTCGAGGCGGACTTCGTGGTCGGAAGCGTGGTCGCGCAGGCGCTGCTTGAGGGAAAGGCCAAGTACCGCGACACAATCCCCTAGGTAAGGGATGCGCGGGCCCGCCGATAAAACCGGTCAGTGCGCCTGCGAATTGAGCTGCTTGAAGATGGCGTCAATCTCCTTGCGGGAGGCCTGGCTCACCTTGGTCGAGAACCCGCAGGTCACCTCGAGGTCTCCCCGGGCGAGCCCGGCCATGACGGCATCCGCGAACTCACCCAAAGGCATGCCCGCGGCGTTCGATCCCGGGGTCCCCAGGTCGGTGTTCACGTGCGGCGGGGCGATCTCGACGACCTGGATCGGGCCCGGGCTCAGCTGGTGGCGCATCGAGAGGCAGAACGAGTGGAGCGCGGCCTTCGTCGCGCAGTAGACGGGGACGCTCGCCATCGGCACGAAGGCGAGGCCGGAGGTCACGATGGCGATCGCCGGATTCTTCTGCTTTACGAGATGCGGGATCATGAGGTGCGACAGGTGGATCGGCGCCTCTAGGTTCGTCGCCACATCCCCGTGCACGCCCGCCCACGGAGCCGGCTGGTCGAGCCTAAGGGAGTGCCAGGCGCCGGCGTTGTTGACGAGGACGTTAAGCCCCGGGAATTCGGCGGTCGCCCAGGCCGCAAGCTCGCGCCTTTCCTCCTCGATTGAGACGTCGCAGACGCGGGTGTGGAGGCGCGGGTTCTTGGCCCTCGCCTCCCGAAGCTTATCGTCGCGCCTCCCGCAGATGATGACCTCGCTGCCGGCCTTAAGGAAGCGCTCGGCGAGCGCCAAGCCTATCCCCGTCGCGCCGCCCGTAATGAGTACCGTGTTGGAGTCGAGTTTCATGGCCCAATTCTTGACCCTAACGGGGTCGTTGCGAGCGCATACTCGGGCGGCGCCGGCCCCCACCCCGGGGCCCGGTCAGTCCACCTTGAACTGGATGTCGGCCAGGAGGCGGTGTCCCGCGCAGTCGAACTCGAAGACCCGCCGGGTCGCATCCTTGACGGTCGACATCTGGAACTTGCGGCCCCGGATAATGTAGGGAAGCGAGAGCTTGCAGGGGTACCCCAGGTCGCAGAGGCGGTTCTTGAACCCCCCGGCGGTCATGTTGGTGATTTCGCCGATGGCGTCCTTCACGACGTCGGGGCCGTGCATCTCGATCTCGCCGGCGCTCATCCCGAGGACCTTGCCTGTCGCGAAGATCGCAAAGTCGTCGGAAAGGTAGAGTGTCACGTTGCCGTCGACGCTGCCGGCGAAGCCGACGTTGCTCATCATATGGTAGCCCGTCTCGTCAATGGGATCGACGAGGGTCCTCAAGAGCTTCACCTCGCTCCGGATCATCTTCTCACAGACGTTGCGAAGCGCCCGCACGATCGAGTCCTCGATCATCCCTTCGTCGATGGGTTTGGTTGCGGCCATGGAGGGTTCCTTATGCGCCCATTATTGGATGTGATGGCAAAGAGTCGACCGGATACGCTGGGCCGTTCATGATTGCGCTCCTCGACCCTAGGCAAACTTCCGCTGAAGTTCGGCGACGAGGTTCCCACAGTCCCCTGCAAGACCGCGGTAATCGGAGCTTATCCGACCGTCGGCGGCCACCCTGCCCCAGAATTCAACCGCGGCACCCGCCGCATCCGACCACACATCGGACACGGCCGGCATGGGCGGGCGGGGCGCGAAGTGCCGGACCGGCAACTCACCCTGGGGGCCCGGGGCATGGAGCATCGGCAGCATGTCGTAGGCCGGCGCAAGCGTGAACGGCGGAGTCCCAAAGAACACGCTGGCGTTGCCCCTGTGCATGTCGGAATTGGCGATCATGTCTCCGAAGCACCAGAGCCACCGAAGACGCCGGGCCTCTTCATGACCCAGATACCCGGTTTGTTCAAGTTGGGCTGCAGATCGCGTCCAGTCGGTGCTCGATCCTTCGAGAAGGCCGTCCTCCACGGAGCCCAATGCCAGAACGCCGCGCCGTCCCCTGCCGCGGACCCGGTCAAAGCGTTCCACCTCGAGGAATCGGCGCCCACCAGCGTCCAGGATTGCCGTGCGCGAAGCCGGGATCGCCCGGGTAAGGAGCAATTCGGCCGCCAGATGCTCGCAGAGGAGCAGGTCCATCCAGCGAATCCCCGAGGGGGAGGATCCTGCAGGGGAAAACTTGACGAGGACACTCGAGATGTCCCCACCTCGGCGGACCGCGGCAAGGAACTTGGGCTGCTCGCCCGCCGCCGACGAGCCGACCTGTTCTCCCCTCTGAGACGCCTCGGCCAAAGCCGGATAGGACGCCTCGCGATCCTCCCAAGCGCAGGCCGCCTCCTCGAGTCCGCCCAGGCGGCGCAGAGCGCGCTCAAGCGCGCGATCACCCAGAACGAGGTCGCCGGGCAGGTCGTCACCTTCAGCAAGCAAATAGGCCAACAGATCGTCATCGGACCAATCGCGCGGGTCCTCCGCGATACCGAGAGCTGCACCCACCTGCCTGGCAATCATTCGCCCGATGTAACCTTGGGGACGGACATCTTGGAGTAGAAACGGTAAGCCAGGATATTGGTGGCCGGGATAGGGCCCCTCAAGCCAGCGGGCGGACGCAGCAATCTGGGGAATCAGCCGAAATCCCCCGTGCAGCGCGCGCAATTCACCCCAAAGGATTGGGCGACCCTCGTGGTCGACCCGGTAAACGGGCCAGGCGGAGCCCAGGTTCCGAACGTCACGCCTCAGGGCATAGCGGCTGGACTGGTGAGCCCCAATTCGTTCAAGCCGCGGGCCGAGCGATGAAAGCAGGCGCGACAGCGTGGGCTGGCTGACACCTAGCTCATGTGCCAACACGGCAGCCGTTGTGACCCCACGTGCCTGAAGGGAAAAAGCGAGCCGGCCAAGTTGGAGTTTCGACGCCATTATTGAATAGATTATGAATAGACTAAAATCTCATAGTAGCATGTCAATTAATTATTAACATACTTGTTTTTAAATCAATGAATAGCCTCTGACTACCCTATCAACCGCGCTGGTGCGAGCGGAGAGGAGATGATAAACGCAGCTTTCGATCCAAGAGGCGGAGGTGTTTGAGGCCACTCGAGTGCCGTGGAGGCAAATGCACCTCAATGGGGACAAGGCTTCCTACGACACGGCGGCACCAAGGCGCCGACCAACCCCCGGCTCAGATTGCGGTAAAATCGAAGTACTCGAGCCCGTAGAGCACGATTTTGAAGTCCGAGGTGTCCTTCACATAGAAATGCACGTTGTAGGCGCCGGGACTGAGCATGAGCGCAAATCCCGCGTGGTAGCCCCCGCCTTCGTCGGTCGTCACCGTGTAGAAATCGTAGAACTTCTCGGCCTCGTGGCCGGGGACCGACTCGGGCAGGAGCTCGTTGCCCGGGTGTTCGGGCCGCCCGTTGATGCACAGGACGTAGGTGTGGTTGGGGAGCAGGTGCTCCAGGCCCAGGTGGAAGGCGAACCCGTGGGCATAGGACCGGCGGATCTGGAGGGTGCCCGCGGTCTGCGGGCTGACGACGCGGCCCCAGGCCGGCGGATTGATCAAGGGAAACTCCACATCGTACGGGGCGTGGCCCTGGAGGTCGGTCCGGGCTGATGCAAGGAAAGCGGCCTTCGCGGGATCCTTGGGGGCCTCTTGCGAGCCGGCGCCCAGGACCCGCACGTCGGTCCTTGAAAAGACAACGACATCCTCGGCGCCAAGCCGGGCCACGGCGGACAGCGAGGCGAGGACAAGCAGCACGGATAGCTTCATGGGTCTTGGGGTCACCGCCTAAGGGTTGCTGGAGCGGGCCGACGCTGCCCAGCCCCCGGGGGGAAGTCAATTGGGAGCGGGCGTAGCCTAGAAATGCCACCCCAGGCTCAGCATGGGGCCCACGGCATTCAGGCCCGGATTCACGGGGTTCATGTAGCGGTTCGAGATGTGCTGGAAATACACCCCGGCCGAGGCACTGAGGCCCTTCTTGAGGGCGATCCGCGCGCCCCCATAGGCGAACCAGTTCAGGTTGAAATCCTCGCCCTGCCCTCCCTTGACCTGATGCCCCTTGCTGTCGAGCCAGCCGATGCCCCCGCCGCTTGAGAAGAAAAGGCAGCGGGTCCTTTGGCGGTCCCACCATTCCAGGATCCCCGAGGCCGAACCCCCGACAAAGTGGTGCTCCGGCCCCACGATGATCGGCTCCATGAGGAGGCTGAACCGGTTGCGGATGACCAAGTCGCCGCCGAAGAATGGCCGCACCGTGCCGACGAGCGGGCTCTTCACCGTGAGGAGCTGCGGGAGGACCGTGTAGCTGAGCGGGGTCGCCGAGCCGGTGAAGCGCCAGAGGATGCCGCTCTCATAGTCCAGCTCCCAGTGCTGGACGGGGTCGTAGGCCACCTCCTGCGCGGCGCCGCTGTCGGCCCGGGCGAACGGCGCAAAGCCCAGCACCGCGCAGAGGACCCATGGCCGCACCGGAATCATCGTGCGTCGATCAAGGGGCACGGCCTAGGGAGCGGCAAGGCGTTCGCGGAAATCATTTTCCTCCACCGCCCGATGGGCTGCCGGCGACCCTCTGGAGCGTCTCAATGTATTCCCACATGGGGCCCCGCACCCCCCTTGCCCGGAGTTTCTCCATGGTCTCGAGGAATTCCGGCGAGGGATCCCCGACGACCCAGTTGTGGTGGCGCTCGCGGTGGCGCTGAAGGCGCCCGTAGAGGTCCTCCACCGTGAAGGGGCGCTCCAGGTGGAAGCGCGGTGTCGCCAGGTAGTCGGAAGGGGTCTGCCCCCTCTCCTCGGGCGCCACCTCCCTCCAGAGGGGGGTGCCCGGATAGATCCGCATGCCTATCGACGCAAAATAGAGGGAGCCGGAAATGCCCTGGGCCCGCGACAGCGTCTCCTCGACCGTCTCCGGCGTCTCGCCGGGGCCGCCGAAGATGAGGAAATGGCTGAACTTGATCCCGAGCTCGCGGGCGGCCGTGCTGGCGCCCAGGATCTCCTCGTACGTGAAGCCCTTGCCGTACCGCTTCAGGACCGGGTCGGACAGGCTGTCCGAGCCGAACTCGATGTGGCGAAGCCCCGCCCGCTTCATGAGTTCGAGCAGCTTTCGCGAGAGGTTGCGGGGCCGAAGGAAGCACTGCCACTCCATGCCGAGCCTGGCGGCAACCAGGGCCTCGCAGATCCGCGCGACGTGCTCCGCGTTCGTGTTGAAGACCGAATCCACGACGAACGTGTACTTAACCCCGAGTTCCACGAGCCTTCCCATCTCCCGCACGATGTGGTCGGCCGAGCGGTACCGGCTGCGCGTCCCCTCGATCAGGGGATAGGTGCAGTAGCAGCACCGTAGGGGGCATCCCCTCTGGGTCTGCACCCCGGGCAGGGAACCCCTCCCCGCGTAGGCGCGCAGGACCTGCGCGTCGTGCTCGGGCTCGGCGTCAAAGGAGGGTCTTCCGGGAACCGGAGGGTTGACTCGGGTCCTCCCGTCGGCCCCGCGGTGGACGAGTCCCGGCAGGGACTCGAGGGGACCGGCGGATTCGAGGGCCTCGAGGAGGCGCACGAGCGAGGCTTCACCCTCCCCCTGGATTCCGTAATCCGCGCCGGTCAGTTCGAAGAGCTCCCTCGGGAAGAGCGAGAAGCCGCTCCCGCCCAGGATGAGGGGGGCCTTGGTCGCGTCCCGGATCCGACGGCACGTGTCGAGGAGCTCCCCGACAAAGGACCTCGCATTGTGGGCCTGGACATTGTCGACGTTGCGCATCGACAGCGCGACGGCGGTGGGAGCAAAGGAGCGGATGCGCGACTCGAGCGTGTCCGCGGCGGCGAGGGCGTCCCAGGTCGCGGTCGCGCACCCAAAGGCGCGGAGCGCCCTCTGCAGGTAGGCAAGGCCCAGCGGATAGACCGGGTAGGGCTGCTCGCAGCGGTTCGGGTTGACGAGAAGGACCCGCCTCGCGTCAGGGGACGTCGGTCCGCCGGTCAAGCCGGCGGGCGGTCCCTCGTTGCTGGATGGGTCGGACCGCATGCGCACCTTTCAGTATCACGGGGCCCGTCGAACAACAACGGCAGAACAGAACCCACCCAGGGTCACTCAGGGTGCAGGCCGGCGCCCGGACCCGCACCCTTAGGGAAAGGAGGCGACAAAGGCCCCCGCGGGTCGGATCGAGCGCTCCTGGGCGAGGGCCTGCATCGGGTTGCCCGTCGGCTCAAACGCCTTCACGACGACGGCGACGTAGTTTTTGGCGCACACACGACCCTTGTCGCAATCCGGGTTGCTGACTCCCATGGAGATCCATCCGTCGGCGGCCTTGCGGACGAGGACATGCGCCACCACATGGCCGTCGTCGTCCCGGAACACGACCGTCATCCCCGGCTTAAGCCCCGAGATCGGCATCGCCCCGGTGATGATGACGGTGTGATCCTTGTACAGGGTCCGCATCGAGTCGCCGCTGCCGACGAGGAAGTCGGTGCCCGGGTGCTCGGCGACATACCTCGCGGCGAGCGGGTACAGGTCGAGCGGGCGCACCGCCTGTGGCGCCGGGGAATAGGCGGCGACGGCCGCCTTCGAATACCCCACGGTCTCGCTCGCGCATCCGGAGAGTCCGACGAGGAGCACCACCATGGCCGCGGCAACCCTGCGCCGGGGGACACCGTGGGCAGGATGCTCGTCCCTAGGGTCCAAGTTGAAGTGCATGTTCCGGTGAGCGGCCCTGCGGATTCCCCCCGAACCGGCCCGATCGGCCGCCTCGGGAAGCATCCTCCTTACTCCCCGGAATCTACCCGCCTAGGGAACCCGTGCTGTCCAAGAGATTACATGATTTCATGTAGTCCCCGCTCGGGTGACTCCGGTCACCCGTCGCGTCGCCCCTCCCTAGAACGCGCTTCCGTCGGCCTTCGTCCCGCAGAGGAAGACCTCGATCCCCAGCTCCTCGGCGAACGCCGCCTTCGCATAGAGCGCCAGGTCCGCCTCCTTCGCCGAGAGGGCGTAGGCGACGTGGACATGGTTCGCCTTGTGGCGGGCCATCATCTGGTCGCGGGTGACCCCGTGGGTGACGGCGTGCATGATCGGCCACTGCGGCGTCGTCTCCTTCCAGCGCCGGTCGGTTTCCCCCATGGGCAGGTCGACCACCTTGCCGCGGCCGAGGTCCATCCGCAGTTTCCCCGCCTCCACATAGATCCTGCTCCAGACGATTTCCCCGGGCTTGGCGACGCCGCGGACCGTGCCGCCTCCCAGCCTGAAATACACGGGGGGCTGGCGGACCGAGTCGGTGCCGCGGTAGCCGCCGGCGTGGTGCGCGGGCGGCGCGCTCCCGGAGATGAGGAAGACCCAGACGTAGTCGGGGACCGAGCCGCTTCGGTCCCAGTCGCCCCACCGCAGGTCGTGGAGCGTGTTCTCGGGGGGCTGGCCCAGGGCGCGGTGGACCCGCTGCGTCAGGAGCCCGTCCAATCCCGCGCACTCGTCGACCTCGTTGAAGGTCGTCAGGGGCTCGCCCTCGCGGATGACGGCGCCGGAGGCGTTCGCGACCGGGGGCCGGTCGCTGTTGTTTAAAATCCCCTCGGCGAGATCGCTCGCGGGGAGGAGATCCTTCAGCCCCTGTTGGTACTGGATTCCGATCGCGTCGCAGCCGAACTCGTCGGCGATCCTGAGCGCGGCGACGTAGGTGCGGCACTGCCAGAGGACCTGGCTCTCGGTCAGTTCCGTCGCCTCGTCCTTCCCCAGGTGGAAGGTCATCCCCTTGCCGCGCAGCCAGTCGAAGACCTCGCGCGCCTCGGATTCCCCGACCTGCCGGGCCCCGTAGTAGAGGGACGACTGCGAGAGGCGCTCCTTGTAGACCCCCGTCCTGTGGAGGAGCTCGTCAGGGATGATCGCATTGTACATGCCCATGCATCCCTCGTCGAAGACCCCGAGGATGGCCTTTTTCTTCTGGAGCTCGGCGGCGAGCCTCTTCCCGATGGAGCGCGCCTTGGCGGGCACCTTCGCCCTCGCGAGCGGCTTCACGTGCTTTGTCGGGTGCTTCAGGGTCCCCGTCCTAAGCCACGTGCCGAGGCCCTTCAGGAAGAAGGCGTCCGTGAAGTCCTCGCTCCAGAGCGTCGAATACCTGACCCCCGCCTTGGTCAGGGACGCGTTCAGGTTGAGCATGCCGACAAGACCCGGCCATGCGCCGCTCCAGTTGGCGACCGTGAGGATCGGCCCCTTGTGCGAGATGAGCCCCGCGAGGACATGGTGGGAATACTGCCATACCGCCTCGGCGACGATGAGCGGCTTCCTGGGATCAATCCCCGCGAAGACGTCCATGCCCTCCCGCTGCGACGCGATGAATCCGTGCTTCTCTTCCGGCCGGTAGGGGTGCGCCCTCACGACCTTGCAGCCGAACCCGGACACGGCGAGGGAGAGCTTGCGCTCCATCTCGGCCTGGGCGGGCCAGCACGTTTCATTGGCCGACTGTCTGAGGTCGCCGCTGGCGACAAGGAGGACCGTTTTCATGGGCTATCGGGCGGGCGCCCCCCTACAGGGGGTCGCCGCCGCGGGCCACATTATCGGGAGTAAAGACCCGGGAGACAAGCGTGACCTCCTTCGGGACCGAGCCCCCGCGCAGGATCATAAGGGCACTCTCCACGGACTCCCTTCCCCCGGTCGGGTATTCGAAGGAGGCGGCGAGGAGCCCCTGGCGGACATAGGCCTGCCCCTCCTGGGGAAGGCCGTCTATCCCCACGAAGAGGATGTCGTTCTCGCGTCCCGCGGCCTTCGCCGCCAGGTACGCCCCATGGGCGCCGGGATCGTTGTGGGCGTAGACCAGGTCGATCTGCTCGTTCACCGCGAGGGCGGACTCCATCTCCCTGCGCGACTCGGGCTCCAGCCACTTCATGTCGGCCTCAAAGACGATGTCGATCGGCTTTCCCTTCAGGGCCTCGCGGAATCCGGCGTCGCGGTCCTGGCCCGGGGTGGAGGTCATGAGGCCCTTGAGTTCCACGAGCCTTGCCCGGCCCCCGGCCTTTATCCGCGGGAGCTCCGCCAGGCGCCTGGCGATCCATTCCCCCGCGGCCTTCCCGATCCTTCTGTTGTCGGCGCCTATGAACTGGGTGAAGTCCCCGCCAAGGACCCGGCGGTCGAGGACGATGACGGGGATGCCCTTCCTGAAGGCGTCGGCGACCGGCGGGGTGAGGGGAGCCGCCTCCTTCGGGGAAACGATGAGGAGGTCCACCTCCGCGTTCACGAACTCCCCTATCTGCGACGCCTGCACGAGCGTGTCGTTCTGGGCGTCCTTGAACACGACCTCAATCTCCGGGTGGGCCTGCGCGGCCTTCCGGATGTCGGCGTTCATCTGGACCCGCCACGGTTCTCCCAGGTTGCACTGGCTCATCCCGATGACCCACGTGTCCCCGTGCTTCGGCTTCCCGGCGAGGGCGGTTGCAACCATGGAAAGTGAAAGGCAGAGCAGGATCGGCGTCTTGTTCATGGGGATTCTCCAAATCGACGGGTTTATCATGTAAGGACGTCATGTCCAACAGGCGAATTCCACATGATCCAGTACCTTTCCGAGTGAATGAAAATCTGCCTCGATTCCCGCTGCAAACAACCGGAGCATCCTTCGAGGGATTCGGTCAAGCGTTCCTGCGCCGCTTGACAGCGCCAGGAACCTGTACAGATAATGGTACATATGAAGGTGATCACCTATACTGCGGCGCGAGCCAACCTCGCGTCGACAATGGACCGGGTCTGTGAGGATCAGGCTCCCATGACCATCACCCGCAGCGGCAAGGGCCAGGCGGTCGTTCTCCTTTCCCTGGACGAGTATCAGCAGCTTGAGGAAACGGCCCACTTGCTCCGCAGCCCGGCCAATGCCAGGCGGCTCATGTCGGCGATCCACAGCCTGGCGAACGGAAAGGGCCGGGCGCGGAAGCTCGACCTCCCACCGCCATGAGAATCATCTTCGCGCCGGAGGCATGGGAGGACTACCTGTACTGGCAGGAGACCGAAAAACAAGTTGTCCGCCGCATACATCTGCTGATCAAGGATGCGATACGAAGCCCCTTTTCAGGAATCGGCAAACCGGAGCCCCTCCGGTACGCGCTCTCGGGCTTCTGGTCGCGGCGAATCACCGGGGAGCACCGCATGGTCTACAAGGTCGAGGCTGGCGGCCTCTTGATCGCCCAGCTCCGGTATCACTACTGAATCGGCGGCCGGGGTGGCGCGTGTCCCGTTTGAAATTAGCAACGGCGCCGTAGACCGCCGGCAATGCCACTCTCAGTGTCGCGATCGCTGGGACGCGCAGGGACCCGGCGATCCCGATCTTTTTAGTTTTGCGATAGCGCCCTCGATCCCCTCAACAGCGGCAACGGTCGGCGGCCCGACGCCAAGGATCCCCGCGTGGGCATGACATGGGCGCCTTCATGGCCTTCGCCGCTGCAAGAGCACCGCGGCGATGATGATCGCCCCGGTCAGCATGAGGCGGCTCGCCTCCGGGACGGCGTTGATGCTGAGGATCTTCTCGAGGTAGCCGATCGTGATCGCGCCCAGGAGCGTCAGCCCGACGCCCCCGCGGCCCCCGGAAAGGCTCGTGCCGCCGATGACGACGATGGCGATCGCCGTCAGCTCATAGCCGGCCCCGGCCTCCGGATCTCCCTGCTCCTCCTGGGCCGCCTGACAAATGCCGGCCACCGCCGCAAAGAGCCCGCTTAAGCCATAGGCGAGGAGCTTCGCCCGCACGACCGGGACCCCGGAGAGGCGAGCCGCCTCCTCGTTGCCCCCGGTCGCGTAGAGGTAACGGCCATAGCGCAGCCGGGAGAGGACGAGCCAGGACATCCCCACGCAGGCGAGGAAGACGAGGGTCACGACCGCCACGTTGCCGCCGAGCACCTTGGCATCCAGCCGGGCGAAGATCGCCGGCAGGTCCACGTACGAGAAGTTCCCGTCGGGCTGCTGGATGACGCGGGAGATTTTCTGGCCCCCCGAGAGCGCCTTCGCGAGCCCCCGGGCGAACACCATCAAGGCCAGGGTCGCGATGAAGGGCTGGATCCGCAGGCGCGCGGCCAGGGTGCCCGATGCGAGCCCCGCGGCCCCGCCCGCAAGGAGCGTGACCGCGATGGCGACCAGCGCCGGCTCGCCGCCATGGAGGCTCACCTTGGAGAAGAGGACGGCGCAAAGACCCAGGATGCTGCCGACCGCCAGGTCGATCCCCCCCGCGACAATGACGAGCGTCATGCCGCAGGCCAGGATCCCGTAGACCGAGACCTGGCGGAGCATGTCGCGGTGGGTGCTCCAGTGGAAGAAGGCCCCGTTCGCGTTGCACAGGCAGCCGATCGCGAAGACGAGCGCGAGCGCGAGGAGGGCCCGGACCCAAGGGACGTTGAGGAGGGCTTTCATGATGCTCCCATCGCGGCGGCGAGGACCCTTTCCTGCGTCGCCTCCTCACGCGTGAATTCCCCGGAGAGGGACCCCCGGTGAAGGACGAGGATCCGGTCCGAGAGGCCGAGGAGCTCGGGGAGCTCGCTTGAGATGAGGAGGATCGCCATCCCCTCGCCCGTCCAGGCCCTCATGAGGGCGTAGATTTCGCGCTTCGCCCCGACGTCGACGCCGCGCGTCGGGTCCTCGAGGAGGAGGACCCGCGGCTCCGCGCCCAGCCACTTCGCGAGCACGACCTTCTGCTGGTTGCCGCCGGAGAGCGTGCCGACCGGCTGCTCAAAGGAGGAGAAGCGCAGCCCGAGGGCCTTCGCCCATTCCCGCGCCCGGCTGCGCTCGATTCCCCGGCGCATGAGGCCAAGCGGCGAGACCCGCGGGAGCGAGGCGAGGCTCATGTTCGCCTCGACGCCCATCCCGAGGACAAGGCCCGTGCCCTTCCTGTCCGCGGTCAGGTAGGCGAGCCCGCGGGCGATGGAGTCGCGTGGGTTTTTTGGGGAAAAGGTCTCCCCGCCGATCCGGACGGTCCCTGCCGTGGGGGTCACATGGGCCCCGAAGAGCCCCTGGAAGAGTTCGGAGGTGCCCGATCCCTGGAGCCCGGCGACACCGAGGATTTCGCCCGGGGCGACGCTCAGGGTCAGGTCCCTGACCGCATCCCGGCGCGAGCGGTCGCGGTCGGGGATGCACAGGCCCCGGACCTCGAGGGCGGGCGCGGTTCCCGCGCCCGCTCTGCGCGGGCTTCTTTCCGGAAACTGCTCCGAGAGTTCCCGGCCGACCATCCAGCGGATGACCTGCGCCTTGGGGCACTCGGAGGCCGGGGCCGTCCCGACCCATTTCCCGTCGCGAAGCACCGTGATCCGGTCCGCGATCCGGGTGATCTCCTCCATCTTGTGCGTGATGTAGATGACGGCGCACCCGCGCGCCCTGAGGGCCGCCACTAGCTCGAAGAGCGTGTCGACGTCGGGCCGGTCAAGCGCGCTCGTCGGCTCGTCCATCACGATGACCCGCGCCTCGAACGCCAGGGCCTTCGCGATCTCGATCCGGTTCTTCACCGAGAGGGGGTACTCCTCGACCGCCCGGGAGAGGTCGCCCGCGGAAAGCCCGAGGTTAAGCTGCCGGCAGAGTTCGACCGAGCGCGCCCGCTGCCCCCGCCTGTCGAGCCAGAGGCCGCCCAGGCCCGCCGACTCGCGCCCCAGGTGGATGTTGTCGCAGACCGAGAGCGTGTCGACGAGCGAGAGCTCCTGGTGGATGACCGAGATGCCGCGAAGCCTCGCCTCCTGCGGGCTCGCGGGCCGGAGGGTCTCGCCCGCAAGCGTCATCTCCCCCTCGAAGTCCGGGTGCACCCCCGCGAGGATCTTTATCAGCGTGCTCTTGCCGGCGCCGTTCTCCCCGGCGAGGACATGGACCTCTCCCGGCAACACGTCGAACGAGACCTGGTCCAGGGCCCGGGTTGCGCCGAACGACTTCCCGACGCTGGAGAATCTGAGGAGGGGCTCCGGCATCGCGGCGTTGGCCCGGGCCCTACGGCGCCCTCTCGTCGGGCGAGGCGAGCGGGGGCAGGTCGTGCTGCGGGCGGTCCAGGTAGAAGTAGCTGGTCGCGGAGTAGTCGTCCGACCGGTAGAAGTTGACCCAGCCCTTCGCGAACCGCTCCTCCTTCAGGTCCGGGGCGGGCTGGTCGTCCATGAGCCGCACGAAGCTGCTCCTGGTCCCGACCGAGACGAGCTTCATGGGGGTGCCCTTTTGAAGGAGGGCGAGGACGACGTCGCGCTCCCCTCCCCCGATCTCCTCGATCACGGCCCTGAAGTCCTTGTGGAAGTAGACGGCGTCCGGCACGTGCAGGCGGTAGAAGGCGAAGGCCCCCGACTTTTCGTCGGAGACCGTGCAGCCCTGGTAGAGGGTTGCGAAGACCCCCTCGCCGTAGCCCGTTCCGACGTAGTCCTCGGTCCCCGTCCCTACGATCGTCGGATGATCCCTGTCCCCGTCCAGGTACATCCTCACCTCGCCCTCGCCGTACCAGGTGTGCGGGTAGGCCTCGTTGGTCCTGACCCCCATGTTGACCCCGAGGAATCGCCCGCGGCCCGCGACCTGCGGGAGGAATTCGAAGTCCTCGCCGATCGCGACCGACTTCCGGCGGACCCAGATGGAATGGAAATAGAGCATGTCGTCGGGGACCGGCCCCTTCACAAAGTCGACGTCATAGAAGAGGGCCTCCAGGTCCGCCCTGCCCTCGTTGGTCAGGGTCACGCGCGCCGCCCTCCTGAAGGGCATCGGGATATAGCAGTTAAACGAGCGCCCCTCGGGGCTTGCGAAGAGCGCCGACTGGAAGGCCGTGATGCGACCGAGCCCGGCGCAGAAGAAATCACCGAAGGGGACGTCGACCGCCGGCCTTGCCGAGTCCTCCCAGTACACCCTGAGGCGAAGCGCCCGGAGCGATCCGGGGGACCTGTCGCTTACCGTGGCCCAGATCCGTTGGATGACGCCGGGGCCCTTGGCGTCTAGGAGCACCTTGGTCTCCCCGGCCTTGATCGACTCGAAGGCGTTTCCCTTTGCGGAGTGGTTCGTCGAGGCGCCCTCCCCCTTTTCGCCGTTCGGGTTCTCAAAGCTGCTGACCCGCGACTGGGCGTCCGCCGGCATCCTGTAGAGGTCGTCCGCGCCGGCGACAGAGAATGCGGGCACGAGCCCAAAGACGACCGCGGAGACCAGGCAGTGGCCGAACGCTTTCCGGACCCGACTCAGGGGCAACCGCATGGGGGGCATGGCTTCGTGAACCGACGTTAGGCAAGAAGGCCCCACGAGGCCCCTGGAGGCAAGACTTAGGACGAGTGCGGTAGCGCGGCGCCTAGCAAAGAGACGGCATCCCGCTTTCGTTCGGCAGCGTTGGCCTTGTCAGGTCGCTATGGAATGAGATCTTCCCCTTAGCCGAGCCCAGTAGAGATTTCCTCGGAGCGGCCGCGGATGAACAATGCCCCACCTTCTTCTTCTGCTCACGAATGGCCTTACCCTCTTGGGCTCCAGCCTTAATGGAGGTAACGTTGCGAAGGAAATCTCGAGTGGTCGTTTCCATGCTCGAACACTGCATAAACACGGCAAATAGCGCAACCAACTCGCACCGAACCCCGATGGCGGGTCCCAGGCGCTCATAAATCTCGCCCTGACAATAGGCAGCACGCTTTTTGCCTTAATTGAATGCCGGATCGTCCGAAACCATAGGGATGCCCTGTCCGCTCCCTGTTCTTTCTGCCTCTTTGGCTCCCTTGGGACGGACGGGATACACAACTGCTTGGTAAAGTAACCGTGGTTTCCTGGCCCAATCGAAGGACGTCAAAGCCCTCTTGGACCCTGGCGCGCCTTTGGGCGCCCTGGGCCGCGCTGGCTTTGGTTTCCTTCATGCCGGGATGCGCAAACGTGGCCCCCGCTCCTCCACCCGCACTTGCGGCCCATCTGACCGTCAACAACCTGACCGACTACGAATGGCGGATCGCCCTCAGCCGGGCTTCCGGCGAATCCGCAGGCGACTACCGCATCAAGGCACGCTCATCCTTTGACCTGGACCTTGCCGGCGGCGACTACGCGATCGACCAGGCCGCGCTGACGAAGGATCCGGGAGCGGGCCTCGCGCGCAGGATCACCGTCAGCCTGGCGCCCGGGCGGTCGTATCGCTGGCAGCTCGTGACCCTCCTCTCGGATCCGGCGGGAACCGCAGCCTCGCCGTAGCCCCTCAGATGCCGAGCGCCCCAACAAGCCGCCGCGCCGTCGCGGAGATCGATTTCAGCGGGAGGGAGTCCGCTGCCCCGAGGATCGGCAACCGCTCGATCCACGGTTTCTGGCACCTCTTCTCCTCACATTTCCGGCAGGTCCTCGTGGCGCCGCAGCGCCGGCCGGACAGCGGTCGGGTCGCATGGACCTGGAGCGAGGTGTCCGACAAGAGGCCCGTGGGAGCGCCCGAGCTTGCCGAGGTCAGGCGCCGCCTCTCGGAGGCGAGCCGCTCGCTCTCGGGAAGCCTCGGCGGCGACCGCGACGACCCGGGTGCCGGCGGAGCCTCAACCCTTGAGGGACAGGTGCTCGCCCTGGTGAGCGACATGACTGCGCAGCTGGTCGCACGGCCGGATTCCGCCCTCGCCCGCTTTGTCTGCAGGACGGAGTCGGGCCTTAGGGTGCACAGCTGGGGCGCCGCCGTTGCGGCCGAGCCCCACTATCCGGACGGCCTGAGCGGAGAGGTCAGCGGAAGGGTCGTATCCGAAGGCGGCCGAAGCAACCAGGCCCATGTCGTCCTGGAGACCCTGAAGGGCGTCCGCGTCGCCGGCGTGGAATCGAGGAGGGACGGAGCCTTCAAATTCGAGGACATTGCGGCCGGGAGCTATCGGCTGCGTGTGGCCGACCGCGACGACTTTCCCGCCGAGGGGCTTACGGTCGACCTGGAGCACGGATCCGCCACCGGGTTGGAGCTGCGCGCGTCCGCCTCGGGGACGGTGTCGCCAAAGAACGCAGGAAGCGGCGGAGCCCCGTGGTACCGCAGGCCGATTCCCTTGGTGGCGATCTTCGTTGCGCTCCTTGGTCTGGGCACCGGCGCCTGGCACTTCCTCGGCGCGTCGCAAGGTGACCTCTCGGAAAAGGGCCCCGCCGGCCAGTGGCAGGCCGCATCGGGGGCATTGGCGGAGAGCAGCGGCCACGACAAGGACACGGCGCACGAGCGTCTCTACTCGGGACTCGGATGGCCGTCCCTTTCCAGGCTTTCGAAGGCATTCAAGTCCACATTCTCAGCAGGTCCGAATGCCGCCCGCGTCGAATCCAAGGAAACGCTTCGTACCGAGGGCGGAGGAATCGCCGCGGATTCCCCGGACGGCGCGAAGCTCCGGGACCAGGAATCTGCCCCAGCGGCTGCCTTGGAAAAGGACCAGTCCGGACCGACCGATCGGGAGAAGCCCGAGGCGGGAAGGACGACCGGGACCAAGGTTCGCGAGCAATCCCGGACCCAGGCGTCCGCCGTCGACCCGACACCGGAGGACTCGAACGGTCGCACCCAGGTCCCGGCGCCCGCGGAATCCCCCTCCCAGGCGAATCCGCCGGTCATCGTGGATTCCCCTGAGTCGTCCCTGCAGCCCACCCAGACAATCCGAAAGGTCATTGTCGTTGCATCGCGAACCGACGGCCAGGCGCCCAGCGCAGCCTCAGCGCTGTCTCCTTCCCTGGGTTCATCCCCGGTTTCCTCCTCGCCGGGCGCCGACCCGGGAGGCGACGGAACCACCGCCGCCGGGGCTTCGGCCGCGGGCGGCTCGTCGAACGGCATGGCGGCTGCGGGTCGCGGCCATGCGTCGCCCTCTCCATCCGCGGGACCTGCGACCGGCGCCGCGGCGGCTCCTTCCCCGGCCCCGCCGGAGATCGTCGTCGCGGCCGACGCCGATGAGGATTCAAAGGTCGCGCAACCCGTCGACGCAAAGAGCACCTCCTCCCCGATGGCTCGAGCAAAGTCCCCAACAGGCAAGGTTGCCGAGAAGTCCATCCTCGCCGCACAGGGAACCGCGGTTGCCCCGCCGGCTATTGATTCTCAATCCGAGTCCGCACGAGAGGCCGCGGCCCGGGAGGCATCACAAGAGGCGTCGAGGGCGGCTCTCGTGCGAAGGCAGCACCGCGTTGCTAAGATTGCGGCAATCCCGCTGTCCGAGAAGACACCGGACGATTCCGCCTCGTCGTCACCGGGTTCCGCAGAGAACAAGGATCCCTCGGCGCTACCGGGAGCGGGCGCCGGTGGCTCCGGGAAAAAGGCCGGGTTGGCTTCCACTGGGGCTCAATCGGCTGGGGACACCCTTGCGGCTGCAGGGGCCTCACCCGGAAAAGAGGGC
>Ga0265327_10001996_pt1 | contig 23106 bp, 21 predicted proteins | sample 41621metaG_FD_202089 | JGI IMG/M metagenome (GOLD analysis project Ga0265327, IMG submission 202089) | Rhizosphere microbial communities from Carex aquatilis grown in University of Washington, Seatle, WA, United States - 4-16-21 metaG | ecosystem: Host-associated > Plants > Roots > Rhizosphere...
CGTAGCACAACCGTAGCTAACGCTCTTGTAACGGACGGCCAAGGCAACCCAGGCAACTTCCTGGTTTCAGGTCGCCTCGGGGTCAATACCGGGTCGCTCAGTTCGACCAACGCAGTCATATCTGTCACCCCCTACAACATCACGACTGACGGGGACAGCGCGACATCGGTCATGACGTTCTCCGGTACTGTTCTTAGCAAGAACGATACCAATATCCGTCAGTTCTACGCCCTCCGGTTCCTGCCGACGTTCAACACCGGCGCTAGTAACACGGCCACGACGTACAACGTTATTAACGTTGATACCGTCAACACCTCTGTCACTGGCCTAACCTACAACCTGTTGAGCCTAAGCTCTGGTGGTACAGCTGCCGTACTCGTTGAAGGCAACACCCGTAATACCCGCTTCAACGGTGCCGGTAACGATCCCAACGGCGCAGCACAGGTTTCAGTAGCTACCTCCTCCGGTGGTGGCCCTGTTATGTATCTGGATGGTAGTGCCAATAACAGCGGCGTTTTGATCTTGAAGTCGCAGGGTATAACCGGCGGTGCGTCTGTCTTCTCCGTTCGAAACTCTGCGCACACCACCAGCTTTACGTTCAACATCGGCAGCTTAGGCAATATGTCCTGGGGTACCGGCGACGCCGTTAGAGACACCTTCCTGACCCGTAGCGGTGTAGCCACGCTGACCATCGACGACAACGCCGGTGGCCCAGGTAACCTGATTGTAACCAGTAAGGTTGCATTCGGTTCAACGGCTCTTAACGCAACTGCTACCGCAGGCATTACCGGCGCTACACTCAGCACTGCCGCTGACCTATCAGTTGGTAGCATAGCAACAGGCGCAACGGTTACTAAGAACGACGCCAATACCCGTACGTTCTACGACACGCTGATCAAGCCGACTTTCAACACTGGCGGCAGTAACACCACCACCACGTATAACGTCTTGGCAGTTGATACAGTCAACACCGCTGTCACCGGTCTAACAGTCAATCTACTCAGCTTGAACTCCGGTGGCACCAACGTTGCTAAGGTCGATTCAACTGGTGTCATGACTCTCCCCCGTGATGGTTCTGGCGCCGGTAACTATACCTTTGGTTTGACTGGGCGTCCGAACCAGAGCAGCTCCTCCAGCCTCTTCCGACTCGGTAACCCCATCGTTGGTGGTAACAACCTTACCAATGGTGGTACCTACATCGGTATCAGCACCCCAGGCTCTCTTGGCGGCTCAGCAGCCGACTTCATCAACTTCCAGAAGAACGGCTCGTCGGTCTTCAATGTCACCGTTGACGGCTTGACAGGTATCGGCAGCGCCGCGTCGGCTTCGACAGCGCTACTACTACCCGCTAGCACGACCGCCATCAGCAGCCTTCGTGCCCCACATGGTACAGCACCGACAGCTCCGGTTAACGGCGACATCTGGACAACTAGTACGGCAATGTTCGTACAGATCAACGGTGCGACCGTACAGCTAGGCTCCGGGGGCGGCGGTATCACCGGTTCAGGAACCCTGAATCAGATCACCATCTGGAGCGGTGCATCATCCGTTACTGGTACGACGCACTTCTTCGTAGACAACGATGGCTCGAACTACAGCCAAGTCACCTTCTATGATCCCTCGTACACTGAGTCATTGGTCTCCGTAGCCAACACGGCTTCGCAGTTCAAGGGCTTCTGCATGCGCAACTCTGACCAGACCAAGCGCTGGCAGATCTTTGCAGATGGTTCAGAAGGCGGCGGTAACTCAGGCTCATCGCTCTGCATCCGTCGTTACTCCGACGCCGGTGCCCTTATCGACCAGCCCCTGAAGATCACCCGTAACTCTAATACTGCTACATGGACCGGGGTTAAGAATATCTTCCCGGCTTCAACGACTTCACTGGCCTCACTCAACATCCCGCATGGTTCAGCACCGACATCACCGGCTAACGGTGACGTCTGGACAACCACCACGGCGATGTTTGTACAGATTAACGGCTCTACTGTACAGCTCGGTTCCGGCACCATCGCTGGCTCAATCGCAGCCAACCAGATTGCTTATGGTTCCGGCACAAACGCCATTCAGGGTTCAGCCAACTTCACCTACAACAGCTCAGTTGTGGCACTATCCGGTACATATGGTAGTGCGGCCAACGCCTTATCGATCAGCAGCGTCAACTCCGGTGCCGGTGAAGTAAGATCTCTTAACATCACCACCGACACCTCTGGCTCTACCACTGGTGGTAACATCATCGGTGGTGTCATCGTTGCGACCAATCAAAGCGGGTCCGGGACGTCGAACACCGTTGTTGGTCTAGATATCTCAGCCAAGGCCATTAATGGTTCGACATCGGTCTATGGTCTAAAGATTTCCCCACAGGCAAATGGGAGCCTGGGGGCAGTACCGCTCCTGGTCTGCTTACAGATTTCGCCGGGAACACTTACTGGAGCAACAACTAAGTACGGTATCCTACAGCAAGGTGCAACGCTGACGAACGCCTATGAAGGCCTGAACTGGTTTGAGTTAACCCCTCAAGCATCGCAGTCGGCTCTTCTGGCAACTGGTACCTGGTTCACCGGTGGTACGACAACAACGACTAAGCCACTCTTCCTACTTGAGCCAGCAGGCACTACCTCAACTGCCTGGAACACCAACGGTACCGGTCTCGGTATCAACGCTGCCTCAGGTTACACCGGCAATATAGTTGACCTACAGCTCAGCGGGACCACTAAGTTCAGTGTTGATGCCAGCGGTAATACCGCAGTAGGCGGCGCAACACTCTCAACCAGCACCGCGCTAATCACCCCGGCTTCTACTACTAGCCGCAGCAGCCTTCGCGTTCCACATGGTAGTGCCCCAACAGCCCCTGTTAACGGGGATATCTGGACGACCACGACTGCCATGTTTGTGCAGATCAATGGTTCAACGGTTCAGCTTGGCGCCAGCAGCCCAGGCGGTTCAACGACTCAGATCCAGTACAACAACGCCGGTGCATTCGGCGGTATCGCTGGCTTTACTTATACCCCAGCAGGCGCGAGCACCTTCGACCTGAACATGTCCCGTACCTATACCGGTCAACCCACCGGTACTAACAAATACGGTACACTGAACTCAACCCTGAGCGTTACCCCGACAACCTCCGCTTCTGGTGGTCAGGGCTACGCCTTGCGGTCGGCCATTAGCATCGACAACGTTACCGGCTTGGCTAGCACCAACGGCACGCTATATGCTACAGAAAGCTCGATCACTGACGCTTCGATCGTTGGTGGTTCATGGCTCGGCACTATCGCAGCGCTACGGGTAACCTGTGATATCGCGACTGGTAGCCCAATCCTGGGTTCATTCGCAGCTACTGGTGGTGCCCATAATACCTTCGGTCTGAACGTAGCCGTCAGTAAGGCCTATACCGGCGCCGCTACTACTTACGCAGGTATCTCAAGCCAGGTAACACTGAACGCAACTGGTACTGTTACAAACGCGTACGGCTACCGGATGACTGGCATAGCAGCCGCATCTGGGGCCATCACCAACTCGTACGGCGTATACATCGATACCGTCACCGGCACTGGCATCACGACTGGTTACGGTGTCTATCAAGTCGATACCGGGGCTCTAAACTTCTTCGGTGGCGTCTTAGCGGTTGGTGGAGCAACCCCGTCAACCACGACTGCTCTAATCACCCCAGCCTCGACGACTGGTGTCAGCAGCTTACGGATCCCACATGGCTCAGCTCCTACGAGCCCAGTCAACGGCGATATCTGGACGACCAGTACCGCGATGTTCGTCAGGATCAACGGCACCACGGTACAACTTGGCTCCGGCGGTGGTACCATCGGCGGTTCAATCACTCAGAGCCAAGTAGCCTTCGGTGCTGTAACCGGCAACCAGATTGCAGGATCTTCTAACTTCACCTGGGATACCGGCAGCAACGCGCTATTCATCCAGGCACCAGGCTTCACGGCATCAAGTGGTATCGCCAGAATTAACGGCACCTTTACCGGTTCTGCTGGTAACCACTACATGTCCGGTCTCACGGTTACGCTGGACAACGCCCAGACCGGTGGTTCGAACAACTCCATCGACGGCATCCTGACCAACGTTACCTGCACCGGCTCAGGCACCACCAACAACGGCGTAAATGGTTTCCGCACCATCGTCAGTCTCCCAACTGGGCAGAATACCGGTCAGGTAACTCTCTTCAATGGTTCGCTGACGACTTCAACTGGTAGTACCTACACCACTGTCTACGGCAGCAGCCTGACTGGTTCAATTGACGGTACAATAACCAACTTCCTGGGTCGCGAACTAGCCGCTACCATCATTGGTACCATATCGACGGCTGCGGTTAGCTACAGTGATAATCTCAACACCAGCGGTACCGGTATAACTGTACCGATCATGCGCGGCTTCTCCTCTACCGCAGTGGTTGCTAATACCGACACTGCGACTGAGTTCACGGGCTTCTACACCAATGCGCAGCTAGCTGGTAGTGCTACCAACTTCTATGGTGCTTACCTATCCCCAACCGTTGGGTTCACTGGGTCAGCCACCAATCTCTATGGTGTCTATGTTGCCCCGATCAACAACGGCGCAGTTACCAACCTCTTCGGTATCTACCAGGCTGGTGCCAACGTTATCAACCAGTTCGAGGGCACGCTATTCTCGACGGTCTCGCCCATCGGTGGCACCCAGAACGCTGCGTGGTTCAGTGGCGCATGGTTCAGTGGCGGTGACTCGACCACGACTAGACCACTGGTCCTCATCGAGCCAAGCGGCACCACCTCCAGCAACTGGAATACCGGTGGTACCGCTCTAGGTATCAACGCAGCAGTTACCTTCGCCGGTAATCTCCTGGATCTCCAGGTTAACGGTAACTCTTACCTCAGAGTAGACCAGCTTGGTACGGCGATCATCAGCGGTCTAGCAGACGCTAGAGTCGGTGATGTCTCGTCATCTTGGACCGATGGTGGCTCACAGGTTATCCAGGACAACTCCTGGAGCATCATCAACACCAACTCAGGAACGCTCAGCTCGTTCTCGTTGTTCATGCCAGCCAACTCTATCGATGGCAAGGTCTGCACTATCGTTACCGCCGGAGACGTTGTCTCCTTCTCGCTGGATGGTAACGGGCACAGCATCAATAACGCCCCCGGCTCGCTCCTGGCAAATACCAGTGTGTCGTTTGAGTTCTTCGGTGGTATCTGGTACCGCCTCTACTAAGGATCTATCATGACTGATGTCGTCATTCAAAGCCCGACTACGATTGCACAGTACGAAGTACGTGTCCCCAACTTCGTTGCCTATAATGATTTGGATCAAGCCGATCCGATGCTGAAGTACAGCTTCGTCATCAATAGAATCGCTGAGCCCCAAGATGTTACGAGAGTGCAAGTTGGCGCCCGTATGCCGTTGCCGTCGCACACCCTGATGATCGGTGACATCGTCAATGAGATCTATCGTGCTGGCGGTCTAGAAGCTACTGGGCTGCAAATCCTAGCCCTTGTCGAGGCGGTCATTGACAAGCATAAAGGCGACGGTATAGATTCGTCTAATATCAATCCTGCGTGATTGCATATTCCGGTCTGTTGTAGCGGTAGCAAGCTGAGCTGTTAACTCAGAGGGCGGGTTTCGAGTACCTGGTCCGGAGCCATAAAGTCAAGCCATGCCTAACCGCGTGGCTTGTACTATTTTATAGAATAACTAATCTAGTAGTATGTCTCTATCTAACGAAGAATTGTCTACGAAGTTCGAACGGTTACTGGTATCGCAATCAACGCTGTGCTCGACGGTATCAGAATTGATGGGAACGCTTAATACAGTTGCTACACAGCAGTTGCACCTTATCAGGAAGATGAACGAGCACAGCGACGTCCTGATGCGTCACGAGCGTGCCTTGGGCCGCTGCAATAGCTGTACCAATTTCCAGGGTAAAGACCCCAACGAAGAGACCGATGAGATCCCGGCATATGATCCACGGGGAACTGGGCCATTAGTCGCGTTGAAGCAGCCCCTACCGAAGCAGTGATTGTCCGGAGTCGGCAATAGCTTAAAATAGCAGCATGGATCCCTGTGGTATCTATTACTGCGAAAAGAGGCACTCCTTGGAAATAGAGCTAGAAGCCAACAAGAAAGACGTCGTGGACCTCCTCAAGGAAGTCTACTACCTGCGATCCGAGAACTCAGTCATTCGTCCGAAGCTATTCGACTTACAACACAAGCTGGCACAGCTCGAACACGACAATGCTATGCTCAGACTCGAACTAACGAAGTACCCATCATGCTCCAAGTAGGCTTTTATAAACACGGCTTAGACTTCTTTGACCGCGCCATACGGCTGTGGACCTGGAGTCAGTATTCGCACTGTGAACTGCGCTTCAGTGATGGCGCCAGCTACTCAGCTTTTCCACAGGGCGGGACACAGTTCCTCAAACATTCCTGTGAGGATCCCTGGCATTGGGACTACATCGACGTCTTGGAGAACCAGCCCCTGGAAGAGAAAGTCAGGAACTGGTGTGCCACTGAATATGGACTGCCATATGACTGGAAAGGCATCATATTATCGCAGGTTCTTGGCCTGAACCGTAGTGCTCCAAACGAGTGGTTCTGCTCCGAGGTATGCACCGCAGCCTTGCAGCAAATCGGCTTGTTCAGTAGAGTCGTACCGCATCAAGTGAGCCCTAAGGGGTTATATCAGTTGGTGACAAAGCGTTAGAGACTTCTTTGATTCCAGGGTTGCTTCTCGTAGACTAAAGGGAGAGGCAACCATGAAAACGATCGTACTCGAAATCAACGAAACCGAACTGGGATGCGAGCATAATATGACGTCACTTCGCATAGATGGTCAGAAATGCGAAATCTATTGCCGGACCTGTGGCGACATCGTACAGACCTTTGTTGAGCGCCGTAACGAGGACGACCCCCATTATCTGCATGGTTGACCCCGGGGGACTAGACGATTAGGGGTCCAGCTGTAATATACTAGCATAATGCTAGACGAATTAGTCACTATAGTGGAAGCCGTTAAAGGCTATTCACCACTCGCTCTCTTACTGATCCTGATCGTGGTAGTCATCTTTAGATGGTTCGCCAGTAGGGACAAGCAAACAGAGGCCGAGGCTGAGAAGCACTTAATAGCCCAGATTGACACAGCAGTGGTGAATACCATTGCACTTCAGCAGGTTGTCGCTAAAAGTGTAGAAGGACAAAAGAATATGATAGGGGTATTGTCTAGTCTTTCTGAGGCTAATGACGTCCGATTCGCTCAAGAAGTGTCGGTCCTTGAGAAGATACACCGCCAACTCGTTACACTGAATGCAGTTACAGCTAGTGCCGTCAGCCCAGCTAACGCCAAAGTGATCATAGAGCAGAACTGGAACTGGTGCCGCGATGAAACCGCCCGTGTCATCACTGGCAGTATCAGGAATAACCATTTCAAAGGTAATGAAGAGCGTGTTGCTCGATCGGTGTACAAAGCGCTGCTTAAAGCCTGTACAGACTCGATGGCGAGCATAACGAAGATCGAAGGCATCAAGTACCCGTATCACCACCTCTATACCCATCACATTAAGCTGATCTGGGAGATGCTCTGGGACTGGGCGCTCCCAGTGTATCATGGACCCCATGATACTCAGTTAGATGCTAGCCTAAAAGATCTGACTGAACGCATTGTAGCGATTTTTGACCAAGTACTTGTACTGCACATAGAGATCGTTGAAGACATCGACAGCGGGCTGTACTACGACGAGACACAGACTACGCGGCAGACATCGATCTCATCGGATCTGACTATTCCAGCTAAGATGGCTTTGAAGCTTATCAACTATACCACCGATACCGGTACTACGTCTGGTGTTAGACTGCGCCTTGCCCCGGACTATATTAAGCAGCGCTTGATCAGTAACTTCCAAGAAGACCTCGCTAAGCAAGACAGTTTCAAGCCGTACCAAAGAACGAAGTCCTCAGCAGAACTGCGTGTATGACCCTAGATTACCTGAAGATGCTGGGCCTAGGGGTGATTGCCTTTGTGGCTTTCACTGTGTATACTCATGGTAAGCAACCCGTAAGTGATATCAGTGGAAAAACCCCGATACATCAGAACCGCGCCAACCTCAACTGGTGGAAGGCTCAAAGCGATGCAGAAGGCACCATCGAAGTTAAAGATGAGCATGGTCTCTTTATGGCTAGCTATCTTACTGATCGCAGTGGGGTCCTGTACGCCGGAGAGAACCCCTCAAAGCTCCAAGTCACCTACACACCAAATTACTATGGCGGTAGAACAGTACTCGACGCAGGCGCCTGGGCTGGTTACGCCCCCGGTTACAAAACCCCAGCCCAAATCGGCCTCCGTTACAGCCCCGTTAGACTCATCGAATCAGTTGCGCCAGAAGCAGTTATTAGTAAAGACGTCTGGGGTATCGGAGCCACCTATTACTTCAGCCGCAACTTGGTTGGACCGAGTTGGTCTAAAATCGGTGTGGGGGTGGATTATTGTTATAGCTTCGACGGTTCTTGGCACGGCCCTGTTTTCACGCTTGCTACCACAACGTTTTAAGGAACGGATTATGTTCAATCTCAAGGCTATAGCTCTTAAAATTAAGGGGCTTTTCGTTAAAGAGGAACCTAAACTAACCGATCTCGTCGAGCACGGTGTGCTGGATAATCCTACATTATGGATAGTGCTAGGCTTCGCTGGTCTAGTCGTCTGGTTATCACATGGTCTACTTACCGAGTCCAACGAGGATCGGCTGTATCACTTGGCTATGGTCTATGTTGTAGGTCACGTTGTGACACGGATTGTCCAAATGGTTATCAACGGGCTACTGAAGAAGTGCCTTATCGAGCAAAGTTTTAAAGACGGTAAGTTAGACCCGGAAGAGACGCAAGCTATTGGGGCTATCACAATTAGTGATAAATGATGGGTATCTTGACTTAGTGTTTGCGCAAACACAATCCCGGTATGCCCGAAGCTAAATTAGAGCCAGCGCCGAGGAGCTGCCTGTACTGCGGTGAAGTTTTAACGTTAACTAACAGGCAAATAAGGAGGGGCGTTAAGTACTGTTCTCGTCTTCATGCTATACATCATAGGCATGAGCTAAATCCAGAACACATGAAGCTTATGGGGCAGAAGGGTCTACTTTCGGATAGGCGCCGTACACAAGAAAAGGTATGCTCCGAGTGTAACACAATGTTTTTGCCTGTTTCTTCTACGCAAAAATGGTGCAAGGTCTGCGTGCCTGACAAGATAGCTAGCAGTAGAATGCTCAAATATAAAGTGTCCGAGACTAAGCTTACACAATATTTGGAACAACAAGGTGGGGGTTGCGCCATGTGCGGACTACCCCTAACACGTAAAACAGCTAGAGTAGACCATGATCATGGCTGCTGCGACTCCGTAAACACTTGTGGTGAATGCATCCGTGGCTTGCTGTGTCACGGGTGCAATATAGGACTACACTTTATGGAAAGAAAAGGATGGCTTGAGAAAGCCAATGCTTACCTTAATATGAAAGCCAGGAGCTAGTTATGCCTTTTAAATCAGAGGCGCAGAGGAAATACCTATTTTCGCAAAAGCCGGAAATAGCCAAGGAATTCGCTGCTGCTACTCCCAAAGGCAAGAAGCTACCAGACAAAGTCAAGAAAGAAGCAGCAGCCATGCTCAAAGAAATTCTAGCCCGTAACGTGAAACTAGCTGAGCGTGACCAGCCCTGTACTGAGCCCGGCGATACTGCCCTCAGTGGCAAGGTCAAGGAAGTGGGCCGTGAGATCGAGGACAAGTCCGTTAAGAAGCCTACCGGCGAGAGCAAGATGAAGCCGCCGGGTCCTACAAAGCCGCCCGAGGGCATGAGTAATGACGGCTTGAAGACCGCTAAGGTTCTAGCCAAGTCAGCGTCTGAGATGACCCCTGAGCAACGCGATTATGTCATGTTCGGCAAGAAGCCAACTACGTCGGTTCAGCCCACAACTGCTCCCCCGGCACCAGCTGCCCCGGTAACTGCTCCAGCGTCAAAGGCAGTTGCTCCAGCACCGGCCCCAGCTGCTCCAGCAGCGGGTAATAAGTCAGCCAATGACTATGTGCTCTTCGGTGGTAAGAAGGTCGCTGCGGCCCCGAGTCATCTCTTAGCCGGCGTACTGATTCTGAATCAGGGCAAGTAATATGGATAATGCAGCCCGTACACTAGCGGCTGTATTGTTGCAGAACCTTCAGAAGAAGGCGCAAGACATGCCGATGGGCGGTCTAGGCTTCTTGACGAATCAGTTATCAACACAGACCGCTGCAACGAATAACGGCTCCATACTAGGAGCAGTAACACCGACTCCGACTCAGGTTCAGATTCCTAATGGCCAGCTCGGTCAACTGGCAATGAATCCACCGGAGACCACAACTGATTCACTGCGTAAAGCCTACGGTGATAGTAAGCCGAAAGCGCCAACCCCGAATCCTTATGGTTGATCATGTCAAACTGGCTCCGGCCCTTAGCGCCTGTAACTGGAAATATCAAGGATATCTACTCCGTATTGCCGCATGAGGATCCCACAGATTTCTCAGGCAGAGTAGCTCAGAACGTATTCGCTGAAGAAGAGCTTGATCGACAGGCCCGCGAGAAGAAGCGCAGTCTCCTAAGTAAGGCGCTCCAGGCCACGCTGACTGGCGCCGCTGCTGGTGGAGGCATAGCCGCACTTAAGGTTATTCCAGTTACCCATAAGGCTTGGAACCCCGAAGCAGCACTTATCGGTGGTGCCCTAGGCGGCGGTGCTTCACTGGCTTTCGCACTGGCCCGGCATTATTTCAGGGACCGTATTGCTACAGCAGCTCGGAAGACCATTGATAATGCTGATCCAGCTACTCGCTATGTAGCCGATAATCCTAGGACCCGGGAAGAAGCTCATAAGTGGGAGCAAGCCAACTGGGCGCCTGGAGCCGGTGCTGAAGCCGGCGCTGTTGTCGGTGGCTTAGGCACACTCGGAGCGCTCTGGGCTGCTGGTAAGACCCCGACTGGCGCCGGTTCGACTGTTGCCGGTCTAGGAGGTTCAGCCGCTGGGGCGTTGCTTGGTCTCGCCCTGGGGAGATACTATAAGAACAAGAAGCAAAAAGACTTCCTCTCACATGTCGAGACTACGTTGCACACCATGAGATCGCCACACGCCCAAGAGGCTGTTACTGAAGCCGAAGTCGAACAGGCCCCCCTCCTGAAGGCTGCTCTAGCTAAATTAGGCGAGGAGTTCGCGGAGTCGCAGCGAGCTTCTATAAACCGTGCTAGATACGCTGACTCCGGAAGGGAGCGCGAGGAGTACGCCAATAACCTCGCCAGCCGTATCCAAGACGTTAATGCCCGTACCTCCAGTGATTACTTCGGTCAAGGGCCAGCCACTCCCGAAGAGGTTGCTGGGCATATCCGGAATCACAAGCTCCTCACTGAAGCTCGTGGCCAAGCCGCGAAGTTCCAGGAACTCTCGACATCGTATGGGATACCACCGGACCACACTGGGCCACAACAGGCTGCACAGCCACCGCAGAGCCCCGTAGAAGTCCCTGAGACGCGTATAGCGGCTAGCCCGCCTCCGTCTCCACCGGCACCCTCTATGGCCCCAGCAGCTAGTAAGCCCATTATGGTACCTCATCCTGCTTCGACATCGCCGGTAACGCCGCCCCCTGGTCCTACCCCGTGGGCCGGTGAATCCCTGTCTACCCCGTCACCAGACGGTTCGAAGCTAGCCGTTGATGCCGATCACCGCTACCCCTATGTCTCAACGAATGCCCCACTACTCAAGGGTATGGGTGGTCCCCCAGAGCGTTACGGTGCCACTTCTAGGGGTGCCGTACAGGTCAAGGCGCTGCCATACGTGAACTCGATATTCAAGCAATCCGCCGATGCTCTGCATAACATACTAGAAGATAATGAGTTACGCAATCTCTGCGATGCCATAGAGAAGCTAGCCCTTGGCAGTGATGGCGATGATGTCGCCCAAGGTGCCGATGATCCAGCTCCTCCAGGCGAGAAGATGAACGGTAAAGTCGTTACCCCGTCGCCATTCCCGGACACCTACAGGAATGAGCCGAAGGCCTCTTTGGACCCCAAGGTCGAGAGTGCCAAGGGTGACGTCGGTAATAACCTCAACCAAGGCGTCCAGAGCCTTTCTGGGCCACCTTCTCAGGCTGCTGGTGTCCAGGTCAATCCCACAGAGAAAGTGGCTGCAAAGAAGAAGAAAGAGGAAACCCGAGACGGTAAGCGGCTCCGAGCCCGCTCCGAGGTTATCTGCCATAACGGGACCGGTGTCCTGGCCATTAAGAAGGATGGCTACCTCTTGATGCCCGGTGGTGGCGTCGATGAAGGCGAGTCCGACCAGGACGCCGTGATCCGTGAAGCCATCGAAGAGGCTGACCAGAAGTTGCTGAACCTGTCTAGAGTCGGCTCAGTTGATGCGCTGTATAACCCAGAGAAGCCCATCATGCCGGGCTTCGACGGTGAGAGTACGGTGTTCTTCATTGCCGATGACGGTGGTAAGCTCGGCTCGACCCACGAGGACAATGAGCCCTTCAAGTTTATCCCATTCAAAGAAGCCCTGGACTTCCTGGCTGAGTGTCTGATGAAGCCAGAGAACAAGTGGGCCATGCTGGCTAACGTTCACCGTATTGAGTTCATCGCACAGGCCAGTGGTATGGACAGCCATATCGACGGCGCTGAGATCGTCAAAGAAGCTGACGCCGCGACGCTGCTGCCGAAGAACGAAGTCCTCATGTTTACTCCCGAAGGTAAGTTAGCTATTAAGCGTGGTGCCCATCGCCGCTTCGAACTGCCCAGTGGCATCGAAGGCGCTAAGGCGGTGCCATACGAGAATCCGGTTTCAATCATTCCGGAACACGGCGTGCCAGACACCGGTGTGCATGGTTACCGCATAGGGCTGCAACACACTGAAGGCGCTGCTCCAGAGGGCTTCGAAGAAGTTGATCCCCAGCATGCCCTCAATGAGTTATATGCCGCTATGGGCAAGCCGGAGAACAGACTGTACCAGAATCTTGACAGAGCCAGAGCACGAGCTATTCTGCGCCTCATAAAGAAACGTCAGAATGTACAAACTCCTCAAGTCGTATAAAGGTCAGTTCGGTCCTATTCACATTATTGAAGACGACGAGACCCGACGACTCAGTATTAACGAACAGGTTCAAGGTAGGGCTTTCATGAGCCCTAGCGCTGCTGTAGTTGATGTCACACTGCGCGGCCCCGGCCCAGTATCTCAATCAGCGTATACCTATGGCTGGCTCCTAGCTGGGGTCCATAAGCCGTTTGGCAGTGGAGTCATGGTCGGCTTAGGATCTGGTATAGGGGCAATTCAGTTACTGTACAATTTCCCGAAGATCGACTTGACTATCATCGAGATCGACCCCGTCATGATCGAGGCCGCTCTGACGTGGTTCCCGTTGTTGCAGCACTACATCGACAAGGGCCGTTTAAACATCATCTGTGGAGACGCCAACCGTGAACTGCTTACCCTGGGTTCCGAATTTGATTTCGGATTCTGTGATGCTTATACCGGTGCAAATTACGACCACGTATCAGATTACTTCAACCTACTGGCCCTTAAATGTTCCTCACTGTTCCTGAATATTATCGATACCTCACAAGGTGGTGTGATCCTCAAGACGCTGCGGTACTTCCAAAGCATCGGACACCCGATGAAGTACGTGATGAAGGCCCAGCTACCGCAGTACACGAACTACGATGCGTTCCAGGGCAACTGGATCATTACCTCCGCGTCCCTGAGCCTTCCAGATCTAGATTCGTTTATACCCCATTCGGCATTAACGGGGTTAGCTGCGGACTACGGTAGGACGATATGGAACAACATGATCAGCCAACCCATTGCCCTTAATCGTTCTATTGCTATCTAGCATTTCTTTAGTAAGGTTCCGGTATGAGTGATGCCATAACTTATTTGAGACCGATTGCTACGTTACCAAAACATCTTCAGGCACAGCGAATAGCGCATGATAACGGCCAAGTTGTCATTGATAGGAACTCTACGGTTATCGTTGAGAAAGAGTTAATGAACACCGAGAAGCCCCTTCAAATGGGCACTACTGGCGATGTCATTACGGCCCCTCCGATAGAGGAGCGTCCCGAGGTGACATACGCTACGCGCCCCGATGCGTCTGACCCCAATATGGTGCGTCCAGATGTCGAAATCGGTGAACACGGTATCGGGTCGCCGCCGATGATGCGGAGTACCGCAGAGATCAATGCCAATCAACCCATCGTAGGCGCCGTACAGGCTAAGCCACAACCAGTTGCTCCTAAGGTAGTTATACCGCCTAAGCCAGCACCAGCCCCAGTAGCAGCGGTAGCACCGCCGAGGCCTAAAATGCGTGTCAAGCTCAGTAACCAAGGCATGGGCAGAGTAACGGTATCGGTTCAAAGCGTAGCCGTAGGAGATGGCTGCATCATCCTGGCTTATCCCAAGGATGCTGAGAACATCGTGGAACCGCCGTTGTGCAACGAAGACAACCCGATTCAGGTTGATTTCAACGATAAGCGGTACAGCTGTGCCTTCGCCGGCCAGACCGCTGAGCTAGAGGGGCTCTACCTCGTTATCTTGGTGCGCATCGACGAGGAGTAAGTATAGTTGCTTCAGTCAGTTAAACGGCGACAATAAAGGAACGCCATGAAAGAATTCACCGTAAAGCTGTCTGGCGGTCATTATACGCTGTGCCAAGAAGATCTTCTCGGTATGACTAGCAAAGGTGAGAATTTCATTTGGGTCGTCGGTTCAGTATTCGGTAAAGAAGAGCTTGATACCTGGATCCATGAAACGGTCCATACAGCCCTGCCTAACGCCTCAGAGGAACAAGTGGTACGGATAGCCAACGATATAGCTGAGGTCTTGTGGAAAGTCGGATATCGTAGACAATTGAAGAAACCTAAGAAGCGCGTAGCCGCTAAGTCACGTAACCCTAAGAAGCAGAAATAATGGCCGCATTCCCAGGCGTTGGCCCAACATTAAGTCCAGGTGGAGGCACAGGCTACGGGGTCGTCCCGTTTAGCGCTACTGGTGCCTATGGTAGTGGTGCCACGAATAAGCCGATCCTCAGTCCCTGGATGGACTACTCCTCGGCTACTGTACCGGATAGTCACGACTTAGTACTCTGGTGGGCTCAGTACCTCTGGCTCATGGATGGCAACTACCGCAGTGCCATGGAGCGCGTTGCCGCGCACTTCATGACCATGCTGGAGTTCCCTGACCTGGAACCCGATGAGGAAAACGCTTGGAAAGAGTTCTTCAACGAACACATGGATTACCGCACAGACCTGTTGGCCTGTGCTCATGACTACTTGGCTTTCGGTAACCTATTCGTAACTATCAACCTGCCGTTCCGCAGGTACATGATCTGTCAGAAGTGCCAGTTCGATCAGCCTATTTCAGAGGTCGAGTACAACCTCACAACGACTGATCGTGAGCCGTATCTCGTATGGAACCGTATGCGCAGCTGTCCCAAGTGTGGTGATCAGAAGCCATACATGGTCCATGACAGGCGCGACACCGACCTGAGCAAGGTTAAGTTGAACCGCTATAACCCCATGGAAATGGATATAGCGCAGAACCGGTTCAGTCTCAAGAAGGACATCTTCTGGAACATCCCCGAGGATGACCGCAGAGACATCAATAACCGTGCCCGTATCCATATCGATGATACCCCTTTAGAAATCCTTCAGGCCGTAGCTGTTAGCGGTAAAGTCAAGTTCAACCCCGATTTGATCCTGCATATCGAGGAGCCCTGCATCTCTGGTGTCCGCACAAGAGGCTGGGGTATTCCACGGACAATCGCTACATGGCGTACCGGTTGGATGCAGCAGATGTCCAATAAGATGGACCAAGCGATTATCTCTGACTATACACTTGGTATGCGCATGATCTCACCGGCTCCAACAGCTGGTGGTTCAGATCCAATGCAAGTCAAGGGTATGCAGGACTTCGTTGCTAACCTAGACGGCATCATTGCGCAGCACCGCTTGAACCCCGCTAGTTACCATGCTGTCCCCTACGCGATGAACTACCAGTTCCTCGGCGGTGAAGGCAAAGACTTGATGCCACCGGATAAGCTCAAGTTCCGGCAGCAGGAATACTTGAACCAGATCGGTGTTCCCCTGGAATACCATCAGATGAGTCTCTCAACACAGGCCGCTCCGAATGCGCTGCGGTTGTTCGAAGCTTATTGGCAGCAGGTACCGGCGTTCTACAACAAGGTCCTGAACTGGATCGTCACCATCATGTCGAAGACCTACAATCTCGACAGCAGCAAGGTCCAGATGCAGAAGACCACTGTGGTTGACGATAGCAACTACAAGGCTCTCTTGCTCCAGCTCATGGGCGGCAACCAGCTCTCTGCGCAGACTGCTCTTGAGCCTCTTGGCATCGATGCTCACACCGAAGTCAAGAAGGTCATGAAGCACCAGGAGTACGTTGCACGGATTCAGCAGGAGTACGACGAGAAGGCTGAGAAGCGCCAGGAGATGGCTTCGTTCAAGAAGAACATCCAGCAGCCCGACGCTAACCAGGTCATGCAGCAGCAACAGGCCGGTGCCGGTGGTCAGCCGCCTCCTCCGGGAATGCCGCAAGGTGGCATGCCCATGGGTGGTGCCCCAGGCGCAGGATCGTCACCGCAGTCGCTCCAGGAGATCGGTGATCAGGCCATGCAGATCGCACAATCCCTGGTAACGATGCCGGAATACGATCGAAAGGCCCAGTTGAAGCAGCTCCGCGAAGGAAACAAGCAGCTGCATGCCCTTGTGACACAAGACCTTGAGGAGCTTCGGAGTCAAGCGAGTTCCCAGGGCAAGAACATGATTCTGTCGCCTCAGGGTGCCAGCCAGGGCTAAGTCTGTTGATAAAGCTCTGAAGTAACGTAAATTAGAACCAATAAGGAATATCATATGCCAGATGCAGTAACAGATGCCAGTGCTACCGGAGGCGCCATAGCAAACGCCGGTAAGGTCGTTGGCGAAGCAGGCAGTAATGCGGTGGGTGCTGTCGGTAAGTTTATCGAGAGCCATCCCTACATCTCCGCTGGCGGTGCCGGCGCTGCTGGCTTACTAGCGGGCGTTCTACTTCATAACGCTTCTAAAAAGCGCCAGTAATGTCCCTAGATCGTCTTGTTAAAGCATACCGCAAAGTTGCGGCAGTCCCTGGCGTACTACGTACTCCAGTCGGCCGTGGTCCCGCTACGGCAGCGATAGGCGCTGCTGCGGCACCGCTACTTACGAATCTCGGCGTAATCTATAATAACTACAGAGACGCCACTAAAAATAATCTCGGTCCAATCGGGCATCAGGAACAGTCAGCTTCGAATGTTAGACATGCTCTTGCTACTGGTGAGCTTAAGCCCGATGCCGGGCTCAGTGACGCTATCCAGAACAATAAGGGCGTACAGGCTGATGAGATACGCCACGCCGCTGAACTCGGTAAGGGAAAGAACCCACCGGGATTACCAGAGGTTAGAGAGCCTCAGATCACTGATACCACGAATTACAATGACCCAGCTTTGAAAGCCAAGTTAGATGCAGCTATGGCTCACAGAGGTTCAGAGCCAGAGCCGTGGGCTGCACGGAATATCGGCGTCAGCACCGGTAGCAACACCGGTGACTTAGCTGTTGGCGGCGCTGCTGCATTAGCTGGTCTTTATGGTGCATATAGGCTCCTAAGGAAAAAGCAGCCCGAAGAGTGAATTGTTAGTCCGGAGTTAATCACTAGGATATAGGCATGGCCGATCCGGCAGTTCAAGGTCGTGTAACACTATCCACGGATACGTTCACCCCTACGCGTAATCTTCTCAATGTCGGCTGGCGCGAGAAATATCGCGACGCCCTCAAGAAGATCTGTGCCGACGCCGGCTATAAACCGTTGATCAGCCCAGAGCTGCACGGTGTACTTCAAAATAGTCAAGGCCAGGATCCCCGGGATACTAACCCCGTAGCACAGCATCCCGCTGTTGCTAAAGCATTTGAAGAGCCAACCCCAGTAGCTAACCAGCAAGTCGGTGAGCACACAGCCCTGGGCTCACTAGGCAGTACAGCCGCTAGTCTGTTGGCACGTCGTCTCGGTATGAAGGGTACTGCGACTGCCATGAACTGGGCTGGTCCCGTTGCAGCTGGTGTAGGCTCTGCTGCACTGAATCCCTCTGAAGTAGCACAGCCCGATACCGCTGGGATAGCAGCGCATCTCAAGAACGTCCAGTTACAGCAGCAAGCCTCGGCAGCACACGAGGCTGCACGTAGTGGTAAGCCCGAAGATGTCCAGGCATATCTCACAGCTGAAAAGGCGTATCGCGACGATCTCCGGACCCAAGCAGCTACTGAGTACAGCACACACCTTGACCCCCGTATTGACCCCAGAACCGGTGCTACGACACAAGCACTGTGGAACGCTGAGACCGGTGCTCAACTGGCTACATCATTGCCGCCCGCAGAGGCAGCAGCGCGCGGAGCCATGCTGCGCCGCGCTATTCTGCCTTATGGTATCTCCACCGCTCTAGGTGCTGGTCTCCAAGGAGCTTTCGGTAGATCCGGAGAAGAGATCGGCAATAACTTACTCCGCAGTGTTCCCCAGGAAATTGCGGCTCAAGCCGCGTATCGTACTGTAGCACCGTCACTGAGTGGTGCTCGCCTCGCCGGGCTCCGTGGTGCCGGCGTAGCTGGCTTCGCGACGTCAGTGCCGACAGCGGCGATGAACCTCTACGATTACGCCAATAACATGGACGACGCCGATAGAAAGGCGATGTTGCGCCAGGAGTCAGAAGAGGCAATGCATCGTGGTCTAGCCGGCAAGATCTATCAGCCCTTCAGAGCGGCTGGTAAGTTCCTGACTGGTGACTTGACTGGCGCAGCTAACATGACCATCGGGCAAAACGAAGAGTCCATGGACGCTGCTAAGATGGACGCCGCTAACCGTAACAAGTTCGTGAGACCACCAGTCGAAGCCGGTGATGATCCCAGTCATCCTGGGTTCAGTGATCCCCGTAACAGGATGTACACCCCGAACGATACCAAGCGCTGGATGTCCAACGTCTTAGACGACATGCCTGATGTGCCGTCGAAGTATGTATCTCAGCTGATGCAGGGGGCATTCCAGAATCCTAAGACGCTGGCACATGTCAGTAACTTAGACGGGGCCATGTCGAGAGTGCTCCGTGATGCCAAGCGTGAAGGTGTCAGTATTCCACCGGAGCGCCTACCGGAACTGAAGCGCCGGATCCAGGCTGCTGAGCTTCAGAAGCCAGAGAACCAAGAGGCTATCAAGTCGCTTGAACAAGATATCCAAAAGATGACTGGCTCTACACTTACAGAGAAGGGAGCCAATGATCTCGGTGCTCTCGTAGCTAACATTGGCCCAGAAGGGGTAAGAACAGCTATTGAGCAGAACATGTCGAGACTCGGTAACGGTTTGTGGATGCAGAAGGATCTCGGCTGGTTCGAGCCCAAGGGGCAGTTTGCACCGCGTACCGAACAGATTGCGGCAAACGAGAAGATCCGTGCCGCTGCGGATCAGGAACGCCAGGCCAGAGCGGCTTATCGTGCAGCGCATCCCGGTGGCGTTCGCAGGCTATACTAATAGGATATAACCATGTCAGTTAATGAGATATACGAGAAGTTCCTTGGTACCGTAAAGGTGGCTCAGGACGCTATGCCTGCTGCCCCAGGCAACTACATGGGCGATCTCTCGAAGAACCTTTTGGAGACCGCCAAGTCATGGGTACCCGGAGCCCAGGCTCCAGCGGCACCTCAAGCACCGCAGGCGCCACAGACGCCTAAGGTCGTCGAGCCAGTTGCTCCCGTAGCTGTACCAAAGGCTAATCTCAGCGCTCCAGCCCCAGCAGCGGCTCCAAGCGTGGACACCGCTAATATCGCTAAGTCCGTACCGAAGCCTGACGCTGGGGTACAAGCCGCGCCAGCCCCGGTAAAGACTGAAGGCGTTCCAGCAGCTAGCCCAACTGATAAGCCCTCTGAACCCGGCTTAATCGACAGCGCCAAGGGTACCGTTGCTACCGCAGGGGCTAATGCGCTGATCAAGAATGTCATGACCGCTGCCCAAGAGAATCCTCAGGGCTTCGGCATTACGGATTGGCTGAAGAACAACTGGGGCGCCATTGCCGTTCCAGCTGGCTTACTACTGTCGGTCTTCGGTGGACGTACCGGAGCTATTCTCGGTGGTATCGCTCTTGGTGCCGGTGGTGCCAATCTCTATGGTCGCTACCAGACCCTGATGTCCAAGGAAGCTCAGCCAGCACTTCAGAAGGTGATAGGCAGCAACTTCGACAAGGGCGTCATTGAGCAGCTCCAAAAAGAGAATCCCACACTTGGCCAAGCCGCGCTGGATCTCCAGGCAGCTATTCATTATGGGTTCGCTACGGATGTCATCAAAGGCATTCAAAGTGGTGGCGAAGCCGCTATTAAGGGCTTCAAGATGTCCCCAGAAGCTGAGGCTACGATTCTCCAGCGGTACCGCGAGGGTACCCAAGCTGATACGTCGCAGCTACCTGGAATGACAACGTGGGGCAGTACCGATAAGGACTATGTCGGCGGGCTCTACGACAAAGGTGTAGCCGGCGTTAAAGGTATGATGCAGTGAGTCTAAGAGACGCCGCACAACTGGCGCAACTGATCTCTTCGCGACGCGGTATCGCTGAAGGCTCTGGATCACTGTTGGATAAAGCTGAGGATCTCTCAGTACTTGATAGGGTCGAGCAAGCACCAGATACCGAAGATACCAAGCGCACCCTAGGCAATCTGCTGAAGGGTGTCATAGGTAGCGCCTTCGGATTCGGTTTAGCCAAGGGTATCAGTTCAGAGATGGGGCTACCAGATGGTGCCGCAGATAACGTAGCCGAAGCCGGCGCATTACTAGGAGGTCTTGTGGGTTTATCTAAGATCGGACAAGATGAACGCCTAGCCTTTAGGGCTGCGTTCGTCAAGGAAGCTATTGAGCAGGGCTACTTCAAGAAGGCTCTCTTCAACTGGGTCACCGACATTCCTATGGCAGCAGCTAACATTGCACACAAAGGCAGTGAGACCGCAGGGGCCGCACTTGGCACAATAGCCAATCCCGGTGATGCCGATGAAGACATTACAAAGACCAAAGTCGAGACTGAGTTGCTCCGTCAAGAGCTAGAGCGTCTCAAGGCGCAGCAACAGAATTCAGCGCTTAAGCAGATACTTGCTAAGCGTCGTAGCGCTAGTAATGTTTAGGCATGCCAGAAAGCTCAGTCGCTAAAGTACTGAATGTCCCCCGGGGCGTTCCTACAGCACGCTATTATCCCCCGCAGACCGTTGAAGTCCCGCCGAACAGCGAAGTACCGTTATTCGGTAAAGACGATAAGCCGGAGAACAAACTCCAACAGATCTTCAATGCTAATGTCCGTGTTTTCAACTTGAGTGTCGAGCAGGACCTGAAGGATTACACAGAGGTCTGGCAGAAGATTACCTTTGGACTAGGGACTATTAGTGAGAGTGTCGTTAACTTCCATAATGGCACCTATATAGCCTTGTTGCGCTGGTCTGAATTTTCGCTTAAGATACCTGACACAAAGAAAGTATGACCGATTTCAACTCCTTTCTAGAAGCTTCCCCCTATGTCGCCGGTACCGCTGCGCTAGTTGGTGGTGGCGCCAGAGCACTCAAGGGGATCTACGATATGGTTTCACGAGGCGACCCAGAAGCCGCTCCCGTTAGTGTCAACCATACCGAGCTGCCTATGGCACACGTCCCGGTTCCAGTCAGTGGTGATGAAGCCGAGGAGTTACGTCGTAGAGGTATCAAGGTCCGCAGAGTACTGAAGCAGGCCTTTGAGGTTCCGACATTCAATGTCAACATCCCCGAAGCTATGGGCCTAGGCGCTCTAGCCACCGGGGCCGGTATTGGTGGTTGGAAGTTCAGCAACTGGCTCCTCAACAGGAACCGCCAAGCTGCTGTTAACGAAGAGAAGGAACGCGTCAAGAACCGGATCAAAGGCATTCTCAGCGACAGCCCCGATGAAGAAGACGAGACGCTGCACGCCCATATGAAGGCTGCTGAAGACGTCCACTTCATGAAGGTATCGTTTATCACAGACGGCTGGTACCCCGGTAGAGATGTTGTCAACTCATTGTCGGCTCTGCTCGGTGGCTCACTGGTGTTCAGCGGTATGCGTGCCTATAACCAGGCACAGGCCGGTAGCGAGAGCGCTGCTAAGATCAATTCGTTGAAGGCCCTACTGCGGAAGAAGAAGACTGAACCGCCTATGGCTGTCGCTGAACCAGTTGAATACGTGGACGACCCGCAACCTGCAATGGCGGGGTAACAGTGGCCATGTTCGATGAACCGGCTGCGCCACCGGTAACATTCCGTAAATTCGATGATATACCGGGTCAACGCCAGGATATCTATGACTACGCGGCAAAGGCGATAACAAACTTCAAGCCCATTGAGAACGCCACGCATCGCTTGGAGTTCAGCAATGTCGGTTACGACAACGAATACGAACCCGGTATAGCCGACGAGAAAGACGCTGTACTACGGCGTAGAACTCTGCAACGCGCCCTTAAAGCTGACGTCGCTCTAAAGGACACCACGGGCAGAGTAGTTGATCAGCAGCGCATGACAGTGGCCCATGTGCCGCACCTCAATTCTCAGGGCCTCTTCGTTCGTAACGGTGTCCAGTATGCCCTACGGAACCAGCTAAGGCTGCGCCCCGGCATCTATACTAGGGAACAGCGTAATGGCGGCGTCGAAACACACTTCAACGCTAAGCCCGGTACTGGCCGCGGCTTCCGTATTGAGCTGGAACCGCAATCCGGTTTGTTCAAGTTCAAAGTGGACCAGTCCACTACGAGGCTGTATCCCGTACTGAAGTCATTAGGCGTCAGTGACGAAGCCATGAAGGCTGCTTGGGGCAATGAACTGTTCGAGAAGAACTTCAGAGAGCCCAGTGGTCGCGACGACATGGACATGACGAAGCTGGTTCACAAGCTGAGCCACGTCAAAGGCGAGGTTGCCCACGGCGACTTAGCTGAAGTCCTTAAGGCGGCATTACAGCGCTCACAGGTCGATGAGGACACCACTGAGCTGACCCTCGGGGAGCGTGTCAAGAACATCACCCCGG
>Ga0265327_10001997_pt1 | contig 23054 bp, 22 predicted proteins | sample 41621metaG_FD_202089 | JGI IMG/M metagenome (GOLD analysis project Ga0265327, IMG submission 202089) | Rhizosphere microbial communities from Carex aquatilis grown in University of Washington, Seatle, WA, United States - 4-16-21 metaG | ecosystem: Host-associated > Plants > Roots > Rhizosphere...
AGATCGTCGGGTTCGACTCGATCATCTACGGCAAGACGGGCATCGAGGCCCAGTACAACAGCTACCTCCAGTCCCACACCCGGCCGGCCAAGACCCTGGGCGACCTGCTGACCAGCCGGACCACCACCGGCAATGTGACGCTGACCATCGGGTCGAAGCTGCAGACCCAGGTGGCCCAGGCGGTCAACGCCACCAACGCACCCGAGGCGGGGGCGGTGGTCATCGACGTGAAGACCGGCGCCATCGAGGCCATGTACGGCACCCCGACCTACGATCCGACCCTGCTTGCGTCGCCCAACATCACCACCGAGAAGTACGCCTATGCGGCCCTCAATCCGTCGAGCGACCTGAGCTCCCTGGTGTCGCGCACCTTCCAGCGCGGCTTCCTGCCCGGCTCGACGTTCAAGACGGTCACCTCGGCCGCCGTCTACGACCACCAGCCGGCCCTGGCCAAGGTGAACTACCCCGTGACCGGCTGCATCACGCTGCCGCAGTCGGACAAGCCGCTCTGCAACTACGGCCACAACGGCCCGGACGGACCCGAGCAGTGCGGCGGTGTGCTGACCGAGACGCTGCCGGCCTCGTGCGACACCGCCTTCGCTCAGCTGGGCATGGCCCTCGGCGGCGTGTCGCTCACCCAGGAGGCCCAGGCATTCGGGTTCAACCAGGTGCCCCCGATCGACCTGCCCGGGGTCAACGCCTCGTCGTTCCCGGCCGGCGCCGCCTTCAACCTCAACAAGCCGTCGCAGGCGTACTCGGCCTTCGGCCAGCAGAACGTGGTGGCCACCGTGCTGCAGATGGGACTGGTGGCCGCCGGCATCGGCAACCGGGGCGTCATCATGACCCCCCACGTCATGCGCGACATCCACGACACGGCCGGCAACCTGCTGGCCCAGTACACGCCGCACCCGTGGATCACCGCCACCAATCCGCTGACCGCCGCCGCGGTGACGTCGCTCATGCAGGCGGTGGTCACCAACGGCACGGCCACCCAGGTCGGCTTCCCGGCGTCCTGGAACGTGGCGGCCAAGACCGGCACGGCCGAGACCGGCCCGAACGCCACCCTGACCAACGACTGGATGATCGCCTTCGCCCCGGCCAACAACCCGAAGGTGGCCGTGGCCGTGGTCGTGCCCAACCAGCCGGGCTCCGACACCGGCGCCTCGGTGTCCGGCCCGCCGATGAAGACCATCCTCGGCGACGCCCTGGCGGAGGTCCCGTGAGGACGCCGTCGGGCACGTGGCCCACCGCACACGACCAGCAGCGCAGAACACCGGAACCGAGGAAGAGCAGGCATAGGCTTTGACCCACATGGACCCCACCGAGACGCCGCGTGTCTTCTCCGAGCGCTACGAACTGAACCACCTGATCGCGCGGGGAGGCATGGCCGAGGTCTACCGCGCCCACGACCGCCTGCTGGACCGGCCCGTGGCCCTGAAGGTCCTCTTCCCGGAGCTGTCGGTCGACCGCTCCTTCGTCGAGCGCTTCCGTCGTGAGGCCCAGGCGGCGGCCAACCTGTCGCACCCGAACATCGTCCCGGTGTTCGACTGGGGCGAGGACTCCGGCACCTACTTCATCGTCATGGAGTACATCGACGGCCGGCCGCTGTCGTCGATCCTGAAGTCGGCCGGGCCGCTGTCACCCGAGCGCACCGCCGACATCGGTGCCCACGTGGCCGCCGCCCTCGGCTACGCCCACAAGCACGGCGTGGTCCACCGCGACGTCAAGCCCGGCAACGTCCTCATCACCGACGACGGCCAGGTCAAGGTGACGGACTTCGGCATCGCCCGGGCCGTCAACACCGAGGAGAGCCTCACCCAGACCGGCGCGGTCATGGGCACGGCCACGTACTTCTCGCCCGAGCAGGCCGAGGGCCTGGGCGTCGATGCCCGCAGCGACATCTACTCGCTCGGCGTGGTCCTCTTCGAGATGGTGGTCGGACGTCCGCCGTTCCTGGGCGACTCGCCGGTGGCGGTGGCCTCCAAGCACGTCCGCGACCACCCGCCCGCCCCGCGCGAGCTCAACCCGCAGATCCCGCCGACCTTCGAGGCCATCATCCTGAAGGCCATGGCCAAGGACCCGGCCTACCGGTACGCCACGGCCGAGGAGCTCCGGGCCGACCTGCTCCGCTTCACCGAGGGCCGCAGCGTCCAGGCCATGGACGAGGCCACCGGGCTGATCGGCGTGGCCGGGGCGGCCACCGTGGTCGGCGCGGCCGTGGGCATGGACGCCACCCGGGCCGTGGGCGCGGTGGACCCCGGCGTCGGCACCGGTGCGGTCGTGCCCGAGGAGGACGTGGCCGACGAGGGCAGCAACCGCACGCGCAACTACGCCATCATCCTGGGCATCCTCATCGTCATCCTGCTGGTGGCCGGTTACCTGTTCGCCCGCAACCTCGGCTACCTGGGCGGGGCCTCCTCTTTCAACCTCCCGAACGTGACCGGTCAGCAGGCCGCCGTGGCCACGGCCACACTGCGGGCCGACGGACTCAACGTCACCCAGGTCCAGCAGGTGTCGAGCGACGCCAGGGGCACGGTGATCTCCACCAACCCGGCCCCCGACTCCCTGGTCAAGAAGGGGGACACGGTCACCCTCAAGGTGGCCGTGCCAGCGCCGGTCGTGCAGGTCACCGTGCCGCCGGGCCTGGTCAACACCACCCAGGCCAACGCCACCGCCCTCCTGCAGCAGGCGGGTCTGACCGCCACCATCGTCAACAAGACCAGCTCGGCCCAGAAGGGCACGGTGCTGAGCACCACCCCGAGTTCGGGCACCAAGGTGAACCAGGGCTCGGCCGTCACCCTGACGGTGTCGGCGGGCCCGGCCAACGCCATCGTGCCGTCGCTGATCTGCCTGTCCCAGGCCGTGGCCGGCCAGACGCTGGCCGGCGCCGGCCTGCAGGTGGGGAACGTGACCTCGGTGTCGTCGACCCAGTGCCAGCCGGGGCAGGTCGTGTCGTCCAACCCGGGCACCGGGGCGAGCGTCCCACCGGGTAGCTCGGTGGACATCGCCGTCTCGACCGGGCCGCCGTCCACCACCACGACCACCACCTCGACGACCACGACCACCACCTCGACGACCACGACCACCAAGCCGCAAGGCGGCGGCGGCAACAGCCAGAAGAAGCCGGCGGGCGCCTAGACCGGCGCGGCCGCCGCCCGGGCCAGGAAGTTGGCCAGGAGCGACGGCCCCTCGGGGGTGAGCAGCGACTCGGGGTGGAACTGGACGCCCTCGACGGCCAGGGTGCGGTGGCGCAACCCCATGATCACGCCGTCGGAGGTCGTGGCCGTCACCTCGAGCACGTCTGGCACGCTGGCGGGCTCGACCACCAGCGAGTGGTAGCGGGTGGCGGTCAGCGGGTCGGGCAGCCCGGCGAACACCCCCCGGCCGTCGTGGTGGATGGCCGAGGTCTTGCCGTGCATGAGCGTGGGCGCCCGGACCACCTCGCCGCCGTAGGCCTGGCCGATGGCCTGGTGCCCGAGGCAGACCCCGAGGATGGGGAACTCGCCCGCCAGCTCCTCGATGACAGCCAGCGAGATCCCGGCGTCCTCCGGACGGCCCGGACCGGGGGAGATGAGCACGGCATCGGGGGCGGCCGCCCGGATGCCGTCGACGTCGACCGCGTCGTTGCGGTGGACCGCCGGGTCGGCACCGAGCTCGCCCAGCTCCTGGACCAGGTTGTAGACGAACGAGTCGTAGTTGTCGATGACCAGCACACGGGTCGCCATGGGGTCTCGATCGTACCGGGCCGGCGGACCCGCCCGGCGAGCAGCCCCCGTAGCCGGCACTGGCTATCCTTCGCCCATGGCAACGACCCACGAGCGTGGCCCCGGCCGGGCCACCAAGAAGAGCAGCGGGCGCGTGACCCCGTCGGGCAAGGGCGGGGCGGCGGCCGCCGGGTCGGTCCAGTCCAACCGCTACACGCCGCCGATCGACCGCAGCACCAAGGTCAGCCCGAGGTGGTTCGGATTCCTCATCATCGGCATGTTCCTGCTCGGCGTGCTGGTCGTGATCCTCAATTACGCCGGCCTGCTGCCGGGCGGGGTCAACAACATCTGGCTGGTGGCGGCCATCGGCTTCATCTTCGTCGGCCTGATCCTGGCCACCCGCTACCACTAGGGCCCGGGCGCGCAGGAGGCCGGCCCCGGAGGGCCGGCCCCGTCTGCGGACGACATCGGTGGCCCCGGAGGGGCCGGTCGATCAGCCCAGGCGCTCGATGATGGTGGCGTTGGCCATGCCACCGCCCTCGCACATCGTGAGCAGGCCGTAGCGGCCCTCGGTGCGCTCGAGCTCGTTCAGCAGCGTGGCCATGAGCTTGGCACCCGAGGCGCCGAGCGGGTGGCCCAGGGCGATGGCCCCGCCGTTGACGTTGACCTTGGACATGTCGGCGTCGAACTCCTTGGCCCAGGCCAGCGGCACGCTGGCGAACGCCTCGTTGATCTCGATGACGTCTATGTCGTCCAGGGTCAGCCCGCCGCGCTCCAGGGCGATGCGGGTGGCCGGGATCGGACCGGTCAGCATGGTGATCGGGTCGCTGCCGGCCACGGCGAAGGAGTGGAACCGGGCCCGGGGGGTGAGGCCCAGCGAGGCGGCCTTGGACTCGCTCATGATGAGGACGCCGGAGGCGCCGTCGGTGATCTGCGACGAGTTGCCCGCCGTGATCCGGCCGTTGTCGGGACGGAAGGCCGGCTTGAGGTTGGCCAGCGTCTCGACCGACGAGTCGGGACGGATGCCCTCGTCCGTGTTCATGAGCTCGTCGGTGTCGTTGCGGTCGTCGTCCTTGACGGCCACCGGGATGATCTCGCGCTCGAAGCGGCCCTCGGCGGTGGCCTGCGCGGCCCGCCGGTGGGACTCGGCCGAGAAGGTGTCGAGGTCCTCGCGGCTCAGGCCCCACTGCTCGGCGATGAGCTCGGCACCCTCACCCTGGCTGACCAGGCCGCCGCGCTCGGTGTAGCGGCCCATGGTGCGGGGTCCGAAGGGGAAGCCAAGGTCGCGGACGACCGAGGAGCCCATGGGCGTGCGGGACATGACCTCGACACCGCCGCCGATGACCACGTCGTAGGCCCCGGCCATGACGCCCTGGGCGCCGAAGTGGAGCGCCTGCTGGCTCGAGCCGCACTGGCGGTCGATGGTGGTGGCGGGGACGGACTCGGGGTAGCCGGCGGCCAGGACGGCGCTCCGGCCCACGTTGAGCGACTGCTCGCCCACCTGCATGACGCAGCCCATGATCACGTCGTCGACCAAGGCGGGGTCCAGGTCGTTGCGCTCGACGAGGGCCTTCAGGGCCTCGGACCCGAGGTCCGCAGCGTGCCAGTTGCGAAGCTTGCCGTTGCGCTTGCCCCCCGGGGTGCGAACGGCGTCGATGATGACGGCCTCAGCCATGGTTGCATCTCCTTCCGAGGTCCGGCGGACGTACCTGCCGGCCCCGCTCGGTCGCTGTGCTGCGGGCACGGGCCCGCCGGGCGTCCATTCGTCCGCCGCAACCACAGACTACCGGGGCGGGTCCGGCGCCACCACACCGCGGGCCGGGCACAGCCGGGGGCTACGGTCTCGACCATGACGGGTCGGATCAAGGACATGGACCGCTGGCTGGGTGACGGCGGGATGGAGCTCATCGGCACGGTGGGCGCGTCGTTCGACGACTACGGCGTCGACGGCGAGGACCTCGGCTGGGTGACCGGCGCCTTCGCCCCGGCCAGGCCCGCCTGCAACCCCCACGGCATCGTGCAGGCGGGCGTGCACGGCCTGCTGCTGGACGCGGCCATGAACTTCGCCATCAACGCCGCCCTGCCCGGTCGCTCGCGCACGCGCGCCACGCTGGAGATGAAGATCGAGACGATGCGACCGGCCCTCGAGGGCGGGTCGTACCGGCTGCGGGGGGAGGTGGTCCGCATGGCCCGACAGGTGGCCTACGCCGAGGCCTCCGTGACCGATGACGAGGGCCAGCTGGTCAGCCGGTCGACCGGCACCTTCCTCCTCCACCGGCCCGAGGAGGCCGACACCCCGGCCTGAGCCTCCGGCGGTGCTCGCGGCCACGGGCCGCCCACGACCTCCCGGCGTCCGCCGGTCGAGTGGGGGAGTCCCTCATGCTCCGAGCAAGCCATGCCGCCGAACGGACCACATCGCCCGCCGGGACCGGTGTCCCCGCGCCGTCGTGCCGGGTGTGCGGACGGTCGGTCGTCCGTCCGTCCGCCGTCTGCTTCTGCTGCCGGCTGGTGGCGCGCCAGCTCGGACTGCCGCTGGTACCCACCGTGGTGGTTGCCGACTACCGGCTGGGGGACCGGCGCCACGCCGGGCTGCGGGGCTACAAGGACGCGCCCACCGCGGCACTGCGGGAGCGGTTCCGACAGGAGGTGACCGACGTCCTGGCCGCCTGGCTGGAGGCGAACGCCGTCACCCTGGCCGGGCGTCTCGGGGGTTGGGCGGTGGTGACCCCGGTGCCCTCCACCCGCCGGGAGGGGCCCGCTCCGGCCGGCGGGCTGCTCGACGGGGTGCCGGCGCTGGCCGACGTCCGCCTCGACCTACTCGACCGGGGGACCGCCCGGGCCGACCATCTGCACGCCCGTCGTGACGGCTTCCGGCTGCTGGCCGGGGTCGACCGGGCCGGTCTCGACGGCCTCCCGGTGCTCGTGTTCGACGACAGCGTCACGACGGGCGCCCGCTCGCAGTCGGCCGCCGCCGCCCTACGTCTCGGGGGTGCCCGGGTGGTGGGCGTCCTGGCCGTCGGACGGGCGCTGCCGGCCGCCTGAGCGTTCGGAGTGGCGACGTGTGTCCTGGACTGATATAGTTGCTTGCTGCAAGCACCTAGATGGCGGGGAGCGGGTGACCGCCCCCGACCGTCCGGGTCCGTGCCGCCCGTGGCACGCCCATGACCAGGAACCGATGACCCGCAGGAACCGATGACCCGACCCGCAGCCCCCACCTCAGCCCCACCCACCACGGCGGCAGGCACGACGCCGCCGGTCGAAGCGTCGCCGGCCCGGGTGTCGGCGGGTCTGGAGCGGTCGCTCACCCAGGTCGGCCGGGCCATCCTGCGCCTCGACGTCCCCCGGGACGCCCTGCCCGACGGCACGACCGTCACCCGCACCGGCTACTGGGTGCTGGTTCGGGTGTCGGAGGTGGAGCCGGCCCGGCTGTCCGACCTGGCGGCCACCGTCGAGCTCGACCTGTCCACCATCAGCCGTCAGATCCGCGACCTGGCCGCCGACGGCCTCATCGATCGCAGCCCCGACCCGGCCGACGGGCGGGCCGTACTGCTGGCCTTGACCGAGCGCGGCCGGACCGTCCTCGAGGCGGTGTCCGAGTCGCGGCGTCGGGTGCTGGCCCGGGCCATCGCCGACTGGACGGACGAGGAGCGGAACGCGCTGGCCAGTGGGCTGCTGCGCCTCGGCGCCGGCCTGCACGACACCCGGGTGGCCCCGACCACGGGCCGCCCGCACGACACCGACGACGAGGGGATCCGATGAGCATCGACACCGGGACGCAGGACGACGCGCAGGACGAGCGGGCCGAGGACACCGACGGCGCCGCGGTGACGGCCGCCGCGCCCGACGGGGGCGGCCCGGTCGTCGCCCTCACCCACCGCCAGATCATGATCGTGTTCAGCGGGCTGATGCTCGGGATGTTCCTGGCCGCCCTCGACCAGACGATCGTCGGAACGGCCCTGCCCACCATCGTCAACAGCCTCCACGGCCTCAACCACATGACCTGGGTGGTGACCGCCTACCTGCTGACGTCGACCATCTCGACCCCGCTGTACGGCAAGCTGTCCGACCAGTTCGGCCGCAAGGGCATCTTCCAATTCGCCATCGTGGTCTTCCTGATCGGCTCCGCCCTGGCCGGCCTGAGCCAGAACATGGCCCAGCTGATCGCCTTCCGGGGCGTCCAGGGCCTGGGTGCCGGCGGGTTGATGGCGATGGCCATGACGATCATCGCCGACGTGGTCTCGCCCCGTGAGCGGGGGCGCTACCAGGGCTACTTCGGCGCCACCTTCGCCCTGTCGTCGATCGCCGGCCCCCTGCTGGGCGGCGTCTTCACGGAGCAGCTGTCGTGGCGGTGGATCTTCTACATCAACCTGCCCATCGGGATCGTGGCCCTGGTCGTGACCTCGGTCGTGCTGAAGCTGCCCTTCCGCCGACAGCCCCACCGGATCGACTACCTGGGCGCCGGACTCATGATGGTGGGCGTCACCGCCGCCCTACTGGTGACCGTATGGGGCGGTACGCAGTACCCGTGGAGCTCACCCGTGATCATCACCATGGGCCTGGTGTCGGCGGTCTTCGTGGGCGCCTTCGTGGTCTGGGAGCACCACGCCGCCGAGCCGATCCTCCCGCCGTCGCTGTTCCGGATCGGCGTGTTCCGCACCGCCTCGACGGTCAGCTTCCTGCTGTCCATGGTCATGTTCGGGGCCATCATCTACCTGCCCCTCTACCTGCAGCTGGTCGACGGGGTGTCGCCGACCGTGTCGGGCCTGCTGATGGTGCCGCTCATGCTGGGCCTGCTCGGCTCGTCCATCGTGTCGGGCCAGATCGTGACCCGCACCGGGGTGTACAAGCCGATGCCGATCATCGGGTCCACCCTGGTGATCATCGGGATGTGGCTGCTGTCCCACCTCGGGCTGCACACGTCCCACCTGACCATGAGCCTCTACGTGGTGGTGCTCGGCGCCGGCATGGGCATGACCATGCAGATCATGATCCTGGCCACCCAGAACGCCGTGCCCTCCGACTCCATCGGCACCGGCACGGCGGCGGTCACCTTCTTCCGATCGCTGGGCGGCGCCTTCGGCTCCTCGCTCTTCGGCGCCGTCTTCATCGCCGGCCTCAGCCACTGGATCGGACTCCTGGTGCCGGGCGCGGCCGCCGCCGGCATCCACGTGGAGGGCAACTTCGCCATGAGCCCGGCCGAGCTCCATGCCCTCCCGCCCCACATGCAGCACGGGATCCTCGACTCGTTCGTCCGGTCACTCCACACCGTGTTCCTGGTCGGCGTGCCGATCGCCGTCGTCATGCTGGTGGCCACCCTGTTCCTCAAGCAGTTGCCGCTGCGGTCCTCCTCGGGCCTCGAGCGGCCGAGCGAGGACCTGGCCATGGCCATGGGCGAGGTCGGCCCGTCCGACGCCGAGGTCGACGAGGGCGTCCTCGGCGGGGGCATGCCGATCGCCTGACGGGCGCACGGGACGCCCGCTCCGGCTAGAACCGGGACATGGACCTCCGCATCTTCACCGAGCCCCAGCAGGGCGCCTCGTACGACGACCTCCTGGCCGTGGCCCGCACGGCCGAGCGCCTCGGCTTCGACGCCTTCTTCCGCAGCGACCACTACCTGGTCATGGGTGACCGCGACGGCCTGCCCGGCCCCACCGACGCCTGGCTGACCCTGGCCGGCATCGCCCGCGAGACGTCCACCATCCGGCTCGGCACCCTGGTGACAGCGGCCACCTTCCGGCTGCCGGGGCCGCTGGCCATCAGCGTGGCCCAGGTCGACGTCATGAGCGGGGGCCGGGTCGAGCTGGGCATCGGCGCCGGCTGGTACGAGGCCGAGCACACCGCCTACGGCATCCCGTTCCCCCCGCTGGGGGAGCGGTTCGAGCGGCTGGAGGAGCAGCTGGCCGTGGTGACCGGGCTGTGGTCGGCGCCCGACGGCGTGGCCTACTCGTTCCAGGGCCGGCACTACCGCCTGGAGGACAGCCCGGCGCTGCCCAAGCCGGTCCAGCGGCCCGGCCCGCCCGTCATCGTGGGCGGCGGCGGCCCGAAGCGGACGCCACGGCTGGCCGCCACCTACGCGTCGGAGTTCAACATGGCCTTCCGGTCGGCGGACGACTCGGCCGCCCAGTTCGACGTCGTGCGGGCGGCCTGTGCCGCGGTCGACCGGGATCCGGCCACGTTGACGATGTCCGCCGCCCAGGTGGTGTGCTGCGGCCGGGACGAGGCCGAGATCGCCCGTCGGGCCGCCGCCATCGGGCGGGAGGTGGACGAGCTGCGCACCAACGGGCTGTGCGGCACGCCCGACGAGGTGGTCGCGAAGCTCCGCATCTTCGGCGCCACCGGTGCGTCCCGCATGTACCTGCAGATCCTCGACCTGGCCGACCTCGACCACCTGGCGCTGCTGGGTGAGGAGGTCCTGCCGCGAGTGTCGGGGGTCTGACGGCAGCTCAGGCCGCGACGGCCGGCAGCCCCCAGCGCTCGGCCACCAGGGCCAGCGACCGCTGGCGGGTGGCGAGGTCGTGCGCCCGGGTGGACAGCATCACCTCGTCGGCACCCGTCCGCCCGACCAACGCCTCGAGCCCTCGCTGCACCGTGTCGGGGTCACCCACGACGTGGTCGGCCACCAGGGCGTCCACCAGTGCCCGCTCGTCGGGGGAGTACGGGTAGGCGGCTGCCTCCTCCGGGGTGACGATGGCCGAGGGCCGCCCCGTCCGGAGGTGCAGCATGGCCAGGGCCGAGGGCCCGGCCAGGTGGGCGGCCTCGGCGTCGCTGTCGGCGCAGAGCACCGAGGCGGCCACCATCACGTAGGGCTCGGCCAGGAACCCGGTGGTGCGGAACGAGGACCGGTAGAGGGCGATTGCCTCGTCGACCAGCGCCGGGGCGAAGTGGAAGGCGAAGCTGAACGGGAGCCCGAGCAGCCCGGCCAGCTGGGCGCTGAACGTCGACGAGCCGAGCAGCCAGACCTCGGGCAGGTAGCCGCGTCCCGGCACGGGCGCCGGCCGGGTGGGCGGCCCGTCGGAGGGGACGAGGTAGTTGATCAGCTCCACCACGTCCTCGGGAAAGTGCTCGGCGCCGACGTCGGCGTCGCGCCGGAGTGCCCGGGCGGTGGCGGGATCGGTGCCGGGCGCCCGGCCCAGCCCCAGGTCGATCCGGCCCGGGTGGAGGGCCTCGAGCGTGGCGAATTGCTCGGCCACCACCAGCGGGGCGTGGTTGGGGAGCATGACCCCGCCTGCCCCCACGCGCAGCGTGGTGGTGGCGTCGGCCAGGTGACCGGCCAGCACCGCCGGCGCCGAGCTGGCCACCGAGGGCATCCCGTGGTGCTCAGCCACCCACATCCGGTGGTAGCCGAGGGCCTCGACGGTCCGGGCCAGCCGCGTCGTGTCGGCCAGCGCGTCGGCCGCCGTGGCACCCTTGGCCACGGTGGCGAGGTCGAGCACGGAGAGCGTGGTCATGCCCTAGGCAACGCCCCGACCGGGCCGTTGCTTCCGTCCGGCCGGCTCAGGACCGGGTGACGGCCTCCTCGATGCGCTCGAGTGTGCGGGTCATGTTGTCGGCTGTCTTGGCCGGGAGCCCGCCGAGCTTGAGGAGCGGACGCTGGTGATCCTGGCTGATGTCCCAGCTCTCGCGGACCAGCGTGCCCCCTTCGACCGGCTCGAGCTCGTAGCGCCAGATGCGCCCGGCGGCGAACCGGCCCACGAACCCGGGCGGCCGGCTCTGCCAGGCGATGCGCCGGCCCTCCTCGAACTCGATGACGGTGGACTCCATCGAGTACGGGATCCCCATCTTCATCGACATGCCGAATTTCGACCCGAGCGCCAGCAGGTGGGGCGCCTGGGGCTTGAGCTGGCGCACGGTGCCGGAGCCGTCGATCTCGGGGTGGCGGGAGGCGTCGGCCACCACGGCGAAGATGGCCGCCGGGCCCGCCGGGATGACCCGCTCCACCGTTACGACATCACCCTCCATGGTCCACCTCCGTACTCGTGTCCGTGGCCCCTTCACCGGTGAGCCTACGCCCCGCACGCGCCGTCGCATCGGGCTGGCATCATCGGGAGGTGCCACCACGACCGCTGACCTCCGCCGTCGACGACCTGGCCGCCGCCGACCCGGTGCTGGCCGGTCTGATCGAGCGCCACGGGCCGCCCCCGGCCCGCCGCCGGGTACGGGTGGAGCACCGGTTCGACCACCTGGCACGGGCCATCGTGTACCAGCAGCTGGCCGGCCGGGCCGCCGCCTCCATCCACGGCCGCATGGTGGTGGCCGTCGGTGGCACGGTCACGCCCGAGCGGGTGCTGGCGACACCGGAGGCCGACCTGCGGGCGGCCGGCCTGAGCGGCGCCAAGACGGCGTCGCTGGTCGACCTGGCCGACAAGGTGGCGTCGGGGGAGGTGGCGCTCGACCGGCTCGGCCGCCTGTCCGACGAGGACGTGGTGGCCGAGTTGACGGTGGTGCGGGGGATCGGGCCCTGGACGGCGCAGATGTTCCTGATGAACGCCCTGGGCCGCCTCGACGTGTGGCCCACCGGTGACTACGGGGTCCGGGCCGGGTTCGCCCGGGCCTGGGGGTTGGAGGAGCTGCCCGCGCCCAAGGACCTCCACGACCTGGGCGAGCCGTTCCGGCCCTACCGCAGCCTGGTGGCGTGGTACTGCTGGCGGGCGGCGGACACGAAGACGATGTAGCCGGCGGCGCCGGTGCTCAGCCGGCGCGCAGGGTTGCGCAGATGTCGCCGAAGTGCCGGGGGTCGGGGCGGCGGGTGCACTCGAGACTGACGGCGTCGGCCACCCCGGCGACCTTGGCCCGGATCTGCGGCGCGATCTCGTCCCTGCGGCCGACCACGGCGATGGCCTCGACCATCTCGTCGGGCACCAGGTCGGCCATATCGTCCCACCGGCCCTCCTTGGAGAGTGCGTTGAGTCGGGGGTGCAGACCCTCCCACCCGTTGCACTCGAGCACCCGGGCGTAGGCCGGGGTGGAGCCGTAGAAGGCCAGCTGCCCCCGCACCGTGGCCACGGCGGCGTCGAGCTCCGCCCCGGTGTCGCCGGTGGCGATCATCACGACCACCGCCACCTCGAGGGCCGAACGGTCCCGTCCGACGGCGGCCAGACCCTCGTCGAGCGTCGGGAGGGTGAGTCCGAGCAGCGACTCGCGGGTGGCGAAAGGGTGGACGAGGACGCTGTCGGCCACCTCGGCGGCCACCCGGGTCAGCTGGGGACCGACGGCGCCCAGCCGGATGCCTGGGTGCCCGTGGGCGGCCGGCCCCGGGTCGAAGGCCGGCGGCATCAGGGTGTGGGTGTAGAACTCGCCCCGGAAGTCGAGCGGGGCGGTGCCGTCCCAGGCCGCCCAGATGGCGCGGATGGCCTCCACCAGCTCACGGAGGCGGGCGGCCGGCCGTGACCACGGCATCGAGTACCGGCGCTCGATGTGGGGCCGGACCTGGGTGCCCAGTCCCAGGGTGAACCGTCCACCGGACACGTCCTGGAGGTCCCGGGCGATCGTGGCCAGCAGCATCGGCGTGCGGGCGAAGGCGATGGCGATGGCGGTGCCCAGCTGCAGCGTGGTCGTCCGGTCGGCCGCCAGGACCAGCGGCAGGAACGGGTCGTGCCGCGTCTCGTAGGTGCAGGCCCCGTCGTAGCCGGCCGCCTCGAGCTCGGCGAAGAGCTCGCCCGCCTCGGCCAGCACCGGCACCGGCACCGTGGTGAGGACGTCCACCCCGGGTCAGCCGGTGTAGCCGGCCGTCAGGGAGGCGAACTCCCACGGGGTCTGGGCGATCCCGCTGCAGGTGTCGCCCGGGGCCGTGCCGGTCGGACAGGACCGGTCGCGGTCGAGCATCCAGTAGGTGACCCGGGCGAGGTGGTGGCCGGCGGCGTAGGCGAGGATGGTGGCGTAGTCGGCCGGGCTGACCGTCTCGTCCGCCTCGTCGGTGACGCCGTTCATGGACGAGATGCCCATGTGGGCGTAGGCGGTGGCGGCGTCCCAGCCGTAGGCGGCCATGAGGTCGGCGTGCAGCCCCTCGGCGGCGGCCACGGTGGCGGACCCCATGTCCGACTCCGGGACGCCGAAGTCGAACGGCATGATCGTCCACGCGTAGGGCTGGAGGCCGACAGCGGCGGCGTCGGCCAGCAGGCTGCGCCCGTGCTTGTCCGGTCCCGTCGGGGTGGTGCCGAACGTCACGGTGATCTCGACGGCGGGGTCGTCGACCTGCACCTGTCGGAGGGCGGTCACCACCCGCAGCCGCGTCCTGGCGTTGGTGAACTCACCGTGCTCGATGTCGACGTCGATGGCGTGGAGGCCGTAGGTGGCGATGACCTGCTGGTAGGCGGCGGCGAGTGCGCCGGCGGTCTTGCAGGCGGTGCCCAGCTTCCGGCCCGACCACCCGCCGAACGACACCGACACGTCGCCGCCGGCGGCCCGGACGGCGGCGATGGCGGCGGCGTCGCTGCCTCCGGCCAGCGGCCGGCTGCCGTCCCACTCGGGGGTGCAGCCCCGTCCCGACAGCATGAAGGCCAGGGTCACCCCGTGCAGCCCGGTGGCGCCCATGACGGCCACGGGGTCCGGCGGGTCGCCCCAACCGAGGGCCAGGTAGGGCGCGGCCCGGCTGACCGGGACCGGGTCGGCGCCGGCCGGTGGGACGGCGGCCACGAGTCCCGTCGCTGCCGCCACCAGGGCTGCCGCCACCAGGGCCGGCAGGGCCGACGGTCGGCGCCGTGCCCGCCGGTGCCCCCGTGTCCGATCGTCCATGGTCTGCCCCTCCCGGACCGGTCGACGGTCGCCGCCCGAAGCTACCCCCACCCACCTGCCGGGCGCTCGGGCCGTCCCACCGGGGGCGGACCGCCATGTCGCAAAACCGCTAGCGCGGACGGTCCCACCCGACCACACTGGAGCCGTGCACGACGACCCCGACCGCTGCTATCTGGCCGTGCAGTCGCGCGACGCCCGGTTCGACGGCTGGTTCGTGACGGCCGTCACCTCGACCGGTATCTACTGCCGCCCGAGCTGCCCGGCCCGCACGCCGCTGCGGCGCAACGTCCGCTTCCTGCCCACCGCGGCGGCGGCCCAGCGGGCCGGTTTCCGGGCCTGCAAGCGGTGCCGTCCCGACGCCACCCCCGGCTCGCCGCAGTGGGACGTCCGGGCGGACGTGGTGGCCCGGGCCATGCGGCTCATCGCCGACGGGGTCATCGACCGGGCGGGCGTGCCGGGCCTGGCCGACGAACTGGGCTACAGCGTCCGCCAGGTCGAGCGCCTGCTGGTGACCGAGGTCGGCGCCGGGCCGGTGGCCCTGGCCCGGGCCCAGCGGGCCCAGACGGCCCGGGTGCTGATCGAGACCACCGGGTTGCCGATGACCGAGGTGGCCTTTGCCGCCGGGTTCGCCAGCATCCGCCAGTTCAACGACACCGTCCGGGACGTCTTCGGCGTGTCGCCCACCGAACTGCGGGCGCGTCGCTCGGCGCCCCGGGGCGCCCCGACCACCGGCACGGTGGTCGTGCGTCTGCCCTTCCGCCTGCCCTTCCGGCCCGACAACCTGTTCGGCCACCTGGCCGCCACGGCCGTCCCCGGGGTGGAGGAGGTGGTGGGGGCCACCTAACGGCGGACCCTGGCGCTGGCCCACGGTCCGGCCGTGGTGGCGCTCACCCCCGGGTCGGACCATGTCAGCTGCCGGCTCGACCTGGCGGACGTGGCTGACCTCACCACCGCCATCGCCCGTTGCCGGCGCCTGCTGGACCTGGACGCCGACCCCGAGGCGGTCGACCGCCTGCTCGGTGCCGACCCGGCCCTGGCGCCCCTGGTGGCGGCGGCTCCCGGACGGCGGGTGCCCCGCACGGTGGACGGTGCGGAGTTCGCCGTCCGGGCGGTGCTCGGCCAGCAGGTGTCGACCGCCGCCGCCCGCACGGTGACGGCCCGCCTGGCGGCCGAACTCGGCGACCCGGTGGACGACCCGGCGGGCGGGCTGACCCGCCTCTTCCCCCCGCCCGAGCGCCTGGTCGGCGCCGCCCCACCCGGGCCGGCGGCACGGCGGCGCACCCTGGCCGGCCTGGTCGACGCCCTGGCGTCCGGCCGGCTCGACCTCGGGCCCGGGGCCGACCGCGACCGGGCCCGGGCCGCGCTGGCCGGACTGCCCGGCATCGGCCCGTGGACCGTCGAGATGGTGGCCATGCGGGCCCTCGGCGACCCGGACGCCTTTCCCGAGGGCGACCTCGGCGTCCACCGTGGCGCGGCGCGGCTGGGTCTCCCGTCCACCCCGGCCGCCCTGCGGGGACGGGCCGGGGCGTGGCGTCCCTGGCGTGCCTACGCCGTGCAGCACCTCTGGGCCGCCACCGACCACCCGGTCAACGACTGGCCGCCGCCCGCCCGCCCACCCGTCACCCCGTCCCCGTCGAACCGACGCGCCACCTCGGCGCGGAAGGAGCCGTCCCGTGTCTGATCCCACCACCCCGCCCACCCGCTACACCGTCGTCGACAGCCCCATCGGCCCACTCACCCTGATGTCGCGAGACGGTCGGCTCACCAACCTGGTGATGCACGGCCAGGCCCACGCCGTGGCCCCGCCGCCGGGGGCGGTCCGGGACGACGGTGCCTTCGACGACGTGGCGGCGCAGCTCGACGAGTACTTCGCCGGGCGGCGCACCTCCTTCGACATCCCGCTGGACCTCGAGGGCACGGACTTCCAACGTGACGTCTGGGACCAGCTGTGCGCCATCCCCTACGGGGGGACCATCAGCTACGGCGAGCTGGCCCGGCGGGTCGGCCGGCCGGGTGCGGCCCGGGCCGTCGGGTCGGCCAACGGCCGGAACCCGGTGGCGGTCATCGTGCCGTGCCACCGGGTCATCGCCGGCGACGGCGGGCTCGGCGGCTACGGCGGGGGCCTGGACCGCAAGACCGTCCTCCTGGCGCTGGAGCGGGCGACCCCGGCGGGCTGACGGCCGGCCGGCCGTAGTGTGGGGAGCCATGGCCGCCGGACCGGACGACGACAGCACGGCCCGGTCGGCGGAGCTGGTGGGTGTGGTCGTGGTCGACCACGGCTCCCGCCGGGCCGGGTCCAACACCGCCTTCGAGCAGTTCGTCCGGGACGGTGCCGGCCGGTTGCCGTACCCGGTGGTCGAGCCGGCCCACCTGGAGCTGGGCGAGCCGTCCATCGGCACCGCCTTCGACCGCTGCGTGGCCCGGGGCGCGACGACGGTGGCGGTGGCCCCGTGGTTCCTCGGACCGGGCACCCACTGGGACCGTGACATCCCCGCCCGGGCGTCCGAGGCGGCCACCCGCCACCCCGGCGTGCGGTGGCTGGTGACGGCCCCGCTCGGGCCGGACCCGGCCCTGCTCGACCTCATGGGTCAGCGGGTGGACCGGTGCCTCGGGCACGCGGCGGGCCGGGGGCCGGACTGCGAGGCCTGCGCCGGCTCGGGGCGTTGCGTGCTGCGCTGATGGCCGGTCAGCTGCAGCGGTCGCCCAGCCAGGGCTGCTGGCCGTCGAGGGCGTAGAGGGTGACGGCCACGGTGTCCTGCTCGGCCTTGGTGGCCTCGTTCGGGGGCACCCCGACCAGGAGTGGCAGCCCGGCCGCCGACGCGGCGGTGTTCCAGGTGGGCTGGCTGAACTGGAAGGCGCCCATGTACAGCCCGTTGGGCGACACGATGCTGTAGTTGCCACCCGACTCGGCCTGGACCACGCAGGTCAGGAAGGCGTTGAGCACGGGGTCGGGCAGCGACGGGTACGGGTCGCCGTTCGACGCGGGTGCGGTGGTGACCGTGCCCCCGCCCCCGCCGCCTGTCGTCGGGGCGGTGGTCGGGGCCGGGGTGGCGATGGTGGCGGTCGGGGTGCTCGCCGCGGCCCGCTTCGGCGCCTTGGCCACGGCGGCGGCCGCGGCGGCGGCCTGGGCGGTCCGCTGGGCCGACACGGCGGCGGCCAACTGCCCGGTCACCTGGGCCTGCTGGGCCTGGAGTGCGGCGGCGGCCGCGTCGGCCTGCCCCAGGGCGGCCGACCGGCGGGCCTGGTCGGCCCGGTCCTGGGCCTGGCGCGCCTGGAGGGCGGCCTGCTGGACCTGGAGGGCGTGCTGGGCCGTGTGCAGCTGGTCCATCTGGGTGGTGATGTTGCCGACGGCCAGGCTGGCGTATTCGCTGGCGGCCTGGGCCCGGGCCGAGCTACCGGCGAAGAGGGTGGTGTCGCTGCTCGACGAGTCGGCGCCGGCATCGATGTAGGACTGGATGGCCTGGGTCTGGACCACCCGGAGGTGGCGGGCCAGGTCGCGCTGGTCGGCGGCCAGCTGCTGGCCGATCTGGGCGATGGCCTGGGCGTCGGCGGTCACCTTGGCCGAGGCCACCGAGGTCTCCTGGCGGGCGGCGTCCACCTGGAGCTGCTCGAGCACGAGGCGCTGGGCCACGGTGGCGGCCTCGGACCGGAGGCCGGCCACCGAGTCCGCGCCGGCCGGCCGCAGCGCCGTGCCCAGGGGCAGGGACGCGGCGATCACCAGCAGGGGGAGGCACGCGGCCCGGAGTGCTCGACGGGCCGGCCTCGCTGCGACTGGCCCCGTCAACGGGGTCGATCCGGAGCGAAACACGAGACCATCGAATCTACCGGGGACCGGAGGAGAGTCACAAGCGGCCGTAGATCCCCAGGTCAGCGCCTCCCCGGTCAATTGAGCCGTTCGGCCCTGCCCGGCCGTGCGGCGCCGTCGTAGGTTCACCCCAGGCGTGGGAGGAGGGACGACATGGCACGCTACGACGAACAGTTCATGCGGCACACCGACGCGCTCGCCTGGAACATGGAGCACGACCCGGGCCTGCGGTCCACCATCGTCGGGATCACCTGGCTGGACGCACGCCCCGACCTGGACGTGCTGACGGCGCGGCTGGACCGGGCCACCCGGATCGCCCCGCGCTTCCGCCAGCGGCCGGTGCGGCCGCCGGGACTGTTCGCCACCCCCCGCTGGGTCGACTGCGACCTCGACCTCTCCATGCACCTGCGGCGCATCGAGGCCCCCCACCCCCACACGGCCCGCACCGTGGTCGACTTCGCCCGGTCGGAGGCCATGACCGAGTTCGACCCGAGTCGGCCGCTGTGGGCCATGACGCTCGTCGAGGGGCTGGAGGGGGACCGGGCGGCACTGGTGCTGAAGCTCCACCACTCGCTGACCGACGGCGTCGGTGCCGTCCAGCTCGGCTTCCTGCTCTTCGAGACGGAGCCGGAGCCGGGGCCGGTCGAGCCGGTGGCGGAGGTGGGCCCGGAGCCGGTGCCGAGCGGTCCGGAGCTGACCCGGGAGGCCGCCGCCCGGTCGCTGCGCCGGGCGGTGGCCACCGCCCGTGACGGCTTGGGCCGCATCGCCCCGGCCGCCTCCACCACGGTACGCCATCCGCTGCGCACCTCGCTCGACGCCGTCGCCACGGCCAGCTCGCTCGTGCGGTTCGTCATGCCGGTGTCCGACACGCTGTCGCCGATCATGCGGCGGCGCGGCCTCGGCCGCCACCTGGACATGATCGAGGTCGACCTCGACGACCTCAAGGCGGCCGGTGCGGCCGTCGGCTCCACCCTCAACGACGCCTTCGTGGCCGCGGTGACCGGCGGGCTGCGCCACTACCACGAGCTGCACGGCTCCACCGTGCGGGACCTGCGGGTGACCATGCCCATCTCCATGCGGCGGGACTCCGACCCGGTGGGCGGCAACCGCATCACCCTCGAGCGCTTCACGGTGCCGACCGGCGAGACCGACCCCGCCACCCGGGTGCGGATGACCGGCTGGCGGTGCCGGGCGGCGCGCTACGAGGAGGCGCTGCCGCTGTCGGACGCGGTGGCCGGCGTGCTGAACCTGCTGCCCTCCGGCGTGATCGGGTCGATGCTCAAGCACGTGGACTTCCTGGCCAGCGACGTGCCTGGGGTGCCCGTCCCGCTCTACCTGGCCGGTGCGCCGGTGTCGGCCAACTACGCCTTCGGGCCCACCACGGGGGCCGCCCTCAACGTGACGCTCGTCTCCTATCAGCGCACGTGCTGCATCGGCTGCAACGTCGACACCTCGGCCGTGCCCGACGCCGAGGTCCTGGTGGACTGCCTGCGCCAGGGGTTCGACGAGGTCCTCCGCCTGGGCGGGTCGCACCGCCCGGCCCGCTCGCCCCTGGCCGGTGCCGGAGCCGTCGGTCCCGAGGCGCCGTCGGACGAGGGTGCGTCCGGCCTACGGGCCGTCCTCTGATCCCGGGTCAGGTCGCGGGCTCGACGACCCTGGGCGGCGTCGCCACCCAGCGGAAGGCCGAGCCCAGCAGCCGGGCCGACGGCCGCACGGCCAGCAGGTCGCCGGCGGGCAGGGCGGGGAGCCGCAGCTGCCGGCGGGCCCAGGCCGGCAGGATCCCCCGGGCGGCCGACACCAGCAGCCCGTAGGTGGCCACCTCGTGGGGCCACCTACCGACGCCGCGCAGCACGAAATTGCGGGCGTCGCGGGCCTCGGGCGTGAACCGGAGCAGAGGCCGGACCGACGTGAAGTAGGCCTTCAGCGCGGCCTCCGAGCGGGGCGGGTCGACGGCCCCCAGGTCGAGCGCCACGCCGGCCATCCGGTCGAGGTAGTCGTCGGCCTCCGGGCCCGTGGGCGGGTGAGGCGCGTAGGCGCGGGCGGCGGCCAGGAAGCTCGAGACCTCGGCGGCGTGCACCCAGGTGAGCAGGTCGGGGTCGGTGGCCGAGTAGGAGCGGCCGTCGGGGGCCACGCCCCGCACGTGACCGTGCACGCGCCGCACCCGGGCGATGGCCTCCCGGGCCTCGGTCCGGGTGCCGAAGGTGGTCGTGCCGAGAAAGCCGGCGGTGCGCTCGAGCCGTCCGAGCGGGTCGCTGCGGTAGTTGGAGAACTGGGCCACGCCGGCCATGGCCAACGGGTGGAGCATCTGGAACAGCAGGGCGGACAGGCCGCCGATGAGCATGGACGGAAGGTCGCCGTGGATGCGGCGGACCACCGAGTCGGGGGCGATGTAGGCCAGCTCGGGGTCGGTGCACGGCGGGGGAGGTGCGTCGGTCATGCCCATCGACCGCCGTACCTGGGCCAGCGCCTGGGCCCGCACCTGCTCGATGCCCCCGGTGGTCACGGCCCGCCCCACGGCGTGCGCCTCGGCGAGCTGGGCGCGCGGGTCCATGGCCCACGACCCTACCAACGCGCCCCGTCGGACGGGCTCCACCAGGGCCGACGCGGTCAGGCGCGGGCGCCCGGGCCGAGCTCGGACCGACCCGTGGCCGGGTCGGCGTCGAGGGTGCCGGCCACCGACACGAGGCAACCGGGGGCGGCGTGCTCCAGCAGGTCCGGGCAGCGCGCCCCGCCACCGGACCGCGCGTCCTCGTCGGCGGCCCGGCCGAGGGCCGTCACCTCGTCGAGCAGGGCCCGGGCGTCGGCGTCGAGGAGGGCGAGGTCGTCGGAGACGAGCGCCATGCCCCCCGACACCCCGACGGCGTGCGCCCAGGTCCGGGCGGCCGGGGCGTCCAGGTCGGTGTCCCGGGTGCGCAGCATCAGGCAGTCCGGGTCGTTGAGCCACAGCCGCCGGTGCATGAAGCTCCGGGTCAGGGTGTTGGTGAAGGCGTGGGCGGTGGCCGGCTGCACCCCGAGGTAGCCGGGGACCACCTCCGCGGACGGGTCGAGTGTCCACACCGGGGCGACGTCGGGCCCGATGCGGGCCGCGTCGACCACGCCGACCACGTTGGCCAGCGGCACGCCGCACCCGAGCAGGAAGGCGCCGGGCCCGGCACCCCGGCGCACGGCCTCGAAGGCCGCCCGGACCCGTTCGGCCGGCGTGCGGGTGGGATCGTCGTAGCCGCCGTCCACGCTGGGGGAGAAGGTGAAGTCCAGCTTCAGGTAGGGGAAGCCGGCGTCGACCACGGCGGCGGCCACCGACTCGAGGTGGTCGAGCACGTCGGGACGGGTCGTGTCGAGGCCGTACATGAAGCCGTCCTCACCCCCGCCCCAGGGCGGGTTCCACCAGGTGCGGAGCGGCCCGGTGTCGACGCCGTCGACCACGTGGCGGGCGATCCACTCCGGGTGCCGGCGCGCCGTGTCCGAGTCGGGCGCCACCAGGAACGGCGCCAACCAGAGGCCCGGCGTGCGGCCGGCCGCCCGGATCGACCCGGCCAGGCCGGCCAGGTCGGAGGGGAACCGGTCGTTGGTCCGGAGCCAGTCGCCGATGGCGGCCTGGTAGCCGTCGTCGACCTGGAACACGTCGAAGGGCCAGTCGTCGGCCAGGGCCAGGTTGGCGACGATGTCGGCCTCGGCCACGGCGTGGAAGTACTGGTACCAGCTGCACCAGCCCACCTGGTACGGCGCGCCGGTGCGGGCGCCGCCCGCACGGCCGGCGTCGGCGGCCCACCGTTCGAGCATGGCGGACGCCTCCCGGCCGGACCCGGTGTCGACCCGGACGTCGTGCAGGACCCGACGGGACCCGGCGGGGAGGACGGCGTCCCCCAGGAACGACTCGACCCGCACCTCGCCGGTGCCGTCGACCTCGGCCACCCGCACGGTGCCGTCGTGGCGGTCGCCACCGTCGAACCCGACCAGGATGCACGTGGAGCCGGGGCCGGGGTCGTCGGCCAGCAGTGTCACCCACTCCGAGCGCAGTTCGCCCGGGGCGGCCTGCCGCTGGTCGGCGTGGTGCACGGCCTGGAGGAAGGGGAGGTCGGCCCGTAGCGACGGGTCGACGTCGACGCCGAGGACCCCCACCGCCGTCGGGCTCCACGACTGGTAGCCGTTGCGCAGCATCCGCACCGGGCCCCGGCCCCCGGCCACCGCGTAGACGAAGGAGACCGAGCGGACCCGGACCGCCCGGTCGCCCCGGTTGGCCACCGACCACTCGAGGCCGGCGTCGTGGAGCTCGAGGTCCACCTCGAGCGGACCGAGGAGGAAGGCCTGGCCGGTGCCCTCCAGGTCGCTGACCTCGACGCGGGTGCCGTCGGCGTCGGACAGTTCGGCTTCGAGGCGCAGCGGTAGGAGGTGCACGGGCCAACCGTACAAAGGCGGCCGGCGTGGCGCCGGACCGCGCCGGATCAGGGCACGACGGGCGCAGCCACCGTGCGGGTCGCGTGGTCGACGCTCGGGTGGAGCACGGCCGACGTCCGGCCCTCCTCCACGAGGCGCCGGTGGGCCTCCTGCCAGGTGGGGAGGGTGTCGTCCTCCTGCTCCCAGTGGGCGACGTGGGCCTCGTCGCACCACTCCCGCAGGTCCGGCATGACCGCGCCGTGGGCGCCCGAGGTCATGTAGGCCCGCATGGCGGCGCGGTCGGTCCACGTCGACATCGTCCAGTAGGCGTCGTGGGCGTCGGGCAGCAGGTCGGTGCCGAGCAGTCCGGGGGCCGACGCGGCCTGGGCGTAGACGTCGGGCAGGGCGGCCACGAACTGCTCGAGGTACTCGGGCGACCG
>Ga0265327_10001998_pt1 | contig 23046 bp, 24 predicted proteins | sample 41621metaG_FD_202089 | JGI IMG/M metagenome (GOLD analysis project Ga0265327, IMG submission 202089) | Rhizosphere microbial communities from Carex aquatilis grown in University of Washington, Seatle, WA, United States - 4-16-21 metaG | ecosystem: Host-associated > Plants > Roots > Rhizosphere...
GCCTTTGTCCAAAGCCAATGCCGGATCCTGCCGACCCTTGATCACCCATCCGTGGCGCACGAGCCGGCGATAATTGACCATTTACGGTCTCTGGTGAGCCGTCCCGTCGGCTTGACTTTGATTTCCGGTCCATCTGATTATGCGCGCCATTTTTTGCTCAGCGCCTTCGGCGACGGTTTCTCCCGGCACGACGAGGAGCATCGGCCGGTTACCGGTTTGATTTGCAAATCGCCCGGTCGTCTCGTCCCCTTGCATGGCGCGTTCTACTTGGCAACCGATTTGAATCCAAAAATGGTTCTCTGGCAGGTAAACCACCTCTGGCCGAGCATTCGCAATGCTGCCACTCCCATGGTCTTACTGGACGGCGTTTGGGGAGGTGCGCCACGCAAGCGGGCGGACATATTGAAATTAGCCCTATCCAAGCACGTGGTGCTGGCCGATGACTTTGGCCAGAAAGAGCCCATGGGCGTGAAAGGCACTCTTCTGACTCGTCTGGAAGTCTCCGGTTCGCCCGCGAGCGCGCTCCAGGTGCAAATTCTGCGTTGAACAGCGAGTTCGGTTAACCGAACTCGGGACTAAAATATGGGACTGTATTCCGTCAGAGGGCCTCTTCTTGACCAATCAATAAATCCGTGGTTGATGGGGAGAATTATCGACGTTTTGAGGGTCGTGACGCGACGGGTTCGAAAGTCAGGATCATTAACATTAGCCCTTAACGCAAAAATATATGAAAGCTTTATTGGAATACAATTTACCTGAAGAAAGAAAACAATTTAAAACCGCAGCCCGGGCCGAAAGCTGGCGGCTGTTGCTTCACGGACTGATGCAGGACCTGACTGCCCTGTGCCAGGCAGAGAATGCCGGTCAGCCAACGACCCGCCAAATCCTGTGGCTCCTCAATTACACGGAGATGAAGATGCGCGAGCTGAATATTGATTCCGAAAACGCACCAATCCCCAATGAGCCGGATGATACCAAGCCGCCGGCAAGTCTGGCGGGAATCTCGTCCGCAGTCTTGACCTTCCAGCAAACCGAACGCTGGCTAAATGAGCCCAATCAGGACTATGGGGCCAGCCCGCTCCGTGTCATCTGCGCCTGCGGCAGCTGTGGGGCAAAATTAGTTGCGCGAAAACTGGAAAAAATGGAAGCGGAACTGGAGGCAATCCAAACCAGACAACTTGCTTCGACCGGGCGGGCGGCGCACCCATCACTGCAATAAATGAAAAGGCTCTCAAATGAAGAAGTCACGACATACATCGGGACAGTTTGCGCCCTTGACTTAACGCTGGGACGACATAAATCGCGTCACGGCTGCCAAAGGCGTGTCTCAATCTAGCTAAATCATGAAACAGAAACGGAAGAAATCAGGAATGGAAGAAGAAAACGTCAAAGCCGCGGGAAAGTCTCCGCCGGCTGCTCCCAAAATGCACCCCGCACTGGTCGCGGCCTACGCCCGGGGGAAAATTGCCAGAGAGAAGATGTCGCTGGCAGAGGGAGGCTGGATTTCGGCGGCCAAGGCCGCACGGTTGCTCGGAATCTCTGTCCCACAGGTCTTATGTCGGTGGCGCTGCCACCGGTTGATTGGTTGGCCGCATGGCAAAGCGGTCAGATTTCCCGCGTGGCAATTTACGGACGGCAAATTGCTGCCGGGCATTGAGGAAGTACTGCAAATATTTCGCAGCAACGACTGGTGGCGCATCGTGCTCTATTTTTTGGGAACGCGTCGTTCCTTGTCAAACGAACGTCCACTGGACCTGCTGCGCCGCGGTGAATCAGAAAAGGTGATCCGGCACGCCGCCGATTACGCGCAAGACAATGAGTGGTGATGAAGCCCCGCCCCGAGGCTAGAGAAATTGAAATTATCGTGGCTAAAAAACTTTCCGCAGTTGAACCAGGGGACACCGTTTTACGTTGGCTGGGAGGGTGCAGCTCACCAATGCCGCTGAGTGTGAAAAGCGTCACAGCAAATCGCATCGTGTGCGCTGGGGGCTGGGAGTTTGATCGCGCCACCGGTGCAGAAATCGACGAGACACTTGGCTGGGGACCTGGCGGCGTGACCGGCTCATATATTGAGCCGCAGGACGAGGTGGAAGTGGAGAGGGTTTCCACAAATCGCGGCGCAAAGAGAATTGCCTGAGATCAAAATAGAGCGACAGATATCATGTCACGCAAGACTGAGGAAACATTTATTACGACTGCTTTAACTGAAATGTTCAAGCGCGTCGGGAGGAAGTATTCTCCGGAAGCCACCTCACAACCCGAGTGGTTTTACGAATCAACGTGGACGTCCCAGCAAGAGAGTGAATTTCGCAAATGGCTCACCAAGCTCATCATATTTAAGCTCAGGCATCCAGCGTATAGGGCAGACAGGGAAGCCGGGTGGTTTGTTTTTGATTTTGGCTGGCGGGTGGTGGAGCAACGGATCGCGCGCGCACCCGAGAAGGCAGGCAAAAGGAAAAATCGGCCCGGAGGAGTGCCACATAACCCAGAGAGGAAAGAGTGAGATTCATTCCATTAATTCCCTGGTGGTTGCTTGCCAAACTCCTGCGCATCGGACAATTCGAGCATGATTACGACTGGAGTTTGCACGGGATGATGCGCACCCCAGTTCGGCGCAGCGCCATCCTCCTTGGCTGGACTTTCTGGGTCATTGTCATTTTGGCGATCCTAATACTCTTGATTAAATGAAAACAAAACGGAAACGAGTGCTTCAGACAAACAAACAACGAGATCGAAATAGAGTTTGCGAACGATTTCTGACCGCCGACGCGTCAGCCAGATATCTGTACCGACAGGCTGGTTTGGCGGACCTCGCCAACCATCTCGTTCCAATTTTCTGGGATTTGCAGAATGCACACGAACGTTTGGTCGCTCGGGAGGCCAACCGTGTGCTCATTCAAATCGTCAAAGGTATCCGTGCCAAGTTAGTAACGTCGGAGCAAGCGCAGGAATTATTTCTGTTGGATGGAGCCGCGCTTGATGCGTTGTTAAACTATCTCGAGGCGGAGCCCAAAAAAAATTTGGCCAGCCACCTTTCCAACCTCAGTCGTTCCGCCGGGCCAAAATGCAAAAAGAAAAATATATGACCAAAACGAGCACCACGGATCAGTGGTTCAAAAAGCAGGTGTTTAAAAACGAGACTTAAAGTATGCGTATTCACATCATCAGCGATCTGCATCTGGAATTTGGCGAGACGCGGTTTCAGCCTCCGAAGTGCGACATTGCAATTGTGGCAGGCGATCTCGAGGTTGGTCGCCGTGGGTTGGACTGGATCAAACAACAATTTTGCGAAATCCCGGTCATTTACGTGTTGGGCAACCACGAGTTTTACCGCCAGGCTTTGCCCAAATTGACCGAGTCAATGCAGCAGGAAACCCTCGGTAGCAATATCCACTTATTGGAAAATCGGGCGGTCGAAATCCTGGGCTGGACAATTCTCGGTTGCACGCTCTGGACCGACTTCGCGCTGCGTGGAAGTCCCATCCCAAGTATGCAAATCGCGGAAGCCATGATTAACGATTTCCGAATTATCAAATTCGGTAACCGCATCCTGCGTGCGCGGGACGCCGTCGGGTTGCATGCGATATCCGTCGCCTGGTTGCGGCAGGAATTGCCCAAGCACGATCCGACCAGGACGATCGTCGTTACGCACCATGCGCCCAGCGGAAAATCGGAGGATCCGTATTATGCAAGCAGTCCCCTCAGTCCCTCTTTTGTCTCGAACCTTGACGAACTCATCCTCAATTGCGGCGTTCCGCTCTGGATTCACGGACACACTCATTTCAATGTGGACTACCGTCTGGGTTCAACCCGGGTGCTTTCCAATCAGCGTGGCTATCCCGGGCATGCTTGCACCGGTTTCGATCCTCAGCTCATCATTGAATTGTAAACGCCGGACACTAATTTCTATTTCTATGGAAGATAACGAGACAACGAGAATGAGCGACGCCGAATTGTGTAAATTCTTTGGCCAGATGTTCCCTGATGGATTTGCTGGCGCGGATGTGGTTCGAGAAATCGCGCCGACGGAATGGAAGAGCTCGCCTCTATTCGCCTGCTTTCATCCGTCCCCCGAACAGGTATTGGCGGAACAGCTTCGGATGCGTAAGGTGAGCCAGGAACTTAGCGCACTCAGGTGCAAAAATACTTTGAAGAAACCTGAGCGCCCTGACATCGCCGAACCAACTATTGAGCAGGTCTTGGCAGATTGGGAGGACCAACCAGTTAACCTCAATGATGAAGTGAATGAAATTGTCGGCGAATGTCTCTGGGATATATTTTCGGACAATCACAATGTCGTTGCTGCGGAGGGACGCTCTGTCGACATCGGGTCGTTTCGTGCGGCATCGGCATTTCTGGACGAATGTGTGACAGGCTCAAATCCACAATGGGCTGGCGGAGATGTTACCCGATTCTATATGGGCACTATCTGGATTTCTGGCCGCGCGGACTTGATGCCGGTTTATCGGATGATTTTTCGCAGACTCAAATTACTAGGAGCCGATTGGGAATACTTCTCCCCTCTATTACACTTGGTGGACTTGCCAGCAATGGGTCGGGCGGCGCAGAAACAAGAGGGGCCATATTCGCCCTCGGAAGCGTTCGCCCATGACCAGGAGGAACGCCAACAACAAGTCGAGCTAGAGCAGGCGCGCGCGGAACTGGAGGATGCCAATAAACAGGCTTGTCGCGAGGCAATGGCGAAACCGCCTCCAGCCACGGTGCGGGCGTATCAACAGGTCTTTGATCGCAATCCCAAAGGCTGGCCGCCGTGTTGAGGATGACAAAATGCGTTAAACACGTGAAAAAAACCAGCGATGGAATGGCGATACTGGATGCGATTACCGCGCAGGATTCCAAAATGCAGGCTTTGATTGAAGAAGAGGCTGAAACCTTAAAGATTGCAAAAAGCATTTATGATCTACGCACCAAAGCCCGGCTCTCCCAGAACGGCACTGGCTGGGTCTGCCGCAACTGCCGCACGAACCGTTTGACCGCCTGATAACTACCACAGAATCCATGCTCGCCCACCAAGTCCTGATAAATCCGCTGGGCACTCAGTCCGACCGACACCGAAGCTTCAATCTGTGGTCGCCACGGCAGACAAAGACTCTGCCGACCCGCCGTGGTGCCGAGGGTCGAAATGGCTGGTTCTGCGGCCGGGTCACCGTCCGAGCCGGCGGTCGAAATGGCCGGTTTTGAACTCACCAGCCGCAGATACTTGCCCACCGTCTCGCGGTTAATGTCCAACTCGCGCGCAATGCGCCGGTGGGACCAGCCATGCGCCGCCAAAGTCATGATGGAATGTTGCAAGCTCACGTTGAGTTGATTCATCGCGTCTTTGTGCCGTCTCCACGGCATCCAACGCAATGCGTTCCTCAGAGTGGCTGGTTTTCATTCGACCCGCCCTGGCTGGTTTTGACCGTCCGCTGACAAATTTCTCGACTCGGCTCCTCCAGTAATTCTCGCAGCAGCCGCAGCCAGAACAAATCGCATCCGGCTCACGAGCGCCGTGACGGTATTAAGCGCCGCCGATCCAGTTCGCGTTTTCCAACAATTCGCCACGCTGGATTTGCTTTCGTAAGGCCGGGCGGAGATGGTCGTTGGACGCGGCTCGTTCATCGAATCGTTTCCATTGTTTGGTCTGAAACTTGAAGACTACGATTCGCTGTTTTCAGAGAAACTCGATTTGCTGCTCAACATCCGTGAAAACGAACTGGTTCACTGGTCCGGCAAGCATCGTGCCGCGCTCACCGGTCAAGGCGTCTATCCGCGACCGATGCAAAATCCGTTTCCCATCTGGCTTGGGGTCGGCGGGACACCTGAATCCTTTGCCCGTGCCGGCGCGTTGGGACTTCCGTTGATGGTCGCCATCATCGGGGGTGAGACGCGGCGCGTTCGTCCTCTTGTTAATCTATATCGCGAGGCTGGCCGACGAGCGGGCTACAAACCGGAACAGCTAAAGGTAGGCGTTCATGCGCTAGGTTACGTCGCAGACACGACTCAACAGGCGGTTGACGATTTCTTTCCGGGCTACGCCAAAGCGTTCACTGAAATTGGCAAGGAGCGCGGCTGGCCACCTGTTACGCGCGCACACTTCAATGCCCTGCTTGGCCCGCATGGCGCACTGATGGTCGGCAACCCCGAAGAAGTGGCAGAGAAAATTCTCGAACACAGCGCGGCATTGGGCGGCATCCATCGAATCAGCTTCCAGATGGATGTTGCTTCATTGCCGCACGCGAAGCTCATGCAGTCCATTGAACTGATTGGCACTCGCGTCGCGCCGATTCTGCGCACGATTTCTTCTGCGGTGACTTAACGACTTGCAGCCATCGCGGAAACCGAGTTGGTCTCATTCTGCCAGCCACCGCCAAGCGCTTTGTAAAGTTGCACGAGGTTGAGCGAAACGGTTTGATCGCTTTGCACCAGCGCGTCCTGCGCCGCATAAAGTGAACGTTCGGAATCTAAAACGTGTAAGAAATCCGCCAAACCGTTGTTGTAAAGTTGCGTGGACAATTCCAGCGCCTGTTCATCCGCCTGCACCGATTGTGAAAGCGATTCGCGCCGGGTTTGTTCGCGGGCATAAGCAGTGAGCGCATTTTCGGCGTCTTCGAGTGCAACCAGCACCGTTTGCTGGAAAGCATCCAGCGCCTGCTCTTGACGGGCATTCTGGACGCGGACATTGGCCCGAATGCTGCCAGCCTGAAAAATTTCCCATTGCACGGTCGGTCCGGCTGACCAATAACGGCTGGCGTAATTAAAAAAATTGCCCGTCGAAATGCTTTCCAGACCGGCAAATCCCGTTAGGGAAAATTTCGGAAACAAATCCGCCTTGGCAGCACCAATGCGCGCCGTGGCGGCAGCCAGTTCACGTTCGAATTTTTGCACGTCAGGACGGCGTTGGAGTAAATCCGACGGCAATCCCACCGGCACGACCGGCGGTGTAAGTGGAATGGGTTTCTTGACCGACATTTCGTCCATCAACGCGCCCGGCGGCTGTCCAAGCAACACAGCCAGATGATGCACGGATTGATCGAAACCGGTTTTCAGCGGAGGCACTTCCGCTTCTGTTGCAGTCAGCAGCGCTGTGGCCTGTTGAACGTCGAGGTCGCTGCTTAATCCATTTTCAAAGCGGTTGCTGGTCAGGTCTATAATTTCCTGCTGGACTTGGATGTTTTGAAGCGTGATAGCGAGGCGTTGCTGGAAGCCGCGCGCAGCGATGTAATTCCGCGCGACTTCCGCCAGCAATGAAACCAGCATGCCGCGCTGGCCGAATTCCGCAGCACCCGTTTCAGCATTGGCGGCTTCGATGGTTCGCCGTGTGCCGCCAAAAATGTCGAGTTCCCATGTGGCATCGAAACCGGCGTGATAAAGGTTGTAATCCAGTGGTGTGCCGGGCGGCAGCGGCGGAAAATTATTTTGGCCATAGCGATTCCGCGAATAGGAACCCGAAGCGCCCACCGAAGGCCAGAAACTTCCCGATGTCACGTCACGTTCGGCGCGGGCTTCGCGCACATGGGCTTCGGCAATGCGAAGCGTGAGATTGGATTGGACGGCCATCGTCACGAGCGAATCCAGATTCGTGTCGCCAAAATTTTTCCACCAAGTCGCAAGGTCAACCGGCCCGTTCGTTTCACCGCCGACGAGAGGCGATGTCCATTGTTGTGCGGACACGCTTGATTTCGGCGGATGGTAATCCGGCCCCACGGCACAACCAGCGAGGAGGGCCAGACACGATACGGACATAAAGATTGTCGTTCTCATGTTTTACTAGCCTCCTCGTTTTTATTGACGGCGTTCAGCAGTTGAAGGATTGCCTCGGCGGTGTTGTCGTCGCCGATGCCAGTGTTGAACATGGCATGGAAGAATTGGCGGTTCGGCCATTCGTGACCGTAATGGTGTTTCACAAACTTCCGGCGATCCTCGTCAAGAGTGTCCACCAAATTGATGGCTTCCGTTTCGTTGCCGACGTGCTTGAGCATGCGTCGAAACTTGAGTTCACGCGAAGCATAAAGAAACACACAAAAAGTGTCGGTGCGGTCGCGAAGAAAATATGGAGCACCGCGACCGATGATGACGCACGGTTTCTTTTCAGCGGTCTGTTCGATCACTCGTTGGAGTAAATAAGCCAGCCGTTTGCTGTCCAAAATCGCCAAGTCGGGCGACGGGAGGTTCCGGTCAAAACTGCCGCGCCAGATGATATTGACCAGTCGTTGGAGGAACGGATCATTGCGTTCCAAGCGCCGCAGGCAAGTATCAACCGGAATTCTGGCCAGCCGAGCGATTTCTTGAGTCAGTGCCTGGTCGAAAATATTCCAACCCAGCTTCTGTGCAATTTTTTCACCGATGGTGCTGGCTCCCGCGCCATATTCGTGGTCAATGAGAAGAAGTTGTTTCATATTGTCGCTAATCGCTCATGGCCACAGCATGAATTTGCCGGGGCTTTTCATAAGTTAAAACACATAAAACACTCACCGCGCAAAAACAGGCGACCACGAGAAACACATTCACAAACGCCCAATAGTCGGATTGCTGGAGCAGCGTGTGATAAAGAAAACCGTGCACCCGCGCCAGAGCGTCCGGCGCGCTGAAACGTTGCTCGAATACTTTTTGAAGCACTGCTGATTTTTGTTCGTATTCGGGATTCAAGGGAGACATTTGTCCGGCCATCATGGATTGATGGACTTGCGAATATCTTTGCAGCAGGGTGGAAACAACTGAAAGGCCGACGCTGCCGCCGGTATTGCGGATCAGATTTTGGAGGCTTGAGGCATTTCCAATTTGTTCGTTGCGAAGCGTGCCCACCGCCAGCGTGGTCAACGGCACGAAGATGCAGCCGATGCCGAAGCCGGCAATTATGTTTGGAAGGACAACGCTGCCTATCGTCATCTGTAGGCTCAAACGGCATAAAAGAAAGCTGGCCAGCCCAACCGCCGCAAATCCGAGTCCGGCCAGCAGGCGCGAATCAACCTTGCCGACCAGCGCGCCGACAAAAAACAGCGCGGCAAACGCCCCAAATCCGCGGGGGCTGACGCTTAACCCGGCTTCAAAGGCGGTGTATCCGAGCAGCGATTGAACAAATAGGGGTAGCAGCGTAATCAGTGCATAAAGCGCGAAGCCGAACAATCCGAATAATACGCAGCTCACCGCGAAGTTGCGGTTTTTGAAAACGCTCAAATCTACCAGAGGATTTTTGGCCGTCAGTTCGCGCACGATGAACCCGATCAGAGTCAAACTGCAAACAACGGCAAACCAGCGCAGCCAGATCGCCGAAAACCAGTCGGCATCCTGCCCTTTGTCGAGGATGATTTGTAATGTTCCAAGAAACAGCGCCACCAGGGCAAATCCCACGCCGTCAAAGCGGCCAGCCAGCTTGTTCCGAATGTAAGGCGGGTCTTCCACCAGCCACGACATCAAAAAGAACGCCAGCAAGCCAACTGGAAGGTTGATGTAAAAAGCCCAGCGCCACGACCAATTGTCCGTCAGCCAGCCACCCAATGTGGGGCCGAGAATTGGCGCGACCACGATGGCGATGCCAAACAGAGCTGTGGCCGCGCCGCGCTTGGCCGGCGGAAAACTTTCCAGCAGGATGGCCTGCGACAACGGCTGCATGGCTCCGCCGCCCAACCCTTGCAAGACACGCGAAAGCACCAGCATCGTCATGCTGGTGGCCAGACCGCATAACAATGAAGCCACTGTGAAGATGATTGTGCAGCCGATCAAAAACCGTTTGCGCCCGAAAAAACTGGAGAACCATGTGCTGGCCGGCAGGATGATTGCGTTGGCGACCAGATAACTTGTCAGCACCCAAGTTGATTCATCCTGCGTCGCGCCAAGATTTCCCGCGATATAAGGCAGCGCCACGACTGCAATCGAAGTGTCCAAAATAACCATGAACGTCGCCAGCATCACCGCCAGCGCAATCAGCCAGGGATTGGCGCGTGGCCGCCATTCGACTGCCGGATTGGACGCCGCGTCGCTCATTTGACTTTCACATTCGGCACAACCGACATTCCCGGCGCGATGTCCAAGTTGGTTGGCAATTCTTCATCAAAAAGAATTTTCACCGGCACGCGCTGCACAACTTTGATGTAATTACCGACCGCGTTTTCCGGCGGCAACAGGCTGAACCGCGCGCCCGTTCCAGATTGCAGGCTGTCCACTTTGCCTTTGAACTTACGGTTCGGATAAGCGTCTACGCTCAATTCAACCGGTTGTCCCGGCTTCATATAGGTCACTTGCGTTTCCTTGAAGTTCGCCGTCACCCATACGTCTTTTGGAACCAGCGCCATCAATGCCTGACCCGGCTGCACATAATTTCCCGGTTGCACCGTGCGCGCGGTGGCTCGCGCGTCCATTGGAGCAATGATTTTTGTGTAAGAAAGATTCAACTCGGCCTGCTGAAGTTTTGCCTCGGCCTGTTGCACTGTGGCCTTCGCAGTTTCCACGCCCGCCTGGGATAATTCCACGTCTGATTCTGCGGCATTGGTCTGGCTGCGTGCGGCTTCCAAATTTGCCGCCGCCGACCGCGCCTGGGCTTGTGCCAGATCAAACGCGCTTTTGGAAATCGCGCGACTTTCCACATTCTCGTAACGCTTCAGGTCGTCCATTGCCCGTTGGCTTTCCGCGTCGGCAGCCGTCACTGCCGCCTGCGTTTGAGTGACTTTGGCTTCGCTGACCTTCACCTGCGCTTGAGATTGAATCAACTGGCTTTTCGCCGCCGCCAAATCCGCGCGGGCTTGAGCCGCTTTCGCCTCGTAATCACGCGGATCAATTTCCACCAGCACATCGCCTGCCTTGACCTCTTGATTGTCCTTAACGAACAGTTGCGTAATTTGTCCCGGCACGCGCGGACTCACCAGGGTGACATAACCGTCAATGAAGGCGTCGTCGGTGGATTCGTAGGGTGCGACAAAAATGGAATAATAAAAAATCACCACGACCAGAACCGTCAAGGCAGCCACACCAATGGTGAGAAATTTCAACTTGCGCCGGTTTTTCCGAGGCGGTGGCGGAAGAATTTCCCCTTCCGACTTGTCAGGCGATTCGATTTTGTTTTTTTGTTGCTCCATATTTTTTCTTGGCACATTTTCCGGGCCAGGCGCGGTTGCTTTGATTTTTATCGCGTGGAAGTTCGCGATGTGGACTATTGAACTGACGACATCGTTCCACGTCACGAATCTGACAGTCGGGGGCTTTTTACTCAATTGGTCGAACGGTTCGACTTTTATCGTTCAAACGAACTACTTGAAACCTGTTCTTTTGAGGGTGGCCAATGAGTCGTTAAAAGAATAGCATGGCATGGAAATGGAATGCGCTGGAATGCTGATGTGCGCTGCGCAGAGCCAAATCCATTTGCGAACCGATGTTTGCTTTTGAAACGATTGCGGATACCATGACTTGATATTGTTGGGGAATAAAAATGAACCCAGATGGCGTCATTTCCTGTCCTGACACAGCCGCCGCCTTAGTAGATCAAGAAACCGACGGCACGGGGACAATTGCGGCGCTTCGGCGCGACCTTGAACGGTCCCGGCGCGAAAATGTCAAGTTGCAGACACGCCTAGCACAAATGGAGGGCCTTTTTGCCCATGTCGCGGATGCCTTTTTTGTCGTGGAGTGCGATGGGCAAATCGTAGATGTGAATCCAGCGGCCTCCACCCTTCTCGGCTATTCCAAGCAGGAACTTCTTGCGATGTGTCCGTGGGATTTTGTAACCAGTGCTTCGCGTGACGAGATTTTGGAGTCCATCGAAAATTTGAAAGGTGGAACGCCTCTGCCCTTGCAACGCATTTGCCGCACAAAAAGCGGCGAAGAGATGGTGATGGCGCTGAGTTTGAAACGAAGCGATTTTTGCGGGCGTGATCTCATCGTTGTGACGGGGCGTGATGTCACGCGGGAGGAGCGCGCGGCGGCCGATTTGGATAAAGCGCTCAAGGAGATCAAACGGGCTGAAATCGAACTCCGGACGATTGTTGATGCCATCCCTGCACATGCCTGGTGCTCAAGGGAAGATGGTTATAACATTTATTGCAACCAGCAATGGCTTGATTATTCAGGACTGACCCAAGAGACGGCGCGAGGCTGGAGTTATCGTGATTTTATACACCCTGATGACGTTGAAGCCTATGTCGCGAAATGGAACGAAGTATCCGTAACCGGGGCCGTTATTGAAGGCGAAGTCAGATTTCGGAGGCATGACGGAGAATATCGTTGGTTTCTGGTTCAAGCGGTTCGGGTCCGGGATGAAAATGGCCGTGTCACCAAGTGGTTCGGCACCAATACTGATATTAATGATCGCAAGCGGGCGGAACTGTTGCGCGCTGCGGAAAAGCGGACGTTTGAAATGATTTCGGACGGGGACTGTCTCCAAGAGGTTTTAACCTCGTTATGCAAATCCATAGATGTTCAGATCTCGCCCTCGGTTACGATCATTTTGCTGGCGGATCCCGACGGAAAGCGGCTCTGGCCAACCGCCGGCCCTCTGGTTCCCCGCGAATGGATTTCGGCCATCAGTCCAATTCTAATTGGTGTGGAATTAGGTTTATGCGGCACTGCCGCTTCATTAAAAAAGCGTGTCATTGTCCCTGACGTCGCCACGGATCAGAACTGGACTGATCGTTATCGCGATCTGGCCATCGCCAACGGGATTCGAGCGGGGTGTTCCGAGCCAATTTTGACAAGTGATAACCAGTTGCTCGGCGTTTTTGCGTTTTATTGCTCCGAAGCACGCGCACCCACAGAGTCGGACTTGGCGCTGGTTGAGGGTGGAGCGCGCATCGCGCTGATTGCCATCGAACGCCAACGGTCACTGGAAGCATTACGAGCGTCGGAAAGATTGGCCCGCGAACAGGCGGAAGTTCTAACTCAAGCTCTGGACGCGATCGCGACGGAAACAAACCCGGACAAAATCGTAGAGCATGTCTTACGAACCGTGATCACACAATTGGAAGCAGATAGCGACAGCGTCTGGTTGATGGACGCAGCTAGTGGGCTGATGACTTTTAAGTTTGGAGTGGAGGATGGCAGGTTCAAGACGAATTCCGAGCCAGCAATTGCCGCAATCACTCCTTCTATGCCGGTGCAGACATTCGCCCCGTGGGAAGAAGTTTTCCGCACCGGAAAGCCCAATATGATGGAGGACATCTGGGAATTTCCGGAATTCCCATGGCGCGCCCATGTGTTGGCGCGGGGCATCGTCGCCTATCTTTGGATTCCAATGCTTATCGCAAGCAAAGTGGAAGGCGTAATTGGCGTTAGGTTCAAACAAAAGCGCGTATTTCGGCCCGAGGAACTCGAGCTAGCTCAATCGCTGGCCAATCAGGCAATGCTAGCGATTCAATTGGCCCGCCTCTCCGCCCAAACCCGCAAGGCGGCTATTATAGAGGAACGCAATCGCATGGCTCGCGACATCCATGATACGCTCGCACAGGGATTCACCGGTGTCATTCTGCACACAGAAGCGGCTGAAGAGGCGATGTCCAGAAACCGACTGGAGGCAGTCTCTGGACATCTTCGTGGCGTGGGCGAAATTGCCCGCGACGGTTTACGCGAAGCCCGACGATCTGTGCGAGCACTTCGGCCATTGGCTCTGGAGGAACAAAAACTGGCAGAAGCCATGAAAGAAATGATCACAAAATCGACCCTCGGAACGGCTGTGCAGACCACGTTCACGTTGCAAGGCGAGGTGCTGGAATTCCCGCCTGAATTCGAGACGAATATTCTCCGCATCGGACAAGAGGCCTTGACGAATGCCCTCCGTCACGCTCATTCCAGAAAATTTGATGTCCTGCTTGCATTTGGCGAACGTGAACTCCGATTGACCATGTGCGACAATGGATGTGGTTTTGAACAAGATTCGAAAAGTTCCGGCTTCGGCCTGCGAGGAATGGCAGAACGAGTTGAAAGCATGGGAGGCCAATTTTCAATTCAAAGCGCCATGGGCAAGGGCACGACAATTTCTGTAAACATTCCGCTGCCAACTTCCACCGAGCCAGAGAATTTATGAATCGTCTGGCCAAAACTGCTAAGAATGCATTACCCACGGTTCCGTTGCCACAAGGGATTGAATCCAGTCCGGCACTCATGAATCAAATCAAAGTATTGATCGTGGACGACCACACCACTGTGCTGGCGGGATTGACTGCGATTATTGCCATGCAGCGGGACATGATTGTCGTCGCCGAGGCAGCCAATGGCATCGAAGGGCTTGAGCTTTGGCAGAAGCATCGCCCGGATATAACATTGTTAGACTTGCGGATGCCCAAAATGGATGGCGTCAGCTTGCTCAGTGAAATACGCCAGCGGGATCATTCTGCCCGGGTGATCATGTTGACGACTTATGACGCGGACCTTGATATTCTTCGAGCGGTCAAAGCTGGAGCAAAGGGCTATCTGCTGAAGGATGCGCGACGTGAGGATTTACTAAATTGCATCCGCAAAGTGAACAACGGCATGACTTGCATACCGTCGGAACTTATGCAAAAGCTGGTCACGGGTATCAGCGGCGAAACCATGACCGACCGCGAGCAGGAAGTTCTGGTTTTGCTCGCTCGCGGGAAAAGCAACAAAGAAATCGGCTCATGTCTTTTCATCAGCGAGTTTACAGTGAAAGGCCACTTGCGCAGCATTTTCGGCAAACTGAACGTAGTAAGCCGAACAGAAGCCATTGCCGCCGCCTCGCGCCAGGGACTGATCAAGCTTTAAGATCCAGCCCGAAACAGGAACACAGATAGTCGAGGACGACAAAGACGCGCTTGTAGTTTTCAAACGGGCTCTAATCCTGCGCCCGCAGAATTTCTCTGCTCGGTCAATCGTCCAAACTCGACTCTTATTCTCAAAAATAAGAAAATTAACATTTCTCCTGATTCTGGTTTGATTTTCCATCTGCGCTTTTACCAATCAAGCACCCCTTCAAAAGAACTGTTTCACGTCAGTCCTTCGGAATTGTGAAAATCAAAGCGTTTGGACAATACCAACTTGTTCAACATTCAACTAAGCTAACTGTGGTTTTAGCGAAAAAAGAAAAATTATTGAGAGAGCGCAGTTGGAAAACAAACCACATAACAGCTCGAAAACAATGAAAAGACCAACTGCAAAAGACCAACTGCAAATTTCGTTCAAGAATTGGAGCACAGGACAACCAGTCGTTCCCAGCCACGACCGGCCGTTGAGCGCTGATGCATGGCAAATCAACTGTTCTTTCAGGCTTCACTCGGTTACATGACGACGAAGCCATACAACCTAAGCCAAATGGCCGGAGCGGAAACTCTCCAAGGCGCCGACGTCCATGTTCTTAAAGAATACGACATCGCCTCAAACGGCATCGCTCTGCACGTAACTGAACAAGGAGAAGGACCTGCCGTTCTTTTCTGTCACGGATTTCCCGACACTTCCTATACATGGCGCCGGCAGATGAGAGACGTCGCATCAGCCGGATTTCGAGCTATTGCTCCGGATATGCGAGGTTACGGACGCAGCTCTGCTCCGAGAGAGGCAAGCTTGTATACGCCGCTCCATACGGCCAGCGATCTGATTGGTCTGCTTGATGCGCTGAATATCCCCAGAGCCATCTTGGTGGGGCATGACTGGGGCGCAACTCATGCTTGGAACGCGGCGCTGATGCGTCCCGACCGGTTTATAGCTGTTTTCTGCTTGAGTGTGCCTTACGTTCCCCGTGAGGAAATAAGCGTCTTCGAGCGTATGCGAAAATCGGGTCGGGAAAATACGTTCTACATGTTCGAACAGATCCGTCCGGACGCCGAGCGTATTTGGGCTGACGCCGCAGTCACTATTCCAGGCATTTTATATTGGGCATCGGGTTCTGCCCCAGCCGACACACGGTGGGACCCCATGGACCCGGCCCGAAGCTTGCATCGGCCGGCTCCCTGGCCATTGCCCGCATGGGTGGAACCAGATTATGTCGCCCATAACGTCGCTGAATTCCAGCGCACCGGCTTTCATGGCGGACTGAATTACTATCGCGCCGCCGAACCGTATTTCAATCTTTCCGGCGCATGGAAAGGCGCGAAAATCATCCAACCAACCTTTTACATTTCGGGAAAGGCGGATGGCCTGGGAGCGCTGTATCCACCCTTTGAAAAACTCCACGCCGGCCTTCCAGGTCTTCTGGGAAGTGTTGAAATTGAAAATGTGGGCCACTGGGTGCAACACGAAGCCAGAGACGAGGTCAGCGATCACCTTGTGAATTTTATTCGCACCGTAAACCAAACCTAACTCACACCGCAACATCCCTACATCCAGAGGAGCTATATTATGTCAAATTCCCAAAACACACCATTTCCAGCCTTCGCTGAACATCGAGTGATGCGTGATCGCGGGCATCTAAACGTCCGCGACTTTCCCGGTCACGGACCCGCATTTGTGGTGCTGCATGGATTCCCAGACAACTCGCACATCTACGACTACCTTATTCCGCACTTGGTGTCGGCCGGTCGTAGAACAATTGCGATAGATTTTATGGGCTTCGGCGCATCCGACAAGCCAGACGGGGCGCACTACAGCTTTGAGCAACAACTCGGTGATCTGGAAGCGGTCGTGGATGCCTTGAAACTTGATGAGATCATCCCCGTAGGCCACGACGCGGGCGGCCCGACTGCTGTGAACTTCGCCTTGAAGCACCCAGATTGCACTGCTGCCGTCATTTTATTGAACGCGTTCTATGGCGATGCCCCTGGACTACGGGTTCCTGAATTCATCGAGCTTTTCTCAAACAAGGGGCTGAAAGCACTTCATAGACATTTCCTGGCAAGCCCGCAGCAGTTCGCCTGGCTTCTCGGATTTCAGCGTGACCAGATGCAGGCGGGTTTATCGGAGGTGCAGAAGAAGCGATACACGGAGTTCCTCGGACCGATCATTGACAATAACTTCAGGCAAAAGCCGAGCGCAGGCCCCGCTTTTGCGCAAATGACCTACCAATTGACGGATGAGGTCGCAGCAAACACAGCTCGCCTTACTGAATTCAGACGCTCCGACGTTCCCATTTTGCTCATTTGGGGAAAATCTGACCCGTATCTCCATTTAACTGTCGCTGAATACATTAAATCTCAGGCTAAAAACGCAACGCTCCACGTTCTCGAAGCGGGACATTGGCCACAGATTGACGAGCCTGTTGAAGTTGCTCGCATTATGCTTGCTAAACTCAAGTCTCCATATGGCTAGTCACCAAAGCAAAAGGATTGAAAGAGCTAACTACAAACTAACACTAAAGCATATGCAGACAATAACCACAAAAGACGGAACAGAAATCTACTACAAGGACTGGGGTAAGGGACAACCGATTGTATTCAGCCATGGCTGGCCTTTGAGTTCGGACGCATTCGAAGACCAGATGTTTTTCCTGGTTTCACACGGCTACCGCTGCATCGCGCATGACCGTCGCGGACACGGTCGTTCCAGCCAACCCTGGAACGGCAATGACATGGATACCTATGCCGATGACCTCGCTGAACTCGTCAAGGCCCTCGATTTGCAAAATGCCATTCATGTCGGCCATTCCACGGGTGGTGGTGAAGTCGCGCGTTACATCGCCCGCCACGGAACAAAACGGGTGGCAAAGGCGGTGTTGATTGGCGCGGTGCCTCCACTGATGTTGAAAACGGCGGCCAATCCGGGCGGGTTGCCGATGGATGTGTTCGACGGAATCCGCGCCGGGGTCTTGGCTGACCGGTCACAATTCTTCAAGGACCTTACGATACCGTTTTATGGCTACAATCGGCCGGACGCGAAAGTTTCAGAAGGAGTTAGAAACGCGTTTTGGTTGCAAGGAATGATGGCTGGATTCCCTGCATCCTATTTTTGCATCAAGGCATTTTCAGAAACAGATCAGACAGAAGACCTCAAAATGATTGATGTGCCAACCTTGATTCTCCATGGCGACGATGACCAAATTGTGCCGATTGGAAATTCAGCTCAAGTCGCGGCAAAACTGATAAAGAATGCAAAACTCAAGATTTATCAAGGCGCGCCACACGGCATGTGTGCGACACTCAAGGATAGGGTTAACGCTGATCTGCTCGAATTCATCAAATCCTAATAGGAAACCAAGTAACCTGTATTCCGTTTTGGCAATTCTCTCAAACAAAACTGCCCTGGTTACCGGTGCGTCCAAGGGCATCGGACGTGCCACCGCGCTTGCATTGGCTGAAGCCGGGGCACGCGTCATTGTGCATTACGGCAATTCTAAGGCGGAGGCGGATATGGTCGTTGAACAAATTCGATCCGCCGGCGGCCATGGAGATGCCGTTCACTCTGATCTGGGAGCGACCGACGGTGCCGCCACACTCGCGAGAAGAGTTCAAAAACTGGTCGACACACATTTGGACATTCTTGTTTCCAATGCCGGTATCTCCAAAGCCGCTCGTTTGGAAGATTACAAACTTGAAGATTTCGACAGGCTGTTCGCGACCAATGTTCGAAGTCCATTCTTTCTGGTTCAACAGACTTTGCCGATTCTGGCCGAGGGTGCCAGCCTCGTGCTGGTTTCCTCTCTGGCCGCGCGGTTTGTACCCGGAAATCCCGGACAGGCGGACGCGCCCTCGTTGTCGGCCTACGCCGCGTCCAAGGGAGCGATTGAAACCCTGGTCAAACATTGGGCAGCTTCGCTCGGGTCGCGTCGGATTCGCGTCAATGCTGTTGCTCCCGGAGTGATCGAAACGGATATGTCCAATTTCACCAAGTCGGAATCAGGACGCAACCTCACGCTCGGCATGCAGGCGCTGAAGCGAATCGGTCAGCCCTCCGACGTGGCGGACTTGATTGTTTTTCTCTGTTCAGAGAACGCTCGTTGGATAACCGGCGCGATCATCCCCGTTGATGGGGGTTCCAAGTTATAGCCCGGCAACGATTCACCGACCAAAACATTAACGACCGTTGCGCAACAACATCATCAATCCAACCAAGATATTATATGTCAACAATTCATGCTTACGCGGCGAAAGCCTCCAAAGGTTCACTGCAACCATTTGAATTTGATCCGGGCGAATTAGGCTCGGACCAAGTGGAGATAAAAGTTACGCACTGCGGAATTTGCCATTCCGATCTTTCCATGCTCGACAACGAGTGGGGCATGTCGCAGTTCCCGTTCGTTCCCGGACATGAAGCGGTTGGAACCGTGCTCGCGCTCGGGGAAAACGTCAAGAGCCTCAAGGTTGGGCAACGAGTTGGCGTGGGCTGGACGGCTTACAGTTGCCTTTCCTGTCGCGAATGTTTGTCCGGGCATCACAACCTTTGCGCAACCAACCAGGGCACCATCGTCGGACGCCACGGCGGTTTTGCCGACCGCTTACGCGCTCAATGGACATGGGTGCGTCCAATCCCGGATGCACTCGATCTGGCCAAGGCCGGACCTCTCTTGTGTGGCGGTGTTACCGTGTTTGCTCCGTTCCTCGCCTACAATATTTCGCCAACGTCGCGGGTTGGTATCATCGGCATCGGCGGATTGGGTCACATGGCCCTGCAATTTGCCAATAAATGGGGATGCGAAGTTCATGCTTTCACGACCAGCGACAGCAAAGAAGCCGAGGCTCGCCGTCTCGGAGCACATGTGGTTCACAACACCAAGCATGATGGCTACTTGAAGAAAATCGCCGGGAGTTTGGAGTTAATCATTTCGACGATCAATGCCCCGCTGGACGCGCCTGGATTGCTGGAGGCGCTTGCTCCTTTGGGTCGCCTCCACGTCGTCGGTGCGGTGCTTGAGCCGTTGGCGGTGCCGGCCTTCGGATTGATCATGGGCCAAAAATCAATTTCGGGTTCCCCGACCGGCAGTCCCACCGCGATTGACCGGATGCTCGAATTCAGCGCACGACATTCGATTGCTCCTGTCGTTGAGACTTTTCCGATGTCAAAGGTCAACGATGCACTTGAGCATTTGCGTTCGGGCAAGGCGCGCTATCGTATTGTTTTGGCCAACCCAAATTGACAGCGCGATTTAACAGAAACCATCCCCACATAATTTCATGCCGGACTGCGCGCCACTACCTCTTCTGACGCCATTCCAAATGGGTGGATTGCTGCTGCCGAACCGCGTTGTGATGGCACCGCTCACGCGACAGCGCGCCGCCAATTCGGGTCACGTTCCAACAGAACTTCAGGCAGAATACTACGCACAACGCGCTTCAGCCGGAGTCATCATTAGTGAAGGCACGGCAATCAGCCCGGAAGGTTTTGGATGGGCGAATACTCCGGGATTATGGAATGCGGAGCAGGTTTCGGGTTGGCGGGTTGTCACCGATGCTGTTCATGAAGCCGGCGGTCAGATCATTGCGCAGCTCTGGCATACCGGTGCTATATCGCATCCAGATTTGCTCAACGGCGCGCTGCCGGTATCCGCATCCGATGTGAACCCCTTGCAGCAAAGTGTCACGCCAACCGGGAGGAAACCTACTGTGAAACCCCGGCCCATGACGAAGAACGAAATACGTCAGACAGTCGCAGATTACCGCGAAGCCGCCCTAAATGCGATGAAGGCAGGTTTCGATGGAGTTCAAATTCAAGCGAACTACCTTTATCTCATCCCACAATTCCTGAATCGCATGACAAATCTTCGCACCGACGAATACGGCGGCTCCATCGAAAATCGTGCGCGGTTTCTTTTCGTGGTGCTGGAAGGTGTTCTGGAAATTCTGGAATCCGAAATGGTTGTAATCAAGATAGCTCCCATGCACGAAGCAGGCCCGTTTGCAGCGAATGATGAGACCCTGCCCACCATTGAATATGTCATCTCCCGACTAAACGATTATAGTCTGTCTCACCTGCTGATGATGGGTGCTTCCACAGACTTTTCCGGCAGTCCACTCGCGGCACTGGCAGGTGACGGCATGTTCCAGCACTTCCGCCCCATCTTCAGGGGACCGCTCATCGCCAATGTGAAAATGGATCGTGAGCGGGGCAACCGACTTATTGCCGAAGGCATTGCTGACTTGATTGCCTTTGGCCGCCCTTACATCGCCAATCCTGATTTGGTCGCGCGTTTTGGCACGAACGCACCGCTTAACAATAATATCAGAACGGAAACAATTTATGGTTCTGGACGGGAGGGCTATGTTGACTATCCCGACTTAAAGCAGCCCCACTGATCCAAATGCGTGCAGCTATCAATCCTGATTTGGTTGCACGGCAGATCACGAAGCCGGCCTTGATCATTGTTTCAGCAATCCACCTAGTTGTTTACGGCAACAGGTCGAGCATTCAACGGGAAACTCTGGAGGTTCCGGCTGGATGACGAAGCGCGACTCCCGGTGGCGTTACGGATAGTGGTCGAGCGATGGAATTATCTCCAACTTGGTTGATGGCACTTTTGCTGACAGTCTGGATTCAGACCGAATATTTCGTCTCAAGTTATGGGTTTCTCACGTAGGAGAGAGTCGCCCTCCATCCGTCGAGGGGTGCTTTTTAGGCCTCTGCCCGCGGATCTGTTCAGCCACGCCTTCGACTCACATCGGTCACTTCTGGTGTTCCCTCGTTATGGGTCGTCCTGATATTGCGGCCAAACACGAAGGCATGAAAAAACAAACTGGCCCGAACAAAACTCGTCCCACCGACCTCATCCGACTTCCCGCATTTCCGACCGCCGGAAATAAGATTTTTGAGTCAATCGCTGCCGCGATTACCGCTTCACGTGGGTATCTTATGAAGAGTCAAGACCTGGGCAGATTAATGGGCCAATCGCCGACGACGACGAGTTATTGGTTCAGCGGGAGCAAGCAACCGCACCTGATTTCACTTTTCTGCCTTTTGGAACAGCTTTTGCCTGAGGAACGTATACGGGCGGTCAGCAAGTTGTGCCGCCAACTTCCTAGTCTTGACGATCCGCGATTGAGGCACGACCAGATCCGTGCCATACGCAGCTCGCTCAACAACCGGTGCCGCTGAAAGTATTTGTAGGCGATGTAAAGTGCTGCCAAGCCGGCGAACACTACAAATGCGCTGCGGCCGAGGCCCGCGAGCGCGTTGATGATCTGTTCGAGTTGATGACTGAAGAGAGCGCCCACCAAAATGAAACAGCCTCCATGCAGCACTGAACTCAGCCCATCGAAAAAAATAAAGCGGGCGGTGGTAACGCCAGAGTTGCCGGCTAACGGTGGAGCCAAAGTGCCAGCCCGGGTATGAATTTTGCCACAATTAAACCGGGCAGGCCGTATCGCGTGAATAGATTCTGGGTGCGGCGAGCGCAGGAATCCGGTTCCAGTGAGATGCGGACAGGAGGCCTAAAACACGGTTTCCATAATAGCGCCCCAGAAAAAACCAAATCAAATCACCCAGCAATGAGCCTAAAGCTGCTGTGCTGAGCGCCATCCACCAGTTCATTTTGCCAGCGCCAATGAGTGCACCGGCCGCCAATAGCCAAGGGGCGGCAGGTAGCGGAATGCCCACCTGTTCGATGAATTCCACTGCAAACAAAACGGCAATTCCGTGCCGAACCAGCAGATTAAGTATTTCGTTCATGAATGGACCGTTTCATTTGCAAAAAACACTGCATGCTTAACGTCAGCCGTGCGGCCGTACCGCTCATGCGCGAGCAGAGGAGCGGCTGCATTTTCCAGATAGCCCCGAAGTATTGAACTTGATTAGACCGACAGCGCCACCCCAGAGATTTCCGAGCAGATTGCGATGAGGCGGTCCTGCAATGCCATATTGTTGGCCTGCGGGTTGGGTGTCATCTGTTTCAGGTGATAGAAATATTTGCCTGTGACGCATGCCTTCGGGTCTTTGCTGGCGGCAAGCCAAGCCTGAGTCAGGTGCGCCTGGTCTATATCGTCGGGCGCACTCGGGCCACCCATTTTCGTCGGCACCCAGCCAGGTTCCAGCGAGTTCGATAAAACTTCCGGCCAGCGTCGCGCGATTGCGAACGCGAGCATCGCATCGTGGAGCTTGCTCTCGGCGTAAGCCTGTGAGCCGTTCCAGCGCCGCTTCTGCCAGAGGATGTCGTCGAGATTGGCGTCTGCATGGTGATGCATGCCGGAACTGAGATAAACGAGCCGTTTCGGACGTGCGATCAGCGCGGTCATGATATAAGCCGACAGG
>Ga0265327_10001999_pt1 | contig 23044 bp, 19 predicted proteins | sample 41621metaG_FD_202089 | JGI IMG/M metagenome (GOLD analysis project Ga0265327, IMG submission 202089) | Rhizosphere microbial communities from Carex aquatilis grown in University of Washington, Seatle, WA, United States - 4-16-21 metaG | ecosystem: Host-associated > Plants > Roots > Rhizosphere...
TAGTCAGGCGATGTTAGTCAGTTTGTATCTAATGTGGGCTGCCCTGCTGATTATGTTGGGCCAACGCTTGCGCGTGGAGTTGGGGTTGCCTGTCCTTGCCGCCGCTTTGGCGGTATTTCTGCTATTGGGCGGGGAGTTGAGCGCAGTAATTGGCATGGCGCAGAAATATCATTGGCAAAATATTGTTTTTGACTATGTCGTGGCCGTAAAGTCGGATGGCGCAATTTTTGCCAATATGGGGCAGCCGAATCATCTAGCTGATTACATGACTTTGGCGCTGATTTCACTCGGTCTGCTGTATTTTCATTGGAATATGCGAGTCTGGCAAGTGGTATTGCTGGCTATTCCATTGTTATTTGTGCTGGTATTGACCGGATCGCGCAGTGCTTTGTTGTATCAGATTGCTATGATATTGATGGCATTTTTTTGGCAGCGCCGGGACCGAGCGAATCGCCCGTTACTGCTTTATAGTTTGCTCTTAGTTCTGGGTTTTGGAGCGATGCATTTTGTTGTGAAACTACCGTGGCTAGCTGGGAACTCCGATAGCATAACTATGGTCGAGCGTGCAATTAATGCTACAGGACTTGGGGGAGAGGGTACTGCGCATTATGTGGTTTCTGGAAATTGGTGGAGCAGCAGTATAAGGCTTTGGGTTTGGCATGAGGCTTGGCTAGTTTTTTCTCAATTTCCAGTATTGGGTGCGGGATTTGGCCAGTTTGGCTATCAGCATTTTCAGCTTGGACCCGTGTTGCACAATACGATCAGTTCTGGTTTGTATAACCATGCTCACAATATTATTTTTGAGACTGCTGCTGAGATGGGTTTAGTGGGGTTGATCATTTTACTGGGGACTGCGGTATTATGGATTCAACAGGTGAAGAGGGCTCCGTGTACCATTTATCACTGGTGGGGTGTCGGGATGCTCGCTGTACTGGCAATTCACAGCCTGTTGGAATATCCGCTATGTTATGCCTACTTTCTTGGGCTGGCTGCACTTACGCTGGGTGCAATGGACAGCACCGTATTTCGTCCGCGTTTTAATATTGCAGGGCATGCGGGGATAATAGTAATTTTACTCGTCGGATTATTTTGCTTGTCGCAATTATGGCGCGGGTATTACCAAATCGAAGTGGCAAGTGATCCTGTACCTGCAGGAAACAATTATGACTACATGAGGCGTCTGAATTTTGAGCGCATGAGGGCAATACAAGGTTCGCAAGAGCTATTGTTTCGACCGGTTATTGAGTTAAGTCTCGGCGAGATGGGCTGGAATCACGTTGCCGATAATCACGCCTTGAATGAGAGAGTTATGCATTACTGGCCTAACAGTCCAATTGTATATCGGCAGGCAATTTTATTGGCGCGGGCTGGCCAAATGGAAGAATCGAAACGGCAAATAGAACGTGCCATCTGGGCATTTCCGTCGGATTTCCCCTCAAACCTGGAGTCCTTACGCAAATTGGCGGACATGGATACCGATCCTTTACGCTACCCTGCGCTAATGGAATTCGCTCTGCAAAAGTATGAGGAGCAGCAGCGAGCCATGGCTTTGCACTGAACCCGATAAAAATTAATGAACATTTTCATTGGATAGCGTTTTCAGCGTAATGCGAGGAAACATGGGAACTATTTTCAAGTTGCATAGTTGTTTTCTACCATTGGACAAGGCTGATTCAAGCCAAGTACAATGACCGTCTGTAACCCCCGACAATTAACTTAAGGAACTTTAGAATGCGTGCCATCTCCGCTTTAATTGCTTTAACTGCTTTTTCCGCTGTTGCCATAGCTGCTGATGGACCTTCTTCCAAGCAAGCTGCGGGGACGATGATTCTTGCTGCCAATACCCAAATGCCGCATCAAGGTAAAGTTCTCAGTACGGTAGATGCCAGCATTTACACCTATATTGAAGTGTCTGAAGGCGGTAAAACCGTTTGGTTGGCTGCTCCTACAGTAGCCGTGAAAAAGGGCGACACGGTTGGATATGACGACGGCGCTGTAATGACCAACTTTTACAGCAAAAGCCTGAACCGTACTTTTGATGCGGTCATCTTTGTTGGCAAAGCAGTCGTTATTAAGTAATTATTGTTGGGCATCGCCGGTTGGGTAACAGTTCGATGCCTTATCAAATTGCTGCAGTGGTACAGCAAGAAGGCGCAATTGTTGCGCCTTCTTGCTTTTGATATTCCCCGTGATGCATTCGCAGAAAACCCTAAACCCCTTGCTTAAACGTCTGGCCGGTTTCTTGTCGTTGGGCATGTTTTCAGCTGCCATGGCAGCAACTCCACCCACGATAAATAACAAGATTGGCGGAACGGTGGAACTCGCTGTAGCTGCTTTACCGTCAAGCTCACAACTCGCTCTGGTTCCCGGCGCACCTTATTTGGAATACAAACTGGCAACACAAACACCTGTGCTGGCTGTGGCGCACGAGGGACCTCATACATATACCGCTTCCGGCGACGAAGGATTGCTGATATTTGAACGTACCCCGGATGAGTCGCAACATCTGCTGGCGCAAGTTCACGGGCTGGGCAAGATAACCCATGTGGTGCTAAGCAATGGTGCCGCCTACCTGGCTGACAGCGCGGGTGCTATGCTGATATTTGATGTAAGCGATCCTCAGCATCCGCAACAGATTTTCAACTATCCATTGTCGCGACCAGTCGATGCGTTGTGTGTCGAAAATGGGCGCGCCTATCTGGTCAGCGGGAAGCAACTTAAAATTCTGGATGTCAGCCATCCTGCTGCAACCCGGTTATTGGGCGAATTTGAAGTTTCAAATGAAGTCACTGCCATACAAGCTACGGGTGGGTATGCCTACCTCGCACAGCCGAAAACGGGGCTTTACATACTTGATGTGCATGATCCCGCACAGGTGTCCGAGGTGGCGCATTTTCACGGGGAAGTGAGCGATGTTGCGGTAACGCAGGGTCGCGCCTATCTGGCCAACGGAGACACCGGACTCACCGTACTGGATGTGGGAGAGCCGCAAACGCCGCGCTGGATAGGCAGCCTTAATCATATCGGAAGCGCTACGGCTTTAAGCTATGACGAGGGTTATCTGGCGTTGCGGAATGACCGTTCCGAACTAATGTTCATTGATGTGCGCAACCCGAAAATTCCGAAGGTGGTTTCGACCTGTCGTTCGGGGCGTGGAGCCCATGCTGTAGTCCTTGTACAAAAGCAGGCACTGTCAGGAACAGAGGGCGGTTTGGAAACGATAGATTTTTCCGCGCCTATCCCCAATGTGAGCAATATCGGCGCCAATTTCGGCGGTAGCCGACGCGCGGTGATTCGTGACAATGTTTTGTTTGTTGCCGACTGGTTTTCCGGATTGCACCTGTACGACATCAGCGTGCCCGGCGTGCCGCGCCATCTGTCCAATTACCATACCCAGGGTTCGTCCAAAGGGGTGCTGGTGCGCGGCGACTATGCCTTCGTCGCCGATGACGATCACGGCGTGCAAATTCTCGACATCAGCAATCTCAATTATCCGCGCAAAATTTCCGAGGTTGCGACTCCCGGACTTGCCTACACGATGAAACTGGTCGGTGACTATTTGTATTTGGCCGATCATCGCGGCGGTTTTCATATCATCAGTGTGAGCGATATCGCTCACCCCTATATTATCGGCAGTGCCCACACTGCCGGCAAGGCATGGGCGGTGGAAGTGGTGGGCAACCTCGCTTACGTTGCGGCGGACAATGCGGGGTTATTGGTGTTCGACATCAGCGACCCGCAACAACCCAGGCAACTCGCTGCTTATGACGTGGGCGGCGCGGCAGAAGATGTGGTGATTCGCAACCATTTTGCCTATGTCACCAGCTTTGACAACGGACTGCATATTTTCGACATCAGCACGCCTTTACAGGCTCGTGAGCTCAGCCATTTAGCCACACCCGGCAATGCGCGCGGCATTGAACTGGTGGATGATCTTGCCTATATTGCCGACTGGGTTTCCGGAATCCAGATAGTAAATATTGCCGATCCGTTGCATCCGGCAACAGTAGGGACTTACGACACGACAGGCTGGTCGTGGGGCGTGCGTGTTCAGGGCAAGTACGCTTACGTACTCGACTGGTGGGGCGGCATCACTGTACTCGATGTGACTCATCCTGATATGCCGACTTTGGCCGGGGCTTACCATGCACGCGGACTGACCAAGGATGTGATGGTCAGGGATGGCTATGCCTATGTCGCGGACGGTAGCAACGGACTGCAAATTTTCGACGTCAATAATCCGCTGAATCCGATCTGGATGGCGGGTGTGGATATGGCGGGCGATGCGCAAAGTATAGGGCTGAAAAATAATATCGCCTACCTTGCCACCGGACAAGGCGATGTAGCCACAGTTGATATAGGCAATCCGTTCGAACCGCGACTGCTCGGGAAATTTGCTGTCGAAGGGCGTATTGCCCTACGCCCCTACGACCCCGGCTCCCGTAAGGGCGTAGGGCAATACGCCCAATCGCAATACGTCCCGCCAAATGGAGAAGAGAAGAGGAGCGTGGATCATCCGCTTGGTGTTGATTTAGTTCGTGCGCAAGGCAAGTTCATCTATGCCGCCGAACGCCAACGCGGCGTTGCCATCATAACCGCCGCAACCGGGCAGCAAACGGCTTGGTTAGCCGCTGCGCTAAACGACATGTGGCCGGTAAAAAATCGTTTGGTGCTTGCCACTCAGTCGGGAGTTGACATCGTGGCAGTGAATATTGCGGGTCGGCCCCGTCTGATAAAGCACCTGTCGAAATCTGCGGATTTGGTGCGTTTCCAGAATAATTTGCTGGTGCTCTACGAGAAGAATACAGGCATCTCGATTTACGATTATGCAACGTTTAACCTCCTGAGTCGTTTCAATCCGAATGAAGAAATCTCCGACATAAAGATTTCCGGTAAGAACTTGTACGCCAGTGGAGCCCTCTCCGGTCTGCTGGTATTGGACATTTCAAACAGTCGGCATCCGGTACTCAAGGCTGCTTATTCGGCAACCGGTCAAGTCACACGGATGAGCGAATATCACGGTGCGATCTTTATGGCAGGAAAAGACACGCTGACGGAGGTTCGCCTGCTGCCGAATGTAATCATTAAGAAAAACAAATCGGGACAAGTGACTGCGCATGCGCCCAAAGATATGCCGCTCGGTAGCTACGATCTGCTCGCTCTTGATCCCGCAACGGGTGAACGGGGAATATACCACGATGTAGTGCGCGTTGTTGTGCCGAAATCCGACAAGCCGCGCTTTACCATGCAGGATCTCGAGCAGGCAATGCGCAAACGCGGGCTAAATCCGGCAGGGCATCAGTGAATAGGAGGTCGCTTTTCCCAGTCCTGAGTGGGAAGCATAAGGTATCCGGGGGGGCAAAGTAAGGCTTCCCGGTGCATACATCGTTGCAAGCCTTATCCGAATATGGTGGAGGTGATCAGGATCGAACTGACGACCTTCTGATTGCGAACCAGACGCTCTCCCAACTGAGCTACACCCCCACTGCGAGCGCTATCCTAAACGCAAACGGGTTATTTGGAAAGTGGTAGTCCTGTCGTTTTGTAAAAAGCATCAAGGTCGCCCAAGTCTGTCAAAACTGCAGCTGCACCGGTGAAATCCTGATTGCGCGTATAGGGGTTTATTGTGATGTAAGTTTTGATGCCTGCCGCCAGACTGGAACGAAGGCCGTTGTTGGAGTCTTCCAGCGCGATACAGTCGCCTGAAGTCAGGCCGAGATCATTCAGTACCCAATGATAAATATCCGGGGCGGGTTTTTTGTTCGGTACGATGTCACCGCAGCCGATACTGGAAAAATAATTTCGCCAATCTTTTCCCAAGCCCACTTCAAGCAATGCGGAGACATTTTCCGGGGAGGTGGTTGTGGAGATGGCGAGCTGTATCCCGCCTGCGTAGGCCTCGGTGACGAGTTGCCTGATTCCGGGGCGCAATGGGATATGCCCGTCGTTAAGCATGGCGGTGTAGTAGCCGGTTTTAACCAGATGCAGATGTTTAACGAACCCGTCATAATCTGCAGGCTTGTCAAATTCAGGCAGGAAACTTTCAATGAAGTATTTGATCCGTTCTTTACCCCCGGTCACTTTCAGCAACTGGTCGTACAACGCGACATCCCAGCTCCAGTTCAGATTGCTGTCAGTGAAGGATAGGTTGAAAGCAATGCGGTGTGCATCCTCGGTATCGGCCAGAGTGCCGTCCACGTCGAATATGATAGCTTTGATGGTCATGGTTGAACGTTGCGGATTCGAGCTCGAGTGTGAGGTAATTTTGCGATAACTAGCGTCCCATCCCCGGGAGCATGCCTTTCATGCCGCGCATCATTTTTGCCATGCCGCCCTTGCTGAACATCTTCATCATTTTTTGAGTCTGTTCGAACTGGTTGAGCAACTGGTTGACATGCATCACTTGAACCCCGGCACCTGCCGCAATGCGGCGTTTGCGCGACGCTTTGATCATATCGGGTTTGGTGCGTTCGGCGGGAGTCATCGAGTTGATAATGCCTTCGAGGCGATTGACGGCTTTGTCGTCAACCTTGCTGCCGGCGGCTGCCTGCGAGAGCTGTGCGGGCAGTTTGTCCATCATGGCGGAGACCCCGCCCATTTTACGCATCTGCACAATCTGCATTTTGAAATCATTCAGGTCGAAGCCTTGGCCTTTTTGAACCTTTTTAGCCAGCTTTTCGGCTTCAGCCTGATCCACTCCCCGGTGTGCCTCCTCGATCAGCGACAACACATCACCCATGCCGAGTACGCGCGATGCCATGCGTTCGGGGTGGAAGGCTTCCAGGCCGGTCATTTTTTCACTGACCCCGACAAATTTGATCGGCTTGCCGGTAATGTGGCGCACCGACAGCGCCGCGCCGCCGCGGGCATCACCGTCCAGTTTGGTCAGTATGATCCCGGTTAAAGGCAACGCTTCCCCGAACGCCTTGGCAGTATTGACCGCATCCTGCCCGGTCATCGCATCCACCACGAACAGGGTTTCGACGGGCTTGAGCGCGGCATGCAGCCGCTGGATTTCTTCCATCATCGCGGTATCCACCGCTAGGCGGCCAGCCGTATCCACGATCAGAATGTCGTGATGATGCTTGCGTGCGTAGTCGTGTGCCGCCAGCGCGATGTCCACGGGTTTTTGGCCGGGGTCGGAAGCAAAAAAATCAATTTCCAGTTGTTGCGCCAGCGTGCGCAGTTGCTCAATGGCGGCAGGGCGGTAAACATCACAACTGACCATGAGTACTTTTTTCTTCAACTGCTCGCGCAGTAATTTGGCAAGCTTGCCGCTGGTGGTGGTTTTGCCCGCACCCTGTAGCCCGGCCATGAGTATCACCGCGGGGGGGACGGTGTTGAGGTTGATGCCGACGTTGGCTTCACCCATCAACTTGGTCAACTCGCGGTGCACGACGCCGATCAGCGCCTGTCCGGGATTCAGGTTGCCAATGACCTCGTGTCCGAGCGCGGCCTGTTTCACCTGGGCGGTAAACTCCTTGACCACGGGCAGTGCCACATCGGCTTCCAGCAAGGCCATGCGCACTTCGCGTAACGCGTCCTGAATATTGCTTTCGGTCAGTCTTGCCTGTCCGCGCAGATTTTTGATTACGCCGGAAAGGCGTTGTGTAAGGTTATCCAGCATCGTAGTGTCCCTGTTTCCCGTTGGGGTAGATAGTGTAGAATTCGCTCAGTCTAAAACATCCGGCATAAAAATGTCTAACCTTCCCTTATATTTGCTTACCTTTCTCGCATATGGCGTTCTTGCGGTGTATTTTTTGCGCGCGCAAGCGTCGGGCAAGGGCGACACGCTAAGCCGCGGGCCGGTTGGGCATGCTGTTCTGCTGCCGCTGGTTCTGCACGGGTATCTGTTGCACGGGACATTATTCATGGCCGGTGAGATGAATCTCAGCTTGGTCTATGTGCTGTCGCTGATCCTGTGGCTGACCATGCTGGTGTATTGGGTGGCGCGCTTTTTTTACCCGATTGCCAGCCTGCAAGCGCTCGTGCTGCCTCTGGTCGCAGTGGGGTCGGTGCTGCCCGCCCTGTTTCCTGCGGTGCATACGTTGAGCAATACTTCATTCGCATTTGATGCGCACATCATGGCGGCGATGCTGGTATACAGTTTGTTTACCATCGCCGCTTTGCATGCCGGTCTGATGTCGCTGGTGGAGAAGAGTCTGCATCATGCCACGTTGCCGCGAATACTGCGGACGCTACCTCCTCTGCTAACCATGGAAACACTGCTGTTCCGCATTGTCGGTGCGGGATTGGTATTGCTTACCTTTACCCTGCTATCCGGCGTGGTGTTTTCCGAGGAAGTGTTTGGCAAACCGTGGCAGATCAATAACCACAAATTTGTATTCGGTGTGATTGCCTGGTGCGTGTTTGCGGCCTTGCTGACGGGGCATCATTTCTACGGCTGGCGCGGACGCAAGGCGGTACATTGGATGATGAGCGGTTATGTGTTTTTGTTGCTGGCCTATTTGGGCACAAAATTTGTGATGGAAGTGCTGTTGCATCGTTGATCGTGATTGGCGCGTAGTGATCCTTTTCTCCGGGCGGTTATTTCGCAAACTGCTCCAGCGCCTCATCCAGAGCGTTCATAAACTCATCGAGTTTGATTGGCTTGGTAAGATAACGAAAGAATCCGGCCTCCAACCCCTTCTCGATATCGCGGAGCATGGCATTGGCACTAATGGCAATAATCGGGATGTGCTTCGTAGTCTGATCTTTGCGCAGGATATTCATGGCTTCGATTCCGCTGATGCCGGGCAGGTTTATGTCCATCAGGATTACATCCGGGAGATGCGCGCGCGCAAGCGCCACGCCGAGACTGCCATCTCGCGCGCTCATCATGTTTAAACGCGGGTGGTCCCCAATTATTTGCTCTACCAGCATCAGATTGGCCGGATTATCTTCCACGTAGAGCAGAATACGCTGTTCCGAGTTTCCATGAGCTTTCGGTGAAAGTTCTGCGGGCGGGCTGATCTCGGCGGCAAGTTGCGGCTTATCGGTCCGAATCAGTTCGATCCAGAATTCGCTGCCCACCCCGACACTGCTTTTCACGCCGATTGTGCCTTCCATAAGGTCAATCAGCCGCTTGGTTACCACCAGTCCGATGCCCGTTCCTTCTTCGGTACCGTTCTCTTGTCCGAGACGATTGAAGGGCTGAAACAGTTGTTCCAACTTTTCCGGGGGCAATCCAACGCCGCTGTCTTTGACGCTGATGCGGATGCGCCCGGGTGTATCCTCGGCATACTTCACCTCGACCGTTCCATGTTCGCGGTTGTATTTGATCGCGTTGGAAAGCAGGTTGATCAGAACTTGCTTCAGCCGGGTTCGATCCGCACGGACAAAACAAGGAATGTCGAACTGGGGAAAGGTCAGTTTGATGTCATGTTGTTGCGTCAATGGTTCGGCCATCGTCTGGCATTCGAGCATGACTTTCGCCAGCGACAAAGGCTCCGGAGAAAGAGCAAGTTTACCGGACTCGATCACCGCGAGATCGAGAATTTCGTTTATCAGCTCCAGCAAATACCATCCCGCTTTGTGAATCTGCTCCAGCCTTATTGTCTGGATGTCAGTCGGCGGCGGTAAAGAACCCTCCAGCAACTGGGTGAAGCCGAGGATAGCGTTCAGGGGCGTGCGCAGCTCATGACTCATACTGGAAATAAAATCCGATTTGGCAAGGTTGGCTTTTTCCGCCACAAGTCTGGCTTGCTCCAGTTCCCTGTTCGTTTTCGTCAGCAACTCTTCCAGGCGCCTGCGTTCGGTAATGTCCCGAGTCAGCACGGCAAAGCCGCACAAATAGTCGTCCGAATCCCGCATCGTCGTAATGACCACGTTGGCCCAGAAGGTCGAACCGTCCTTGCGTACCCGCCAGCCCTCGTCTTCATGCCGTTCCTGCGCTCTCACGGCATCCAGTTCCCGCTGCGGCTTGCCGGAATCAATGTCTTCACGCGGATAAAATCGGGAGAAATATTCCCCGATGATTTCTGTCTCACTGTAACCGTTGATCCGCTGTGCTGCGATGTTCCAGTTTTCTACATGCCCCTCTGTATCCAGCATGACGATGGCGCAGTCGGTCACGCTTTCCACCATCAGGCGGAGACTTGTATCGGCTCTCCGCCGTTGTTCGTCATTCTGCTTGCGTTCGGTGATGTCGGTGAGGGCGATGCGTATCATGGAGGCATCGTCGGATTTTGTTCTCTGGCAATCCAGTTGCGAGTGGAAGAAGGTACCATCTCCGCGCTGGATTACCAGCTCGCAAACCTTGCGTCCGACGCGGCGCAGTACGTTCAGATAGTGGCTATGCCAGTGATCTCTGTCCGTGACGGTGATGAAGCTGTCAAAGCGGCGATTGAGCAGCTTTCTGCGCTCCACTCCAAGCAGCGCGGCACCGGTGAGATTGACCTCGGCGATCATTCCCGCGCGAGTGAGGGTGAGGTAACCTATGGGTGCGAATTCATAAAGATCAACATAGCGGTCACGCGATTCTTCTATGGATATCTGCGCACGCCGTAGCTCCTCATTCTGTATTTCCAGCTCGGATTGAAGCACACTGTGCTTATGCTGCAGCTCCAGTTCGGCGAGGGGCAGCTCATTCTGGATCTCGTTCAGGGTAACCCCCTTCTAGAGGTTTGGCTTAGAAGCCTAGCCAGGCTAGTGCACTGGGATGCGGTATCGGTGAACAGTCTACTCTCTAATTGAACACTCCAACGCCGGAAATCACTTTTGAATCTTGATTGGCTATTAATATATTCATAATTTTCCGCGCGCGCGGGTTTAATAAATCGTCGGTTAGCCAAGTTTCCCTATAAAAAACATATTGTAACTGCGTAATCATGGAATTTAAAAAATTCAGGTTGTGGAGTGGGACGGTATTTTGGTAGAATCGCGCCCTTATTTTTTGTTGAAGGGTAGTTTGTTCATGACAACAGTACGTGTTAAGGAAAACGAGCCGTTTGAAGTGGCCATGCGCCGGTTCAAACGTTCTGTGGAAAAGACCGGTCTGCTGACCGAGTTGCGCGCCCGCGAATTTTACGAAAAGCCCACAGCAGAGCGCAAGCGCAAGCTGGCCGCTGCCGTGAAGCGCCATTACAAGCGCTTGCGCAGTCAGGTTTTGCCTCCAAAACTGTATTGATTTCAAACGGCCTGTGCCATGCAGTAGTGCATGGTTTGTGTTTTTTTCTGTGAGTTTGAAGCCACTATGAGTCTGAAGCAGCAAATCACCGAAGATATGAAGACCGCCATGCGCGCCAAAGATACGGCGCGCCTTGGTGCCATCCGTCTGTTGCTCGCTGCCATGAAGCAGCGCGAGGTGGACGAGCGCATTGAATTGTCCGACACCGACGTGATTGCTATCATCGAAAAGATGATCAAGCAGCGGCGCGATTCCATCAGTCAGTTTGAAGCGGCCGCCCGCCAGGAGTTGGCGGATGCAGAAAAATTTGAAATCACCGTGTTGCAGACGTATATGCCACAGGCATTGAGCGAAGATGAAGTCGCGGTTGCGGTGACGGAAGCTATTGCGGCAAGCGGTGCTAAATCTCCCCAGGAAATGGGCAAAGTGATAGCTTTGCTCAAACCAAAGTTGGCCGGACGTGCCGACATGGGCAAGGTATCGGCGCTGGTAAAGGCGCGTTTGGCGCAATAGTTTTTGTAGGCCGGTGGTGAGCAACGCGAACCCCAGCTGTTTTAAGGATATTAAACGCAGGGGGTCGTGCCTTACCCCAGCCTATGTGTTACGTGCTGGAGCGGAGCCGGGGTGATTCCAAAAAGCTTCATTCAGGATTTGCTCAACCGCCTCGATATTGTGGACGTAATCGAGCGTTACGTCCCGTTGAAAAAGGCAGGTGCCAACTACGTCGCCTGCTGTCCCTTCCATAACGAAAAATCTCCTTCTTTCACTGTCAGCCAGAGCAAACAGTTTTACCATTGTTTTGGCTGTGGTGCTCATGGCACTGCGATTGGCTTTGCCATGGAGCATGCCGGGTTGAGCTTTGTTGACGCCGTGGAGGAACTGGCACGCAGTATTGGCGTGACAGTGCCGCACGAGGCAACGACGCAGATTCAGCACAAGGTTGCACCCGATTTATACGAGGTCATGCAATCCGCCACGCGCTATTACCGCGATCAGCTCAAGCAATCACCTCGAGCCATCGAATATCTTAAAAGGCGCGGTCTTTCCGGTGAAATTGCCGCTCGCTTCGGCGTCGGTTATGCTCCGGACGGTTGGCAGAATCTGGAGCGTATTTTCCTTAATTATCAGGATGCCAATTTGCTGGAAACCGGTCTGGTCATCGAGAACGACGAGGGCAGGCGATATGACCGCTTCCGCGACCGTATTATGTTCCCTATTATTAATGTGCGCGGGCAAGTTATCGGCTTCGGCGGAAGGGTGCTGGACAAAGGCGAACCCAAATATCTCAATTCACCCGAAACGCCATTGTTTGAAAAGGGGCGGGAGCTGTACGGACTGTTTCAGGCGCAAAAAGCTATTCGTGCCGAGAAAATGGCGCTGGTGGTTGAGGGTTATATGGATGTGGTGGCACTGGCACAGCTCGGAGTTGAGTACGCAGTCGCTACGCTGGGAACAGCGACCACTCCCTTTCATATTCAGAAGTTGTTGCGCTTGACGGAACAGGTGGTATTTTGTTTCGATGGCGACAGTGCCGGGCGCCGTGCCGCCTGGCGAGCCTTGGAAAATGCGCTGCCGCAATTGCAGGATGGCAAGCAGCTGCGCTTTTTATTCCTGCCGCCGGAACATGACCCCGATAGTTATATTCGGGAACACGGCAAGGAGGCTTTTGAACACTTGCTGGGGGAAGAGGCGCTACCGCTGTCAGGCTATCTATTGCGTGAACTGTCCGCGCAGGTCGACCTCAAGACTCAGGAAGGGCGCAGTACCCTGCTGGAACGCGCCAAGCCTTTGTTGATAGCCATTGCGGCACCTGCCACCGCGCTGATGCTGCGCAAGGAAATCGCGGCGCTGGCGGGCATCACCCAAGCCGAATTGGAGGGGTTGTACGCCATTAAACCGGTCGGTGCACCTGCGCGCCGTGTACCGCAAAAAGCGGCGCGTAATGCGTTCCCCGGTTTGCGCGCGTTGCTGCGTTGTCTGCTGGCAAAGCCGGATCTGGCACGTGAGCTGCCTGACGAATGGACTGTGGAAGGGAATGAGGCGGCAACGGTGACGGCGCTGGTCGATTATCTGCGCGAGCAGGATTTTTCTGTCAGCACGGCTGCCATCATCCAGCAGTTTCAGGGTACGCCGCACGAAGCGATGCTGGCTTCGGCCCAAGCCGAAATCATGCCGTGGGGCGAAGAATTTGACGTGGCGGCGGAATTCCACGGCATGTTATCCAAACAGCGCGAGGAGCAGAACAAAATGGAATCTCGTGATTTGCTTGCCAAGGCCGGGGGCTCGGTGCTGGGACTGAACGAACAGGATCGTGAACGTTACCGTCAACTGCAGTCACGTTCTCCGATCTGATGCAGAGCTTTAAAAAGTCGTTCGCCCTGACTATTTTATCCCCAAACGAATATTGAAGTTGCGTAGCCTCCCCTTTTCATGGATAATCCGCGCCCTTATTCCATATTCAGTGCGCGTACAACCGCCGCGCCCAACTTTAGCAAGGAAGAAAAAATGAAAGCCGACATCCATCCGAAGTACGAAGAAATCGCCGTAAATTGCAGCTGCGGCAACACGTTCAAAACCAAGTCCACGCTGGGTAAGCCATTGCATGTGGAAGTTTGCTCGGAATGCCATCCGTTCTATACCGGTACCCAGAAGATTGTGGATACTGCCGGCCGTATCGAAAAATTCAACCAGAAATACGGCAAGCCCGGTGCCAAAGCTGCCGCCTGATGAATTTTTAACAGGCAACAACTGAAAGGCAGCATAGGCTGCCTTTTTTGTTGTTCGGGGTTTTGCCCCAAGGCTGTAGAATATTGACTTATGTTTCCCTATCCTCCTGACCACGAGCATCAAATAACGCAGACCAAGGCGCTGTTTCTGGCGCTGCTGTGTGCGGTATGGGTGTTAACCGGGTTGGTTGGGCACGACCCATGGAAACCGGAAGACGCACATAGTTTCGGGCTGGTTTATCACATTCTGCAAAGCGGCGATTGGCTGGTTCCAACTCTTGCGGGTGAACCGTACATGGACAAACCGCCCTTGTTCTATATCACCGCAGCGATATTTTCCCGTTTGTTTTCTTCCGTATTCCCTCTGCATGACGGCGCGCGCCTGGCCAGCGGTTTTTATACAACGCTTACACTGGTCTTCACCGGATTGGCGGGGCGCGAATTGTTCGGCAGGGGGAGCGGTTGGGCGGCAACACTTATCCTGATCGGCTGCCTCGGGATGCTGGTCAGTGCGCACCAGCTTGTTACCGATCTGGGATTGCTCAGCGGTTGCGCCATTATGCAATACGGCTTTACTCTAAGTTTGCGCCGGCCGTTAAGGGCGGGCATTCTGATCGGTACCGGTGTGGGCATGGGCTTCATGGCCAAGGGTTTTATTGCTCCCATGTTGTTCCTGTTCATCAGTATTGCGATGCTTACATTCCGTAACTGGCGTGTGCGCCCCTTCATTAACAGTCTCGGCGTCGCACTGGTATTCGCTCTGCCTTGGCTCACCATCTGGCCTGTCATGTTATTTCTGCATTCACCGCAATTATTCATGGAATGGGCATGGACGCACAACATAGGACGCTGGTTCAATTATGCCGGTAGCGGGCGCTACAACGAAGTGTTTTATTACGTGCATATCCTGCCATGGTTTGCCTGGCCATCCCTGCCACTGGCTGTTTGGGCGGTGTGGCAGGGGCGGAAAAAAGTGTGGCACACAATTGAATTTCAGTTACCGCTGACCAGTTTTATAGTCATGCTCGTTACCTTGAGTCTGGTGCCCAATATCAAGGACATCTATGCCTTGCCCATGCTGCTCCCGCTCGCCCTGCTTGCCACTGCGGCACTTACCACCTTGCGGCGCGGGGCAGCCAATGCTTTGGACTGGTTCGGTATCATGACCTTCGGCCTGATTGCCATTTTGATGTGGTGGGGGTGGGCCGGTCTGCTACTGGATAACCACGCCAAGATTACCCAGCTATTGAAGGAGTACCAGCCGGGGTTTGAACCAACGGTCCACTCCCCGTCATTCTGGATTGCGCTGGTTGCCACCGTACTATGGCTGGTGCTGGTATGGCGCGTGGGACGCTCCATGCGCCGTGCGGTCATCAATTGGGCAGCCGGAGTGACTCTGATTTGGTTGCTGGCCATGTCTTTATGGCTGCCCTGGCTGGATAGCGGCAAAAGTTACCGTAACATGGTTGTATCGCTCATGCATACCCTGCCCGCACAGCACGGCTGCATTGCAAGTCAAAATGTGGGGGATACACAACTTGCCATGCTGCAGTATTTTGGGCGAATAAACACAGAACGCCGCACACGCGATGCATGTAATTTGCTGCTGGTGCAAGGTGGACAGATGCCGGGAACGATGGAGAACGAACCAGCATGGAAAAAGATTTGGGAAGGCGGGCGCCCGAGCGACAAGAGTGAACGCTTCAGGTTGTATCAACGCGCCGGAAATTGATAGCCTATCTTTAGACGTAAGACGGTATCAGTGTCTTCCCGTGTTAAACTCTGTTCCGAAGCCAGCCAGGCAGTCGCTGCGTACGAAAGTGCGGAGAGGAAAGTCCGGGCTCCATAGAGCAGAATGCCGGTTAATGGCCGGACACCGTGAGGTGATGAACAGTGCCACAGAAAATAAACTGCCCAAGTTCCTTCGGGAAACGGCGAGGGTGAAACGGCGGGGTAAGAGCCCACCGCGGACGTGGTAACACGGACGGCACGGTAAACTCCATTCGGAGCAAGACCAAATAAGCAGGCTATGACGTTGCTCGCGTCGTCTGCGGGTAGGTTGCTTGAGCGTCAGGTAACGAAACGCCTAGAGGAATGACTGTCCACGACAGAACCCGGCTTACCGGCTGGCTTCACCCAACATTGATTGTCAATTTTCTGCGCAAGCAGAATGACAACAGTAACGTAAAATAATGACGGAAACCTTTACGCAATTTTTCACCAGTGACCTCAGCCTTTGGGGGCTTTTCATTTCCAGCTTTCTTGCCGCGACCTTGCTTCCGGGCGGTTCGGAAGCCGTTTTGATCGGTGTATTGAAACTGCATCCGGATCTATTCTGGCCCGCGCTGGCTCTTGGAAGTGTCGGCAATACGATGGGCGGGATGGTGTCGTTTGGAATGGGGCGGTTGCTGCCGCCAACCCATAAGATCAGGCATGTGGAAAAAGTTCAGCGCTACGGAACTCCTGCGCTCTTGTTTGCTTGGACTCCGTTTATCGGCGACGCGCTATGTCTGGCAGCAGGTTGGTTGAGGCTGAACCCATGGAATTCCGCAGTGTTTATGGCAATAGGAAAATTTGCACGCTATTGGGTAATCGCGATAACACTTTAAAAACGTCGGGTTGAAATTACATTAAAGTGCCTTCCCATGGCACCGCGCATCATTGCAAATAAATACACTTTTGAGCTTTAGCAATGCAATGACGATAAGATCGTTGGAAACGACTTCCTTTTTAAACCCGGTGATGTCTCCAGCCAATAATAGAGTCTTATCTTTGGGAATAACAAAGTCTTTGGGGATGTTTGAAACGATCAAGTGCATGTTTCCAAAATTGCGCCAGATTGTGAACTTTGCCTTGTCTGGGGAAATCATTTCGTCAAATTTTGCGTCCAGAACGACTGCTTTGTGGTTGAACTCGAAAGGGTCGTTAAATAAATTGAAAGCGTCCACTTTCTCAAATGAATCGAATTCGTCGGAAAATATTTGATACTTTTCTTCAGGGTATATCGTAACCCTATTGGCCGCAGCCTCTTTCTTTTTGGTTTCCGCGTCGCTAAGAAATTTCTCGATTACTGTTTTTTCCAGCAACTCCTCCTTCAACGCCATTTCCTTCTTCGCCTTAAATGCTGTTGCTGACTCCAGCTCCTTTTGGGCTGCAGCTACTTCCTTTTTGGCTTTGGAGGATTTGGGTTTTTTGGCCAGGGCCTTGTTGGCTATATCCAGATTAGCTCCGGCCACATTTACCCATGCGCTTGCCTGTTCTACAGCTTTTGAAGTCAATGCGACCTCGGCCTGCGCTTTCTCTAGTGTTTCAGCAGAAGCCGCACTTGTAGACACATCCGCATAGGCTGATGCGATAAAAACAAAGAAACAAACGAAGCTCACGAAAAACTTACTCACACCATCCTCTTGCCAGTATTTATTAAGGAAATATCTAATCCAATTTTACGATCAGCTGAAATCAAAAATCAGGGGTAATTATTTTCTTGTCCGGTTAACACCGCTTATTTTTTGCGGCTCATTTGCCTCACGTTATGCGCGAGCGAGTTGTCAATGCTTTGTAACTCAGATGAAATAAATATACCACAAAGCAATTCCGCAGCACTGCGGAATTGCGTATTTTGTCCCTCATTTGCCAGAGATAGTTTCTAGCGGGCTAAATGTGCCATCCGACTATAAACCTCAAGAAATCAATAGATTTACCGATAGTAGACGTAACATGGGGGTTGATCATGGACTTGGTCGGTAGCATACAGTATTTGGGAGACAGGCTGGGTGGGCGTAAACCCAACCAGAACAGAGGGAAGCCTGTGCAAAAAAATTCTCGAAATGAAGCTACCGCAGACAAAGTTAATCCACCTGTAGAATCCACACATCCATCAGCCGAAAGCGATACACGGCTAGGCAGTAAAATTGATACGATTGCATAGCGGGGCTTGGCTTATTTGTATCACTTTGTATTCAACCTTAAATCAGAAGTTTATGCCATAGATATTAAAAATACATATATAAATCAATTTACTACAATTTATTCTCCCGAGTGTCGAATCCATTTCATGTTTCAGCCCTTTGTTTTTCCTTTTTTCTCTGTGGCTAAATGCTTTTTCAGGTTCATTTTTGTTAGCCAAGATTTATTTCTCCTCGCCCGAATATAGTTCTACAAATGGCTGGAAGTGTTGCATGAATGGTAGAATTCACGGAGACCCAACAATCGGGCAGTTACGACGTGATTTATTCAAATTCAAAAACTTATTGGCCATAGTGTGTTGAAAAATATTGGCTCATTATTCCAATTAATTGGATCTGCGATGATCATTATGATCAGTGCAGAATCATATGCGGGGCTGGAAGAGGGGAATGATGCCTATCGCAATGGAAATTTCAGTGCTGCTATCAAGGAATTTTTGCCGCTCGCGGCCAAAGGGGATGCAACCGCCCAATTTAATTTGGGCGTGATGAACGAATTGGGGCAAGGCGTTCATCAAAATCTGCCCAAGTCAGTAATGCGTTATCGTCAGGCGGCCGAACAGGGATACGAGAGAGCACAATTGAAGCTTGGTGTGATTTATGCCACAGGTCAAGGTGTGCCGCAAAGTTTTAAAGAGTCGGCAATCTGGTTTACAAAAGCGGCCGAACAAGGAAATATTCTAGCCCAATTTAACCTGGCAGTGATGTTTGCACAAGGGCAAGGTGTAAAGCAAGATGACAAACAATCCGCATTGTGGTTTAGCAAGGCGGCTGAACAAGGAAATGCTTTGGCCCAGTTTAATCTGGGCGTAATGTACGCAAAAGGGATAGGGGTTGAACATGACTATGCAGCTGCGATTAAGTGGTACTTAAAAGCGGCTGAACAAGGTAATGCGTTGGCACAGTTCAATCTTGGTTTGTTGTATTCGGACAACGGTACAAATCAGGATATGATTCAAGCATACAAATGGTTTAGCTTGGCAGGGATTGAAACGGGTAATCAAACCCTGGAAAACAAAAAGCAGATTGAGTCAAAAATGACCGCCCGGGAAATTGAAACAGCCCAGACCTTGATAAAGGAATGGCTGGAGAAATATAAGTAATAATAATCATTGCGAATGATGCGGCGCGTTGATAGAATGCGCGCCGCGACATTGGGTGTTCTGAATTTCACCCATGATTGGAAGTTCGATTTTGTTATGCTCACCAGCTAGCATTTTGTTTCTGAAAAATTTTCAAAGCCGCTTTAGCTCAGTTGGTAGAGCAACCGCCTTGTAAGCGGTAGGTCGCCAGTTCGAATCCGGCAAGCGGCACCATATAGAAAAAGGCCTGTAGAGATACAGGCCTTTTTTCTTTCTTGTTGCTTTCCAGTCATGTAAGGCTGGTGTAAGAAAATCAGGTCAATGGTTCACCACTCAACAGCATAAAAATAAAAACCGCCGTGCTAAATCTATCGGCGGAAGTTAATTTAAAATCTATTCCTCTATACGCTTGAAACCTGCCGCACCAGCATCATTCAAACATTTGTTGTATTCAGTCATCGCGCCTACTGAAATAAGTGTGTGGTCATTTGCAAGATAGCAATATCTAACTTCTCCTTTATCGTTTCTCATCGTTGTTTGTGTATGGGTTGTGGCGCAACCAGCCAATGCAATAAGTCCAATTAGAATGTAACTTCTCACTATGTTTTTCCTGATTTATCTAAAAATTAACTTGGGCAGATTGCTCCTTTCCTGCAACAGGGTCAATATACTGAACGGCCTAAGCAATTTTGTTGAGCATATCCCGCTGCTCACGCAACAGTGCGGACATTTCGCGCAACTTTGCACGCCATCCTCCCTTGTATGAGTTGCGTGATGTTATTGCTTTACCTTTCTGCGTCCGTGCTCCAGTGGATTTAGTCCACGGTTGCCATTGCCGGATTATCTCTGATTGTCGTTGTCGTTCCTCTGGCGTCCAATGTCTCATTATGCGTACCTTCCGTTAATAGTTCGTTTGGCTGATTTATATTTTTCTCCGCGTGAGAGTCTGGTGCGGGTGCGCCGTTGTTCACTTGCTGGTTTCCATGGTTTATATTTGCTTGTTTGGCAAACACCACAGGTGGGTTCTTGATTGCAGCTAATGTTTCTAGTGTCATGCGACTTTGGTTCTGTGCCTTCAAAGCAAGGCGTAAATACATCTCATACTGCTTTAAATACTCCTGATTAACTGCACGTCGCGCCAAGCTCACAAAGATTGATTGCAGAGCGTTAGCTTGACCTACAAGCATTGATGCGCAGCAATGTAAGTCACCATTAGTTACCAAGTCAAAATGCGAACGCAGTTCAGTCACAAGAGAATTAATATCTTGTTCACCAAATGAACATTTTCCAAAAGCTTCAATTACTGCCGCCGCATTAGTGCTTGGCAGCAATGCAATCTTTGCTTGATGTTCCTTTCTTTCCTTTTCGCTGATTACTGGCGGTGTCGCCGCTAACTTGTTTCTTTTCGTTGCCATTTTCAATTCCTTTCATACATGGAGTGGTAATTCTAGAAGGTGTCCGATGTACGGATATGGACAACCTTAAAAATCCCCCTCAATAAGTCCGATGTACGGTTATGTGGCGATGCATCTATATCCGGCGCACGGACTTATAAGAGGGTCTATGTGTCCGTACTACGGACAGGACGTTGTGTTTTTAGATAGAGGTGGTCTTCGTTTATTTTTCCTTTCTGATGGTTGTTTCCAGTGTGCATAAGAACCACGCGGCCAAGATTGCGTTGAGATTTCCAAGCCCTTGATGTCGTCCAGCGCATACCAAGTCAGGCCAAACCAGCTTGCCTTGTTCGGTAAACCTTCTTTGTATCGCGCCCCATTCATCGCACCTCCTTTCTTGACAGCCACTTGAGAATTTTGCGGCGGTCACCTATGGTCAGATGGTAAATGCCACGCTTAACTTCTCTGCCGTCACGGTCAATTATTGGCGCTCGGTCACACGGTAGGTAAAGCCCCCTACGGCGCAACTCCGCGACCAGCTCAGGGCCATTGCTGCAACCTGCTTCACGGTCTAGTTGTTCACGCGGAATAGGGCGGCGCAGTAGCGCATGCAAGGCACGCAAATGTCGTGGATTGTCTGTACCAGTGAACTTGTTGCTGGTAGAATTTGCCTTGTCGGGGGCGCTCTCAAATGCAGTTTGGTTTGGGGGCGTTTTCATTTAAACACCTCCATTCAGCAAACGTTTAATATCAGCAACAGCCCATGCTAACCTTCCATTGATACGGACTGGGCGGATTGGCCCAGCTTCCGTACTAGCCCAAGACCTCATTGTCTGGTCTTTGCGGTTCAGGTGATGCCCAGCACAGGCGGTTTCAACATGGCTCCGTGTTTCCTGTTCCAGCGGAGAAAATTGCAATTTGTGAAAAGTCATTTTCAATACTCCAAACATGCCCCGCATCGGGCGGTGTGATGGGTATTGGTAGTTGCCGATTGATTAACTATCTACACCCATTCACGTTCCGCCCTTTGCAGGACGTTACATCGGCGTTGATAGAATGACTGATTCAAATCAACAACAAAAATTTGAAGGGGTATTAGAGTGGAATGGCGAGGAAGTGGCGATGCAATGGCGGATGAATGGCGATTCGCTATTCAAATGGCGTTTTCGGCTGGTGAAGATATGGCGAGTTAAATCAATCTGCCTCATTGGCAAACACACTTGCAAGGTGTTTGCTTCGTGGAGGGAGGGCGTTCCTTAGTTTTCCATTGGCATGTGCTTGAGTAATCTTCCCTTTCTGAATAAGCCAAGAAGCAACCTTTGCAGGATTATATATCCCTTTTTTTTCTTTGGCTTTTGATAGTCCATTTCGTCCTGCATGAGATATAACACTTTCCCAATTAACACTTTCAATCGGAAAAAGTTTGATCAATCCTTCTTTGTTCAATGGGTCGAACATAGCGCAAATTTCAGGAGTGTATTCATGCGGAACAATTTCGGGCAGTTCGGTGCGGTCAGATATTTCCTTCGGCACTTCCTCAGTCACTTCTTGGGGCGTTGTAACTTCTGCATTTGGCACGGCCTCCACCTTCTCGACTTGCTTAGTGGACGCGGTAGAGAGTTTGTTTTTAATCTCCACAATTTCTTGAAGTGTCTTTTGCGCCCACGGTGAATTTTCAAGTGCGCCTATGGCTGCATCTTCCATCTTCACTCTAGCGTACCCATAAGCCAGCGCCAACCCCCCCAATAATTCTCCAGCAGTCTTTAAGGTGTCGCCAGTATCTTGCGACTCCACTGCGGGTTTTGTTGCTGGCACGACATCCACCTCCGCGCTTGGCGCGACCTTCTTGCCCTCGATAAGCTGCTCTTGTAGCTCTTTCCAATACTGCCAGTTTCCAAAATCAATTACTTCAGCAACAGTAAGTAAATCCATTGGAGAATACATTGAGAAGCCACCAGAAGCTTGACCCACAGGCTTTAATTGTCCGGCCATTGCTGCCCTGCTTAGCCTGTCCATTTGCTCACCGCCATTTGGCGCACATATAGGGGGAAGCGGATTACCCGCATATTTGTTATTTGGCGCACCCCAGCCACCTAAAAGTAAAGCCATTTCAGCAATAGACCAACAGGGCTTTTTAAGCCAACTAATAGCCACCTCGTCGGTAATTTCTTGAACGTCCCAATTCATGGCTTCATTCGCGACAGGTGCAGATTTTTTTATTGTATTCGCGCCCGGTTCGGTTTGCGCCACGGCGGCGGGTACGGCTTGCGACTGTATGCGGTATGCAACTTTCAAAGATTCAAACCAGCTATCAAGCTCATCTGCACGCACTAACTCATAGAACCATCGCTTATCTTTTGGAACGTAGGGTAAATCAGTATGAGGGTGTCTAACAGTTAATCCATTGCCTATGGCATTCATCATTTGATTGCATAAGGTCTTAATTGCGCCATCATGCAAACCGTGTTTGTGGCCTACAAAGTAGGCGGCTTCCCCAATGGTCAGCATCGTATCAGGGGTTATCTGCACCTCTAAAATAACTTTTTTCCATTCATCTCTTGTCCATTCGGTAAGCTGTCTAACGTCCAACTGCGCCTTGTACTTATCAAGTATTCCCATTTCGCACCCTTCAATGTGCAACCTTCAATAAGGAACCCCCGTCAGACCGGTGAAGGAACCGGCTTTTCACCCGCTAAAGCTAGGCGGGGGTATTACTCGTTATGCTATTTCTTATCTTGCCAGTATTTAA
>Ga0265327_10002000_pt1 | contig 23042 bp, 21 predicted proteins | sample 41621metaG_FD_202089 | JGI IMG/M metagenome (GOLD analysis project Ga0265327, IMG submission 202089) | Rhizosphere microbial communities from Carex aquatilis grown in University of Washington, Seatle, WA, United States - 4-16-21 metaG | ecosystem: Host-associated > Plants > Roots > Rhizosphere...
ACCAGCCCGAGGCTGCCGACCGTATCGAGTCGGCGGTCAAGTCCGTGCTGGCCCAGGGATTGCGCACGGCAGACATCTGGTCCGCGGGAACGACCAAGGTCGGCACCCGCGAGATGGGCGATGCCGTGGTGGCTGCCATCACCAAAAAGACGATTACCGGCTAAGCAGAGCCCGATTCGTCACGCCCTCCCCCGGCTCTGACGAGCCGGGCGCAAAGAGAAAGTTTTCTTTTTTCACAAGGGCAAATCTGAAATGGCGAACGCAAATCAACCTCTGGTCGGCCTAGTAGGCTGGCGCGGCATGGTCGGCTCGGTCCTGATGGACCGCATGCAGGCCGAAGGCGACTTCGGACTGATCGAGCCGCTGTTCTTCTCGACCTCCAACGCCGGCGGCAAGGCGCCGTCCATGGCCAGGAACGAGGCCACGCTGAAGGACGCCATGGACGTCGACGCGCTCAAGAAGTGCGACATCGTCATCACCGCCCAGGGCGGCGACTACACCAGCGAGGTCTTCCCGAAGCTGCGCGCTGCAGGCTGGAATGGCCACTGGATCGACGCCGCGTCCACCCTGCGCATGAAGGACGACGCGATCATCGTTCTCGACCCGGTCAACCTGCCGGTCATCCAGAACGCGCTCGCCAAGGGCGGCAAGAACTGGATCGGCGGCAACTGCACCGTCAGCTGCATGCTGATGGGCGTCGGCGCGCTCTACAAGGCCGGCCTGGTCGAGTGGATGACCAGCATGACCTACCAGGCCGCCTCGGGCGGCGGCGCGCAGCACATGCGCGAACTGCTGACCCAGTTCGGCACGCTGAATGCCGAGGTCCGTTCTCTGCTGGACGACCCGAAGTCGGCCATCCTCGAGATCGACCGCAAGGTGCTGGCCAAGCAGCAGGCCCTGACGGCCGCCGAGACCGCCAACTTCGGCGCGCCGCTCGGCGGCAGCCTGATTCCCTGGATCGACAAGGACCTGGGCCTGGGCAAGGGCCAGGACGACGCCGAATGGGGCATGTCCAAGGAAGAATGGAAGGGCGGCGCCGAGACCAACAAGATCCTCGGCCAGGGTGCGGCCTTCGGCACCGCGGCCACGCCGGTCGACGGCTTCTGCGTGCGCGTGGGCGCCATGCGCTGCCACAGCCAGGCGTTGACCTTCAAGCTGAAGAAGAACGTGCCGCTGGCCGACATCGAGGCGCTCATCGCGGCCGACAACGACTGGGTCAAGGTCGTGCCGAACACCCGCGAGGCGACGGTCAAGGAACTGACGCCCGTGGCCGTGACCGGCACGATGAGCATTCCGGTCGGCCGCGTGCGCAAGCTCGCGATGGGCCCCGAATACGTCGGAGCCTTCACCATCGGCGACCAGTTGCTGTGGGGCGCGGCGGAACCGCTGCGCCGCATGCTGCGCATCCTGCTGGAAGCCTGAGTGCATGCTCGCGGCTGCACCGGCAGCCGCTTGCGTTGCGCCATCGCAACGGGCAATGCATGACGAAGTTTGCACGCACTGGGTAGATAAGGCCTGTCGCCTTGTCAGTGCTGGGTCTTGATGTTAACGTCCCCTTACACTTTTGGGCCGAACTGCCCCCTACCAGCATGACACGTCATTCGTTGCCTGCGGGCCGCCCGTCGGCCACCCCATCGACCTCGCTTCCGGCTCGGCGCCAGCTCACGCTGGTCGGCGCCGCGGTGGCGCTGGCCCTGGGGACCCTTGCCGCGGATGCCGGTGCTGTCGCCCTGGGACGCCTGAACGTGCTGTCGGCACTCGGCCAGCCGCTGCGTGCCGAGATCGAACTGACCGACCTCAACCCTGGCGACGCCGATGGCCTGAAGGTCAACATCGCCTCGTCCGCGGCGTTCAGCGCGGCCGGGGTTCCGTACAACCCGGTCCTGAGCGACGTACGCGTCGCCATCCAGAAGCGCCCCGACGGCCGCTACGTCGTGCGGCTGACGACCAACCGCATGGTGAGCGAGCCCTTCGTCGACCTGCTGCTCGAAGCCAACTGGAGCTCCGGCCGCATCGTGCGCGACTACACCGTCCTGCTCGACCCGCCGGCCACGCGCCAGGCCGCCGCGCCCGTTGCGCCGACCGCGCCCCAGGTCAGCATCGCTGCGCCCAGCCGTCGCGCCTCGCCGCCCGCCGCCGTCGCGCCGGCGGTGGTGCAGGCACCCGAATCCCGCCGCGAGCGGCCGCCGGCAGCCGCTGCTAGCGAATCCGCCACGGCGCGTGCCGGCGCCAATGCCGGAAACACCGGCAATGGCGGCGAGCAGGTCCGGGTCCAGTCGGGCGACACCGCCAGCAAGATCGCCGGCGCCTACAAGCCGGCCGACGTCTCCCTCGACCAGATGCTGGTCGCCCTGCTGCGCGCCAATCCGAACGCCTTCATCGGCGGCAACGTCAACCGGATCAAGGCCGGCGCGGTGCTCGAGATGCCCTCGGCCGCGCAGGCCGAAGCCGTGCCCGCACCGGAGGCACGCCGCACGGTCACGGCCCAGAGCCAGGACTTCGGCGACTACCGCCGGCGCCTGGCCGACAACGCGCCGACGTCCCGGGTGGCCGATGCCGACCGGCAGGCCTCCGGCAAGCTGCAGGCCAACGTCGAGGATCGCAACGCGGCCAATGCCGCGGCCGACAAGCTCAAGATCTCCCAGGGCATCGCGCCAGGACGCCCGACCGACGAGCAGATCGCCCAATCGCGCCAGGCCCAGGCTGCCAACGAGCGCGTCGCCGAGCTGTCGAAGAACATCTCCGACCTGAACAAGCTGCAGGCCGCCAGCGGAGCCGCTGCGCCGGCAGGCGTCACCGTCCCGGGCGTGCCCGCAACCCCGGCCAGCCCGACGGCGCCAGCTGCGGCACCAGCGGCGGCCACGCCGGCGACGCCCGCCGCAGCCACGCCTGCCGCCGCTACTCCGACGCCGGCGGCGACGCCCGCCGCGCCCGGCGCCGCCGCTTCGGCAGCCGCCACGCCAGCAGCCGTGACCGCCCCCGCCGCCGCCGGCGCCGCGGCTGGTGCCAGTGCCGACGCTGCCAAGCCGGCCGCCACGCCCGACGCCACCGCGGCAGCGCCCGCAGCGGCCGCATCGGCTCCTGCGGCGGCACCCGTCGCCGCCAAGCCGCCAGCGCCGCCCAAGCCCAAGGTTGCAGCCCCGCCGCCGCCGGAGCCGCCTGGCTTCTTCGCCGAACTGCTCGACAACCCGCTGATGCTCGCCCTGGCCGCCCTGGTCGCGGCGGTCATCGCCTTCCTGCTCTATCGCGTGCTGGGCCGCAGGCGGCGCGACGCGGGCGACAGCGTCTTCATCGAGAGCCGGATTCCCAAGGACTCCTTCTTCGGCGCCAGCGGCGGCGAGTCGGTCGACACCAAGAACCGCGGCAATTCGGTGGTCTCGTCGCTGTCCTATTCGCCGAGCCAGCTCGATGCCGGCGACGTCGACCCGGTGGCCGAGGCCGACGTCTACCTGGCCTACGGCCGCGACCTGCAGGCCGAGGAAATCCTGCGCGAGGCGCTGCGCGTCAATCCCGAGCGCACCGCCATCCATCTGAAGCTGCTCGAGATCCACGCCAAGCGGCGCGACCTGCGCGCCTACGAGGCGCTGGCGGCCGACGTCCACAAGCTCACCGGCGGCACCGGCACCGAGTGGAACCGCGTGGTCGAAATGGGCAAGGAGCTCGACCCGGGCAACCCGCTCTACGAAGCCGGCAATCGCGGCGTCTCGGCCGCCGAGGCCGCCGCCTTCGCCGGAACGCTGGCCGCTGCCAGTGCCACGCCGGCCCTCGCGCCTGCACCGGCTCCGGTGGCCGCAGCGCCGGTGGTGCCGCCACCGCCCGCATTCGTGCCCTCGGTCGCACCGCTTGACTTCGACATCGACCTGAGCAAGCCCGCGCCGCTGTCGCCGGACACAGCGCCGGCACCGGTCACCGCCAGCCTGCCGCTGACCACCGCACCGGACAGCACCTTCGCCACCACCGCCCACGAGGCGCCGCATGTGCTGCCCGCCGCGCCGGCGGCCGCCTCGCATTCGGCCAGCGTCAGCACCAGCCATATCGATCTCGAGAACGACTTCGATACCGCCCCTGGCGCGCTGGAGCCGATCACCCGCGCCGCGCCGGATACCGACAACGACCGCACCCAACCGGCGCCCCTGCGTCCCGGGCTGCCTGCCGACTCGGGCTTCATCGAGTTCGACATGAGCTCGCTCGCCGGCCTGACCGCCCGCGGCCCGGCCGACACCGAGCGCGGCCGCCTCGAGCCCCTCGACGACAGCGGCGAGAGCCCGCATGCGATCAAGCTGTCGCTGGCGCGCGAACTGAAGGCGCTGGGCGACGTCGAAGGCGCCCGCTCGCTGGTCGAGGAAGTCGCCGCCGAAAGCAACGGCGACATCAAGGCCGAGGCCAAGCAGCTGCTCGGCCAGTTGCGCTGAGCCCGCCGGCCCGACGATGAGGCTGGCGTGAGGCTGGCCCTCGGCATCCGCTACAACGGCCAGGCCTACCAGGGCTGGCAGAGCCAGCTCTCGGGCCAGACGGTGCAGGACAAGCTGGAGGCCGCACTGGAGGCCTTCGCGGCCCAGCCGATCTCCACGCTCTGCGCCGGCCGCACCGACGCCGGGGTGCACGGGCTGATGCAGGTGGTGCACTTCGACACCTCGGTCGAGCGCCTGCCGGTGTCCTGGGTGCGCGGAACCAACCGCTACCTGCCCGACGACATCGCGGTGCAATGGGCGCAGCCGGTGCCCGAACGCTTCCATTGCCGCGCCAGCGCGCTGTCGCGGCGCTATCTCTACCTGCTATCGCAGTCGCCGGTTCGGCCGAGCCTGGACGCCGGCCGCGTTGGCTGGTCGATGCAGGCGCTCGATGGAGGCGCGATGCGCAGCGCTGCGGCGCTGCTGCTGGGACGGCACGATTTCAGCTCGTTCCGCGCCTCGGCCTGCCAGGCGCTGTCGCCGGTCAAGGACCTGCGCCGGATCGAGATCACCCGGCTCGGCGCGGGCGAACGCTGCCGCTGGCAGTTCGAATTCGAGGCCGATGCCTTCCTGCACCACATGATCCGCAACATCATGGGCTGCCTGGTGCGGATCGGCCGGGGCGACGCAGCGCCCGAATGGATGGCCGAGGTGCTGGCGGCGCGCAGCCGGATCGCGGCGGCGCCGACGTTCTCGCCGAATGGGCTCTACTTCGTCGGGCCGCTCTACGACGCCGGCTGGGGCTTGCCGCAGGAGGCCACGCTGGGCGCCGCGGCTGCGTATGATGCGCCGCCATGACCAGCCCCCCAGCCACAGCCGAAGCCGCGCGCACCCGCATCAAGATCTGCGGCCTCACGCGTGAAGAGGACGTGGATGCGGCGGTGGCGGCCGGCGCCGACGCGGTCGGTTTCGTGCTCTATGCGGCCAGTCCGCGCGCGGTCACTTTCGAGCGCGCCGCCACCCTGGCCTCGCGCCTGCCGCCCTTCGTCACGCCGGTGCTGCTCTTCGTCAACGAGAGCGTCCCGCGCACGCTCCAGGCGCTCGAGGCGGTGCCCGGCGCCATGGCCCAGTTCCACGGCGACGAATCGCCCGCCCAATGCTGGGAGGCAGCGGGCCAGGGGCGCTTTCGCTACCTGCGTGCGGCCCGGATTCCGCTCGGCGCGGCCGCGGCGGCCTTCGACCTCGTAAAATACGCGTCCGATTACTCCCGCGCCCTGGCCATCCTGCTCGACGCCCATGTCGAGGCCTATGGCGGTGGCGGCAAGGCATTCGATTGGTCACTTCTTCCAACCGCCGTCGACGCTCACCTCGTCTTGAGTGGTGGACTCACACCTGCAAACGTGGGCGATGGCATTCGTCGTTTGCGAACCGCAGCGCGCTCGCTGTCGGTTGACGTGAGTTCGGGCGTCGAGGCCGCAAAGGGCCTCAAGGACGCCTCGAAGATCCGTGATTTCGTCGCCGCCGTGCGTGCGGCCGACGCCCTTCCCGCCTAGCGGCCGCGCCTCCTTCGATGGGCGCAGCCGCCCATCGAACGAGACCATGAACACCTACCAGCAACCCGACGCCCGAGGCCATTTCGGCATCTATGGCGGCAGCTTCGCGAGCGAGACGCTCACCCGCGCCATCAGCGAACTGCGTGACGCCTACGCCCGCTACAAGGACGACCCGGAGTTCCTCGCCGAATTCCGCTACGAGCTGGCGCATTTCGTCGGCCGCCCCTCGCCGATCTACCACGCGGCTCGCACCAGCCGCGAGATGGGCGGCGCCCAGATCTACCTCAAGCGCGAGGACCTGAACCACACCGGCGCGCACAAGGTCAACAACACCATCGGCCAGGCGATGCTGGCCCGGCGCATGGGCAAGCCGCGCGTCATCGCCGAGACCGGCGCCGGCCAGCACGGCGTGGCCACCGCCACCATCTGCGCGCGCTACGGCCTCCAATGCGTGGTCTACATGGGCAGCCAGGACGTCAAGCGCCAGAGTCCGAACGTCTACCGCATGAACCTGCTCGGCGCCACCGTGGTGCCGGTCGAATCGGGCAGCAAGACCCTGAAGGACGCGCTCAACGAGGCGATGCGCGACTGGGTCACCAACGTCGAGAACACCTTCTACATCATCGGCACGGTGGCCGGACCGCATCCCTACCCGACGATGGTGCGCGACTTCCAGAGCGTGATCGGCAGCGAATGCATCGGGCAGATGCCGGGCATGCTCAAGGCCCAGGGCCTGGGCGCCGAGCAGCCCGACGTGGTGGTGGCTTGCGTCGGCGGCGGCAGCAACGCGATGGGCATCTTCCATCCCTACATTCCCTTCGAGAAGACACGGCTGGTCGGCGTCGAGGCGGCCGGCGAGGGCCTCGACAGCGGCAAGCATTCGGCTTCGATCCTGCGCGGCAGCCCCGGCGTGCTGCATGGCAACCGCACCTACCTGCTGCAGGACGACGACGGCCAGGTCACCGAGACGCACAGCATCAGCGCAGGGCTCGACTACCCCGGCGTCGGCCCCGAGCATGCCTATCTGGCCGACATCGGCCGCGCCGAATACGTCGGCATCACCGATGCCGAGGCGCTGGAGGCCTTCCACTACCTGTGCCGCACCGAAGGCATCATCCCGGCGCTCGAATCCAGCCATGCCTTCGCCTACGCGATGAAGCTGGCCAAGACCATGCGGCCCGACCAGTCGATCCTGGTGAATCTCTCCGGACGCGGCGACAAGGACATCGGCACGGTGGCCGACCTCTCGGGCGTCGATTTCTACGACCGGCCGTCCATGCGCGGCCTCCAGGTGAAGGGAGGCAAGCAATGAGCCGCCCGAACCCGATCCAGGCAGCACAGCCGGCCGGCCGCATCGCCGCCACCTTCGAGAAGCTGCAGAAGGAGGGTCGCAAGGCCCTCATCCCCTACGTCACCGCCGGCTTCCCCTTCGCCGACATCACGCCCGAGCTGATGCACGGCATGGTCGCGGCGGGCGCGGACGTGATCGAACTGGGCGTGCCCTTCTCCGACCCGATGGCAGACGGCCCGGTGATCCAGAAGGCCGGCGAGGCCGCGCTGGCGCTGGGCGTCGGCATGAAGCAGGTGCTGGCGATGGTCGCCGCCTTCCGCGCCACCGACCAGCGCACGCCGGTGGTGCTGATGGGCTATGCCAACCCGGTCGAGCGCTACGACGGCATCCACGGCAAGGGCGCCTTCATCGAGGCGGCAGCCGCCGCCGGCGTGGACGGCCTGCTGGTGGTGGACTATCCGCCCGAGGAATGCGAGCAGTTCGCCGCCGACCTGCGGGCCCGCGGCATCGACCTGATCTTCCTGCTGGCGCCGACCAGCACCGACGAACGCATGGCCCAGGTCGGCCGGATCGCGACCGGCTACGTCTACTACGTGTCGCTCAAGGGCGTGACCGGTGCCGGCCACCTGGACACCGGGGCGGTCGGCCAGATGATCCCGCGCATCCGCCGGCACGTCTCGCTGCCGGTCGGCGTCGGCTTCGGCATACGCGATGCCGCCACCGCCCAGGCGGTCGGCGCGGCCGCAGACGCGGTCGTGATCGGCACCCGCATCATCCAGCTGATCGACGGCCAGCCGCGCGAGGCGGTGGTGCCGCTGGTCGGCGGTTTCCTGGCCCAAATCCGGCAGGCGCTCGATGCCCTCCCGGCTGCCCGATAATCGTAGGCGACCCAAAGGAACACCATGAGCTGGCTTGAAAAACTGCTTCCCGCCAAGATCACCCCGTCCGACCCGAGCGAGCGGCGCCAGATGCCGGAAGGGCTCTGGACCAAGTGCCCGAGCTGCGAGACGGTGCTCTACAAGACCGACCTCGAGCACAACCAGAACGTCTGCCCGAGCTGCGGCCACCACCACCGCATCGGCGCCCGGGCGCGCCTGGATGCCTTCCTCGACGCCGAAGGCCGCTACGAAGTGGGCCAGGAGGTGCTGCCGGTCGACGCGCTCAAGTTCAAGGACAGCCGCAAGTACCCCGAGCGGCTCAAGGAAGCGCTGGAGAACACCGGCGAGACCGACGCGCTGGTCGTGGTCGGCGGCTCGGTGCACAGCATCAACGTGGTGGTCGCCTGCTTCGAATTCGACTTCATGGGCGGCAGCATGGGCAGCGTGGTCGGCGAGCGCTTCGTGCGCGGAGTCGAGACCGCCATCGAGCAGAAGGTGCCCTTCATCTGCTTCACCGCCACCGGCGGGGCGCGCATGCAGGAAGGCCTCCTGTCGCTCATGCAGATGGCCAAGACCAATGCGGCGCTGACCCGGCTCGCCAAGAAGGGCCTGCCCTACGTCAGCGTGCTGACCGACCCGACCATGGGCGGCGTGAGCGCCGGCTTCGCCTTCGTGGGCGACGTGGTGATCGCCGAGCCCAAGGCGCTGATCGGCTTCGCCGGCCCGCGCGTGATCGAGTCGACCGTGCGCGTGACCCTGCCCGAAGGCTTCCAGCGCGCCGAATTCCTGCAGACCAAGGGCGCTGTCGATTTCATCTGCGACCGGCGCGAACTGCGCAAGACCATTGCCAACACGCTGGCGATGCTGCTGCGGCAGCCGGCCGACGCGGTCAACTGAGTCTGACGGCGCCGCCGGCCGGCGGCTGGCGGCGCGCCGGCCTTGTCAACGGCCCAGCGTGAAGGCCGAGTTCATCATGCTGTTGAGCACGATCGCGATCACCTGCAGCAGCACGATCGCGGCCAATGGCGACAGGTCGACCCCGCCGATCGGCGAGATGAAGCGGCGCAGCGGCCGCACCAGCGGCTCGGCCAGCCGCGCGATCAGGTCGAGCAGCATCGACGACGCATTCGGCACCCACGACAGCACCGCGTAGACGATCAGGAGCGCCGTGAGCCCCGACACCGCCAGCTGCAGCAGCCCGATCAGGGACAGCAGCGGCAGCACCGACCAGTGGCCGGCCGCGCCCAGCAGCAGCCACAGCAGCACGAACTTGGCCAGCACCAGCAGCCAGGCGGCGACCGCGCTGGCCAGGTCCCAGCGCCGCACCGGCGGGATGATCCGGCGCAGCGGCAGCACGATCCAGTCGCTGATCGCGAACACGAAACGACCCAGCGGATTGCCGAAAGGCACGCGGTGGTACTGCATGTAGAGACGCAGCAGGCATGCACCACCCAATAGGCCCACGATCACGTCGAGCAGGAATGAAGGTATCTGGTAGAACATTGGCGGATGATAAAGGGGCACCCCCCGAGCGGCTTCGCCGCTCCCCCCTCTCTGGCGCCTTCGGCTTGGAGGGGGGCGCACCCAGCGGCCTGGCGAAGCCAGTTCCGCGGGTGCCCTGGAAGGTAGCCGGCTTCGCGGCCATCGGCACGATGAGCGGGCGTCGGTTTCATGCAATGCGGACGGCGTAGCGCCGAGGATGACCTAGATGACGACACAACCCGTTCTGCGCTCGCTCCCGCTGTTCCCGCTCGGCAGCGTGCTCTTTCCGGGCGGGCTGCTGCCGCTGCGCATCTTCGAGGTGCGCTACCTGGACATGATCGGCCGCTGCCACAAGAACGGCGCGCCCTTCGGCGTGGTCTGCCTGACGCGCGGCAGCGAGGTCCGGCGCGCCGGCGCCGAGGCGGAATCCTTCGCCTCGCTCGGCACGCTCGCGGTCATCCGTGAATTCGACGCGCCCCAGGCGGGCCTCCTGCAGATCGAGTGCATCGGCACCCAGCGCTTCCGCGTGCAGGCCACCGAGTTGCAGAAGCACGGTCTCTGGACCGCCGATGTCGAGCCGCTGGCCGACGACCTTCCCCTGGCACCGCCCGACGACCTGCAGCACACGGTCGAAGCGCTGCGACGGCTGGTGAACACCCTCGAGGAGCGCCAGCGCATGGAAGGCAATGCCCAGGTCCGGCTGCCGATCCGCCAGCCCTACCGCTACGAGGACTGCGGCTGGGTCGCCAACCGCTGGTGCGAGTTGCTGCCGATGCAGCCCGAACTCAAGCAGCGCCTGATGGAGCTCGAAAGCCCGCTGATGCGCCTCGAACTGGTCAGCGACCTGCTGGCGCGCAACGGCATCGCCACCTAGGGACCTGATCACCCGGGGCTCGGCGCATCCAGGAACCGGCAGCCGGCCGGCCCGCAGTGCCACGGCGGCTAAAATCGCGGGTTGCGCACGTTTCGCAGTCCCGCTGCAGGAGCGCCTCTCCGCGCCCTCCCACACCTTCTCCGCATGTCCGACCCAACGACCTCCCCCCAAGCCTCGGCGCCCGCCGCGATCGACGACAACCAGCTGATCGCCGAGCGGCGCGAGAAGCTCAAGGCGCTGCGTGCCGCCCAGGCGGAGGGCAAGGGCGTGGCCTTCCCCAACGACTTCAAGCCCGGCCATCGCGCGGCCGCCCTGCTGGCCGAACATGGCGAGGTCGATGGCGAGATTCTCGAAGCGACGCCGATCGCGGTCAGCGTGGCGGGCCGGATGATGCTCAAGCGGGTCATGGGCAAGGCCAGCTTCGCGACGCTGCAGGATGCCACCGAGCGCCTGCAGCTCTACGTCACCCGCGATGCGATCGGCGAGGAGGCCTATGCCGACTTCAAGCGCTGGGACCTGGGCGACATCGTGGCTGCCGAAGGCACGCTGATGAAGACCAAGACCGGCGAACTGTCGGTCAAGGTCACGCGGCTGCGCCTGCTGACCAAGAGCCTGCGGCCGCTGCCCGACAAGTTCCACGGCATGGCCGACCAGGAACAGAAGTACCGCCAGCGCTATGTCGACCTGATCACCGACGGCGCGGCCCGCCAGCGCTTCGCCGCGCGCAGCAGGGCGATCAGCGCGCTGCGCGAATTCATGGTGGCCAACGACTTCCTCGAAGTCGAGACGCCGATGCTGCATCCGATACCGGGCGGCGCCAATGCCAAGCCCTTCAAGACCCATCACAACGCGCTCGACCAGGAGATGTTCCTGCGCATCGCGCCCGAGCTCTACCTGAAGCGGCTGATCGTCGGCGGCTTCGAGCGCGTCTTCGAGATCAACCGGAGCTACCGCAACGAGGGCATCTCGGTGCGGCACAACCCCGAGTTCACGATGATGGAGTTCTACGCGGCCTACTGGAACTACCGCGACCTGATGGACTTCACCGAGACATTGATCCGCACCATCGCCGACAAGGCCGCCGGCGGCCAGCAGCTGCAATACCAGGGCAAGCCGGTCGACCTGAGCCAGCCCTTCGAGCGGCTCACCATCCGCGAGGCGATCCTGAAGCACACCGACGCCGGCGCGAAGGTCGACGACGCCAGCTGGCTCATCGATGCCCTGCGCAAGATCGGCCTGAGCGAAGACAAGGACAAGCTCTCGCAGCGCAGCCTGGCCAGCCTGCAGGTGATGTATTTCGAGGAGACGGTCGAAGAGAAGCTCTGGCAGCCCACGTTCATCATGGAGCACCCGACCGAGATCTCGCCGCTGGCGCGCGCCAACGACGAGCGGCCCGAGGTCACCGAGCGCTTCGAGCTCTACATCACCGGCCGCGAATTCGGCAACGGATTCTCCGAGCTGAACGACGCCGAGGACCAGGCCGCGCGCTTCAACGCGCAGGTGGCAGCCAAGGACAGCGGCGACGACGAGGCCATGTTCTTCGACCACGACTTCGTGCGCGCCCTCGAATACGGCATGCCGCCCACCGGCGGTTGCGGCATCGGCATCGACCGGCTGATGATGCTCCTGACCGACTCGCCGAGCATCCGCGACGTGATCCTGTTCCCGGCACTGCGCCGCGAATCTTGAAGCCGCGCGCGCCGGCGATCGGCATCGATTTCGGCACCTCGAATTCGGCGGCTGCCTGGGTCGGCCCGGACGGCCTGGCGCAGGCGCTGGCCCTCGAAGGCAGCGCCGCCACCATCCCGACCGCGATCTTCTTCAACCTGGAAGACCGCAGCACCCACTTCGGGCGGGATGCGATCGCTCTCTACCTGGCCGGCGTCGACGGCCGCCTGATGCGCTCCCTGAAGAGCATCCTCGGCAGTTCGCTGATGCGCGAGCCGACCGAGATCGGCAACCAGCAGGTGAGCTTCGAGGACATCATCACCCTCTTCCTGGCCGAACTCGGCACGCGTGCCGAGCGGCAGATGGGCGCGGCGCCCGGCCGGGTGACGATCGGCCGGCCGATCCGCTTCGTCGACGACGACAGCGAACGCGATGCCCAGGCCGAGGCCAGCCTGCGCTGCGCGGCACGCAACGCCGGTCTCGGCGAAGTCGACTTCCAGTACGAACCGATCGCAGCGGCCTTCGACTACGAGCGCCGCATCAGCCGCGAGACGCTGGTGCTGACCGTCGACATCGGCGGCGGCACCTCCGACTTCACCGTGGTGCGCCTCGGTCCCGACCGCATCGGCCGCGCCGACCGCGCCGCCGACGTGCTGGCCACCACCGGCGTGCACATCGGCGGCACCGACTACGACCAGCGCCTGAGCCTGGGCTGCGCGATGCCGCTGCTGGGCCTGCGCCACATCGGTCCGCAGGGGCGCGAGGTGCCGAGCCGCACCTTCTTCGACCTGGCGACCTGGCACCTGATCAACTGGCTGCAGACGCCAAAGTCGATCCGCCAGGTGCGGGCATTGCGCAGCAGCTTTCTCGACACGCGGCTGCACGACCGGCTGATGCGGGTGCTGGAGCAGCGCCAGGGCCATCGCATCGCCAGCGAGGTCGAGGCCGCGAAGATCGCCGCATCGAGCGGCGGCGCCGAGGTGGCCATCGACCTCGGCGCGGCCGAACCCGGGCTGCGCGCCGTGCTCGCCCCCGAGGACATCGCGCGTCACCTGGCCGGGCCGCTGGAAGGCGTGCTGGCCTGCGCCGGCGAATGCGTGCGGCAGGCCGGACTCGGCCGCGGCGACCTCGGCGCGATCTACCTCACCGGCGGCTCGTCGGCGCTGCGCCCCTTCCGCCAGGCCCTGGCCCTTGCGTTCCCGGACGTCGAGATCGTCGAGGGCGACCTGTTCGGCGGCGTCGCGGCGGGCCTCGCCTATGCGGCCGCGCAACCCGCCGGCGGGTCGTGAAATACCTCTCTGCCTATCCCGCGTCGCTGCGTGCGCAGGTCGGGCAGATGATCGACGAGGGCCGGCTCGGCAGCTGGCTGCTCGAACGCTATCCGGCGCCGCATGAGGTCCGCACCGATCGCGCGCTGTACGACTACGCCAACGGCCTCAAGGGCGAATTCATGCGCAATGCGGAGCCGCTCGCGAAGGTGGTCTTCGACAACAAGCTGCACGTCATCCGCAATGCGCTGGGCACCCACACCACCGTGTCGCGCGTGCAGGGCGGCAAGCTGAAGTCCAAGCGCGAGATCCGGGTCGCAAGCCTGTTCAAGGAAGTGCCGGTCGAGTGGCTGCGCATGATCGTGGTGCACGAACTGGCCCACCTGAAGGAACGCGAGCACGATCGCGCCTTCTACCAGCTGTGCGCCCACATGGAGCCCGACTACCACCGGCTCGAACTCGACCTGCGGCTCTACCTGACGCACCTGGACGGCGGCGGCGAAAAGCTCTGGACGCCAAGCGTCGGCTGAAGGAAGAAGAAGCGGCCGCCCTAGGGATGGCTAGCGGCTGGTTCGAGCAGGCCGAGCAGCTTGCGTGCGTGGCCGTAGGCAGGCGAGGCGAGCATCGCCTGCCAATCGAGCGCCGCGCCTCGCGCAAGCAGCGCGCGCCGGCGCGCCTCGCTCGCGGCCTCCGACTGCCAGCGACCATCGCGGGCCGCTTCGGCGAAGCCCGCGAGCAACTCGTCGAGCGCCGCGCCGTCGCCGATGCTCTGGTTGCACAGCAGCGCCAGGTCGCATCCCGCGCCGAGGGCGGCCAACGCCGCGTCGGTGTAGCTGAGCAGTTGGCCGTCGATGCGCCGCGCGGCCTCCATGCTGAGGTCGTCGCTGAACACCGCGCCGTCGAAGGCCAGCTTGCCGCGAAGGACCTCCTGCAGCCATCGGGTAGAGAAACCGGCCGGTCGGGCATCCACCTTCGGATAGATCACATGGGCCGGCATCACCGCCGACAGCGTGCCCGCCAGCCAGTCGTAAGGCATCGCGTCGTCGGCCAGGATGGCCTTCAGGCTGCGCCGGTCCACCGGCATTGCCACATGCGAATCCGCCTTGACGAAGCCGTGCCCGGGAAAGTGCTTGCCGCAGTTGCCCATGCCGGTCTGCAGCAGTCCGTGCGCCAGGCTGCGCGCCAGCAGCGCCACCACGCACGGATCGCGATGGAAGCTCCGGTCGCCGATCACGCTGCTCTCGCCGTGGTCCAGGTCGAGCACCGGCGTGAAGCTGAAATCGACGCCGACCGCGCGCAGCTCGCTGCCCAGCACATGGCCGCAGGCAACCGCCACCTGGGTGGCGCGCAAGGGATCGCGCATCCACAGTTCGCCCAGCGCGCGCATCGAAGGCAGGCGGGTGAAGCCGTCGCTGCGAAAGCGCTGCACCCGGCCGCCCTCATGGTCGACGCAGATCAGCAGGTCGGGCCGGAGCGCCTTCAGCTCGGCGTTGAGGCGGCACATCTGCGCCCGGTCCTGCCAGTTGCGCGCGAAATGGATCACGCCACCAACCAACGGTTCGGCCAGGCGGCGCCGGTCGGCTGCGCTGAGTTCGGGGCCCGCGACGTCGATGATCAGCGGGGCATGGATGGGGATGTCGGTCATGGCTTGCGTTCGACCACCACGAAACTGGCGGCATAGTCGGTCTCGTCGGTCACGGTGACATGGGCGATGAGGCCTTCGGCCTCGAACCAGTCCTTGAGACCGCCGTGCAGCACGATCTGCGGCTTGCCGCCAGGCAGGTTCAGGATCTCGCACAGGCGCCAGCTCATCGGCATGCGCATGCCCATCCCGACCGCCTTGCTGAAGGCTTCCTTGGCGGAGAAGCGGGTGGCCAGGTAGCGCAGGCCGCGCTTCGGCCAGCGTGCGCTGCGGGCCTGCCAGATCGCCAGTTCGGCATCGCCCAGCACGCGCTGCGCGAAGCGTTCGCCCTGGCGCTCGAAAGTGGCGGCGATGCGGCGGATGTCGCAGACGTCGGTGCCGATGCCGTAGATCACGCGGCTGTATCCCTGGAGCCGGCTAGCGCGCCTGCTCGATGCAGCGCAGATACTCGCGGGTCGCGCCGGTGTAGCCCAGCTCCAGCGCGTCGGCGACGAAGGCATGGCCGATGGACACCTCGCGCACCTCGGGCACTGCGCGCAGGAAGTCGGCCAGGTTGTCGCGGTTCAGGTCGTGGCCGGCGTTGAGCTCGAGCCCGGCTGCCAGCGCCGCGCGCGCCGCGTCGACGTACAGCTGCAACACCGCATCGGCCCGCGAGGTGCCGCGCGACGCGGCATAGCCTTCGGTGTAGAGCTCGACCCGGTCGGCGCCCAGCGCCCTGGCCGCGGCCATCATCTCGGGCGCCGGATCCATGAACAGACTCACCCGCACGCCGAGGGCGCGAGTCTCGGCGATCAGCGGGCGAAGCCGATCGGCATCGGCCGGAAAGCTCCAGCCGTGGTCGCTGGTCGACTGGGTCTCGCTGTCCGGCACGAAGGTGGCCTGATGCGGCCGCAAATCGCGCAAGTGATCCATCAGGTTGTGGAAGGGATTGCCCTCGATGTTGAACTCGGCCGCCGGCCAGTCCTGGCGCAGCAGCAGCGACAGGTCGCGCACGTCGTGCGGCCGGATGTGGCGCGCGTCGGGCCGCGGATGAACGGTGATGCCGTGCGCGCCGGCATCCAGGCACATCGCGGCCGCGAAGGGCACGCTCGGGATCTCGAGCTGGCGCGTGTTGCGCACCAGCGCAACCTTGTTGAGATTGACCGACAGCGCGGTGGAGTGAGTGGTGCTCATAGGGCTTGCAGGTCTCGCATCATCTGCCGCGTTCGCAGCGTTGCAACGCCGCAATGGTAGTTGAGCAGCACCCGCAGCTGGTTGCGCAACGAGCCGTCCAGGCCCGCACAGGCCCGCAGCACGGCGGTGAAGGGGCCGATGTCGTCGAGCGCGGCCTGCAGCACCAGCCACTGGGCGCCGTCGAGCGCCGCCTCGCCCTCCTCCGCCCGCCGCAGGCCGGCCTCCGGCAGCAGCGCATAGCGCGCCGTCGGGTCCAGGGGCGCCAGGGTCATGGTCTCGACGTCGAGCGATGGCAGCAGCCCGACCTCGCGCAGCAGCAACAGCTCGAAGGCGCGCAACACCGCCGACTGGGTCGCGGACTGGGCCTTCGCATGGTCGCCGGCCAGCACCTGGACCACGCCGGCATAGGCATCGAAGAGCGCCTCGTGCGGATCGTCGCGCGCCAGCAAGCGCAGCAGAAGCTCGTTGACGTAGTAGCCCGACAGCAGCGCTTCGCCTGTCGGCATCACGTGCCCGCCCATCCATTCGGCGCCCTTCAGCGTGCGGATCTCGGCCTCGCCGCTGAAATTGAGCTGCAGCGGCTGCAGCGGCAGCAGCACCGGACGGAAGTTGGAACTCGGCCGCTTGGCGCCCTTGGCGACCAGCGCGATACGGCCGTGGCGGCGGGTGAAGACCTCGAGGATCAGGCTCGTCTCGCTCCAGTCGTAGCGATGGAGCACATAGGCCGGCTCGTTCGAAACCCGACGCACCGCCATCAACAGCCGACCCGAACCCCGCAAGGCAAGCAAGGCACGCACCCCCCGCAAGCCCCACGCCCCATCCCAGAAATCCCGCGGATCCGGCTCCGCCGGTCCGCCGGGATTGCCCCCCGGCAGGGGGGTGTCCGAGCTACACGCAGTGAGAGAGGCTGGGGGGCGGGCCTATTCATATCCGAAGGAACGCACCCGGGCTTCGTCGTCGGCCCAGCCCGAGCGCACCTTGACCCAGAGCTCGATGAAGACCTTGGCGTCCATCAGCTTCTCGAGCTCCTGGCGCGTCTCCATGCCGATGCGCTTGATGCGCTCGCCCTTGTCGCCGATCACCATCGCCTTGTGGCCGTCACGCTCGACCACGATGGTGGCGGCGATCTTCAGCAGGCGCTTCTGGCCCTTCTTCTGCGGCGGCTCTTCCTCGAACTTGTCGATGATGACGGTCGAGGTGTAGGGCAGCTCGTCGCCGGTCAGGCGGAACAGCTTCTCGCGCACCATCTCGCTGGCCAGGAACTGCTCGCTGCGATCGGTGAGCTCGTCCTCGGCATACCACCAGGCCTGCTCGGGCAGGTATTTCTCGCAGATGCCGAAAAGGCGCTCGATGTCCTTCGAATTCTTGGCCGACATCGGCACGAACTCGGCGAAGGCGTGCTTGCGCTGCATCTCCTGCAGCCAGGGCGCGATGTCGCCGCGACGGTGCACGTTGTCGAGCTTGTTGGCGATCAGCACTGTCGGGATGCCTCCGCCCAGCAGCTTCAGCACCCGCTCGTCGGCCGGCGTGAAGCTGCCGGCCTCGACCACGAACAGGATCAGGTCGACGTCCGACACCGCGCCGACCACCGTCTTGTTGAGCGACCGGTTGAGCGCATTGCCGTGCAGGGTCTGGAAGCCGGGCGTGTCGACGAAGACGAACTGGGTCGCGCCCAGCGTGCGCATGCCGGTGATGCGATGCCGGGTGGTCTGCGCCTTGCGCGAGGTGATGCTGATCTTCTGCCCGACCAGCGCATTGAGCAGCGTCGACTTGCCCACGTTGGGCTTGCCGACGATGGCCACCAGGCCGCAGCGGGTGGCGCCCTCGGAAGGCGCCTCTGGGGCGGTGGCGGGTGTCGTTGGGTCTGTGTCTGTCATGAGGATGCCTTCGCGCCGCGCGCCTTGAGCCGGATCAACATCGCCGCCGCGGCGGCCTGCTCGCCGGCGCGGCGCGAGCCGCCGATGCCGCGCTCGCGCAGGTCGAGGTCGGCGACCTCGCATTCGACATCGAAAGTCTGCTTGTGCGCCGCGCCCAGGGTGCCGACCACGCGATAGACCGGCAGCTTCATTTTGTGGCCCTGCAGCCATTCCTGCAATTCGGTCTTCGGGTCCTTGGACGCGGCTTCCATCCGCGGATTGATCTCGACCGATTCGTAGAGCCGGTGCACTAGCGCCTGCGCGGCCGCATAGCCGGCGTCGAGGTAGACCGCGCCGATCACTGCCTCGAGTGCATCGGCCAGGATCGAGGGCCGCGCCGGGCCGCCCGAGCGTGCCTCGCCCTCGCCCAGGCGCAGCAGCGGCGACAGGCCCAGCTTCAGCGCCAGCTGGTGCAAGGTGTCCTGCTTGACGAGATTGGCGCGCACCCGGGACAGGTCGCCCTCGGGCAGCGCAGCGAGGCGCACGTAGAGAAGATGCGAAACGGCCAGGTTCAGCACCGAATCGCCGAGGAATTCGAGACGCTCGTAGTGATCGCTGGAGAAGCTGCGGTGCGTGAGCGCGACCTGCAACAGGCGCTGGTCGCCGAACGAGTGCTGGAGCCGCGCCTGCAGCGCGGTCAATGCCGCGTCGGTCACGACAGCATGGGCCAGCCTGGGGCAGCGCTCAATTCGTCTTGCCCTGGTACTTGAGCGTCAGCCAGGCCGGACCGAAGAGGTGGATTTCGCGTTCGTAGGCGAAGGAGACGACCACCTTGTCGCCTTCCTTCTTGACGTCGAGGTCCTTGCCGCTGACCGATTGAAAGTCGTCGATGGACTGGGCCCGGTCGAAGATGGAGCGCACTTCGGGCACGGTGGTGCCTTCCTTTGCCTTGTTGGCGGCCTTGGTGATCGCCTGGTATTCGATCAGCGTCGGGATCACCTGCGCGACCACCACGCCGACGCAGGCCAGCACGATCGCGACGAACAGCAGCCCGATGAACGAAATGCCCCGCTGCCGCCCGTGCCCTGTCTTCCTTGATCTCATGCCCTCTACCCCTCGAATGGAAAACGAATTGCTTATTTGAATGTGCCGATGCGCTTCAGGTTGCTGAAATTCATCCATATCAGGAAGGCCTTGCCGACGATATTCTGGTCCGGCACGAATCCCCAATAACGCGAATCCAGCGAATTGTCGCGGTTGTCGCCCATCATGAAATACTGGCCCGGCGGAACCTTGCACACAACGCCTTCCACACTGTAGCGACAATTCTCCTGATTGGGGAAGGGCATGATCTCGGCTTCGGAGAGGCCGGCGCGGCGCGTGTCGTCATTCAGCAGCAAATGCTCCTTGCCGCCGAGGTTCTCGCGATATTGCTTGAGGTAGCGCATCGTCTCCTCGTCGAAATAATCGGGCACCTCTTCCTTGGGCACCGGCTGGCCGTTGATGGTGAGCTTCTTGTTGAGATAGGACACCTCGTCGCCCGGCACGCCGACCACCCGCTTGATGTAGTCCATGCTCGGCTGCGGCGGGTAGCGGAACACCATCACGTCGCCGCGCGCCGGCGGCGTGCCCTCGGTGATCTTGGTGTTGATCACCGGCAGGCGCAGGCCATAGACGAACTTGTTCACCAGGATCAGGTCGCCGGTCAGCAGTGTCGGCATCATCGAGCCCGACGGGATCTTGAAGGGCTCGAACAGGAACGAACGCAGCAGGAACACCGCCAGGATCACCGGGAACAGCCCGGCGGTCCAGTCGAGCCACCACGGCTGCATGATCAGCCGTTCGCGCGCCTTGGTGTCGACGGTGTCGACCTGGGTGATGCCCTGGCGGGCCAATTCGGCGCGGCGCTCGGCCAGCGAGGCATCGAGCGCATCGGCCGCACGTTTGCGCCTGGGCAGGAAATAGAAGCGCTCGGCCAGCCAATAGATACCTGTGACCACCGTCGCCAGAAACAGCAGCAGCGCGAAGTTGCCCTCGACCGCATTGAAATACCAGGCGCCGATATAGCCGACGAAGGCCGCGAGGATCAGGGAAGTGAGAAATGCCATCTTTTAGTCTTCGACTTGCAGGATGGCGAGGAAGGCCTCTTGCGGGACCTCGACCGAACCGATCTGCTTCATTCTTTTTTTGCCCGCCTTCTGCTTCTCGAGCAGCTTCTTCTTGCGGGTGATGTCGCCGCCATAGCATTTGGCGAGAACGTTCTTGCGGAGCGCCTTGATTGTCTCACGGGCGATGATGTTCACCCCGATCGCGGCCTGGATCGCGACGTCGAACATCTGGCGTGAAATGATCTCGCGCATCTTCGAGACCACCGCCCGGCCGCGGAACTGGCTCTGGCTGCGGTGGACGATGATCGACAGGGCGTCGACCTTCTCTCCATTGAGCAGGATGTCGACCTTGACGACGTCGGAGGCCCGGTATTCCTTGAACTCGTAGTCCATGGAGGCATAGCCGCGGCTGACCGATTTCAGCTTGTCGAAGAAATCGAGCACGATCTCGCCCAGCGGCATCTCGTAGGTCAGCATGACCTGGCGCCCGTGGTAGGCCATGTTCATCTGCACGCCGCGCTTCTGGTTGGCCAGCGTCATCACCGCGCCGACGTATTCCTGAGGCATGTAGAGATGCACCGTGACGATGGGCTCGCGGATCTCGGCCATCTTGCCGGTGTCGGGCATCTTCGACGGGTTCTCGACCATGATGACCTCGCCGTCGTTCTTCATGACCTGGTAGACCACGCTCGGCGCGGTCGTGATCAGGTCCTGGTCGAACTCGCGCTCGAGCCGCTCCTGCACGATCTCCATGTGCAGCAGGCCCAGGAAGCCGCAGCGGAAGCCGAAGCCCAGCGCCTGGCTCACCTCGGGCTCGTAGCGCAGCGACGAATCGTTGAGCTTGAGCTTCTCGAGCGCATCGCGCAGCGAGTCGTATTCGCTGGCCTCGGTCGGGTAGAGGCCGGCGAAGACCTGCGGCTGGATCTCCTTGAAGCCCGGCAGCGCCTCGCTGGCGGTGGCTGCCGCGCCGCCGGTGCCGGGGCGGATCAGGGTGACGGTGTCGCCGACCTTGGCGGCCTGCAGTTCCTTGATGCCGGCGATGATGTAGCCGACCTCGCCGGCTTCCAGCGACGCACGCGGCTCGTTGGCCGGCGTGAAGACGCCGATGTTGTCGGCGTTGTAGCTCGCGCCCGAGGCCATCATCTTGATCCGCTCGCCCTTGGCCAGCCGGCCGTCGACCACGCGCACCAGCATCACGACGCCGACATATGAATCGAACCAGCTGTCGATGATCATCGCGCGCAGCGGGCCGTCCGGATTGCCGCGCGGCGCCGGCATGCGTGCGACCACCGCCTCGAGGATCTCGTCGATGCCCATGCCGGTCTTCGCCGAGCAGGGGATCGCATCGGTGGCATCGATGCCGATCACGTCTTCGACCTCGGCGCGCGCGTTGTCGGGGTCGGCGTTCGGCAGGTCCATCTTGTTGAGCACTGGCACCACCTCGACGCCGAGGTCGAGCGCGGTGTAGCAGTTGGCGACCGTCTGCGCTTCCACGCCCTGGCTCGCATCGACGACGAGCAGCGCGCCTTCGCATGCGGACAGCGAGCGGCTCACCTCATAAGAGAAGTCGACATGGCCCGGCGTGTCGATGAGATTGAGGTTGTAGACCTGTCCATCGCGTGCCTTGTAGTGCAGCGCGGCGGTCTGTGCCTTGATGGTTATCCCACGCTCCTTCTCGATGTCCATCGAGTCGAGGACCTGCGCTTCCATGTCGCGTTCCGCGAGTCCGCCGCAGCGTTGGATCAAGCGATCGGCGAGCGTCGATTTGCCGTGATCGATGTGCGCAATGATCGAAAAATTTCTGATGTGATTCATCAACGGGAACGCTTAAGTACTTGAATTGGCTCGTACGCAGAACGCGACAGGCAAGAAAAAAGGGCGCGTCTGCTGGAGACGCGCCCTGAACCAACAAGCAATGGCAACTGCAGTAGTTGGAACTTCATTGTAGGCAAAAAGGGGGGCGCGTACAGCCGGGCCGGAGCCCTGGAGGTCTCGTTGCAGGTCAACAACATGCAACTTATAAACAACTTATCAACAGGATCGGTGGAGCAATCGCTTAACAACTTGTGGGCGAACTGTGGAGCGCCGGTGGGCGGCTCGTGGGGATCTCGCATCGTGAAGCACACCGCGCCGCTTATGCGGCACCGCGCTGCGGATGGGCCTCTATTCTACCGAATTTCGTCATAAGCCATCCCGCAAGTTAGTAGACGCCAACCAAATTTGATGGCCTGGACTGCCAAAAATTTTTTCCTGGCGATGCTGTCCGGACGCGACACCGGCCAAAAAATGGCCCCAAACCCGAGTGCGGGATGGGGCCACTTGACGGCGGCTTCGGCTTCAGCGTGCCGGCCGGACCAGGGCGTATTGAGCCCAGTCGCCACGCCTGAACAGCAGGCTGATCGACTTGCTCTTGTCGGCCTTGGCCAGCGCCGCGTCGAATTCCTTGACACTGCCGACCTCGGTGTTGGCTACCGAGAGGATCACGTCGCCCTCGCGCAATCCGGCGCGCGCGGCGGCATCGGTGGCCGCGTCGACCTTCACGCCGCCCTTCAGCTTGAGCTCCTTGCGCTGGGCCTCGGTCAGGTCGCTCACCGCCAGGCCCATCGACTTCGCGGCAGCGGATGGCGGCTTGACGGCCTGCTCGTCGGCGTCGGCGGAGACCTTGGTCGGCTTGTCCGGCTCGATCTCGGCGATGGTCACGGTGATGTCGCGCAGGCTGCCGCGGCGGAACACGGTGATGGTGCTCTTGGTGCCCGGCTTGGTGTTGCCGACCAGGCGCGGCAGGTCGCTGGGCTTGTCGATCGCCTTGCCGTCGAACTTGGTGATGATGTCGCCCGGCTCGATGCCCGCCTTCTCGC
>Ga0265327_10002001_pt1 | contig 23041 bp, 18 predicted proteins | sample 41621metaG_FD_202089 | JGI IMG/M metagenome (GOLD analysis project Ga0265327, IMG submission 202089) | Rhizosphere microbial communities from Carex aquatilis grown in University of Washington, Seatle, WA, United States - 4-16-21 metaG | ecosystem: Host-associated > Plants > Roots > Rhizosphere...
TTCCCCGACGCCGAACCCGACGACTGGGCGCTGCGGCATGTGTCGGTGACGGTCGAACCGGGACAGACACTGGCGTTGGTCGGTGCCACCGGTTCCGGGAAATCGGTTCTGGCCGCACTGTTCTCGCGGTTGTACGACGTCACCGAGGGCGCCATCCTGCTCGACGGGCGGGACATCCGCGAGCTTTCGCTGCCCGCTTTGCGGACCGCCGTGGCCACGGCGTTCGAAGACCCGACGCTGTTCTCGATGTCCGTCGCCGAGAACCTCACCCTCGGTCGGGGTGCCGACAATCCCGCCACCGACGACGAGGTGCGCACAGCCGTCGACATCGCGGCCGCCCAGTTCGTCTACGACCTGCCGTACGGGCTGGACACCCGCATCGGTGAGCAGGGCATGAGTCTGTCCGGCGGTCAGCGGCAACGTCTTTCGCTGGCCCGTGCCATCCTCGCGAACCCGTCGCTGCTGGTGCTCGACGACACCCTCTCCGCACTGGACATGCACACCGAGGCCGAGGTGACGGTCGCGCTGCGGCGCGTGCTGAGGGAGGTCACCGGCATCGTGGTGGCGCACCGGGCGTCCACCGTCCTGCTGGCCGACCGGGTGGCGCTGCTGCAGGACGGCACCATCACGCGCATCGGTACACACGCCGAATTGTTGGTGCAGGCGCCCGAATACCGGTATCTGCTGTCCGCCGACGACGAGCTCGACGACGGTTGCGAACGCAGCTGCGACTGGGAGCAGGACGCTGAGCGGGAACGGCTCGAACAGCTGTATCTGGAGCAGTCCGATGAGTCCGAAGAGGTGCGGAGGCGATGAGCGCCGAGACCTGGAGAGGCCAGGCGGTCGACAAGGCCGAGGACCTGCCCATCGACGAGAGCATCTCGCGGCGGCGCGAGGCCCGCGCGTTGCTGGGCTCGCTGCTCAAGCCGTACCGCGTCGCGGTCCTGCTGCTGGGTCTGGTCGTCGTGGTGGAAAATGCTGCGCGCCTGTCGGTTCCGCTGCTCGTGCAGCGCGGCATCGACCACGGCATCCCGCCGATCCTGCACGGCGGGCCGGCGCGCGAACTGCTGCAGATCGTCGCGGCCCTGTGCGGCGTCGTGGTGCTGCAGGCCACGTTCCGGTTGTTCTTCCTGAACCGGTCGGGCCGGATCGGGCAGAAGGTGCTGCTGGAACTGCGCCGCTGCGTGTACCGGCAGTTCCAGCGGCTCGATGTCGCATTCCACGACCGCTACACCTCGGGCCGCGTGGTGAGCCGGTCCACCAACGACATCGAAGCCATCCAGACCATGTTGTCGACGGGTTTCGACAGCCTCATCACCGCGGTGCTCACCTTGGGCGGCACCGCCGTACTGCTCGTCACGCTGGATGTGCGGCTCGGGCTGATGTGCCTGGGCGCCTTTCCGCTCCTGGTGTTGCTGATCGCCTGGTTCCGCCGCGAGTCGTCGAAGACGTACCGCACCGTCCGGGAACGGGCGGCCCTGGTGATCGTCCAGTTCGTCGAGACCATGACGGGCATCAAGGCGGTGCAGGCCTACCGCCGCGAGCCCCGCAACCAGGACATCTTCGACGACGTCGTCGACGACTACCGAGTCATCAACGAACGCACCATGACCCTGCTCGCGGTGTTCATGCCCGGCGTCAAGCTCGTCGGCAACATCACCACCGCCGTGGTGCTGCTGTACGGCGGATATCTGGTGCTGCACGGCCGCATGACCATCGGCACGCTGACGGCCTTCCTGCTGTATCTGCGCATGTTCTTCGAACCGATGCAGGAGATTTCGCAGTTCTTCAACACGTTCCAGTCCGCGGCCTCGGCGCTCGAGAAGCTGGCCGGCGTCCTCGGGCAGCAGCCGGCGATCATGGACCCCGCCGACCCCGTCGCGCTCACGGCGGTCAAGGGGGACATTACTTTTCGCGAGGTGAGTTTCGGCTACACCCGGGCGCGGCCGGTGCTGCCGGAACTGAACCTGACGGTGCCCGCGGGGCAGACCGTCGCTCTCGTCGGTGCCACCGGCGCGGGGAAGACGACCATCGCCAAACTGATCGCGCGCTTCTATGACCCCGTCACCGGAACGGTGACGCTCGACGGCATCGACCTGCGGTCCATCGCCCAGGCCGAGTTGCGCCGGCATGTGGTGATGGTGACGCAGGAGAACTTCATGTTCGCCGGCAGCGTCGCCGACAACATCCGGTTCGGCCGGCCCGATGCCACCGACGCCGAGATCCGCGCGGCCGCGGAAGCCGTTGGCGCCGACCGGTTCATCGACGCGCTGCCGGACGGCTATGACACCGACGTCGCCAACCGGGGCGGACGGCTGTCGGCGGGGCAACGCCAGTTGGTCGCGTTCGCGCGCGCGTTCCTCGCTGACCCCAAGGTGCTGATCCTGGACGAGGCGACGTCGTCGCTGGACATCCCGACCGAACGCCTGGTGCAGCGCGCTCTGGCGACAGTGCTGGCCGGACGGACAGCGCTCGTGATCGCGCACCGGCTCTCGACCGTGCAGTCGGCGGATCGGGTGCTGGTCCTCGACGGTGGACGGATCGTCGAAGACGGTGCCCCTGACGATCTGGTCGCCCAGAACGGGCGATACGCGGCGCTGCACCGCGCCTGGATCGACTCCCTGGCCTGACCGGTCAGGGGATCAGCCGCAACTGTCGCGCCTTCGAAACCGCCTCGTGCCGGGTATGGGTGCCGAGTTTCGTTGCGGCACTGCGCAGGTAGCTCTTGACGGTCTCGGGCTTCAGCGAGAGCCGCTGGGCTGCTTCGGTATTGGTGCAGCCCAGCGCAATCTGGGCCAGCACGTCGAGTTCGCGGGGGCTCAGCGGACCGGCCGGTGCGGGCCCGCCGGCCAGGGCTTCGGCCAGCCGGTCGGCGAGGTCGCCGAGCTCGCCGGGCGCGACGTGCCGGCCTGCGGCGGCCAGTCTCCGCAGTTCGGCGTGCACCTGCCTGAGGTGTTCGGTGTTCACCGCGGTGTCGGCCGCCGGGGGCTGCTGCAGCCGTAGTCGACGGTCCACTTCGTCGCGGATCGCGAGCTCGTCGGCGAGCCGCTGCGCGGAGGTCAGCATGAGGTCGACGGCCCGCCCGCCGAACGGGGCACTGGAGCGGTAGGCGCCGTAGAGCACAGCCCGGGCCCGGCCGTCGACGACGACCGGCACCGCCAGTACCGAGCGGATGCCCTCGGACAACACGGGCATGTCGTAGTCGTGGGTGATGGACGGCGCGTGCCGGTAGTCGGCCACCGCCAGCGGTTGGCCCGTCACCATGCTGGCCCCGCCGAGGCCGAACGCCGAGCGCACCGTCAGGCCGCGGAGCCCGCCGCCTCGGGTGCCGTAGAACTCGGTGATCAGCAGTGCGTCGTCGTGCACCTCGCCGCCGAACATCACGGGTACCGCGCCCTGGGTGCCCAATCGCCGTAGTTCGGCACGCACCGCGTCGGTGTCGCGCGGGCGCAGCAGCGATGGGCCGGTGGTCACGGTCAGTACCCTCTTTCGGGGGTAGCGGGCGGATGGGTGTGACGTAGATCCTACGTTCATGGCGACCAACGCTGGGACAACCACCAACACCGAGCAGTACCGCGCGGCGCGCGATCACCTCGTGGCATCGATCGGCGACTACTCGCAGGCCGTCGAAACGTTCCGCTGGCCGCGGCTGGCCGGCGCCTTCAACTGGGCCACGGACTGGTTCGACGTCGTCGCGCACAGTCCGGAACGGGCCGGGCAGACGGCGCTGTGGATCACCGAAGAGGGCGGGTCCGAGGAGCGGTACACCTTCGCCGAGATGGCCGATCGGTCCGACCGGGTGGCGACGTGGCTGCGGGCGCTGGGCGTGCGCAAGGGCGACCGGGTCATCGTGATGCTGGGCAACCAGGTCGAGCTCTGGGAGTCGATGCTGGCGGTGGCGAAGCTCGGCGCGGTGGTGATGCCGACGACGGGCGCCCTGGGCCCCGCGGACCTGGCGGACCGGATCACCCGCGGCGGGGCGGGCTTCGTGGTGACCAACGCTGCCGACGCCGACAAGTTCGCGTCGGTCGATGGGCAGTACGTGGGGGTCGTGGTCGGGGACTCGGCGCCGGGCTGGCATCGCTATGCCGATGCGTACGAGGTGGTTTCGGCGGGTCCGTTCGCCGCGGTCACCGAGGTCGACGATCCGCTGCTGGTGTATTTCACCTCGGGCACCACCAGCAAGCCCAAACTTGTTGAGCACTCTCAGATTTCGTATCCGGTCGGGCACCTGTCGACCATGGCGTGGATCGGGGTGACGCCGGGTGATGTCCATCTGGCGATCAGCTCGCCGGGCTGGGCCAAACACGCCTGGAGTTGTGTGTTCGCGCCGTGGATCGCCGAGGCGACCATCTTCGTCTACAACTACAGCCGCTTCGACGCCGCCGCGCTGATGGGGCAACTGCGCCGCGCCGGCGTCAACACCTTCTGCGCGCCGCCGACGGTCTGGCGGATGCTGATCCAAGCCGACCTCGGCACCAAACCCGAAGGGCTGCGCGAGATTCTGGGCGCGGGTGAACCGCTGAACCCCGATGTCATCGCGAAGGTGCAGGACGCGTGGGGCCTGACCATCCGGGACGGTTTCGGGCAGACCGAGACCACGCTCCTGGTGGGCAACACCCCGGGGCAGCCGGTCAAGGCCGGGTCGATGGGCCGGCCGATGCCCGGTGTGCCCGTGGTGCTGGTCGATCCGCTGACCGGCGAGCGGGCCGACGAGGGCGAGCTGTGCCTTGAACTGGGCGCGCGGCCGCTGAACCTGATGACCGGCTATCTCGTTGACCCACAACGTAATGCGGCCGTGATGGCGGGCGGTTACTACCACACGGGTGACGTGGCCGCCCGCGACGAAGACGGCTACATCACCTATATCGGCCGCACCGACGATGTGTTCAAGTCCTCGGACTACAAGGTGTCGCCGTTCGAGTTGGAGAGCGTGCTCATCGAGCACCCGGCGGTGGTGGAAGCCGCGGTGGTGCCGCAGCCCGATGGCACCCGGCTAGCGGTCCCGAAAGCGTATGTGTGTCTGGCCACCGGCTGGGACGCCGACGCGGACACCGCGCGGTCGATCATGGAGTTCGCACGTGATCACCTGGCGCCGTATCTCAAGGTCCGCCGGGTGGAGTTCGGTGACCTCCCCAAGACGATTTCCGGCAAGATCCGGCGCGTTGACCTGCGCAAGCGCGAAGATCAAGCGCATGCGGCCGGCACCCCGATCGCATCGGAATACCGCTATGAGGATCTGGTGAACTGATGCTGAGCTACGACACCGGGCCCACCGAGACCCCGATCCTGGAAGAGACCATCGGCGCCAACTTCGAGCGCACCGTCGCGGCCCATCCCGACACGCTCGCGTTGGTCGACCGCGGGCAGGGCCTGCGGTACACCTACGCGGAATTGAATGCCGAAGTCGATTTGATCGCCCGCGGCTTGATGGGCCGCGGCATCGAGAAGGGCGATCGGGTCGGCATCTGGTCACCGAACTGTGCCCAGTGGGTCGTGACGCAGCTCGCGACGGCCAAGATCGGCGCGATTCTGGTCAACGTGAATCCGGCGTACCGGGTGCACGAACTGGCTTATGCGCTCAACCAATCCGGGATGCGCATGCTGGTCTCGGCGACGTCGTTCAAGACGTCCGACTACGCGGCGATGATCGACGAGGTGCGCCCGCAGGTACCCACGCTGTGCGACGTCGTCTACCTGGACGGCCCGGACTGGGATCAGTTGCGCGCCGACAGCGCAGCGGTCGGTGCCGATCTGTTGGCGGCCCGGCAGGCCACGCTGTCCAACACCGACCCGATCAACATCCAATACACCTCGGGCACAACCGGATTCCCGAAAGGTGCGACGCTGTCGCACCGCAACATCCTGAACAACGGCTACTTCACCACCGAGGGCATCAAGCTCATGCCCGGTGAGCGGCTGTGCATTCCGGTGCCGTTCTACCACTGCTTCGGCATGGTGATGGGCGTGCTCGGCTGCATGGCTCATGGTGCGGCCGTGGTGATTCCGGCCCCCGGCTTCGACCCGGCAGCGACGCTCGACGCCATCGAAGCCGAGCAGTGTGCCGGCGTCTACGGGGTGCCGACGATGTTCATCGCGATGCAGCACCACCCGTCGTTCGCCGGGCGGGACCTGTCGAGCCTGCGTACCGGCATCATGGCAGGCTCGGTGTGCCCCGTCGAGGTGATGAAGCATTGCGTCTCCGACATGCACATGGCCGAGGTGGCCATCGCGTACGGCATGACGGAGACGTCGCCGGTGTCCTGCCAGACGCTGATCGATGACGACCTGGACCGGCGTACCGCGACCATCGGGCGGGCGCATCCGCACCTGGAGGTCAAGGTCGTCAACCCGGAAACCGGCGAGACGGTGGCGCGGGGCGAGCCGGGGGAGTTCTGTACTCGTGGTTACTCGGTGATGTTGGGCTATTGGGACAACGACGAAAAGACCCGGGAGGCCATCGATTCCGAGGGCTGGATGCACACCGGCGATCTCGCGGTGATGCGCGCAGACGGCTACTGCGCCATCGTCGGCCGGATCAAGGACATGGTGATCCGCGGCGGCGAGAACGTGTACCCGCGCGAGATCGAGGAGTTCCTGTACACGCACCCGGACATCGAGGACGCGCAGGTGATCGGGGTGCCCGACGCCCGCTACGGCGAGGAGATCTGCGCATGGCTGCGGATGCGCCCCGGGGCCGAGCCGCTCGATGCCGCCGCCATCCGGGAATTCACCGCGGATCGGCTGGCGCACTTCAAGATTCCGCGCTATGTGCACATTGTCGACGAATTCCCCATGACGATCACCGGCAAGGTTCGCAAGGTCGACATGCGCGCCGAGAGCATTCGGATCTTCGGTCTGGACTGAGCGGCGTCCATCAGCCTTGATTCTTAACAGTGTCTTGACGCCGTCACCGGATGTCATGACCACGTTTGCGTGCTGTCATTGGGGGGTATGGGTCTGGCCATCGGCGGCACATGCCGGCCGGCGGGACAGATGTCGACAGGAGCGCACCATGACCGTTATTCGTACCGATGCCTTCCGCCGGGTAGCCAAGTTGGTGCGCCGTCGTGCTCATCTGACCCCACAGGAACGCCACAATCTCGAGCTGTCGCACACGCCACTTGCCGTGATCTCGGCTTCGCTCGGGGCGCACGTCGCGCACTGATCCAGGGGCCGTACCCGGCCACCGGGGCCATCATTCGACTTGACGGGTCCCGATCGCCGGGGCTATCTTCCAAAAGTCAGCACCTCGCTAGGCGAGGCTCCTGAACGAACAGAAGCCACTGATCCGACGACGTCGAGAGACGCCCAGGGTCAGGACAGGTCTCCCCGGATTAAGGGGTTACCCAAAGTGGCTATCCGCCCAGCGGATTACGTCGTCCAGTGCCGAAGCTCTGACGAGAGGGGTGTGAGCGATGTCGAGTCATGACCGGGTCTTGACGGCCTGTCCGGCAATCGCCTTCTCCCTTTTGTGTTGTCATCGACAGCGTTGCCTCCGCGGAGGCCCGGCGGCAAGGAGGTGAGGGATCACATGAGACCCGGCGATAGTCCGAGTTCCAGTCCGGAACGAGAACGTATGTATTTCAATCACATTCAGCATTCTGTGAAGTCCCTGCTGTCCTACCGCCGAGTTGGTGGTTTGGCCGTCTGACCGACGCCTAAGGCAGGCCCACGGGACCGAACCCGACAGGAGCTCTGTCATGACCGTATTCCGCGCTATCCCAGTACGCCGGCTGGCCCGGCTGGTACACACCCGCACCCGCCTGACCCCACAGGAACGGCACAACCTTCAGATGTCGCAGACCCCGCTCGCGGTGATCTCGGCTTCTCTCGGGGCACACCCCCACTTCTGATCCGTCCGGCCGCACGGTCCGCCCACCGATTTCGGTGGGCGGACCCCTGCTGCGCTGCCCTTCTCCCGAGAGGAATCTCGCCATGGCCCTCTTCGCTCGCATGCCGCGACCCACCGGCGGAACGCCAGTAACACAACATGATTCGCCGAGCGCCGCGGTGCTCGACACGGCGCACGTCGGCGACATCGTCGGCGCGCTCGGCACCATCCGTACCGACGAGACCACCACGGGCCGCAGCTGGTGGCAGCGCCTGAAGATGCTGCTGGTGGTGATGGGGCCCGGCCTCATCGTCATGGTCGGGGACAACGACGCCGGCGGCGTCGCCACCTACGCGCAGGCCGGCCAGAACTACGGCATGGCGCTGCTGTGGACGCTGGCGCTGCTGATTCCGGTGTTGTACGTCAACCAGGAGATGGTGGTCCGACTCGGTGCCGTCGCCGGCGTCGGGCACGCCCGCCTGATCTTCGCCCGGTTCGGCAAGTTCTGGGGCGCTTTCAGCGTCGGTGACCTGTTCATCGTCAATGCGCTGACCATCGTCACCGAATTCGTCGGGGTGTCCATGGCGCTGAACTACTTCGGGCTGCCCAAGTCGATCTCGGTCCCGCTCGCGGCGGTGCTGCTGTTCGCCGTGGTGGCCGGTGGCTCGTTCCGCCGTTGGGAGCGTTTCATTTTCGCGCTGATCGCCGTCAACATCGTGATCTTCCCGTTGGCGTTCATCGTGCACCCGTCGGCATCGGAAACCGCGCACGGTCTGATCCCGTCGTTGCCGGGTGGGCTGAACTCGACGCTGTTGCTGCTGATCGTGGCGATCGTCGGCACCACCGTCGCGCCGTGGCAGTTGTTCTTCCAGCAGTCCAACATCGTCGACAAGCGGTTGACCCCCAAGTGGATTCGTTACGAGCGCGTCGACCTGTGGATCGGCATCGTCGTGGTGATGGTCGGCGCGGTCGCGATCATGGCTGCCGCGGCGTTCGGGCTAGGCGGCACCGCTGCGGCCGGAAACTTCACCGATGCCGGTGACGTCGCACATCAACTGGGTCAGCACGTGTCGCACACCGCCGGTGCGCTGTTCGCCATCCTGCTGCTGGACGCGTCGCTCATCGGGGCCAACGCCGTCGGCCTCGCGACCACCTACGCGCTGGGCGACACCATGGGCAAGCGCCACTCGCTGCACTGGAAAGTCAGTGAGGCCCCCGCTTTCTACCTCGGCTACGCGGCGCTGCTGGCGGTGGCTGCCACGGTGTCGTTCAGCCCCGACCACGTGCTGGGGCTGTTGACGCAGGGCGTGCAAGCCCTCGCCGGTGTGTTGCTGCCGTCGGCGACGGTGTTCCTGGTGCTGCTGTGCAACGACAAGGCGGTGCTGGGTCCGTGGGTCAACACCATGCGGCAGAACATCCTGGCCGGCGTGATCGTGTGGGCCTTGGTACTGCTGTCCCTGGCGCTGACCGCTGCGACGTTCTTCCCGAATCTGACTGCCGCACAACTCGAGTGGGGTTTCGGCGTCGGGGTTGCCGTCGGCGTGCTCGGTGGTGGCGCCATCGCCGGCGCGACGCTGCGGTCGCGGCGCGCGCAGCGGAAGCGGGCCGCAGCGGAGGTCGCGGAGGAACTGGGTGGCCTGGACCCCGAGCAGGTGGAGGATCTGGATGAGCAACCGGACGATCGCGCGGTCCGGAAGGCGCTGCGGAACCAGGAGCGGGACAGTTTCCGCACGCCCGCGCTCGACACCCTGGATCGGCCGGCGTGGTCGCCGCTGCGGGTGGCCGGCATGGTCGCGCTGCGTGGCTATTTGCTGGTGGCCGTGGTGCTGGTCGGCGTGAAGGTTGCCGAGGCGATCAGCGGCTGACAGAGGTGGGGCGCGGTGCCGGTGGTGCCGCGCCCCCTTCGAAACCGGTTCACAGGGAATCGCGTGCGGGGCAGTGCGAGGTGTCGCCGTCCTTGCAGGTGCACAGGTCCGTGTGCCGCCGTTCGATGTCAGCAACGTCACCTGTCGGGCTGCGCACCGCCGTAATGATCGCGGCCGTCCCCGCTGCCGCGGTGAGCAGCAACTCGATTTGATTTGCGGACTGCAGAAGAACCACCAATTGATGCACTGTAACCAGCCGATTTACCATGCTGACCGTCCGATGCATTGCATTGCTGTGCGTACCTGGATTCGTTCCCGACGACTGTCGCACAGTACCGACGTGGGCGTCAATTCCGCAAACGGTGTGTCCGGGTCGAGGTGCATGGCGGCCGCCTGATCGCCAGTGCGGGAAATCCCGCCGACGGACCAGGCGTGACACCGGCAGCGGCACCAATCGTGTTGCGTCGTCCAGCGATACGGGACTTATCGATGCCCGCCTATCCAGGTATCCCGGACGTCGGATTCGCGCCCCTCGGCATGCTGGGCGACGTAGGCTGAGTGCCCGACTCCCAGGTCGGCGTGGCGACGACGAAAGGTGTTGGCACAGTGAAGGTGACAGTTATGGGGGCCAGTGGCCTCATCGGGAACCTACTGGTCGACCTCTTGACTCGGGAGGGCGAGGACGTGGTCGCCGCGTCCCGGCGCTCCGGCGCCGACGTGCTCAGCGGTGTGGGCCTCGCCAAAGCCCTGGCGGGCGCGGACGCCCTCGTCGACGTCACCAACTCGCCGTCCTTCGAAGACGAGGAGGTGATGGATTTCTTCGTGAGGGCGACCACCAATCTGGTGGCGGCGGCCCGCGCAGCAGGGGTGGGCCATTACGTCGCACTGTCGATCGTGGGCGTCGACGAACTGCCGGACAGCGGCTACCTGCGGGCCAAGGTCGCGCAAGAGGGGATCATCGCGTCGTCGGGGCTGCCCTACACGATCGTGCGCGCCACGCAGTTCCACGAGTTCGCAAGCGCCATCGTCGATTCGTTGGTCGTCGAGGCCGACACCGACGAAGGCGACGAGCACGATGTGCGGGTGCCGGATGCCTTGATTCAGCCGATCGCGGCCGACGAGGTGGCCGCGTACCTGGCTGAGGTCGCGATAGAGCCACCGCGCAACCATGTGATCAACATCGGCGGGCCCGAGAAGTTCCCGTTCTCGAGGCTGGCCCGGGAGGTGCTGGCCCTCCATCACGACGATCAGCGGGTGGTGGTCGACCCGCAAGCGAAGTACTTCGGCACGACGCTGAAGAAGGAGAGCCTGGTCACCGGGGCCGGGGCGATGATCGCTTCGATTCCCTTCTGAGCGGCATCACGCGAGCAGCGGGCCCAACTGTGTTGCGTAGTCCTGTAATACCGGAACCTGCCGGAGCAGCAGCTGTTCCTGTTCGGCGCGCCCGGACATCGCCACCGCCGCCACCAGGGTCGAGGTAGCGGACCGGATCGGCACCGCGATACAGGCGGAGTCGGTCCGCAACTCTCCGGTCTGGATGGCGTGGCCGTTTTCCCTGATCGCGGTGAGTTGTTCGGCCAGTGCCGATTTCGATGTGATGGTGCGGTCTGTGAGCGCGGCCGGCACGAGGCCGAGCAGCGTGTCGGCGTCGCGCTTCTCGGCGAGCAGCAGCTTGCCGACGGCGCTGGCGTGCAGGTGGCGGTTCAGCACGGATTCGTCTGCGGGCGGCGGGTATTCGCCGTCGGCGTCCGCGAGGCGCACGGAGGTGTTGGTGAAGTAGAACAGATGGACCCCGAAGCGCACCGAGAGCCGGAGCTCGGCCAGGGTTTCGCGGGCCCGGGTGCATACGGTAGGGGAGACCGCGGCGTCGATCAGCAGACCCATCCGCGGGCCAAGTGCGAATCCCGACAAATCCGGTAGCCGGACGATGTAGCCGTCGGCGACAAGGAGATTCAGCAGCCGGTAGGTGGTGGCCGACGGCATCGACAGGTGTTCGGCGATGTCCTTCGCCGTGACCCCGGTGCCGGCCAGGGCGACCGCTTCGAGCACCTGTAGGGCGCTCTGTACCGCTTTGGGCTGGCGGCCCGACAGCGCGCCGTCGGCGGGGCTCATCGGCGCACCTCCCACGGGTTGTAGTCGGCGAACACGTCGCCGGCGACGGTCTCGTCGAACACCCCGACCCGCTCCGCCAGATCGGGCACCCGACGTCGCCGGACGAGGAACGCCGCCAAACCCATTGCCAGCAGCACGGAGTAGACCGCGGTGGCGATCCACACCGGCGATGCCACGGAGAGGGCGGCCCAGATGATGATGGCGACCATGGTGGCGGCGGTGGCGAGCCCGACGACCAGCGGCGCGGTGGTGAGCTCGCCGATCCGGCGCAGAAATGCCGGCGTCGCAAGGCAAACCAGCAGATACGCCACGATGTAGCCGTGGGCCGACACCGCCAGCAGTCCGACGAGGACGTCGCGGCTGGACTCCGCGGCGAACAGGTAGCCGACCGGCACCGCGACGATCACGGGCATCGCGATGCTGAGCGCGACGTGCGGGGTGCGGTAGCGCGGGTGGGCGCGTCCCATGGCGGTCGGCAGCAGGCCCTCGCGTCCCATCGCGAACAACGTCCGGGACAGCGCGGTGGTGGATCCGATCACGCAGGCGATCCAGGACGCGGTGATGCCGAACTCCATCGCGACGGACAGTGCACCGGCCAAGGTGTCGGCCGAGTCGGGAAGGGACAGCACGATGGGCGTCGACCCGGTTCGGGTCTGAATCGTGCCGGTGGTCTGCAGGACGGCGGCGAACGTGTACAGCGCCCCCAGCGCGAGCGGTGTCCAGCGGATCGCCCGGGTCACGGTGACGAACGGACGCTGCGCCTCGCGGGCGACGGTGCTGGCGCTCTCGAAGCCGACGTATGACGTAATGGCGAGCAGGAGCGCGAAGCCCAGGGCTGAATGTGGGGCATCGGCAACCGCTTTCGACGGTGTCGCGGGACCGGTGACCGCTCCGCCGAAGGCGATCACCAGGACCAGGCCGGCCACCACGATCGCGAACAGTTCGACGGCCAGCGAGATGCGCGCAGACAGTCTGATACCCCGGATCATGAGGATCAGTGCGGCGCCGCCGACCAGGGCGGTCAGGCCGGCGACGACGGGCTTGCCGTCCGGCACCCCGACCCTGCCCAGCAGCGCGGCGAGGTAGCTGGCCGCGCCGAGCGCACTGGCCATCGCCGCGGCGGCATAGCCGATGACCAGTGACCAGCCGGACGCGATGCCCGGTACGGGGCCGAGCCCCTTGACGGTGTAGCTGTACAGCCCGCTGACCGCGACCATCCGGGTGGAGAACTGCGTGATGCAGTACCCGACCGCCGTCATCATGAGGGCGGTCAGGATGAACACCGCGATCGTCGCGTGGCCGGCAGCCGGCAGGACCAGCGCGGGCAGGGTGACCATCACCGCTGATGGCGCCACCGCCGAGACCGACTGCCCGAGCACCTGGGTGAACGTCAGCTGCGCGCGCTGAAGTCCGGCGACCGGCGAGCGGCTCCGGATGGTTCTGGTGGGGCCCATTTGTCGGAAGGTAGCCGATCGCCGCCGACCTCGGCGGCGTTGTCGGGTAAACATCGAAAATCTTCAAATGAGAATCGGGACGCCTGCCCATAGCGAAAGACCCCGTGCCGGCACGCTGGATCGACGCGAGCTGCGATTATCAACCAGCCCGAATGAGAATGACGGCGCCATTTCAAATGAGAATCCGAATTCGCCGAATACCCATTCGAAATAAGTGGTGACGCGCACCACATCACGGCGTAAACATGAATTCCATGACAGCCACGATCAGCACCGAACTGGATCCGCGGACCGCCGAATTCATCTCCCGTCCGCAGCAGATGTACGTCGACGGTCAGTGGGTCGAGTCGGTTTCCGGCCGGCGTTTCGACACCGTCGACCCCGCCACCGAGCAGGTCATCACGACTGTCCCGCACAGCGGTGCCGAAGACGTCGAGCGCGCGGTCCGGGCGGCGCGGCGGGCGTTCGAGGACGGCCCGTGGCCGACGATGACGCCGGCCGAGCGGCAGCGGATGATCTGGCGCATCGCCGAGGGCATCACGGCCCGGGCCGATCAGTTCGCCGAGCTGGAGAGCATCGACAACGGCAAGTCCGTCGCCGTCGCCAGGGCCGTCGACGTGACCTGGGCCGCGGAGATCTTCTACTACTACGCCGGCTGGGCCACCAAGATCGAAGGTCGCACCGTCCCGGTGTCGGTGCCGTGGGCCCCGGGCGGCAAGTTCCACGCCTTCACGCTGCGGGAGCCCGTCGGCGTCTGCGCTCAGATCACCCCGTGGAACTTCCCGCTGGTCATGGCCGCGTTCAAGGTCGCACCGGCTCTGGCCTGCGGGAACACTGTCATTCTCAAGCCTGCGGAGCAGACCCCGCTGACCGCGGTGCTGCTCGCCGAAGTGATCGCCGAGGCCGGCGTCCCGGCCGGGGTGTTCAACCTGCTGACCGGCTTCGGCGACGTCGGCGCCGCGCTGTCCGCGCATGAGGGCGTCGACAAGGTCGCCTTCACCGGATCGACCGAGGTGGGCAAGAAGATCGTCAATGCCGCGTCGGGCAACCTCAAGAAGGTCTCGCTGGAGCTGGGCGGCAAGAGCCCGCAGGTGGTCTTCGCCGATGCCGATCTGGAAGCCGCGATTCCCGGTGTGGCCGGCGGATTCCTGTTCAACCACGGCCAGACCTGCACCGCAGGCACCCGGCTGCTGGTCGAGGACGCCATCTTCGACGAGTTCACCCAGGGCGTCGCCGAACACGCCGCCGGGATGCGGATCGGGCCCGGCCTGGACCCCACCAACGACATCGGACCGTTGGTCTCTCGCGAGCAGCTCGCCAAGGTCACCGGCTATCTCGACGACGGCATCGCGCAGGGTGCGCGGGCGCTGGCCGGCGGTGGCCGCCACGGCGACACCGGCTTCTACGTGCAGCCCACGCTGCTGGTCGACGTGCACCGCGACTTCAACGTCTACCAGGACGAGATCTTCGGGCCGGTCGCCGTGGCCGTGCCGTTCAACCGCGACCGCGGTGTTCGCGAAGCCGCCAATGACACCCCGTACGGGCTGGCCGCCAGCGTGTGGACCCGCGACGTCTCGACCGCGCACCGGGTGGCGCAGCAGATCAAGGCCGGCACCGTGTGGGTCAACTGCCACAACGCGTTCGATACCGCGTTGCCATTCGGGGGATATAAGCAATCGGGCTGGGGGCGTGAACTCGGTGAGGGAGCCATTGCCGAATACACCCAGACGAAAGCCATCAACATCGCATTGTGAATTTCGCCGCCGAATGAGAATTCGCCGCACCATCGATTCTCATTTGAACTCATCGAAGCCTTACCCCAGGGCAACCAATTCACATTCAATTCCATCGAGGGTAGACCCATGACAACTGACGCAGTTCTCGATGCCGGTCGCAGCACCGGCGCCCCGCCCAACCGATTGACCGGCCGTCTCGGCCCGGTGGCGATCGTGTTCATGGTCGTCGCGGCAGCCGCGCCCCTGACCGTCGTCGCCGGCACCTTCCCGATCGGCATCTCCGCAGGCAACGGGGCGGCCTACCCGGCGTCGTACGTGGTGTGCACCGCAGTGCTGCTGCTGTTCGCGGTCGGCTTCACCGCCATGGCCCGGCACATCACCGGCGCAGGCGCGTTCTACACCTACATCGCCCACGGCTTCGGCCGGCATGCCGGACTCGGCGCCGCGTTCCTGGCGCTGCTGTCGTACACGGCCGTCCAGGTCGGTGTGTACGGCTACATCGGGGCATCCATCAACGAGCTCGTCACCGCCCACGGCGGACCCGCGGTGCCGTGGTACCTCTATGCGCTGCTGATGATGGCGGTCACCGGCTTCCTGGGTTACCGGCACATCGAGCTGTCCGGCAAGGTGCTGGGTGTCCTGCTGGTCTGCGAGGTCGGCATCGTCCTGGTGATCAACGCCGCGGTCATCGGACGTGGCGGCGCACAAGGACTTTCGACGGCGGTGCTGCGTCCGGACAACTTCTTCTCCGGTGCCCCGGGCATCGCGCTGATCTTCGCGCTGGCCGGCTACATCGGCTTCGAGGCCACTGCGGTATTCCGCGACGAGGCCCGCGACCCGGTGCGGACCATCCCGCGGGCGACGTACGCCGCGCTGCTACTCATTGGCGGCTTCTACACGCTCAGCAGCTGGGCGCTGGTCAGCGCCTGGGGTGACACCGGTGCGGTCGACGAGGCGACGAAGAACCCCGCGACCATGCTCACCGAGACCGCGACCCACTACGTCGGTGCGGTGGGCGGTGACCTGGTCCAGATCTTCTTGATCACAAGCCTTTTCGCGGCACTGCTGTCCTTCCACAACGTGCTGGCCCGCTACATCTTCTCGCTCGGCAACACCCGGGCGCTGCCCGAGCGCTGCGGCCGCTCGCACCCGCGGCACGACTCTCCGCACGTCGCCTCGTTCGCCCAGACTCTCTCGGCGCTGGTGCTCGTCGCGGCGGCGGTCCTCGCCGGCCTGGACCCGGTGACCCAGGTGTTCACCTGGTTCGTCGGCGCCGCGTCGGTGGGCATCGTGGTGCTGATGACGCTGACGTCCGCGGCGGTCGTCGTCTACTTCCGGCGGACCCGCCTCGACACCCGGCCGTGGCAGACCTTCATCGCGCCGAGCCTGGGCTTTGCCGGTCTGGCGGTGCTGTCGGTGATGACCGCCGTCAACCTCCCGCTGCTGGTCGGCGGCTCCGGAACCCTGGCCGCCATCATCGGCGTCCTGCTGGTCGGTGCCTTCGCCGGCGGCATCGTGGTCGCGGTCATGCGACCACACGCTGGAGCTCAACAGAACGAAAACCCTGATATCGCAAAGGAGATCGCACGATGACTGCCACCATTCAACCCCAGACGACCACCATTCCCGACCATCCGCTCACCCCGTTGAGCGCCGACGAAATCCGCGCGGCACGCCGCATCGTCGACGCCCACGGCCTGCTCGGTGACAGTGTCCGTTTCGTGTTCGTCGCACTGGAGGAACCGCACAAGAACGACGTGCTGGCGTTCCGTCCCGGGGACGACATGGACCGACGCGCCCGGGTGCTGCTGCTCGACCGGGCCACCGGCCAGGGCTCGGATCTGGTGGTGTCGGTGACCGAGGCCCGTGTGGTCAGCGAGGTGACGATCGACAGCACCTGCGACGGCCATGTGCCGATCCTGGATCAGGAGTTCGAGGACATCGAGTCTTTCCTCCTCGACTGCCCGGAGTGGATCGAGGCCATGACCAAGCGCAAGCTGAATCCGACTGACGTACGGGCGGTTCCGCTGTCGGCCGGCGTCTTCGGCCACGAGGACGAGATCGGCCGGCGCATCGTCCGGGTGCTCGCGTTCTACCAGTACGACGCCGCCGACCTGCCGTGGGCGCACCCGATCGACGGTGTCGTCGCCTATGTCGACCTCACGGGACGCAAGGTGGTCAAGGTGATCGATGAGGTCGAGCTGCCGCTGCCCACCGAACGCGGTGAGTGGGATGCCGCGCCGCATGCCGTTCCCGCCCGCACCGATCTCAAGCCCATCGAGATCACCCAGCCCGAAGGTGCGAGCTTCACCGTCGACGGTAACCAGATCACTTGGGCCGACTGGTCTTTCCGCTTCGGTTTCGACGTCCGTGAGGGCCTGACCCTGCATCAGCTGTCGATCGACGGGCGCCCTGTGGTGTACCGCGCGTCCATCGCGGAAATGGTGGTGCCGTACGCCGATCCGTCGCCGGTACGGTACTGGCAGAACTACTTCGACCAGGGTGAGTACCTGTTCGGCAGGTACACCAATGCCCTCGAACTGGGCTGTGACTGCCTCGGCGAGATCAAGTACTTCGACGTCACCATCGCCGACGAGAACGGCGAGCCCAAACTGATGAAGAACGCGATCTGCCTGCACGAGGAGGACTTCGGCGTGCTGTGGAAGCACACCGACATGTTCAACGGGATGGCAGAGGTCCGCCGCTCGCGTCGTCTGGTGATCTCCTTCTTCCTCACCATCGGCAACTACGACTACGGCTTCTACTGGTACCTCTACCTCGACGGCACCATCGAGTTGGAGGCCAAGGCCACCGGCATCGTGTTCGCGTCGGCTTACCGTGGGCCGGAGGGCTTTTCCACCGAGATGGCGCCGGGCCTCGGTGCGCCGTTCCACCAGCACATGTTCTCCGCGCGGCTGGACATGGCGGTCGACGGCCTGACCAACACCGTCGAAGAGGTGGATGCCGTCGGCGTCCCGATGGGGCCCGAGAACCCGTGGGGCAACGCATTCCGCCCGCAGAAGACCAAACTGACCCACGAGCTCGAAGCCATGCGGACTGCCGACAACCTCAAGGCCCGGGTGTGGCACATCACCAATCCCACCAAGCAGAACCGGCTGGGCCAGAACGTCGGCTACGCGTTGCACCCGGAGGGGCAGCCCACCCTGCTGGCCGACCCGTCGAGCTCCATCGCCAAGCGCGCCGCCTTCGCGACCAAGCACCTGTGGGTGACGAAATACGATCCGGCAGAGCGGTATCCGGCCGGCCAGTTCGTCAACCAGCACCCCGGTGATGCCGGCCTGCCGTCGTACGTCGCGCAGGATCGCAACATCGAGGGCGAGGACATCGTGGTGTGGCACACCTTCGGGCTGACGCACTTCCCGCGGCCCGAGGACTGGCCTGTGATGCCGGTCGACTACGCGGGATTCAAGCTCAAGCCGGTCAGTTTCTTCGACCGCAACCCGGCGCTGAATGTGCCGCCGTCGCCGAAGAAGTCGCACTGCTGCAACGGCTGAGCGCGAAATGAGCCGCCGGGCCTGGTCACCCCCGAAGACCAGGCCCGGCTTTTCGCTGTTCAGCGGTTGGTCAGTGTTCAGCGGTAGACCAGACCCGACAGTCGCCACGCCAGCTGGTGCTGGACGGCAGGGACTCGGCCGGCGAGGCCGATCGCCTGGTTCCGGATTGGACGCAGGGGCGCCGGCATCGTGGCCAAGCGGGTCAGCCGGTCGGTGAGGGTGATCACCTGTTGGGCCAGTGGCCGCCGGGCCGCGCTGTATTCGTCGAGCGCCTCCTCGCGCCCTGTCGCCAAAACCGTTGTCAGGGAATCGCTCAACGCGATGGCGTCCTGGATACCCAGATTCATGCCCTGGCCGCCTGCCGGGCTGTGGACGTGCGCTGCATCGCCGGCGAGCAGCACCCGGCCGGCGCGATAGCTGTCGGCGACGCGGTGCTGGATCCGGAACCGCGACCCCCACGTCACGTCGGTCACCGTCATCCGGCCAGGGCCGAGTCCGCGGGTGTCGAGCAAGTCCTGGATGAACGCGGCCGACGGTTGTTCCGGTGCGGTGTCCACGGGCGCGACGACCCGGTAGGTGCCATCGGGCAGTGGGGCGACCACCGTCAGCCCGCCCGACGCCCAGAACAGGACGACCTCGTGGTCGGTGACCTCGCCCGTCAGGTGCACGTCCGCCAGCGCGAACGACTCGCCGTATTGGCCGCCGGTGAACCCGATGCCGGACTGCTCCCGCACCACGCTGTGCATGCCGTCGGCGCCGACGAGATATCGCGCTTGGACGGTATCGCCGTCGTCGAATCGGGCGGTGACGCTGTCGGCGCCCTGCGTGATGGCGGTCAGCGTTTTGGGTCGGATCACCTCGCCGCCGAGTTCGATCAGCCGTTCCAACAGCAGTCGCTCGGTGGTGGACTGCGGCACCGTCAAGGTGTATGGATACCGGGTCGGCAGCGTGCTGAAGTCGATCGACATCAGAGTGCGACGGCCATCCCGGATGGTGAACAGCGGTGCGTGGATTCCCTCCTTGATCAGGCGTCGGGACACGTCGAGAGCTTCGAGCACCTCCAGCGTGCGGGCGTTGACGGCGCCGGCTCGCGAGGTGTTGGCCCCCGCGGTCAGCCGGTCGATCACTGTGGCTCTGACATCGCGGGCCCGCAGTGCCGTGGCCAGCGCGAGGCCGGTGGGACCGGCTCCGACGATCAGGACATCTGTATCGGTCATCTGCGTCTCCTTCCGGGTATGCCAACAGTTGTTGGCATACCCATCGTCGCGCGCCGTTGCGCCAAAGTCAACAACTGTTGGCATACACTTGTTGGCATGCGCAGATCGTCTGAAGAGACCAAGGCGGTGATCCTCGCCGCGGCCCGGGAGCGGTTCGCGACGACCGGCTATCAGGCGGCGACCATCAGGGCCATCGCCGCGGACGCGCACATCGACCCGTCGATGGTGATGCGCTACTTCGGCAACAAGGACCAGTTGTTCGCCGCCGCAGCCGAATTCGATCTGCGGTTCCCGGACCTGGCCGACGTGCCCAGGGCGGAGTTGGGGGCCGCGATGGTTCGACACTTCCTGGACCGCTGGACCCAGGACGACGGGCTGATCGTGCTGCTGCGGTCATCGACCACGAATGCCGAAGCGGCGCAGCGCATGCAGAGTATCTTCGCCGACCAGCTGCGGCCCGCCATCGCGCGGCTGAAGCCTGTTGATCCCGCGCGGTGCGCCGGATTGATCGCGACGCAGGTGCTCGGCATGGCGATGTGCCGGTTCGTCCTCAAGCTGCCGCCCATTGTCGCGATGAGCGACGCAGACCTCGTCCACTGGCTCGCGCCGACTCTGCAGCGGTACCTCGACGAGGCCTGATCAGGTGTCGGGCACGCCGATCCGCCGGTAGCGCTGCAGCCGCACCCCGAGCCGCTGTGCGGCGGGCACGGTGTGCAGCGCGTGCAGCTCGGCGGCGATGGCGGCCGACATTCGCTGAGTGAACCCCGCCGGATCGTCGGCGGCGTCGACTTCCTCGGGCACGATGACGTCGACGATGCCGGCCTCGAGCAGGTCCGCGGACCGAACACCTTGCGCGGCAGCAAGTTCCGGGGCGTGATCGACGTCGCGGTAGACGATGGCGCTCGCGCCTTCCGGTGGCAATGGCGCCAGCCAGCCATGCTGAGCGGCCAGCACCCGGTCCGCCGGGACCATCGCCAGCGCCGGTCCGCCGCTGCCCTGACCCAGCAGCACCGACACCGTCGGGGTGTCGAGCGTGACCAGTTCGGCAAGGCACAGCGCGATCTCCCCGGCCAGCCCGTCCTCCTCGGCCTGCCGCGACAACGCGGGGCCGGCGGTGTCGATCACCAGTACCAGCGGCAGCTGCAATCCGGCCGCCAGCGCCATTCCGCGGCGAGCTTCCCGCAGCGCACGCGGCCCGACCAGGCCGCCGATCACCCGGCGCTGACCGACCACCACCGCGGGCTGCCCGCCGAACCGGGCCAGCGCCAGCAGCGTCGTCCCCGACTCCCCGCGCCCGGTCCCCGACAGCAGCACCCGGTCGGTGGCGCCGCGCGCCAACAGGTAGTCCACGCCCGGCCGGTCGGCTCGTCGTGACGCCTCCACCGACTCCCACGCCGGCACGTCCGCGATCTGTGCACGATTTTCCGCGCCCTCGGCGGATTTTCGTGCACAAATCCCTGGGTCGGGCGGGTCGGTGACCACCGTCAGCACGCGATCAACGACGCCGCGCAGCTTGTCCAGCGGTACGACGCTGTCGATCACGCCGTGGGCGAACAGATGCTCGGCGGTCTGCACGCCCTCGGGGAACGGCTCGCCGTACAGGTGCTCGTAGACGCGCGGTCCGAGGAACCCGATCAGCGCACCCGGCTCGGCGGCGGTGAGGTGCCCGAGAGATCCCCACGAGGCGAACACCCCACCGGTCGTCGGGTGGCGCAGGTACACGAGGTACGGCAAGTGCGCTTTCTTGTGCAGCTCGACGGCCGCGGCGATCTTCACCATCTGCAGGAACGCGACGGTGCCCTCCTGCATGCGCGTCCCGCCCGACGACGGCGAGGCGATCAGCGGCAACCCGAGCGCCGTCGCGCGCTGCACGGAAGCGGTGATCCGCTCGGCAGCGGCCACCCCGATCGAGCCGGCCAGGAAGTCGAATTCGCACGCCAACACGGCCACCCGGCGGCCGGAGACGGTGCCCTCGCCGGTCAGGACGGACTCGTCCAGCCCGGTGCGCAGCGTCGCGTCGGCCAGTTCGGCGCGGTATCCGTCGGTGACGGCCACCTCGAGGGGCGGGCCGTCCCAGCTGCGGAACGATCCGTCGTCGAGGATGGCGTCGAAGAACTGACGGGCTCCGGTCCGGCTCACTCGGTCAGGCTAATCGGCTAGCGACTGGCCGCGGTCCACACTTCGTCGTTCCGCACCCGGCGCCTCGCCTCGGCGGCCTGATCCTTGACCCACGCGTCTTCGAAGCGTTCCCCTTCCGGCTCGCGGCGCAGGCGGTTCATCAGGCGGTTCAGCCATGCCGGTGGCGTCGCCGGCTCGTACATCGGCAGCGCCGTGCTCAGCGAGTACAGCGTCTTCAGGACGACGAACACCCCGAACATCCGGGCCGGTGAGTTGGTCACCGCAGCGGCGAAGATGCCGAAGATCAGCGCGAGATGCACCACCCCGACCCGCCCGAAGCTGCGGTTGGCGGTCTGTTCGAGCACGCCGAACGACCAGCGGCGCAGGTGGGGCACGTCCACGAGGAAATCGATCACGACGATGACCAGCATCTGCAGACAGCCGAAGCCGGCGCTGCGCCAGTCCAGACCCACCAGCTCGGCGTTTCCGTTGTGGGTGAGGATCAGCAGGATCACCGCGATGAAGACGCCGTGCGCGGCGCAGAAGACCGCGTTGATGAAGAAGAACCCCTTGATGAAAGAGCCGGGCGTGGCTTTTGCCTCGATTGCTCCTCGCGTCCGCGCGGTGCCCTTCGACTGCGGCGCCTCGTACCGGAAATGGCCGCGGCGCGGGTTCCACCGTTGTTGCAGGACACCGCGGGCGTAGATGAAGAGCAGCCCGACGACGGTCTCGAACCAGTAGACGATCAGGGTCGTCGCCGCCGACCACTCCTGCGTGAACCAGCCGACCGCGGGGATCGCGTTGGCCGCGATCAGCGTCAACAGGTGGGCGAACTGGTTCGCCCTCGGCTGTTCGGGCGGGGTCGGTGGCACCGGCCAATCGTCGCACCAAGTCACCGGCGGTACCCCCCCAACCGGGCTCGCGCCTCGCCGCATGATCGCCGCACCGCTTAGGCTGGCCGAATGATCGGAGTGACCCGGGACGGCAATGTCCTGACCCTGGAAATGCAGCGCCCCGAGCGGCGCAACGCGCTGAACGGCGCACTCGTCGACGGCGTGCGTGAAGAGATCGAGAAAGCCTCGCCGGCGGATACCCGCGCGATCGTGCTGACGGGAGCGGGCACGGTGTTCAGCGCGGGCGCTGACCTGTCCGACGCCGAGGGCGTGGCCAAGGAACTCCCGGACAAGGCG
>Ga0265327_10002002_pt1 | contig 23025 bp, 24 predicted proteins | sample 41621metaG_FD_202089 | JGI IMG/M metagenome (GOLD analysis project Ga0265327, IMG submission 202089) | Rhizosphere microbial communities from Carex aquatilis grown in University of Washington, Seatle, WA, United States - 4-16-21 metaG | ecosystem: Host-associated > Plants > Roots > Rhizosphere...
CTTCATCCGACCCTCTCGTTTCGATCTGTTTGCCGACCTATAACCGTCCCGAATACCTGCGCCGGACGGTCGAGTCGTGCCTGGCACAAACATATAAAAACTTCGAGATAGTCGTCACCGACAACAGCACAAACACCGAGTCGGCGGAAATGATCAAGAAGATCAACGACCCTCGCATCCATTACTACAGTAACAACGGCAACATCGGAGCGTGCGCCAGCGGCAATCGTGCGAATTCGCTCGCTGTCGGCAAATACATCAAGTGTTTGATGGACGATGACCTTCTTAAACCACGTTGCCTCGAATTAATGGTCGATGCTTTTGAGAAAAACCCCTCTGTCGCGGTCGTCATGGCTCCAATGGATTTAATCGACGAAAACGACACTCGTATATTTCCAAAGTTCTACATGGTTCGGACAATGACGTATCGTTACCGCTATCAGGTCGGTGATGCGCTGATCCCACAACATCGTTTGCTCAAAGATTTCCTGACGCGCGATTACCCATGCAGTGTGCCTAGTGCGATTATGTTTCGAGGCGATTCGCTCCGCCGGTTTATGCCATTTGACGAAAATGCCCATTTTGCCGCAGATCTCGATATGTGCATGCAAATGGCCGCGCACTACGATTTTTATTACATTGATCAGGTGCTCTCTTCGTGGCGCTGGACCCCAACCTGTCATACCGCTCGCCTCCATAAGAGTGGTGTGGAAATGAATGCCTTTTATCACATCACACGCAAAACGCTCGCGTTTGATTCCGTTAAAAAAATGTTTTCCGGCGAATGGAACAAACTCGAACGCGACAGCATGTTTTTCTGTTCCTGCCGGTGCGTTATGCTCAACGGAATGGCCGCCGTTCGCGGGCGAAGTCCTCGACTTCTGTTGCATACGATGAAAACCGTTGTCCAGCAGGACAAGCATTGGATCAATTACTTTCGAATCCCGTTCTGGGGGTTGCGCCAGGTATTCGCATCATTTTTCGCCCCCAAGCTGCCGCCGGCCCGCGAATAATTAGAAATGTATTTCAGCGGTCCGGTCGATCGCATCATCCAAGCTCACCCATTCGCGCAACCCGAGTTCCTTCTCCGCTCGGCTAACATCCGGCACATAGCGCGACGGGGCCTTGCCCGGCGTAGGCTTCTGCGCAATTTCGATCACAGGCTTACCTTGAAAAACCCGCTGAACCGCTTCAGCCGTTTCGGCAATCGTCAACGCCCGCGCAGAACCAACGTTGTATGGCCGGGAATTTGCCCCTCGGAACAGAATCGTCCAGAGCCAAATTGCTAAGTCCGCCGCGTACAAGTACGAACGATAAGGCGTGCCGTCTCCCCCAATCTTGATGGGCCCTCCTCGCAACGCATCACGAATAAAATTACCGATCGCAAAATGCGCATCCAACGCCATATACGGTCCGACAAACGCAAAGCATCGGGCGATTTTCGCTTCTAAACCTGGATTCACCTTGGAGTGCAATACGCACAACAATTCCGCGGCACGTTTCCCTTCGGCATAGGCTGAGGCAGGATTCGTCGTGTCTGGCGCTCCAAAAAACTCTTCCGACACGTGCGTCAGGTTCGCTGGTTGAGGTCCATAAACAGCTCCCGAACTGGTCAGCAAAAACTTCCTCGCTCCGCAAACTTTCGCGAATTCCAACGTCCGCCTTGTTCCGTCGACAACCGTATCAAACATGACTTGCGGGTTCTCCGCCCCAAGTTGGGTCGCCGACTCCGTCGCCGCATGTATCACATGTGAAAACTGTCCTGTTGGAAAATTGAAATCCCGAACATCGCCGGCGTGAAACCGAATGTCTTCGCGAGACCCTAAATACGGCACTTTTTTTCGGAACAGATCCGCATTGCGCGTCAGCGCAACCAGTTCCGCCTCCAACTTCAGTTTGTCATTCGCCCACGCAAAACTCTCCAGCAACCAACAACCAAAAAAACCAGTCGCACCCGTTACAAAAATCCGCTGCCCCCGCACTTCCTCCCACAATTCCCGCGTATGCACGAGCACATGGTCCAGGTCAGCCGCCAGTTTATTGGTTGTGCGCATCATCAACTCCGCAAAGGATAGCTTGGGAACTTTCTCACGCAAGCCGGTAGGGCGATTGCTCCGGACCGCCGCAGCCAACGCCAAAAAGCGTGTCAAAACTTTTTTTAACCCAAAATCTGCGCGTAGATGCATCTGGATGCATGTCTATGCATCTCCGTGCATGTCGCTCTGGCCTCGTAAAAAACTTTCCAAAAAACCCGTGCTACAACTGCTCGCGTGAATACGACGCCTATCAGCCAGCGCAAACAAAGTTCAAAAATGCAGCGCGATTTTCGCGGGGTTTCGCTTTGTTTCGCGTGGCTTCGGTAGACGCAAGAGCTCGAAAGTTGGAAGCTGAACGCCTTTGATTTGGAGCAAAAATTGTCAGCAGCGATTAATAACAAAAAAATTTCACTTGGACAGCCTTTGACCAAGTGACTTTGCTAAGCTTTCCTCAAAACTATGAATGCTACCGACGATCCGCCATCAATGAAATGCTGCGCCGAACCGAACAGCCCATGCAGTGAGCCCCGACACTTCAGGATCTGTGGCCATCCGTTACACAATCGAAATTCTGTCAAAACTTTTTTACACAGAAAGATGGCGCGCCCTTGCGCGTCTTGGCGTGTTGAGACGCGTTGGTGCATATCGCCAAGAGGAGCACGAAGCGCATTGCTAAAACTCCATGCTACAACTTCGTATATGTTTATAGCCCGGGTGACTCAATGCGTTTGTAGCCCGATGTTCGTTTGGTTTCGCTTTGTTTCGCGTGGCTTCGCTAGACGCCCGGCGGCGAAACTCTCACCCTATACACCATGACAGTGACATCTCATTCGACCCTCAACTCTTAACTTGTTTTAACGAATGCATTCTACAGATACCAAATCAAAGTTCCTTGAGCTCCGTGCCAAGGACTGGAGTCTCGTCCGTATCTCCAAAGAGCTCGATGTCGGCGTCCGCACCCTGGTCGATTGGAATCGCCAGCATCGCGACGAGTTGCGCACCCTACGCGCCGTGGAGATCGAAGCGCTTCAGGAGAAACTCCTGGCCACTCACGAACACCAGCTCACCACGCTCATTACCCAGCTCAATCGCCTCGACGAACGCATCGCGTCGGAAAAATTGGAATTTGTCGAAACCAAAGATCTCTACCGCATTGCCGCATCCGTTCGCGCGCAGGTCCGCCAACTGATGATTCCCATTGAATCCTTTGACCCACCTAAGGAGAAATGAAAATTGCACTATTTCTGCACCATTTTTGCCTCATTTTTCCAAATCGAGGCGGTTACAAAATGCAGCGGCGGCGACGTTTGGTCACGTTCAGTCATCTTTGGTCACGTCTGGTCATCGGAGGTATCTCATGATGCCGCAATCAATATGGAGTTGCCCTATTCTTGCATCGTTTTTGCCTCATGTCGCGTGCCTTACGCCCGTCGCAGAAGAACCAATCCGCAATTTCGCAATCCGAAATCCGCAATTTTATGTGGCCGGTAAAGATTTGGTAAAGAAACGGTAAACTTTGGACCATTGCTGAGAAAAAACTTAAAAAAGGTAATCGGAGGTAATCGGAGGTAATCAGAGGTAATCAGAGGTAATCTGGCGCCAATGAAAACACCCATGAAAGGGACGATCGCGCGGTTCGCGGTAGCGAACATCAAAACAATTGGTTCCGTCTGCGTCGTCTAGCAGATGCCGAGCGCTGCGCGGCTTTCTGTGTTTTCAAACCAATCCGCAATCCGCAATCGGCAATCCCAAATGGCCATTTCCCGTCCTTGCCAAACCACTCGGCACCTTGTTTTATTCTCGACGTGTTACATCAACAAACTCTGCGTCAACCAGCGAGTTTCTCCGGCATCGGCCTGCATAGTGGCAATCGCGTCAACATGACCTTTTTGCCCGCAGCGCCCAACACCGGTATTCGTTTCCGCCGCGTCGATCTCGAAGGCAAACCTGAAATCGAAGCGCGAGTCGATTACGTCAACACCACCAACCGCTCGACGTCACTATCAAAGGGCAACGCCAAGATCCACACGGTTGAACATGTCCTCGCCGCATTTGCCGGACGCGGGGTCGACAACGCGATTGTCGAAATCGATGCCAACGAGCCGCCCATCGGCGACGGCAGCGCCCGTCAATACATGAAGATGCTCGAGCATGCCGGCATCCAGGCCCAAAGCGAACCGCGCGAAAGCTTCGGAGTCAAAGAGCCCATCATGTTGGAACTGGGCGAAAGCACGATCTCGGTCTTTCCTCACGATGGTTTAAAAATCACCTGCACCAGCGCCGACAAAAAATCCCGCTTCACTCAATTTTACAGTCTCGAAATTACACCCGAAAGTTGGGAGCGCGAACTCTCACACGCGCGAACCTTCTGTTTCTTCGAAGAAATTGAGTTCCTGATCAAGAACGGGCTCATCAAGGGCGGCAGCCTCGAAAATGCCGTGGTCATTCGCGACGATGCAATCCTCACGACGGAGCCGTTGCGTTATCCCGATGAATTTGTCCGCCACAAGATGCTCGATATTATTGGCGACCTGTCCTTGGTCGGCTGCCCAATCCGTGGCCATATCATCGCCGTGCGTCCAGGTCACAGCGCCAATTGCGAACTAGCTAAGCAAATCATCGCGCAAATGCGCAAACCTTTGGAAACTGCACAAACTTTTGCCCCCCCTCCGCCGCCGCAAAAACCTGCCGCAGCAAGATCCGCCGATGAAGCACCTCTTATCCAGGACGGCGCGGTGTTGGACATCACGCAATTGATGAAAATCCTGCCGCACCGCTATCCATTCCTGATGGTGGATAAGGTAACCAAGATCGAAGGCAACCGCATCGTCGGCGTGAAGAACGTGACGGCGAACGAACCATATTTTCAAGGCCACTTCCCAAATCATCCGATCATGCCTGGTGTACTCCAGCTTGAAGCGATCGCCCAGGTAGCGGGAATCCTGATGCTGAAACAAGCTGAAAACTTCGGCAAACTCGCTTACTTTATGGCGGCCGAAGAGGTAAAATGGCGCAAGCCTGTCCGACCCGGTGATAGCTTGGTTATCGACGTTGAGTTAACAAAGTCGCGCGGCAAAATCGGCAAGGCCAAAGGAAAATGTCTCGTCGACGGCGAAGCCGTGAGCGAAGCCGAAGTCACATTCATGTTGATAGATCGTTGACCTCCGATTTTCGATTCCGAATTGCGAATTGCGAATTGCGGATTACAGAAATTATGACTGCTGATGATTTCAAAATACGAACGAAAGCATTTGCATTAAGAATTATCAAATTCACGCAATCGCTCCCTGATACCAAAGTTTCACGCGTGATTGGAAATCAACTGTTGCGGAGCGGGACGTCCGTGGGTGCCAATTACCGTGCTGCTTGCCGCGCCAAATCTCCCACTCATTTCATATCTAAAATGGGCGACGTCGAAGAGGAGTCCGACGAATCCAGCTATTGGATTGAGCTATTGGTGGAATCCGGAGAAGTTAATTCAAAATCTGTCGTAACATTACAGCAAGAAGCTCGGGAGATATTGGCGATGACGACCGCGTCAATAAACACAACCAGATTGCGATTAAGAGCTCCCGACCATAATACGCGATCTGGCGTCGTAAAGAGAACTCAATCCGCAATCCGCAATCCGCAATCCGCAATATCGTGATGATCGCACCGACCGCAGTCATTCATCCTGATGCAAAAATTGGCGCCGGGTGCGCTATCGGACCCTACTGCGTCATTGGTGAACACGTTGTTCTCGGAAAAAACTGCAAATTACATTCCCACGTCGTTATCGACGGCCACACTTCTCTCGGCGACAACAACGAGATTTTCCCCTTTGCCAGCATCGGCCTGAAAACGCAGGACCTGAAATGGAAAGGTGGCATCACTCGAACCCAAATTGGTGACAACAATACCTTCCGCGAATACGTCACAATCAATAGTGCAACCGGCGATGGCGAAGTTACCACGGTCGGTTCCGACAACCACATCCTCGCCTACTGCCACATCGCTCACAACGTCACGCTGGGCAATCACGTCGTCATGTCGAACGTCGCCACGCTCGCCGGACACATCATAGTCGAAGATTATGTTGTCATCGGCGGCCTTGCTGCCGTTCATCAATTCTGTCGCCTCGGGAAGATGGCCATCATCGGCGGCTGCTCGAAAGTCGTCCAGGACGTGCCGCCGTTTATGCTCGCAGACGGTAACCCCGCTGAAACGCGCACGATCAATAAAATTGGAATGGAGCGCAATGGCATTCCTGAAGAAACACAGACCTGCCTTAAGCACGCTTACAAACTTCTGTTCCGCGACGGCCTGACGATTTCGAACGCATTGGCGAAAATCGAAAGCGATTTTCCAGGGCTACCCGAGCTGAAACACCTGGTAGAATTCGTTCGCAAAAGCGAACGTGGCATCAGCAAATAATCTGCGTTTCTGCGGGCTCAACTGTGGCAAAAACCTCTGACCAATGACGGCACTCCCAATAGTCAGCCGCGAGTTGCGCATCCTGGCCCGACGGCCATCTACCTACTGGGTCCGCTTCGGGATCGCGGCGCTCGCCGTGATTATCGGCGGATACATATTGTCGTTCACATCGGCATTGAACATGGGGGCATTTGCGAAACAAATCCTCTACTCGACGATTAGCTCCTTCGCTGGCATCTACGCGCTTTTTTCCGGAATCCGCAACACGGCTGACAGCATCAGCAGCGAAAAACGCGAAGGCACTCTCGGCCTCCTCTTCCTCACTGACCTCAAGGGCTACGATGTCATTGTGGGAAAACTTTGTTCTGCCGCAATCCATGCGCTTTATGGAATGATGGCAGCGTTTCCAGTATTTGGAATTGCTCTGATCGGAGGCGGAGTTACCGGTGCCGAATTCCTTCGCGGATCGCTCGCCCTGATTAACGTCATTTTCTTTGGGCATGCCGCAGGTCTTGCAATTTCCACTTGCAGCCTGAATGGCCGTCGCGCTCTTGGCGGTGGCGTATTCATTGGCTTTTTGATGATGTGGGGCTTGCCAATGCTCACTGCCTTGCTCGTCTACGGCGGATGGCCCAAAACCGGTCAATGGCTCGCACAACTCAGTCCACTGAATGCCCTTCATCTGGCAATTGCTTCAATGCCGGGATTTTTCACGTCTGCGATGATTGGTGGCGGGGTGGCGCGCCTCACCCCAATCACTTTTTGGCCCGCATTAATTATCTCGAACTTGTTCGGTTGGTTATTTCTTACCCTTGCCTGTTGGCACGCGCCACGTTGTTGGCAGAATGTCGAAATACGCACCCCCTGGCGGACGCGCTTGCAAAAGGTCTGGCATGGGTCGGTCGAAGCACGAACCCGCTTCCGACGCAAACTGGTCACGATCAATCCATTCTTCTGGCTCGCGAGTCGGATGCGCTTCGATCCGCACGTAACACTATCGTCTCTGTTTGCCGCCGTAGCCTTCATCCTTTTTATATTTTGGAAATTTCAAGGCGACGTTCAGACCCTCGCTATCACGCTAATGGTGGTTCTTCACCTCATCGTGCGAATTCTGATTGCTTCCAGCGCCTCGCGTCATTTTGCCGAACAGCGCAAAAGCGGGGCGCTTGAATTTCTGCTCGCTTGCACGCCGTTGGACACAAAGGACCTCGTGCGGGGTCAATGGATGGCATTGCGGCGCCAGTTTCTGGTTCCAGTAATCGTCGTATTATTCATCGATTTTATATTCGCAGTCATTCTCTTCATTAGTACCGCCTGGCCGCAGAGTCGCAGTAGCAGCGATTTGACGGATTTCTTCGCATTCGGCGCTGCAATGGTCCTGATGCTGATTGCAGACTGCATCGCTCTTGGCTGGGTCGGGATGTGGATGGGAATTTCTGCAAATAGAGTGAATCGTGCAGCCGGCGCTGCGGTGGGCAGAGTAATGCTTTGGCCAAGCCTGGGCGCTCTGTTCATTACCTCGCAGATTGGCTTCGATACGGGCCGCTACGTGTTTCTCGCAATCTGGTTCACTGTCGGCCTCGTATGTGACGCCTTGCTCATTGTTCACGCCCGAAAATCCCTCTATCAAAAGTTTAGAATCCTTGCGGCCACTCCCTACGAAGAACAATCAGGGCTGATGGCTGCGCTGGGACGCACGTTCGGCCAACGCGCAAAATTACGCAGGCGAGCCACCGCAGGGCAAATCCCACCGGTTATCGGGCAATAAAAAAGCGCGCTTGCAGGCGCGCTTTTTTGATCAATCCAGCAGTTGCCGTTATGCGTAAGCGGTTTGGCGCGCATTTCCCGCACGGCCGTTCTGCAATTCAGGTTTGCGCTTTTTCTTCGCGTCCGTTTCGCGAATTGCGCCCGGCGATGCCAGAATACCGGCTTCGTATTGACGGTCCGCCGTCAGGTGCGCTTTCGCCTGCAGCCAATGGTCGAAATCGTGACCGTCGGGACGGCCTTCGGCCTCCCACAGTCTGTATGCATAAGCAGCGATTTCGTCCTGGGTGGGCTCGGTGAAAGATTTTGTTTGTTTTGTCATAGTGTACCTCTCAAGTCAGCGGCCAACTTTAAAAGGCGACCGCCTGTTCACGCAATCAGGCGCGGGCCGTTTTTTGCTGACCTTAATTAACTGATAACTCTATAAGGGATTTTTGCAACTGACGGTTGTGTGACATTTTCCCGGCAATTTTAAGAAGCCCCTCAAACTCGATTAAAGGCCGGTCGGATGATCGAGGAATGTCCACGGCAGCCGAAATTTTTTCCCGAGTTCTCCCGCCAACGCTTTCACCCCAAAAGTCTCAGTCGCGTAATGTCCGCCGTAAAACACATTGATGCGCAATTCTTCTGCCAACGCATAAGTCCAATGCGGGCCTTCACCAGTAATAAACGTATCGACACCTTCGGCAGCAGCTTTTTTCAATTGCCCGCCCGCGCCACCCGTAACCACACCAATGCGTTGACAACGTTCGTTGCCGCCCGGCAAAACTATCGGAGCATGCCCTAAAACCTTTGTGAGCCGTTTGGACAGTTCATCCCGAGAAATTTTGCTCTCGGTTCGATAGCCAAGAAACTGCTCCTTTTCAAAAAAGAACGGCTTCAGCTTTTTGAACCCCATGGCAGCACAAAGCAATGCGTTGTTCCCCAACGTGCGATGCGCGTCCAATGGCAGGTGCATGCTGTAAACGGCGATGTTGTTGCTGATTAACAAATCAAGGAGTTCGTAACGGCGACCCGTCCATGGAACCGTGGGCGACCAAAATAATCCGTGGTGGACGATGAGCAGATCAACGCCGGCTTCGACGGCCATTCGCACCGTAGCCAACGACGCATCAACGGTCGCCGCGATCCTGCTCACCACACCGGAATTTTCCACCTGCAATCCATTCACCGCCCCGTCGTAATCGGTGAAGCTCTCCGGACGAAACGTTTTATCGCAATGCTCAACAATTTTGAAGAGGTCGGCCTTTTGCACGACCGCATAAGAGCAGATGCCGGCAGAGTTTTCAACTATGGCCGTACCGTCAAAACACGGATGAGCGGGTGGCGAATCGTTTCAACGTCTTGCGGGTAACCGACCCGATGGACGCTTTTCTTCGGGTTTGAGTAAATCAAACAGTATGAAAAGGATGTTTTCTCTGCTCCTGTGCCTGGGTTTCGCACACTGCGCCAATGCCGCCATTCTGTTCTATAAACAAACACTCGTCGTAACCGTCACGGGTGCAGGCCGGGCGATGACTCGCAACTATACCGGTTTCACTTTGATCGACGGCTCAACGGGAGACGTCGTATTCGTGTCCGCCGATGTAAAAAGCAAACGGTTTAAAGTTGAGCAACCGACTCACCGGTTGAGCGTGGTCCAATTTTCGACAACCGGCGCAAGAACAGTGCTGCAAATACAATCTGGGGCCGGCGAAGGTTTGAACGCAAAAGGCGTGAACAACTGGCTCAATATCGGTGCCTTGCAACCTGTAGCCAGCCCTTCGATTTTCGTTGTTGGCGGTTGTGATGCGTATGTTCCATCAGGACTGCCCGATTCCTATAGCTTCGAATATCGCGGGGCCATCATCTACGACAAGACAGATACTGTGGACGCAACTCACAACGGACTGACGCTTGCCGGCGGCACTGACAAGGTGCGCCAACTTCTGACCGCCCGCGGCTTTACGGAAGACTAAACCCTCCAATTTTCTCGCGCTTGGCGAATACCTTGGCTACTATCAAAGCCAAGGTTTGAAATATGCCAATTTACGAGTTTCATTGCGAAAAGTGCGGTAAGGACAGCGAAATCCTTGTGCGTTCCAGCAAATGGGAAGGAACGCCTTGCCCTAAATGTGGCTCGAAGAAGCTTTCAAAAAGACTTTCCGTATTTGCGTCTAGTGTCGCAACCGAAGCCGCTGCGCCATCCTGCTCGGGAAACCCGCGCTCTTGCGGCATGTGCGGCACAGGCAAACCGCACTCACACTAAATCGACCAATTCGAGCAGGGACGAAATTTGCTCGTTGGCGATACTCGCTTGATCACGGCGAATCAGCAATCCCGCAAACCCTGCCTGGCGTGCTCCCAGGACGTCCTCACGCGGACTGTCGCCAACATGCAGAATTTGCGCCGGTTCCAGCTGCAATAACTTTGTGGCAGTATTGAAGATTCTCGCATTCGGCTTCGGGAATCCCACCTCAATCGAAACAACAATCGTTTCGAAAAAACGCGAAAGGTTCAGGTTATGCAACAAAGGCTTAAGCCGCTCATCCCAATTCGAAATGACCGCAAGCCGCGTGCCCTTCTGCTGTAAGCGCTCCAGACAAGGGAGCGCATCGTCAAAAATGCGCCACGACCTGCGAACAACAAACTCTTCATACAATTCGGGAAAGAATGTTTCACTCGGCGGCCGGCCCGTTAAACCCGCGAACGTTGCGTCCACCAGATTCGACCACTCAGTCAAGCTATGGCCGAAGTTATCTTTGGATTTCCACGCCGCGGCGAAGCGCTCGTTCAACACTTCCGCTGAAACATTCAGGCCATGTCGCGCGGCCACTTGCGAGTAGATGTGCCCAATTGAATGAAACGGCTCGACCAACGTGCCCCCGACATCAAATGTGACCGCCAGAATGTTTGGGTGCTCTCTCATTTCTTCGGCGCCGGCATATACTCGTTCAGCTCACGTTCGGAGGGCGCGTCGCTGAGCCGCAACAACTCCATCGCTTCACCGATGAAATGCAAAGAGCCGGTCACAACGACGATCTTATCGTGCTGTGTCGAATTCAGAGCGTCAGCAAGCGTATCAACCGCCTGCACTTGCGCCTTTGCGTTTGCTTTTTGGCAACAATCCAAAAGTGCAACGGGGGCTGCGGCCCGTTCGCTTCCAACCCTCGTTACGACGATTCTTTTTCCTAACGGCGCAAGTGTCGCGCAGATGGATTGAAAGTCCTTGTCCTGCATCGCGCCCAGAACCAGCGTGATTTCCTGACCAGCAAAATACTGTTCCAACGCGTTGGCCAGCATTTCTGCCCCCGCTGGATTGTGCGCGCCATCCAAAACAATCGTTTGGTCGCCGCGTTTCACTATTTGAAATCGCCCCGGCCAATCGGTCTTCTTCAATCCGTCGCCTATGGCCTGTTCTGGAACTGAAATCTGGTTCCCCAGCAGCCGCACCACCGCAACTGCCAGCGCAGCATTTTGCAATTGATGCTCTCCAACGAGTGGTATCTCATATTTCCTTAGCTCAGCCGCCTCCGCACGCGACACCGTCCAAAAAGCCGCATTGTGACGTGCTGCAACCTGGGCAATGGTTTGAAGTGCTGAATCATCTTCGGACGCGGTAAAACACGGCACGCGATCCTTGATGATTCCCGCCTTCTCGCGCGCAATCGCTGGAATGGTATTTCCGAGCCATTGCTGGTGATCCAATTGCACGTTGGTAATGACACTCGCGATCGGCGTGACGATATTTGTGGAATCCAAACGTCCTCCCAGGCCGGTCTCCCAAATGACCAAATCACATTGTTTAGCCGCGAAATATCGCAGCGCCATGATTGTCACGACTTCGAAAAACGTCGGATGCGATTTGAGATCATTGATTCGGAATTTCAAATCATCGACTAAAACCGCGACCTCATTCTCCTGAATCAACTGTCGATTGACCTGGATGCGTTCGCGGAACGAAACGAGATGAGGCGATGTAAACAGACCAACGCGCAATCCAGCCGCACGATAGATTGATTCCAACATGGCGCAGGTAGAGCCTTTGCCATTGGTCCCTGCGACGTGGATGAACCTCAAACGGTTCTGGGGATTGCCGAAAAGCCGCGCGAGCGTGAAAGTGTTTTCCAACCCTAGCTTTGCGCCAAACCGGCGCAGGCTATAAAGATATGCAAGGGCATCGGGATACTGCATGGAACTACGGGATACTGCCTTCCTTTTTATAGGTGCGCAAATCCTTCAATGCTTGCGCCGCCATTAATTTAGTCTCGGCATTGTCGCTCTGAGCAAGCTTGGTCAATGCAGCCAAGGCATCGCCGAGGTTGACATGACAATTTCGCGTCATTTGGAGCAGGGTCTCAGGTTGATGACTTTGTTTGTTCCACTTAATGGCGTAGTCAACGAAAAGCGGAAGAGCAACATCTGCATATTTTTTGTCGATTTCCCAGAGTGCGCGAGCAGATGCCATCCGGATGGTAGAGTTTGTCTCATTCACGGCGGCGAGGAGAGCTTCGATGGCTTCCGGTGAATTGAACCCTAATTCCCCCAACGCGATAGCTGCATTGCCTCTCAAATCCCGATCGGAATTGGGATCCTTCAAAGCGCGCAGCAGTCGCGGCGCGGTGGATGCTGCAGGTGTTCCAACCTGGCTCAACAGCAGCGCGGCATTCCCGGCGGCATTTGTTGTCTCCAAAGCCTTCGAACAAATCTCAACGACCAAATTGGTTTCCTTGTCGATCTGCCAAAGCGCGCCGGCCACGTTAACCAAGAACATGGAATCCGCATTGGTTAGCATAGCGTGCAAGTCCGGCACAGCCGTGTGCGCCCCGGGGCCGATCGCGGCGAGCGTGGTGACGATGTTTCCCGCTTCGTCGGTCGTAGAGCATTTCAGATATTGAATAAGATCCGGCACGGCCGCCACCGCATTGGTTCCGAGAAAGCCCAACACCCGCTCGGCGCTGCAACGGATTTCATCGGCCCGAGGCACTTCCGGCAGCCGATTACTCAACCAATCTGGAGCAATTTCGCGAAATTCCGCGTAGGCCACACGAAATGTCGTATCGCGAGCGTGCAAATTGCTAATCAACAACGGGACAGATGGCGACCCGATCATAGTGACTTCTTCGACCGCTTCCGACGCATCATATCGGCATGCGCGGTTTACCCAATAACTGATCGGTTTTCCTTTGTGAGATGGTTCGCGAAAGCGAAACAAAACGAACAGCCCCCCCCAAAACAAACACACTAAACAAACGAGGGCTAGAAATACGTTTCGTCTTGGTGTCTTCACTCAAAGCACAAATTCTGGCATGGCCCTGACCCTGACAAATCTCGCTTCGCGATCCTCCTTGGGTGATTGAAACCGGCGCGCCGCCTCGGCAATAAGATCAAAAACTTCGGTGGTTTCCGTTTCCGGTCCCAGATGCACATTAAACCACTCAAAGCGCTGCTTTTCGCTTTCAATTGTTGGCACGTGTTTCGCCATCATAAATCACAAGGAGGTGCGGTGCATCTCCATATGCGCCGCCGCAATGAACGCTCTGAACAACGGATGTGGCGCGTTCGGTTTACTTTGAAATTCCGGATGAAATTGTGACGCCATGAAGAACGGATGCCCTGGGATTTCGATCAGTTCAACCAACTTTCCGTCGGGTGAAACGCCGCTGAACACGAATCCGGCTTTTTCAAATTGTTCGCGATAGGCGTTATTGAATTCGTAACGATGACGATGGCGTTCGTTGATTATGAATGCGCCGTAAACTTCGCGAGCTTTGGAGTGCTCGCTCAGCTGGCAAGGTTGCAAGCCAAGCCGCATCGTGCCGCCTTTTCGAATGACCTGCCTTTGCGCATCCAAAAGCGCGATGACCGGATATGGCGTGTTCGGGTCAAACTCGGTCGAGTGCGCCTTTTGCAAGCCGAGAACGTTGCGGGCGAATTCGATCGTTGCAATCTGCATCCCTAGGCACAACCCAAGGTACGGAATCTTGTTCTCGCGGGCATACTGCGCCGCCATAATTTTCCCTTCGATTCCGCGTTCGCCGAAACCGCCAGGAACTAGAATACCGCCAAGGCCCTCCAGCACTTTTGCCGCCCCGAGTTTCACGATCTCGCCGGACTCGACTTTCTGGATTTCCACACCGCAATCGTTGGCAATGCCGCCGTGAGTAATTGCTTCGTAAACGGATTTGTACGCGTCCTGCAGTTCTGTATATTTGCCGACGACGCCGATGCGGACACGGTGCTGTGGCGCGATGAGCTTGCGAATGATTTCCTGCCAGTGCGACATGTTGGCGGGCGGCGTATCGAGTTGCAGCAACTTGCATACGATGTCGTCCACCCGCTCGCGTTGCAACATCAGGGGAACTTCGTAAATAGTATTAGCAACGTCCTGTTCTTCAATCACCGCCTCATACGGCACGTTGCAATAAAGGGAAATTTTTTGGCGCAGTTCTTTGTCCAGCGGTCGATCGCAACGGCAAACCAGGATGTGTGGAGCGATACCAATTTCGCGCAACTTCGCGACCGACTGCTGCGTTGGCTTGGTCTTCAGCTCACCCGCCGCCTTGATGAACGGCACGTAAGTGACGTGGACAAAAATGGCGTTGTTATATCCAACACCCAGGACGAACTCGCGAATCGCCTCCAAAAACGGCAGCCCCTCAATATCGCCAGTGGTGCCGCCGATTTCGGTGATAACGACGTCGGCCTTGCTTTGCTCGGCGAGCATCCGAATACGATTCTGAATTTCGTCGGTCACGTGCGGAATTACCTGCACCGTTTTGCCGAGGTAATCGCCGCGCCGCTCCTTATCCAAAACTGTTTGGTAAACCTGCCCGCTCGTCAGGTTGTTGAACTTGGTGAGCTTGACGCTCGTGAAACGCTCGTAATGGCCGAGATCCAAATCGGTTTCCGCACCGTCGTCCAGAACGTACACTTCGCCGTGCTGGTAGGGGCTCATGGTCCCCGGGTCGACGTTGAGGTATGGATCAAATTTCTGCAGCGTGACTTTGAGTCCGCGATTTTCAAGCAGCGTGCCAAGCGACGCGGCGGTCAGGCCTTTGCCAAGCGAACTCACCACACCGCCCGTAACGAAAATGTATTTCATTTGTGCTGCAAAAGTTTTTCGACTCGCGCCACATCCGCTGGCACATCCACCCCGACACTGTCGTAATCTACGACTCTAACCGCAATTGGAATCCCATTCTCCAACGCTCGCAATTGTTCCAACTTTTCCGCCTGTTCGAGCGCCGACATAGAAAGTTTCACCAGCTTCAGCAAAGTGTCACGCCGATAACCGTAAATGCCAAGGTGCTTCAGAAACGGAAACGCGGCCAACGCATCCCCTTTCACATCGCGCAAAAACGGAATCGTTCGCCGCGAAAAATACATCGCGCGCCCCTGAACATTGACCACCACTTTGACGACGTTCGGGTTATCCAATTCCGCACTATCACCGACACGCGTCGCCGCTGTCGACATCTCGCAATCGTGCAACGCATCCACGACCGAATCAATCACCCTCGGATCGATCAGTGGTTCATCGCCTTGGATATTGACCACCGCGTCACAAGAACAATTCCGAGCCACTTCCGCAATCCGGTCCGAACCGCTCGGGTGATCCGGTTTTGTCATTTCAACGCGACAAAAATTTTGCGCCACTTCCCAAATCCTCGTGTCGTCAGTGGCAACGATCACCTCACTTAACTTCTCGGATTGCTGACATCGTTCAACGACATGTTGGATGAGCGGCTTGCGTGCAATCAACGCCAACGGCTTTCCAGGAAAGCGCGTCGAACCGTAACGAGCTGGAATGATTCCAACTGTCCTCATTTATTTCCCAAACAAGCTCTTCAACCCCTTAGTCACGTTGGTCACGCCAGACGATCCCTTGCCACCCATATCTTTCAGCAAGCCGGTCGCTTCCTTGCCGACATCGCCGGCCGATTTAGCCAGCGCGGGAAGAACTTCAGCCGTTATTGCGTTCATCACCTGCTTTGTTAAATCCGCTGCCGTAATCCCATCAGGACCAGTGCCGAGGTTTTTCAAATGAATATCAGGAATCGGGATTGTGATCGCTTTATTGCCACTCAACGTGCCGCTGTAATGAACCTTTGCGCCGCTAATAACGAACTCATCCACTTCAATTTTTCGGGCAGCTTTATCGCTCGGCGCCTTCTTTTGACTCTCCGGCTCGTTCTTCTTGGCTTCAGCCTGATCAGCACTTCCTTGCGTGTTATCGAGAATTTTCGTGAGGTTGTTCTTTGTTATGCCACCTTCAACCGTGATGTCCGGCGCCTCCACATCAACACTCTTAACCACGATCTTGTCGCCGAAAATCGACATCGGCTGCAATGACACGGCAATTTTATCCGCCTTGATCGCCGAGGGAGTCGTGTAACCTTCCGGATTACCGACAAACAAATCTTTCAGCGTAGCGCTGCCGGACAGAATCGAAACACTAGCGCTGCCGAGCCGAACATCCGTTTTCGTCACCGTCGGCCCGACCGTATTGACGCCTTTCGTGACAATGGAACCGAGGAAAACCCAACACCCGATTAATACGACAACAAACAGAATGACGACCGCGAGAATGATTCGAATGATGATTTTTTTCATAATTTGAGTTTAGTTTCCTGGTCAGATGGCATTGTTCAAAATCCAATCAGCAGCGGCAGGCAAGTCATCCACAACAATACTCGCCCCAGCCTTCCCGGTTGCTTCCATCTGTTTACCATACCCGGTGCGAACCAAAATGCTTTTTTTGACACCCGCGTTCCAACCACTCTGCAGGTCGATTAACTTGTCACCAATCATATAACTGTCGCCTAACTCGAGTCCGAATTCATCTCGCGCATCCAAAAGAAACTGCGGCGACGGCTTACGCCCGTGACTCGGTTGATCCGGAGCTTCGGGGGCAATGTAAATTTTTTCAAACTTCACACCGGAAGTTGCCAGAAGATCTGAAAGTCGAGCATTCACAGCATCGACGTCTTTCATCGTGAAATAACCACGGCCAACGCCGGATTGGTTGGACACCATGAACAGCAAGAACCCCGAATCCATCATTCGTCGCAGCGCTTTCGCCGCTTCGGGAAAAACGAACACATCTTCGGGCCGGCTCAGGTAGTCCTTTTCGACAATAATCGTCCCGTCGCGGTCCAAAAAAATTGCTTTCTTGCCAGGCACGGCCAATCAATAACAGAGCCGCGCCTCCGAGCAAGCGGGTTTCTCAAAAAGTCTCGACAAATCCTGACTACGTGTCACATTTGTCAAAGATATGCCAAGCATGAAAGTCCTCCTGTCCGTGTTCGTAATCGCTTTCCTTGCCGTGGGTTGCTCTGTTCCCGGAACTGAAAGAAAATTTGGTCGTGGCCTCGCTAATGCCACTGAATTCACTCGTTTAGGCGAAATTCGCCGTTCGATGGAACAAACCGTCGTCCTCAAAAATCCTGAGGCTGGTTATACCTCTGGTTTCGCCCATGGCTTCAATCGTAGCCTCGCTCGCACCGGCGTCGGCGTTTACGAAATGGTCACCGCTCCAATTCCGAACGACTTGCGAACCAAGGACTACGGTCCGATTTACCGTCCGGAGTGGCCGGTTTATCCTGACAGCTATCGTCCTCGCTGGATCGCCGATGAATTCGTCTCGCCTGACGCCGCCCTCGGTTTCGGCGGTGGCGACGTTCTGCCCTTTGTTCCAGGCAGCCGGTTCCGTATTTTCGACAACTGAGCGGAAGTTCCGCTTCCCATTTGGCTTTCGAAAAACAATCGCCCTGCAAGGTCAACTTCTTGCTCAATTTATTGGGCAAGCGCCCCGACGGCTTTCATGAGCTCGAAACGCTCATGCATCCCGTACCAATCTGGGATCGACTGACCTTTGAGCGTAAAGACACCGGAATCCAACTCAGTTGCAGCGACCCGATTCTGCCCGTCAACTCGAAGAATCTGGTCTATCGCGCCGCCGAACTGTTCCTTACCACCGCAGGCATTCGCGACGGCATTCGCATCCACCTGGAAAAAAACGTTCCTACTGCCGCTGGTCTTGGTGGTGGCAGCGGTGATGCAGCCATCACGTTGCTTGCAGTAAATGAGCTTTTCGATGCAGTTTTGCCGACCGAAAAACTTGTCGAACTCGCCGCATCGCTCGGTTCTGATATTCCATTTTTTCTGCAAAACCGTCCCGCCATCGGCGTCGGACGCGGTGAGCAAATCAAGTCGCTTGCGCCCTTTGAATGTTTGCGCGGGAAAAGCATCATTCTAGTTCACCCTGGTTTTGGCATTTCCACTCCGTGGGCATACCAGCAAATGTCTAACTTTCCTGACGCTCAAAACGGCAAACCCGGGCGCGCCGAAAAGCTTGCAATGCTTTTGGCCAAAGGCGATCTGCTGGCCGCCGGCAAAGAATTCTACAACTCGCTCGAAGCACCAGCGCTCAAGAAGTATCCACTCCTGGTTCTCTTTCAGGAATTCTTCCGCGAACACGGCGCAATCACTACTCTAATGTCCGGCAGCGGTTCCGCGACCTTTGCCATCGTCAACTCGCAACCGACCGCGGAAAAAATCCTCGAAAAATTCAAATCCCATTTCGGCGAAAAGATGTGGTTGGCCGCGGTTCCTCTGTCCATCTAGCCATTTACCGCTCGAAATTTATTTGCAGTCTGATTTCAAAACGCTACCTTAACCACGGCTTGTCCGATGGTGTAATGGTAGCACATGGCCCTTTGGAGGCTATAGTCATGGTTCGAATCCATGTCGGACAGCCACTTTCCTCCGTCCAAAACAATTCCATCGCAATTATTTCAGCCGGATATCGCCGCAGAAATGCACCTTAATGCCGAGTTCGTTAAGCGCCGCTGCTTTAATGCGGACGCCTCGATTGGCTTCTGTCGCGTTGGGTGCGTATACGACTTGGATGTGATTCGATTTATGCCGCGCCATCATTTGATCGCGCGAAATCCCTTTGAAGACCGCGTGCATGATCGGCCACTGTGGGGTCGTTTCGCGCCAGCGCCCTTCCGTCTCGGCCGGCGGTAGTTTCAGAACGTCGCACACACCAATATCGCAATGGAGTTTCCCATCCATTATAAAAATCCGGCTCCAAACGACTGAGCCAGGCTTGGAAATTCCTTTCATCGTCCCTCCGCCAAGCCGGAAATACATCGGCGGCTGCCGCTCGCTGGACGCTCCTTTGTAACCGCCAATAAAATGTGCCGGCGGCGCAGCCCCGGAAATTAATAGCACCCAAACGTAGTCGTCTTTGTACTGCCGTCCCCACCGCAGATCATGAAGTGTATTTTCTGGAGAGAATCCAAGTTCGCGCCACAGGCGATAAGTCAATAGCCCATCGAGCCCGGCACATTCGTCAACTTCATTGAAGTGCGGCAAAGCTTCGCCCGCAAATAATGTGCGGCCTGTTCTCCGGCACTTCACCGGTGGCCGATCGACATTATTCAACAACCCCTCAACCAAATCGCTGGCAGGCGCGAGGTCCTTCAAACCTTGTTGATACTGAATGCCAATCGTCGAACAGCCAAACTCATCAGCCAACCGGATGGCCGCGATGTACATTTTGCACTGCAATAACGTCTGCGCCCGGGTCAATTCCGTCGCTTCATCCTTGCCCCAATGGAAAGTCATTCCTTTCTTAAGCAGCCACTCCAAAATGCCATTCGCCTCATCATCACTTACCTCTCGCATTGCCGCGAACAGCGCAGACTGGCTCAGCCTTTCTTTAAACAATCCGATAGGATGCAGCAATTCGTCCGGGATAATCGCGTTAAACATTCCCATGCAGCCCTCATCGAAAACGCCCATAATGGCTTTCTGCTGTTTAAAGCTGCGCGCAAAACGCCGACCTGATTCGTCGTCTGCTTTCGATATGTTCATTGCAGAAAAGTCTCGCACGTGACTTTCGTCGTGAACCACCGCTCCACTAATGAGCCACTGACGCAGACCGCTTTTGAAAAATTTATCGGTGAAATCTTCGCTCCACAACGAACTGTATCGAATCCCCGCTTTCGTCATCGAAGCGTTCAGGTTCAACATTCCGACGAGCCCAGGCCATGTGCCGCTCCAATTGGCGACCGTCAGAATAGGGCCTCGATGTGTAAACAACCCGCCCAGCAAATGTTGGCTATATTGCCAGACGGACTCGGCAACGATGAGCGGCGCATTGGGATCAAGCTTGCGAAACACTTCCAGCCCCATTTTCTGTGAGTCGATGAAGCCGTGCTTCTTGGCTTTGTCATACGGATGAGCACGGACAACGGTCCATCCTTCCGCTAGCAAAGCGCGACCCAGCGCAGCTTCCATCTTTGCTTGTTCAGGCCAGCATTTTTGATTGGCCGAAAGGCGCAAATCGCCATTCGAAATCAGGTAGACATGTTTTGGCTTGAGCACAACGGCTTTCATGTCACCACCTTAGAACCGGCGGGAAAAATTCACCAATCAAGTCATCATAAAATGGTCGCAATTCCTTTAAATTCGGCGGCTGATGGCTCTTGGTGTAGAGATCGTACGGATTGAACGCCTGCACCCGTTTTAACATTTTGCGATCCTGGTCGTTCAAAAGGTGTTCGTATTGGCCTTCGCGATGCCACGGATAGAAAGAGTGGTAGCGGATGATGTAGAGCGCTTCCATTGGCAGGTAATCCTTCACCACATGATAAAGATATTCGTCGTGGCCCCATGACAACTGTACGCGGTCGAGGCCCTGGTTTGCTTGGTAAATGCCGAGCTGAGATTGGTATTGCGGGTTTTCACTGTCTGGATTGGCCGCAAAAAATTGGTGGAAAACGATCTTGTCGGAATACGCGCAACCCACAGGAAACGTATCGCCTACTACGGCCCACTGAGGCTCGCCGAACAAACACAAAATCTTACCAAGATCGTGAATCAATCCAGTAAGAATAAACCACCGCGGATGTCCGTCTTTACGGATTTGCTCAGCCGTCTGCAGCAAGTGATCGAGCTGCGTCAAATTCGTATCTGGATCGCTGTCATCCACGAGCTGATTCAAAAACTCCAGAGCCTCCCAAACACCCATCTGCTTGCGGTTCAATTTCAGGAATTCATTCCGTTTTTGTTGCACGAAATCGTGCGTTTGAAACCGATGATTCAACCGATAAAACTCACGCACCGTCGGCCTTGCATCCGCTTCGTAATTGCGAAACTGCTCTTTCTTTTTATTGGGATCGACAGCTTCGAACGGCTTCTCCGGATAGCGTTCCTTCAGAAAATCCTCCCATTCCTCAAGATTACCCAACGGCTTCGAAGTGGCAGGAATGTTCTCGTTGATCTTCATAGCGCTGGTGTCAGTTAGCTTGGACTTTGCGGTTGAAATTTCAAGGTGACAAATGGCGCGCAAACCGCCCGCGCCGGACCTTGTCGAGTCCGACGGCGACGATAATGACCCCGCCAATAATAATCTGCTGCACATAGGTAGGCCACCCGATTTCACTCGAGCCAGTTCGTAAAACGGCCATGATCAACGCACCGATCAACGTCCCGGCTACGCTCCCAATGCCACCGTTCAAACTGGCGCCGCCGATTACCACGGCTGCAATAATATCCAATTCCAACCCATTGGCCGCCGAAGGATCACCTTGGGTCAATCGAGACAGTTGCATCACACCCGCCAATCCAAAAAGAACTCCCGCACACACGTAAACGCAAATCTTGTGAAATCGCACGCGCACACCCGAAAGCCTCGCGGCTAGCTCGTTGCCGCCCATCGCAAAGATATAACGCCCGAATACTGTTTGACGCATTAGAAGTGCCACCACAACTGCCATCCCTATAGTCAGCCACACGCCAATTGGCAAAGGGAACAATTTTTCGGGAACTCGCTGCTCCATCAATTTGTTGACCCAGGTATCTGGCACACTGACGGTTTGACTGCCCGAAACCCAAAGTGCCACGCCTCGAGCAATACCCATCGTCCCGAGTGTCACAATGAATGGCATCATTTTTAATCCCGAAATAACCGCGCCGTTCACGAATCCAAGTAGCCCCCCAACAGCGAGCGCTCCAAAAACCGCCCCAACAGGTCCGACATCGTGTGCCAGAGCTATAGCGCCCACGACACTGCTCAACGCAATCGCCGCGCCTGCACTCAAATCAATTCCGCCACTGATGATGACCATCGTCATTCCAAGTGCCGCGATAGAAACGATGACCGATTGCGTGAAAATAATTTTGAAGTTCTCGCCAGTCAGAAAGTAATGCCTAACGTCCGAATCGACGCAAAATAAACCAATAACAAATACCAAACCCAACGACGGCCCAAGGGTGTTGCTCAAGCCCGAAAACATATTGGCACGAGATCCGTTTTGAATCCGTTTCCGTTTCTCGACGCTGGCATTACTCACCCCGGCTGAAACACCGTCACTCATTTAAATATTTCTTCAACGGTGGATGGAGTAATTCCTGAACGTCCGGCTTGTCCATGTTCTCGCGCGTCACCAGCACCACGCCGGTATCAATACGTTTGGGCACACTCTTTCCTTCAAGCACATCAACCAAAGTCATCACGCCTTCATACGACATTTTCATCGGATTCTGCACGACCAAACCTTGCACGTCGCCGTTTTTTAAATCCTGCACCGATAGCGAACCCGAATCAAATCCGATGAGTTTTACCTTGCCGCCGGCCTTGCCGATATCACGCAAGGCTTTGGCCATTGCGACCGTCACAGATTCGTTCGGCACAAAAATCCCATCCACCTCGCGGCCATACCGACTCAACAAATTTTGCGAGACCTGATACGCCAATTCGCGAGTCGCACCGGCGTGCTGGTCTGAAGACAGAATTTTGATGTCAGGAAATTTT